>Ga0066417_1000001_pt1 | contig 142985 bp, 124 predicted proteins | sample LakWasMet25_LOW6_2_FD_59544 | JGI IMG/M metagenome (GOLD analysis project Ga0066417, IMG submission 59544) | Freshwater sediment methanotrophic microbial communities from Lake Washington under simulated oxygen tension - Sediment Metagenome 25_LOW6 | ecosystem: Environmental > Aquatic >...
GCAGGCGGACGTCGGCGTGGCGATGGGCACCGGCACCGACGTCGCGATGGAGAGCGCCGGGGTGACGCTGGTCGGGGGCGACCTGCGGGGCCTCGTGCGGGCGCGTCGGCTCAGCCGCGCCACGATGGCCAACATCCGCCAGAACCTCGCCTTCGCCTTCGGATACAACGCCCTCGGAGTGCCCGTGGCCGCCGGGGTGCTCTACCCCCTCACGGGGATACTGCTCAGCCCGATGCTCGCCGCCGCGGCCATGAGCTTCAGCTCGGTCTCCGTCATCGGCAACGCGCTCCGCCTCCGGCGAGTGCGCCTGTGACGCCGCCGTCGAGGGCCTCCCGATGAGCTCCGCCTAGCTGGCATGGTCCTGGTCGAGCGGGTTCCCCCCTCTGCCTCGACGCGTGACGCCGGGCGCTCTGCGGTGCACCATCCGCCGCGAACATGATCGACGTCTTCGAGCTCGCGCGTTACGGCGAACAACTCCCCGCTCCGGCCGAGGGGCAGCGCCCCTTCGACCAGACCCTCGCGACGCTGGCGAAGGCCCTGTCGGCCTGGTTTCAGGACGCCTCCGGTCGCATCGCCGAGGCCCGCGGCGGCGCCCCGGAGGACCAGGCGGTCATCGCCCGAGAGTGGGACGAGCACGAGCGCCGAGCCCGAGAGGCCCTGCGGCGCTTCACCGACAGCGTCGAGCGACAGCCCACCGCGGCCACCATGGGCAAGGTCAACGCCGGCAAGACCCTGATGCTCTCCCGCTGGTACGGCGACCTCGAGGAGCTGCGAGAGCTGCCCGTCGGAGACGCCGACACCACCGGCTGCCTCACCCGCCTCACCCGCAAGGGGGGCGCGAAGCTCGACAGCGCCGTCCGGGTGAAGACCCTCGACAACGCCAGCTTCGAGCGAGAGCCCAGGGCCGCGGAGGAGGCCTCGGCGCTCGATGAGTTTCCTTCGACGCTCCACGTGACCTTCGAGCCGGGCAACCGGGACGAGTTCGCGAAGGCGCTGCGGGTCTGCCGCTTTCCTACCGCCGACGACGCCAACTTCGAGCTGGAGGAGGTGCGCCGGGGCGACTACCACGTCACCCGCCTCCGCACCGGCGAGCTCCGGCTGCGCTCGCTCCAGCTACGGGCCAGCGAGGTCACGCTGCGGGTGCGGCCGCTGCCCGACACCCGCGCCTCGCGCATCTTCGAGGTGCTCGACCTCGTCGACTGCCCCGGCGCCGACCCGCAGATCGAGGCCGACTCCGCGCGCCACCTCAAGGCCGCCAAGAACCACCTGGTCTTCCTCCAGGCCGTCAACGACCTCGACCTGCTCATCCTCGTGGCCTCGTCGCAGCCCAGCGCCATCCGCCCGGGGACGCAGCTCCTGCGAGGCCCGTGGCGCCACTGGGTCGAGCGCTGCGAGGGGCAGATGCGGGGCCGCGTGGTGCTCGCCCTCACCTACGCCGGAGAGGCCATGCGCCAGTGCGCCGAGCGCCTCAGGGAGCTCGACCGCCCGGAGCACGAGCGCCAGCTCAACACCCTCCAGAGCCTGCCGCAGTCGGTGTTCGGGTCGGTGATCCAGCCGCTGCGAGGCGCCCTCGAGGGAGCCCTCGCGGACGCCCTCGACCCCAACGACATCACCGCCTGGCCGCCCTTCGTGCTGTTGGAGAACCGCGGCGTCGACCCCGACCTGGAGATCGACCCCGCGCAGGTGCCCGCCGCGCGCTCGGCGGTCATCGCCCACCTCGACGAGGCCTCGATGCCCGCGGAGACGCCCTTCGCCTGGAGGGTGATCCACCTCTTCGCCCGGAGCTGGATCGACGACGTCGCCAGGGTGCGCGCCGCCGAGCCCGAGGCCCGCAAGCGCTTCCTCTCGTGGATGGTCGACGTGGGCCTCGCGGTGGTCAACCGCGACGACCGGGGCCACGAGCTGCTCACCCGGCTGATGCTCCACCTCGGCCACCGGGGAGAGCTGCGCCGCGCCCGCTGCGCCGAGCTGGTCACGCTGGCCGAGCGCTCGCGCGACGCCATGATCGACCTGCACGAGCGCATCACCCGAGAGCCTCGCGCCGACCAGTCGGCCCTCGACGCGATGGACAACCTGGTGAAGCGCCTGCGGGAGCTGCTGCCCCGCGAAGGAGTGGCGATCCCCTTCCCAGCGGCGCTCCGGCAGCGGGCGCTCAAGCCCCACGACGCCCCTCCCCTCACCTGGGACCTCCTGGTGGGCGAGTGCATCCGCTCGGCCTGCAACGCGGTGCAGGCCGCCAGCCGGGCCCCCGACCTCGCCGTCGAGCTGCGCCCCGCGCTGGAGCGCATGCTCGACGCCGACACCGCCGCCCGCTCGCTGCGCGCCGACGAGGAGCGCTACCTCGGCGACGAGCCCGCCAACGCGGTGCACTGCGCGCACTTCCTCCTCGCGCGCCTCGCCTCGGCGATCGACTGGCTGCTGCACGCCGACGCCGACGAGCGGGGGATGTACGCGGCGCGCACGCTGGGCGTCGACCCGAGGCGCACGGAGGTCTACCGCAGGCTGCGGAGGGTGGTGGGCGACCTGCTGGTCCCTGAGGAGGTCGACCCCCTGCTGGCGACCGCGAGAGAGCAGCTCGACGCGCTGGTGCAGGAACTCTCGACCCCGGAGGCGTCCCAGTGCTGATCGACCATGGAGTGCTGCGGCTGCGCGCAGGCCTCGACCCCGCGCTCATCACCGTCCCGCTCGGCGCTTCGTCCCGGCGAGGGGCCTTCGCCCGCGATGGCGACCTGTCGAAGTTCACCCTCTACGCCAAGACCTTCCCCACCGAGGACTCCTCCAGCGAGTGGCTGCGCGTCGACGTCGACGAGCTCCAGTGGGTCGACGCCACGGCCCTCGCCCACGCGCTCGGTCGCACCGACGCCAAGGGCAGCGCCACCGTCGCCGCGCACGACCGCCCCGCCCTCGCGCGGCTGCACCTCGCGGTGCGCGTCTACAAGAACGCCTCCAACTTCGAGCTCGCCCTCACCCTCGCGTGGAACCCCGTACACGAGCGCACCGCCCTCATCGTCGGGACGGCGTCGTCGGCCGAGCGCGCCATGCGCCGCCTCGCGCAGCGCTCGCCCGTCGAGGAGGCCATCGTGCTCGACCCGCACCGCCTCGTGCTCGCCCCCGCGGGCTACGAGAGCGCGTCGCCGCCGTGGGACAACCTCCTGGGCACGGCCTCCGCGCGCCTCGCGCTCACCCCCTCGCCCGACGCTCCGCTGGTGATCCTCGCCGAGCGGCCGCACCGCCACAGCGGCGAGACCGGCGCCACCGTCGCCATCGACTTCGGCACCCACGAGACCTCGGTGGTCACCCAGCGCGAGGGGCAGCGCGACGTCACCGTGCAGGGGGGCCTCGCGCCGTGGTCGTTCCACTGCGTGTCGGTGTCGCTGCAGGGCGCCGCGTGGCACGCCGAGCTCATCGCCCCGCCGCGCTCCTTCGAGGAGCGCACCACCCTCGGCAACCCCATCATGCCGCGCCCCATCGCCGAGCGCTGGAGCGTGCTCGCCCGCCGCGACGCCTCGCGCCACCGCGAGGAGACCGGCGTGCCCAGCGTGCTCATCCCCCGCCGCGCCGTCCCCGACGGCATCGACGGCCACCCCTTCGACGACCGCCGCGACCCCATTCTCGGTCACCGCGCGCTGCGCCTCGTGCGCAAGGCCATCGAGCGCGGTCCCGACGTCGACGCCGCCTCCGAGGGAGCCCGCCCCGCGGAGGGCGCAGCGCCCGCCGAGCTGCTCGACGTGCGCGTCGACGTCGACTCGCTGGAGCCCGCCCCGAAGCTCCAGATCGCCCGCAACCGCGCGCTCACCGACGAGTACCTCCGAGGGCTCTTCGACGAGCTCGCGGCGAGGGAGATCGTGAAGCCCACGGACGGCGGCCTCGGCGCCGTGGGGCCCATCCTGCTCAGCTACCCGGTGGCCTTCCTCGCCGACGACCGCGCCCGGCTTGAGACCTCCGCCCGAGAGGCGCTCGCCGGATCGGCCCTGCGTGGGCTCTGCGCCGATCCGCCGGACCAGCCGCTCACCTTCCTCGACGAGGCGACGGCGGCCTCCCTTGGCGCGCTCTACCACCGCTTCGGGTCGCTCTCCCTCGACCGCCTCCTCGACGCCTTCCAGCCCTTCTCCGTCGACCCTGAGGCCGCGAAGGCTCCACGCGCGGTGCGCGCCCTCACCTTCGACTGCGGCGGCGGGACCACCGACCTCGTGCTGCTCCGCCTCCGCGAGGACGGCGACCGCATCGTGTCGGAGATCGAGGACTTCTACGGCCTCCCCTTCGCGGGCGTCGAGATCACCCGCCGGCTCTGCCGCGAGCTCAAGCGCAGGCTGCGCCCCTCGCTCCCGGCCGACCAGCAGGAGAAGCTGCGCACCCGCTTCGCGCGCGACGACGACCCGCCGGGGACGCCGCGCTCCGAGGCCGACCGGCTGCGCCACAAGCGCACGCTCGGGTTCTTCTACTTCGGCGAGGCGCTGAAGATGGCGCTGGCGTCGGCGGTTCCGACGGACCCGAAGGCGCTGCGGGCGGCGATGGCCGTGAGGGCGCAGCAGTTTCTGCCGGAGCTCGACGTGACGCGGGTGCTCGACGCGCTGCCCGACCGGGCGTGGCTGGAGGAGTGCTCGGCCACGGTTCTCGCCCCGGCGCTGGAGACCGCCGAGCGGTGGCTCTCGCGCGAGGACGCCCCGGTTCAGGTGGTGCTCGCCAGCGGCCGATCGAGCCAGCTCCCCGGGGTGGGCGAGCGGCTGCGCCTCGCCTGCGCGCGGGCTCCCCGCCCGGTGCTCGCCCAGCACTTCCTGTCGCCCAGGGAGTTCGCCTCCACCGACCTCGGCTTCGGGGTGCTCGACCTCCACGCCGCCCGCAGCGGAAAGGCCCGCGCCGACCTCTCCAAGCTGGGCGTCGCGCTGGGCCTCGCCCACGGCTACGTGCTCACCACCAAGACCGGTGAGGGGCGACGGCTCGTGGTGCAGCCCGCGGACGAGCACAAGCGCACCCGCTTCGTGGGCATCCTCCGCCAGGAGGGCCGCGGGGTGCAGTTCGTGATGCCCGAAGACCGCCTCGTGGTGCGCGCCGACAACAAGCCCGTGCAGCTCGAGGAGATCGTCTGGATCGACGAGCAGCCCTTCGCCATGCGCGCCGTGCTGGGACAGAACTTCCGAGGCCCGCCCCGCCCTGGCGCCGCGGGGAGCGTCGACCCGCCCATCCCCTTCGCGCAGGTGCGCTTCACCCCGGCGTCGATCCCGGAGCGCGAGCGCCTCGGAAACAAGCGGGTGCAGGTGGGCTTCGCGCAGCGCTCGTCGAGCGAGGTGGCGATGGTGGGCCTTCGCGTCGAGCGAGAGGGCGGCGTAGAGACCTCGCTGCTGCCGCCGGATCACCCCATCGGGGCGCCGGTGTCGATCACCGCGGGCGGGCTCACGGCGCACTTCGAGACGCGCCGGCTGGAGTTCGACTTCCGTCGCAACGGAGCCATCGACCCCGAGGACCTCGATCGTGAGTGAGCGCGCGCCATGGACATCCTCTGGTCGCTGCGCCGCCTCTGGACGTGGCTGCTCGGTCCCTTCACTGCTCTCCCTGCGCTGCCCGGACCTCCGCCCATGGCACCGATCCCCGAACCAGGAACCCTCGGCTTCGTCGGCCTCGATGCGGGCGGTGCGGCCGTGAGCGACCTCAAGCTCTTCGGCTGGCTCAAGCACCTTCAGTCCGAGGTGCCCTTCCCGCAGCCCTCCTACGGCCGCGTCGAGCCGCCCGCCACGCCCGCGGAGCTCATCGAGCGCCTCGCGGACGCCCACCGCGCGCTGGAGGAGGCCGTCGCCCTCGCTGCCTCTCGGGAGCGCCCCAGCGAGGCCGACATCGAGCCCGAGTGGTTCGTGGTGCTGGCCGATCAGCTCGTGCCGCTGATGTGCTGGTACGTCGGGCTGGGACTGCCCCCGACGGCGGTGGCCGTGCCGCAAGGGCTCATCGACCTGGTCAACCGCGCCAAGAAGCTCCCCATGGGCTTCTCGCACCTGCTCGACGGGCGCGTGGGCGACAGCATCGAGAGCTTCCGAGAGCAGCTCGAGCGCTCGAAATCCCGCCACGCCGAGATGCAGGCCGCCAACCTCGTCATCTGGCAGGTGCAGCTCGAGGCGCTGCTCCGCCCCCTCGTCGACCGCGAGCGGGGGAGCGTCTCGGTGACCTTCGGCTTCCCCCCGCCGGGCGCCCGCATCGCCGACCTCGTCCCTCCGCCCGCCGCGGGATCACCCACCCACGGCAACGTCACACGGGTGCTGGTGCCGGCGCTGCTTGTCACCCTCGATGCCCCGCTCCCGGGCGTCTCCGCGACCGACCCGATGCATCTCTCCCGCGGGCCGCACCTCCCGTGACGCTCCACGCGCTCCCTCTCCTCGCCGCGCTCGCCCTCGGCTGCACGCCCCCGAGCGCCCCGCCGATCGCACGCGCCGCGCCCTCTCCAGAGCCCGCCTCGCTCCCCGCGGCCCCGGTGGCTCCGCCTCCCGTCGCGGCCTCGTCGAGCTTCGCCCCGATGCCCTCGCTGGGCCCCGTCTCCGGCCGACCTCCCAGCTCGGTGGTGGTGATGCTCCATGGCTACGGGGCCAACGGGGCCGACCTCCGCGACGTGGCGCAGACCCTCGCGCGAGCCCTGCCGGACACGGTGTTCCTGCTCCCCGACGCGCCGGAGCCCATGCCCGGAGCGCCCGGCGCACGCCAGTGGTTCGCCCTCGCCGGATCGGACGACTCGCTTCGCCGAGAGGGCGTCCGCCGCGCCGTCTCTGGCCTCGTCCCCGCCGTCGACCGCGAGCTCCGCGCCCGCGCCCTCCCCCGATCGCGCCTCGCCTTCGTGGGCTTCTCCCAGGGCGCCATGCTCGCGCTCGACCTCGGCCTCCATATGAACCCCGCCCCCGCGGGGGTCGTCTCCCTCTCCGGCCGCCTCGTCGACGACGCGGCCCCGTCGCCCTCCCCGGCGCCCGCGCTCATCGTCCACGGTACCGTCGACGCTCGCATCCCCGTCTCCGAGGCCCACCAGGCCCTCTCGCGACTGGCCCGGCTGCATGTGCGCACCGAGTCGCTGATCCTCCCTGGCGTCGGCCACACCATCGCCCCGCAGGCGATGGCCTCCGCCGGGGTTTTCCTCCATAGGCTATGGCCATGATCGAACAGCCCGACCACGAAGAGCACCTCGCGCCCATCGAGACAGCACGTCTCTGGCTGTCGGTTCCGCCGTTGTCGCACGCGGCGCAGCTGCTCGACTTCGACCAGCGCAACCGCGAGCACCTGGCCCCGTGGAACCCGCCTCGCCCGACTCCCCTCGACACCGTCGAGGCCTGGCAGGCCCGGCTGCTCGTCGACCGGCAGCGTGGCCGCGACGGCACGGGCCTCCACTGGCGACTCCGCCCGAGGGAGGACCGCGACGGCCCGGTGCTCGGAACCGTCTCCTTCACCCGCATCGAGCGAGGCCCGCTGGAGCGCGCCAGCCTCGGCTTCTCGGTGGACCGCGACCAGCAGGGCCGCGGGCTCGTGCAGGAGGCCGTCGACGCCCTGCTCGACTACGCCGCCAACGTCCTCAAGCTCCGCTTCATGGAGGCGGGTCACGCGCCGCAGAACCTCCGCAGCGCCAGCACCCTGCGGCGCCTCGGCTTCGTGCCGTACGGCTACGCCCGCGACTACCTCCACGTCGGCGGGCGCTTACAAGACCACGTATTGCTTCAGTGCGACCTGCGGCCGCTGCGGCGCTCCTGACCGCCCTCGCGGCCCCGTCATGGACGGGGAGCGCCCATCGGGGATAGGGAGGGCCCACCCGATGCCCACGCCCGTAGAGCCCCTCCGACGCGACGCCCCGATGCGCGCGATCGCGTTCATGCTGACGGGCGCCGTCTCCTTCGCGACGATGAACGCCCTCGCCCGCGGTATGCGCCACCTGCCGTGGCCGATGCTGGGCTTCTCCCGCGCGCTGCTGGGCCTGGTGTTCGCGCTCGCCCTCGCCCGCGCCCGCGGCGCCTCGCTCGCCATCGTCGACCGCCGTCGCATGTGGCAGCGCAGCCTCGCCGGCACCACCGGGATGCTCTGCACCTTCTACGCGCTCACGCACATGCCGCTCGCCGACGCGACGGCGCTGCTCAACACCACGCCCCTCTGGATCGCCGCCCTCGCCTGGATCGCCCTGCGCGAGACCATCTCGCCCCGCGTGCTCACGGCGCTGGTGGTGGCCTCCGCGGGCGTCGTGCTGGTCGAGCGCCCGGGGCTGCGCGGCGGCGGCTTCGCGGGCCTCGTCGCGCTGGGCGCTGGCTGCGCCGGTGCGCTCGCGATGATCAACCTGCGACGCCTCTCGGGAGAGACCCCGGAGGCCGTGGTGGTGCACTTTTCCGCCACCGCGGCGGCCGTCCTCGGGGCGCTCTCGCTACAGTGGTTCGTGGCGCACGGGACGCCGCCCTCGGTGGGATGGCAGGACGCGGCGGGGGTGCTGGCGATGGGCGCCACGGCCACCCTCGGGCAGCTCGCGATCACCCGGGCCTACGCGCTCGACAAGGCCGCGAGGGTGGGCGCAGCCGGGTGGATACAGGTCGTGATCGCGCTGGCGATCGACGCGGTGGTGTTCGGTCGCAGGCCCGAGGGCACGGTGCTCGCGGGCATCGCGCTACTGCTCGGCTCGGGCGCGCTGCTGGTCGACGACGCGAGGCGGGCCCAGCGGGCGCTGCAGGTGTAGCGGGTCTCCCCGATGGTGCCTCGCTCGCCCTCAGCGAACCCAATTCCCACCGTGCGGCTCTCTCCCTCCGAGGACCTCACCATGAACATCCATGCCCTGCTCGCGACGCTGGTGGGCGCCGCGCTCGGATACGGCTATCACCGCTTCGTCGGCTGCTCGTCGGGCGCGTGCCCCATCACCGCCAACCCCTACATCTCCACGGTGTACGGCGCCGTGATGGGATACCTCGCCTCTGGCGCCCGCTGACCCTCTACTCCGCCCTCGCCTTCGCCAGCGACACCCGCTGTCCCAGCCAGACGAACCACTTCATCCGGGCGTGTACCCGCCCCAGCACCGCGAGGTGCTGCGCCGCCATCAGCGTCACCAGCGCCGCCGTGGAGGTCTTCCCCTCCAGCAGGCCCGAGAGCGCCCACGCCGCGCCGAGGTAGCTCCACGCCGCCAGCCCGTAGCCGGCGCCCGCCGCCACCGTCGACAGCGGCTCGCGCGCCATCTGCAGCGCCGCCGCGCCGGAGGACTGCATGGCGGCCTTGCCCCTCGCCATCGCGTGAGCGCGGGCCGTGTCGTGCCAGACCGTGACGAGCCCCGCGAGCGCCCCGCCGAGCATCCAGCCCACGAGCCCAAGCAGCGTGATCGCCCTTACGTCGAAGCGCGTCAACGCCGTGCGAGCGCCCCAGCCCGTCGCGACGTAGCCCGCGAAGGCCGCGAGCGCGTAGCCCGCCCCTGCGATGGCCGCGAGGCCCAGCAGCGTGGGCGCGCGGCGCAGCGACTCGGCGGCGGCCCGGTGCCAGCGCACCCCCGAGGTCGAGCCCAGCACCGGGAACATCCCTCCCAGCAGCATCCATACGACCGCCCAGGCCAGGACCGCGACCGCCAGCAGCACCCCGATGGGCGCCCACGCCTGGGCGTTGAGCGCGATGAGCTCGCCCAGCAATCGACCGCCCTGGGCGTGCAGCGCGGCGAAGCCCAGCGGGTGCTCGGACAGGGTCTCGGCGACCGAGGCCGTCGAGGCGAGGCCCAGCAGCCACGCGAGGCCCAGCTCGATCACCGCGACGCCCAGCACCACCCCCGTGCGACCACCCGTGGAGATCCAGCGGATCATGGCCCCACGCTCCCCAGCGCGAGGGCGACCCAGTACGCGACGCGGCCGATGAGCGGGAGCGTCGGCGCGAGGTGCCCGTCTGCCATGCGGGCGTTGTCGAGCCGGCGCTGCTCCAGGGGCAGGGTGACCTCGGGGTCGACGGAGACCGAGCGCAGCGCCGCGGCGCCGTCGTAGGGGACGACGGTCATCACGCGGTCGTTGGCGATGCGAACGACGCTGCGGCTCCCCCTCACGTCGGTGAAGACCACGTTCACTGGCAGGTCGAAGGGGCCTTCCCGGTCGACGACGGCGTAGCCCCTCCATCGGCCGTCGGGGTCACGAGCGCTGGAGGCCCCGGTGACCGCGAGGTTGTAGCGCCACGGGGTGCCGAAGGCGGTGCGCGCGAAGGCCTCCCACGGGGGCCCGAGCTGCTCGCGCACGACGGCGTAGAAGGTCTCCGGCGTGGGGTGGCTGTAGCGCGCCCGGTCGACGTAGGCGCGCAGCGTCGCGGTGAAGAGCCGGGTGCCCAGGCGGCGCTCCATGGTGCGCAGCACGATCGCGGCGCGGGAGTACACGTGCTCGCCGTAGCGTCCCCAGGTGGGAAACTGGTCGGCCCCCAGGTCGAGCGAGAGGGGGTGCGCGATGCCCGCCGAGCCGAGCGCCTCCCAGCTCCAGGCGTCGAGGCGGGGGCCCAGCATCGGGAGGTCGAGGAGCGGACCGCCGCGGCCGAAGAGGTCCTCCATCACCCGCGCGGTGGCGTACTCGCAGAAGCCCTCGTCGAGGAAGGGGTGGCGATGCTCGCTCGATGCCAGCATCCCGTAGAAGTACTGGTGCCCGAACTCGTGGAGGGTGATGTACTCCACGTCGCGGGCGCGGCGCGGGCCCCACCAGAGCGACCCGGTGCTGATGAGCGTCGGGTACTCCATCCCCCCGGCGGCGGAGGCTCCGGGCGGGGGCAGCACCACGGTCAGCACGGGGTAGGGATAGGGGCCGAAGCGGCGCTCGAAGGCCGGGAGGGCGCCGGACAGGAGGTCGAGGGTGCGGGCCGCGCCTCGCTCGTTTCCGGGCGGATGCAGCACGTGCACCTCGACGCGCTGGATCCTTCGGTCGGCGCGGCGGAAGTGGTCCCAGGCGGTGAAGGCGAAATCGTGGATGCCTTCGAGGACGTGGCGCTGCTCCATCAGCCCGTCGACGAGGGCGGGGCCCTCCACGCGAGGCCCGGTCGCGCCGATGGTGTAGCCCCGCGGGTAGCGGATGCGGATGTCGTAGCGGCCGAAGTCCGAATAGAACTCGCTGTTGGCGTGGAAGGGGAAGTGGGCCCAGGTGCCGTCGGGCTCCAGCACCGCGACCTTGGGAAACCACTGCGCCACCATGTGAAACGAGCCCTGGTACCCGGTGCGCGCCACCATCTCCGGGAGCGTGGCGGTGAAGCGCACCGCGAGCTCGATCGTGGCCCCCGGGGCCACCGCGCGGGGCAGCGCGACGCGGAGCTGCGAGTCGTCCTCGGGCACCGCCGGGTCGGGGGTGGCGGTGGCGAGCAGGTCGGTGCCGTCGGCGGAGCGCAGGGACTCGATGGCGAGGCGCCCCCAGTGCGGCGGGTGCGCGGGCCAGGTGCTCGCCGAGCGGGTGCGCATGAAGTACGTGCGGGGGCCCGAGAAGCCGTTGAGGTACTGGTGAAGCCAGAGCTCGGAGACGGCGACTGGGGAGGGGTTGGTCCAGCGGATGGTTCCGTCGGCGCGCACCGTGTGGCGCACCGGGTCGAGCGTCGCGGTGAAGGTGTAGTCCGCGACCCTCGGAGGGGTCTGCGCGCCGGCGAGCGAGGGAAGGAGGAGCAGCGCGCCCGCGGCCACCATCGAGCGCCACTGATGCTGATGCGAAGACAAGGTCGGTAGCTTTCACGGGAGCCAACCGCCCTCCACGGGGCATCGGTTCGCTCACCCGCTCAGGCTATTACAAGTCGGAGCCCCCGGCGTCGCGGGGAGAGCACTCCGCTACGCAGGCGTCATAGCGGGCCGAGCACATCGCCGGGTCGCCGAGGTGCCCGAGGTCGTGGCACGCCCTGACCTCCGCGGTGGCGGCGCTGTGGCAGAGCGAGACGAGCGAGGCGCAGGGCGACGAGGGCAGCGCGCCGTCGGCGGCGCCAGCGTCGGCCACGGAGGGGCAGGCGGCGAGGCACTCGGCCTCCCGGGCGAGGCACACGGGGCCGTTGTTGGCGTGGGCGTAGCGCTGGCAGTCCGAGGCCGTGAGCGAGAGCGCCTCGTAGGGGTGGCAGCGCTCGGCGAGGCGGGCGCAGGCCGCGAGCCCCGGGGCGGGGTCGACCGGGTCGCTGGAGCAGGCCGAGAGCAGCGCGAGCGAGAGGAACAGAGCGGGAAGTCTCATCGTTCGTTGCCGAAGGGGTCGGCGTAGCGGGGATCGTGGAGGAAGCGCTCGTCGGTGAGGGCTTCGAGGAAGGCGATGAGGTCGCGCCGCTCCTGCTCGGTGAGCGTGAAGCCGGTGATGAAGCCGCTCTTCAGGGGGTTGTCCCGGCCGACGCCCGCGTTGGGCCCGCTGGCGATGGTGCGACCCCCGGCGGCGTAGTGGTCGATCACCCCGTCGAGGGTGGCGATGGAGCCGTCGTGCATGTACGGGGCGGTGACGGCGATGTTGCGGAGCGTGGGCGCGCGGAAGCGTCCCATGTCCTCGTCGCGACCGGTCACGTCGCGGACGCCCGTGCTCTGCGACGGGTACGCCCCTCGCGCGTCGACGTTGTAGAGCCCCGTGTTGTGGAAGGCCGTCTCGTCGAAGGCGCTGTTGGCGCTCACCACCGAGTCGGTGAACGCGTACCCGCCATGGCAGTGGAAGCACTCCAGGCGCTCGCTGAAGAAGAGCTGGTTGCCCCGCTGCGCGCTCTCCGACATGGCGGTGGTGTCGCCGCGGGAGAAGCGGTCGAAGGGGGAGTCCGCCGACACCAGGGTGCGCTCGAACATCGCGATGGCGCGGGTGACGTTGGCCACCGTGAAGGGGTCGGCGTCGGCGGGGAAGGCCCTCGGAAACATCTGCTGGTAGCGGCGATCGCGGCGGAGGCGGTCGAGCATCTCGGCCTCGCGACCGACGAGCCCGAGCTCCACCGGGCGCTCTCCGAAGAGGGGGACGAGGGCCTGGCGCTCGAGCTCGCGCTGCACGGGGTTGGCCCAGGTGAGCGCGGAGAAATAGCCCACGTTGGCGAGGCTCATGGGCCCGCGGGGGTGGTCTTCCCGGGTGGATCCGAGCCCGGTGGCGCGACCGTCGGTGAAGGCCCTGGACTGCTGGTGGCATGAGCCGCAGGACTGGGTCTCGTTGCCCGAGAGCCGACGGTCATAGAAGAGGTAGCGACCGAGCCGGGCCTTCTCCAGGGAGTAGGGGTTGTCGGGGGAGAGGCGCTGCGGGGGGAAGCCCGTCGGCGCCTCGATGGTGAGCAGCGGCTCGGCCGCCTCCACGGGCGGGGTCGCCTCGCCTCCACAGCCGGAAGCCCCGCCGGAAAGCAGGGACAGACCGAGCAGCCACCGGATCGCCGTCGCTCGCATGGGTGGGAGAGTCTCTACTCCATCCGGAAGAAATTCTGGGTGGCCCCGTCGCCGATGCCGAGGCCTCGGAGCACCGGCGGGCACTCCGGGTCGCCGAGCTCGGACATGCACCCGGGCGCAGCGCGGGTCACGCGGACATCGCTCGTCGAGAGGAGCCCCGCGAGGTCGGCGACCACGGTGTTGCGCGAGGGATCGAAGCCGGTGAGCTCGACCTCGATGCGGTTGGGGTTGGCGCAGGAGGTGACGCCTCCGGACGCGCCACCGTTGCACCCGGTGGAGCCGACGTGGACGTACCAGCTGGCGGCGGCAGGGTTCATCGGGTTCATGATCTGGCCGTCGACGCGGAGGAACTTGTACCCGCCCTGCCAGTTCCACCACAGGGTGGAGAGGTTGAGCGGAGAGGGCGCGAGGGCCTGGTTGGCGTGGTTGAGCGCGAAGGGTACGCCAAGCTTGAAGCGCACCCCGGTGATGGGCCCGACGGTGCCCGCGGGGAGCGTCCCGACCACCTGCGCGTTCATGGCCGCCGTGCCGTTGGTGCAGGCCCCGGATCGGTCTTCGAAGTCGAGCAGCGCCACCGACTCGTGCTGCCAGCGACCGTCCTGGGTGAGCGCCACCGGCACCTCTCCCGCGGCCGTCACCACCCTCACGTCATGCACATAGAAGCGGAAGTCCGTGGGGCTCCACTGCCCCCCGGTGGTGCCCACGTTCGCGAAGGTCTCCCCGCAGCGGAAGGGGAGATCGCCCACCTTCGCCGCGAAGCGGAGGGTCACCTCCGAGGTCACCGCGCCGGTGTCGGTCACCACCCCGCTGTCGCTCACCGCCCCGCTGTCGGTCACCACCCCGCTGTCGTGGGCATGGCCGTCGTCGACATGGGTGTCTTCACTCCCGCAGCCGGTCGCGCCGATCGCCGCCAGCAGCGTCCCCAGCACCAACATCCCGCGCGTCTTCGAATCCTGCATCAGCCTTCCTTTCACGGTCTTCATTGACTCCACACCACCGTGACGCCCGCTCGGAGCTGCGTGGTGATGTTGCTCTCCAGCCCGGGCACCGGCACGTCTCCACTGATAGTCATCATCGTACGGAGGCGCTCGGACCACTGGGTGGTCGCGCCCAGCGCCAGCAGCGTACGCCGCGTGCCGCTGCCCGCCACCGACTGTCCCTCCTCGGAGGCCTCGCCCTCGAGCACCTCGGTCAGCGCCGCGGTCCATCCCCAGCGGGCTGAGAGCTGGTGCGACACCGCCGCGCCGAGCATCCACCGCACGCCAGGGCGCACTGGACCCAGCGGCGCCACCCGCACGCCCACCTCCGTCAGCGCGATCAGCGTCACTGGCGTCGACACGCTCCAGCGCAGCTCGGCCCCCACCGCGGGCTCCCACGCCCCGAGCCCGAGGCCCGTCACCGTCGCGAGCGCCCCGCTCCCCGAGTCGCCCGTCGGCAGCCGCAGGGCCACCCACGCCGCCACCTGCGGGACCACCCTTCGCAGCGGCGCCGCGGACTCCCAGCGCCCTCGCAGCGAGAGGTCCCCCGCGGTCACCGCGGAGCTCGACGCGCCAGGGAGCGTGAGGTCGGTGTACGCCGCGCTCCACTGCGCCGCGAGCTCGACCGAGGGCACCACCCGCCAGGCCGCCGCGAGGTCGAGCAGCGCGCGGTGCGTGGCCACCCCGGGAGGCAGGCCCCACGCCCTGCCGCGCGCGTCGACGCTGCCCAGCTCGCCCTGGTACGAGAGCGACGCCGCGGCCGCGACCCGGTCGGCGGCGAGGGTCCAGGGGGCCACCGGGCCGAGCGACCCGCCGCACGGACACGCCCACGCGGCAGGGGCAGCGAGCGTGGCGGCCAGGGTCGCGGCGATGGCGATCGGGTACCTCACGGCGTCAGCGCAGCACCGGGGCCAGGAGCACCTCGTCCCGCTCGCCAGGGACCGCCAGCTGTAGCGTGATCTCCCAGCGGCCGGGCATCGAGAGCACCAGGTCGCTCACCCGGCAGACCCCGTCGGCGCAGTCGATGCGCGGAGGCGTCGTGCCATGAGCGTGGCCGGGCATCCGGGCCGTCACGCCCACCACCGCGCCCGCCTGGCCCTCCCCGTCGGTGGCGCGCACCGCAAAGCTGTTGGAGCCGCGCCGGAAGGCGCCGTCGTCGTGGTCGATGTCGAGCGCGAAGGTGCCCCGCTCGGAGAGCGACGGGAGCGCGTCCTCGTCAGCCGCCGCCCCGGGGTCGCCGCAGCCCGTGAGCGCGGCGATCATCGGCAGCGTCAGCCATCTCGTCCATGCGGTCTTCATCGTACGCGGCGAACATGGGACCCTGCCGTCGCCGCCACAACTGCGCGCGCTGCGGCATGATGTCGCATGCGCCGCCCTCCTCCAGGCGCGCTCGATCGTGGTAGCCGTCGGAGGGTCAAGATGGAAGCCACCGCGCCCCGCTCGATGCTCCTCTGCGACGACGACCTGCCCTTCCGCGCGGCGCTCGGGGCGGCGTTCACCCGTCGCGGCTGGGCGGTGCACCTCGCCTCCTGCGGCGAAGAGGCCGTCGCCATCGCCGCCCACGTCGCGCTCGAGCGCGCGGTCATCGACCTGCGAATGCCCACCATGTCGGGCCTCGACCTGCTGCGAGAGCTGCTCAAGCTGCAGCCAGGATTACAGGTGGTGGTATTGACGGGCTACGGGTCGATCCCCACGGCGATCGAGGCGGTGAAGCGCGGCGCCCTCAACTACCTGACCAAGCCCGCGGAGCCCGCGGAGATCGACGCCGCCTTCGACGACCACGGGCCCGAAGACGAGGTCGCCGCGGCCGCATCCGACGTGATGGTCCCCTCTCTCGATCGCGCCCAGTGGGAGCACCTGCAGCGGGTGCTCGCCGACACCCAGGGCAATATCTCCGAGGCCGCGCGGCGCCTCGGGATGCACCGTCGCTCGCTGCAGCGGAAGCTCCAGAAGCTCCCGCCGAAGCGGTAGGCCAGTGCCCAAGAGCACCCTCTCCGCCACCTTCGACGCGCGCTGGCTGGTGCACCTCCGCTGGGCCGCCATCGCCGCGCAGGTGGGCTCCATCGCGGGCACCCGCTACCTGCTCCACGCGCCCTTCCCGATGGTCCCGCTGGTGGGCATCGTCGGGGCGCTGGTGGTCGTCAACGTGGTGTTCTCGCTGCGGCTGCGTCGCACCGTGGCGCTGCCCGACTGGGTCATCGCCGCCAACCTCCTGCTCGACATCGTGGGCCTCACCGCGCTGCTGATCTTCACCGGCGGCGCGATGAACCCCTTCACCACGCTCTACCTGCTCCAGGTGGCCGTCGCGGGGATCATGGTCCCCCGGCGATGGAGCCTCGCGGTGACCGTCGGGGCCGTGGCGGCCTTCGGGGGGCTGCTCCTCGCCCGCCCTGAGGCCATCCACATCTGGCACTCGGCGGGGATGTTCCAGCTCCACGTGCGCGGGATGTGGCTGGCCTTCGCCCTCACCGCGTGGGCGCTCTGGTACTTCGTCGACCGGGTGTCAGGGTCGCTCCGACGGCGCGAGTCCGAGCTCGCCGCGGCGCGCCTCGACCGCGAGCGGGCCATCCGCCAGAGCGCCCTCGGCACCGTCGCGGCGGGCGCGGCGCACGAGCTCAACACCCCCCTCGGCACGGTGGCCATCCTCGCCGCAGAGCTTTCGGAGATGCTCGACGGGCAGCCCGAGACGCAGGCGCAGGCCGACCGCATCCGAGAGGAGGTGCGGCGGTGCAAGGCGATCCTCGGGAGGATGCGCAGGCCGAGCGAGAGCGGTGAGCTGGAGAGGGAGACCGTCGAGCTCGCCGGGTGGCTGGGAGAGGTCGTGGAGCACTGGTCGAGCGGCGCGAGGGGCTTCCCGGTGTCGCTGTCGCTAGAGGCGCGCGGCGTCGAGCGGGCGATCGACCCGGAGGCGATGCGCCAGGCCGTGGTGACGCTGCTCGACAACGCGCGGCAGGCCACCCTCGCCGCCGGGAGCCGCGAGCCCATCGCGGTGTCGCTCGCCCCCGAGCCCGACGGATCGCTCTCTCTCAAGGTGATCGACCGGGGCGTCGGGATTCCCGCCGCCGACCTCGCCCACGTCGGGGAGCCCTTCTTCTCGACGCGCGAGCCCGGCCAGGGGATGGGCCTCGGCGTGTACCTGGCCCAGGGCGCCGCGGCGCTCCACGGCGGCTCAATCTCCCACCGCTCCGATGGGGTCGGAACCACCGCCACCCTGACCTTTCCGCCGCCACCCACCACCTGAGGCGCCGCGCCCCAATCGCAGGCCACATTCTATTGCAATGCTGTTGCATCAACGGTATACGCCGGGTTGATGGAGCCTTCGCGCAGCACCCTGCATCGACGCGTAGCACTGCGGCGCTGCTGGTGCCTGGGCACCTCGCTGTCCCTCCTGGCGGCCAGCGCGCAGGCCCAGACGCCTCCCCCTGCGGAGCCTGAGGCCCCTCTCGGCGAGGCGGTCATCCGCGGTCGGGGGCAGCCCCCGCGAGGGGCGGGCGACGTGAACATCACCGTGGGCCAGCTCTCGCAGGTGCCGCGGTCGAGCGCGGGCGACCTGCTGCGGCTGGCGCCGGGGATGTTCCTTGCCAACGGGCTGGGCGAGGGCCACGCCGACCAGGTCTTCCTCCGAGGCTTCGACGCCCGCAGCGGGCAGGACCTTGAGTTCTCCGTCAACGGCGTCCCCATCAACGAGCCCGCGCATCCGCACGGCCAGGGCTACGCCGACACGCACTTCCTCATCCCCGAGCTGGTCGAGTCGCTCCACGTGCTGGAGGGCCCCTTCGACCCCCGGCAGGGCGACTTCGCCGTCGCGGGCTCGGCGCAGTACTCCCTCCGCCTCCCTGCGCGCGGCGCGCACATCCAGTACCGCGGCGGCTCGTTCAACACCCACCGCACGCTCGCCCTCTGGGGCCCCGAGGGCGAGAGCGCCGGCACCTTCGGCGGCGCCGAGCTCGCCACCAGCGACGGCTACGGGCAAAACCGCAGCTACCAGCGCGCCACCGCCAACGCCCAGTACGAGGGGCGATCGGGCGCGCTCACCTGGCGGGTGCTCGCGATGTCCTACGGCATCCGATACCGCTCCGCCGGGGTGATCCGCGAGGACGACCACCTCGCTGGTCGCATCGGCTTCTACGACACCTACGACCCCACCCAGGGGAGCGAGGTCTCCCGGCACCTCGTGTCCGCCGAGGTAGACAGCACCCGCACCGCCTCGGTGCTGCGCGCGCAGGCCTGGGCGTCGCTCCGCAGCTTCCGCCTCCGGGAGAACTTCACCGGCTCGCTCCTCGACGTGCAGCAGCCGTATCAGTCGCTGCACGCCCAGCGCGGCGACCTCATCGACCAGGCCGCCTCGACCGTCGACGTCGGGATGCGCGCCTCGGCCCGGCTGCGCACCACCTGGCGCGCTCGCACCCAGTCGCTGGAGCTCGGCGCCTACGCCCGGCACAACGCCGTCGACAGCACCCAGCACCGGCTGCGCGCCACCACCGACGTCCCCTACCTCACCGATTACAGCCTCGACAACAGCGTCTCCAACCTCGCGCTCTACCTCGACGCCGAGCTCCGCCCGCTGGCCTGGGTGGTGCTGCGCGGAGGCATCCGGGCCGACCTCTTCCAGTACGACGTGCTCGACCGCTGCCCGGTGCGAGGGGTGACCGTTCGAGGCGCTCCCCTCGACGCCGAGTGCCTCTCCGTCGACCGGTCGGGCTACCGCAGCCCGAGCCAGCGCCGCACCTCCGGCGGCATCGCGTGGCAGCCGAGGGGCGCCCTCTTCCTCGGCCCCTGGAAGGGCGTGACCGTGGCGATGAGCGCCGGCCTTGGCGCGCGATCGGCCGACCCGGTGTACCTCGGCAACGACCAGCAGCTCCCCTTCAGCCCCATCACGGCGCTGGAGGGCGGCGTGGTCTTCGACCGTCGCCTCGCGGGCTTCGCCGTCAACGCCCGCGGCCTCTACTACCGCACCCACGTCGGGCAGGACCTCATCTTCAACGAGACCGAGGGGCGCAACACCCTCGCCTCCGGCACCACCCGCCAGGGCGCCCTCGTCGCCGCGCGCGCCACCAACGCCTGGCTCGACCTCTCCGCCCACCTCACCTACGCCAGGGCCACCTTCGACGACGACGGCAAGCTCGTGCCCTACGTACCTGAGTGGGTCGCGCGCTTCGACGGGGCGGTGCACCGCTCGCTCCCCTGGCGCATCCGCGGCCGGGCCATCACGGCCTCCGCGGGCCTCGGCGCCACATGGGTCGCCCCTCGTCCGCTCCCATTCTCCGAGCGCGGCGAGTCGATCTTCACCGTCGACGCCCAGGTCGGCGCGCGCTGGGCCTGGTACGAGCTCGGCTTCATCGCGCAGAACCTCTTCGACGCGCAGTACGCCTGGGGTCAGTACAACTTCACCAGCGACTTCCGCAGCCGCGACTACCCCACCCTCGTCCCCGCGCGGCACTTCACCGCCGGGCCGCCCAGGCAGCTGTTCGTGGTCTTCACCCTCCACCTCGGCGCGGCCGCCGCGAGGCACGGCGCGCCCACGGAGACCGCCCGATGAAGCGACTCGCCCTCCCACTGCTTCTCGCGCTCGCCTCCGGCTGCGGCGACACCACTGGATCGCAGCGCGTGGCCTTCGCCGTCGAGGCCGCCGGCATCGAGCGCGACGCCGCGCAGCCGCTCAGCTTCACCAACGACCAGGGCTGGTCGATCACCCTCAGCGAGGCCCGCGTCGCCCTCGGGCCGCTCTACCTCAACACCATCGCCCCGCTCGAAGGCGACCGGCGCACGCCCCTCCAGCGCCTCGGAGACCTGCTGCTCCCCAGCGCCTACGCCGACGGCGAGGCGCACCTGGGATCGGGCCGCATCGTGGCGCAGGTCACCACGCAGGCAGAGGTCGACGCGCTCGCCCCGGCGCTCAGCCCGGTGCCCGGCGGAGGCGACGGGATCGATGTCCCCGCCCTCACCGCGGAGGTCTGGCTCTTCAACCGCGACGGGGCGCTCGGCGGCGCCGCGGTGAGGGTGACGGGCACGGCACGGCGCGACGAGCTGGAGGTCCCCTTCGAGGGCTCGCTGGTGATCGATCAGTCGCTGGTGAACGCCGGGGGATCGATCGACGAGGCCCGCAAGGTGCGAGGCATCCCGGCCAGGGTGACGCCCTCCGAGGGCGGGGCGCTGAGGGTGCGGGTCGATCCTCGCGGGTGGTTCGACGGAGCGGACTTCCGCGAGCTCACCACCGGCACCATGCGAGAGGGCCGCTACCGCTTCACCTCGCAGGACAACGTCGGGAGGGCCTTCCTCAACAGGGTCCGCTCTCGCTCGTCCTTCACGGTGAGCTTCTCTCCGACGCGCTGATCGCGTCCGCTCCCCCCTTACGCCTCCCGAAAGGAACGGTCTTCCATGAAGGTACCCGTCTACGGATACGCTCGCCTTTCCTCGGCCACGCTCGGCCTGGCCGCGCTGCTCACCGGCTGCGGCGACGACCCTCAGCCCTCCGACGCCTCCGTGACCGACGCGGGCGCCGACGTGGTGATCCCCGCCGGTGACGCCGCGGTGCTGCCGCCCTCCTTCGCGACCCCCGTGGCGCCTGCCTTCACCGCCACGACGCGCGACCCGCGCACCATCCAGGTGAGCGTCTCCAGCGAGGACCTCGGACAGCTCGGCTTCGACTACGCCTCGATGCCCGCGACCGGGGCGATCGTCTTCGTCGACGGCTGGGAGCTCCGCTTCTCCCGCATCCTCGTGACCCTCGGCAACATCCGCATCAACCGCCCCGGCGCCTCGACCTCCGACCAGTCCTCCGTCGGGGCCGCCGTCGCGTCGGTGCCGGGCTCCTTCGCGGTAGACGTGCAGAAGCCGGGGCCGCTCACCGGCGCGGGCGGGGCGCCCGAGACGGCCATCCCCCTGGCGGTGATCCGCGCCCCCTCCGCGGGAGGGAGCCTCGACACGACGGTGCGCTACGCCTTCAGCTACGACGGCGTGGCCGCGACGCCGGCCGCCACCAACGTCAACCTCGACGCCGCCGGCGTGGCCTTCTATGAGCAGATGATCCGCCGCGGGTGGAGCCAGTACATCGAGGGCACCGCGACCTATCGGGGCACCGCCACGGGGCTCGCCCCGGCCTTCGCGGACTACCCCAGCTCGGTGACCTTCCGCCTCGGCTGGGCCGCGCCCGCGCAGTACATCAACTGCAACAACCCCGAGAACGGCGGCGACGAGATGCCCGGCGTGCAGCCCTCGGCCAGCACCGCCGCGCGCGCCCAGATCACCTTCCACATGGACCACCTCTTCTGGGGCGCCCTCGGGGTCGAGAACCCGCCGCTTCACTTCGACCAGTACGCCTCGCGCGCCCGCACCACCGCGGGCGTGAGCGAGGTGACCCTCGACGACCTCCAGGGCGTGGTGCCCACCAACCTCCTCGACCGGATGATGCGCCCTGTCCCCGACCGGGGGGCGCAGACGATGGGCTACACGCCGCGCAGCGCCAGCGCGCTGAGCTTCGACCTCGGGGGCACCTCCGGCATCCGCGACCTGCGGGACTTCGTGACCTTCTCGGCGCGCTCCTACGGCCACCTCAACGCCGACGGGCTCTGCTTCGTGCGGCCGTCGGGCGCGATCACCTACTGACGCCGGGCGGCGTATGATCGCGGGTCCACCATGGCTGCACCGGCTTGAAGGGGACCGAAGCCCGATGAACATCCGATCGACCGTTGGCCTCTTGGCACCGCTCACGCTCGCTGGCTCGGCCCTCGCGCAGAGCCCCCCGCGGCGCCGCCCTCCGGAGGTTCGGATGGGCGCGACGCAGGTGAGCGGGCGACTCCCTCCCGAGGCCATCCGGCGCATCGTGCGGCAGAACTTCGGGCGCTTCCGCCTCTGCTACGAGAACGGGCTGCGCAACAACCCCAACCTCCAGGGATCGGTCGCGGTGCGCTTCGTCATCAGCCGCGAGGGAGCCGTCTCCAACGTGTCCAATGGCGGCAGCTCCATGCCCGACGCCGTGGTCGTCGCGTGCGTGGTGCGATCGTTCTACGGGCTGTCGTTTCCTCGGCCCACCAACGGCACCGTGACGGTGGTCTACCCGATCATGTTCACGTCTGGCGGGTGAGCGAAGCCTCCGCGGTCGTGCCCGGCGGATACGGCGCTGCACACTTCGGCACAGTCATCGTTCACGCAAAGCTCTGGAATGCCCGAGGTATCGGCCCATCCGAGGGTCGTGGCCCGTGACGTGCTGAAGGCCCTGCCATGCGGACCCAGGACGAGCTCGCGCTACGGCGGTTGTTTCGACGAATGGTGTGGGTGGTCGCGGCGACCTCGGGCTGCGGCGCCTCGGTGTCCGTCGCCTCGGGCGACGCCGCGGTCGATGTCCCCATCGCGGTCGATGTCCCTCCTGCCGTCGATGTCCCCATCGCGGTCGATGTCCCCATCGCGGTCGATGTCCCTCCTGCCGTCGATGTCCCTCCTGCCGTCGATGTCCCCTTGATTCGTGATGTCCCCGTCGTGACCGACCGTGGACCTTGCGACCCGATCCGCACCATCCAGAACCCCGGGTCCTTCTGCGCGGGCGAGACCGTGGTCTTCCCCTGCGGCCTCCCCCCGGCCCTGCTGGTCGACTCCGGGGCCGTCAGCGACCCCTCCATCTGTCGCCCCTTCTGCACCGTCAGCGACCCCTCCGTCGGCGACACCTACTGCTACCTCCGCCCTGCAGAACCCGGCGGCCCGACCCTTCACTGCCAGATCCCCTGCCCCGGCGGCCGCCGCCCGGAGGGCTTCTCCGACCGCCCCGGCTCCACGCGCGAGGACCTCGGCGGCTGGTTCGCCCGCCTCGCCGCGCTCGAGTCCGCGTCCGTCTCCGCCTTCGAGCGCATGGTCGACGAGCTCACCCTCCACCACGGCCCCGCCGAGCTCATCGAGCGCGCCCGGGCCGCCGTCGCCGACGAACGCCGCCACACCGGGCTCACCGTCGACCTCGCCCGCTCCTTCGGGAGCGAGCCCGCCCTCGCGGCCCACGCCCCCGCGACTGGGCGCCCGCTCGACGCCGTCGCCCTCGACAACGCCGTCGAGGGCTGCGTCCGCGAGACCTACGGAGCGCTCGTCGCCACCTGGCAGGCCGCGCACGCCTGCGACCCGAGGGTCACCGCCGCGATGGAGGTCATCGCCGAGGACGAGACCCGCCACGCCGCGCTCTCCTGGGCGCTTCACCAGTGGGCCTGCGAGGGCCTCGACGCCGACCGCCGCGCGGCCCTCTCCGACGCCATGCGCAGGGCCGTCGAAGACCTGCGCCGCGAGGCCTCGGCCGAGGTGGGCGACGACCTCGTGACCACCGCAGGCATGCCGACCCGCGCCCAGCAGTCGTCGCTGCTCGACGCCCTCGTCGCCTCGCTGCCCGGACTCGCATAGCGCACTGACGCGCTCCCGTAGCCGCCCTGTTCGTCGGACCGGTTCCGTTGCATGGTCCACGGCTGCCATGGGTCAACGACTGTTCCTCCTGCTGCGCCTCTGCGCGCTCCCGGTTGTCTTCTTCGCGTGCTCCAACAGCGGCACCGCCAACACGGCGTCCCCCGGCGAAGACGCCGCGCCCGCCGACGCGGGCCCTGAAGACGTCCCCGCCCCGGAGGACGCCCCCGAGCCCGTCGACGCCCCGGCCGCGGCGCCCGCCTCGGTGGAGACCACCGCCCCGGCGACGGTGCGCGCGGGCCAGGCCATCACCGTCTCCTGCACCCTGCGCGACGTGCTCGGCAACGCCCTCCCTACGCCGCTGGGCGCGGCGCCCACGATCACCTTCGTGGCCCCCGACGCGGTGCGCGACGAGTCCGGCCGCACCCTCGCCGTCCGCGTGGGCGAGGTCACCGCGGCCTGCTCCTTCCCGACGCTCTCGGTCTCCGACGCCACCCCCGCCCGGGTGGCCATCACCCCGGGCGACGCCGCGCGCGTCACCACCACCCTCGACCGCGCCTCGATCGCCGCGGGCGAGACCGCCACGGCCACCTGCGCCGTCACCGACGCCTTCGGCAACGCCGTCACCGGGGCCCCCGCCACGCTGCGCCTCGACCCGGCGGGCATGGGCGCCACCGTGACCGGCCTCGCCGCCCGCATCGAGCGCGCGGGGATGTACACCGCAAGCTGCGTGGTGCCCGGCGCGACCGGCGAGGGAGCCGCGCTCACGGTGCGCCCGGGGCTGCCCGCGACGCTGGTCATCGCGCGCTCTCCGGACATGCCCACCTACGCCGTCGGCGCCTCGGTCGACATCCAGGCGACGGTCTCCGACCGCTACGGCAACCGCATCCCCGACGCGATGCTCACCTACACCAGCAGCCCCATGGCGGCGGTCGCGGGCTCGCTGCTCACCTTCGAGCGCGAGGGCCGCTACACCGTGACCGTGCGGGTCGGCGGCGCGACCGAGGGCGACCGCGAGCTCGTGCAGACGACCTCCTTCGTGGTCGACTCCAGCGGGCCGGCGATCGAGTGCGTAGGCCCCGCGCACGGCTCGATGGTCAACGCGGCCGCCGGGTCGATGGTGACCTTCCAGGCGCGCCTCGCGGACACCACCGGGGTGCGGAGCGTGACGGTCAACGGCCGCGCGGCGACGGCCAATGGCAGCGGCGAGGTGAGCGTCCCGATCACCACCCGCTGGGGCGTGAACTTCGTCGACGTCACCGCGACGGACACCGACGGCCGGGAGAACTCCCGCACCTGCGCCTTCCTCGCCAGCGACCGATGGAACGGCGAGGCCGCCCACCTCACCGACGGCGCCCAGATGCTCCTCCGCCAGGACGCCGTCGACGACGGCGACCCCACGACCCCGATCACCTCCATCGACGACGTGCTCCAGCGAGTGGTCAACAGCCAGGGTCTCCGAGACCAGCTCCACAGCTCGCTCCTCGCGGCCAACCCCCTCAAGGCCAACTCCTGCGACCAGCAGGTATGCGTCTTCGGCCGCTGCACCTGCGTGTTCCGCTCGGAGGTGAACTACGAGCGCAGCGAGCTCAACGGGCCCAACACCACCTCGCTGCGCCTCGTCGACGGCGGCCTCCGCGCGGTGGTGCGCTTCGAGAACATCCGCGTCCGCCTCCGCATCGGAGGCACCCTCAGCACCTCCGGCTGGGTCAACGTGGCCTCGGTGGAGGTCGGCGTCACCTTCGACCTCGCCTCCTCCGGCGGCCGCCCCCGCGCCACCGTGCGAGCGGGCTCGGTCACCACCAGCGTGGGCCGCATCTCCACGGACTTCTCGGGCATCACCGGCGCCATCGTCGACGTCGTCGTCAGCCTCGCCAACGGCATCGTTCGCAACCTCGTCTCCAACACCCTGCGCGACTACGTGAGCACCAACTTCTCCCGCGTGCTCGACGGCGTGCTCTCGGGCCTCGACATCGCCAGCCTCGGGGCGACCTTCAGCGTCCCCCGGCTCGACGGCGCCACGCCCACCCCGCTGCGCTTCGGCGTCAACGTCTCCTCCGTGTCCGACACCGCGGCCCGCCTGCGCTTCGGCCTGGGCACCCTGCTCTCGACCGCCACGCCCGCCCACGCCCGCGCCTCCCGCGGCATCGCGCTCCCCCCCGGCGACACGGGCGAGCCGACGGTCTCCACCCCGGCCACCGTCTCGGTGCACGTCGCGGTGCTCAACCAGGCGATGCACTCGCTCTGGCGCGGCGGCTGGCTCGACGTGGGCCTCGCCGCCTCGCGCTTCTCCAGCAGCCTCCCCGCGGGCTCGCGCTTCGACGTGACGGGGCTGCTGCCGCCGGTGGCCTTCCTTCGCGCCGACGGCCGCATCAACCTCGACCTCGGGGCCCTGGAGGTCGCGTTCACCATGCCCGGCGTCCCCCAGCCATTCCGCATCTCCGTCGGAGCGCGCGCCTCCGGGGCGGTCTCGCTCTCGGGCAACACCCTGCGCTTCGGCGGGGTCACCCTCGACGAGGTCAAGATCTCCGTCACCAGCGAGTCGATGCCGATGAGCGAGCGCGACGCCCTCGTCATGGGAGTCCGTGCGCTGGTGCAGCAGTACGCCGAGCGCTCGCTCAACGACGCGCTCCCGGCGATCCCCATCCCGGGCTTCACCATCCCCGAGTCGCTCCGCAGCTACGGGCTCCCGGTGGGCGCCGAGCTGGGCATCCGCTCCCCTTCCCTCGGCAACGCCCGGCAGCACTTCGAGCTCCGCGGCGGCTTCGGCCAGCGCTGACCCCGCCGCGGCCGAAGGGCCGCGGAGGGCGTATACACTCCCAGGTACTCCCATGACGGCCGGACAGAGACAGCGCTGGGCGGTGCTCGGGGCCGCCGCGGTCGTCGCGTCGATCGTGGCCACCCGCACCCTGGTGGTCACCGACCGCGACCGGGTCGATCGCTTCGTCGACGCCGTGAGCGGCGAGGTCACCCCAGCGCGCATCGACGCGGCGCTGCGCTACCTCGACCCCGACCGCCAGCCCGTGGAGATCACCGCCTACGAGGCGACCGAGGCCTACGGCCCCGGCGAGCGCGAGGCCCTGCGGCGGCGGGTGCGAGAGCGGCTGGGGGCCGCGTCGGGGATGAGGTTCAGGGTGCTGCGAAAGAGCGTCACCATGGGCCCCCGCAGCGCCTCGGTGTCGATGCAGCTCTACTCCAGCGAGGGCGCCCCCTCGGCGGAGTACGTGCTGCGTAAGCACGGCGACGACTGGCTGGTGGAGACGGCGCGGCTGCGCTGAGGGGCGGCGGGGCGCCGGCTCAACGACCGCCGATGCCCAGCAGCGCCCGCATGAAGCGACGCGCGGCGCGAAGCGCGGTGGTCTCTCCGATGGGCGGAAAGGCCTCCGGATCGAGGTCCGGGACGAACACCGCGCCCCGCCCCCCGAAGCGCGCGTAGACCGGCTCCGCGAGGGCCGCGAGCGGCGCGGAGAGCAGCCCCGCGTCCGCCGCCGACCAGCCCTCGATGGGCGTGAGGTCGCCGCGAAGCTCCGCGCGCGACATCGCGTCGCCGAAGCAATCCAGCGCCGCGCGAAGGTCCGGGGCGCGGTACGGGTCGCGCTCCCCCATGAGCTGCAGCGCCACGTGGTCGACGGCGAGCACGTCCTCCCCGGCGACCACGATCCCCGGGTGCCTCGGCGTCGGGTCGGCCATCACGCCCAGCAGCCCGTCCGCCGCCCAGGAGTACCCGTCGATCACGCCGAAATGCGGCGGCAGATCGTGAAGCACCGCCGTCACCAGGTGGGTGAAATCCGTGAGGCGGTCGGAGAAGAAATACTCCCCCGTCTGCGGGATCACCGTGCCCGCGTTGCGCAGGCAGAGCTGCGCCACCGCCGAGGGGTGCGTCTTGAGCGTGGCGAAGGACACCCTCGCGTCGGCGTCGCGCCACGAGCGGCCCACGGAGTACAAGCCCATCGCGCGGGCGAAGGTGTGGGGCTCCTGCTCGTCCGCGAGGTCGACGAGGCGGTAGCCCTCCCCGCTCAGGCCCACGTATCGACCGACGGAGGCGATGTCCCGGTTGCCGAAGAAGCGCGCGTAGACGTTCTGCGCGTCGCACACCACGATGTCGCGATAGCCCCGCGACCGCAGCCGCTCGACCATCCGCTCGACGAGCTCCGGGTCGACGTGCGACGAGGGATCTCTCCGGTGCCAGGCCAGCATCAGGTCGACCTTGACGGCGACCCGGGCCTCCTCCGCGCGCCTGCCCGAAGCCGCCACGCGCCGGGCGATGGCCTCGTCGAAGCCCGACTCGTCGAGGGCCCGGTCGAAGGTGGCGAGCTTCTCCGCGTCGCCCTCACCCCGCGCCACGACCACCACCCCGCCGCCCCCCACCGGGTGAGACGAGCCCACCGCGCGGTGCCCCGCGGCAGGCAGCGAGAGCTCCCGCTCGATGGCCTCCAGCGCGGCGTCCAGGGCCTCGGCGTCGCAGCCTGGCGCGAAGCCGTCGTCGTCGCCGAGCATCCGGCCGATGACGCCGAAGAGCCGAGAGTGGGCGAGCTCGTCGCGGCGCATCCGGGCGAGCTCCTGCGTGAAGCCCACGGGCAGCGCGAGCTCGGCGGAGGGCATCGCGAGCACCTCGGCGGCGAGCGCGAGCATGCGGTCGAAGGAGATCACCGCGCTGTCTTCGGCGTCGATGCTGAAGGCGCACCATGCCCGCAGCGGGGCGTAGATGAGCGACGAGCGCACGGCCTCGGGGATGCGCCCGGAGAGCCGTCCCCCCGCGTCGACGAGCGCGGCGGCGAGGCGCTCGGCGGGGGCGTCTCCCCAGGTGGCGTGCTGCTGCACGGCGGTCATCCAGCCGCCGACGCCCCCCTCGGCGCTCTGCCGCTCGGCGCCCAGGCGCGTCGCGAGGTCGGGCTGCCGCAGCAGCATCCCCAGCAGGTAGCGGGCGTGCATGTTCTCGTCGAGCCATATCTGCCCGACGGCGCGGGCGATGGAGCGCCTCGCCCGCTCCGGGAGCGGCGACCTGGCGAGGCGCTCTCCGAGGCGGGCGGTGTCGTAGCCGACGGCGGCGACGCGCTCCCGCTGCACGGCCACGAGCAGGTGCTCCAGCAGCTCGAGGTCGGGCCTCCCGGGGTGGCGGGCGTGGCGCTCGTCGATCTCCACGGCGATGGACTCGGTGATCTCTCCCATGGCTCGCGGCCGGAGCCTACGCCCACTCGCGGGCGGGCGGTCTGGGGTTACGCTCCGGGGATGTCCAGCGGCGCGACCCTCGACCTCGCCATCAACGGCGGACTCTACTTCGACGGCACCGGCGCGCCCGCGGCGCGGCGCAGCCTGGGTATCCGCGACGGCCGGCTCGTGGAGGTGCGCGAGGCGCCCTTCTCGAAGGACGAGGCGCGCGAGCTCGTCGACGCGACGGGCCGCTGGGTGATGCCAGGCTTCGTCGACCTGCACACCCACTACGACGCCGAGCTGGAGGCGGCCCCTTCGCTCTCCGAGTCGCTGCGACACGGGGTCACCACGGTGCTGGTGGGGAGCTGCTCGCTCGGCACGGTGCTGAGCTCACCGCTCGACATCGCGGACATGTTCACCCGCGTCGAGGCGATCCCCCGCGAGCACGTGCTGCCGCTCTTCGAGTCGAAGAAGACCTGGTCGACCCCGGCGCAGTACCGGGAGCACCTCGACTCGCTGCCGCTCGGCCCCAACGTGGCGGCCTTCCTCGGGCACTCCGACCTGCGCTGCGCGACCATGGGGCTCGCCCGCTCGGTGACGAAGGGCGTGCGGGCGACGAGGGAGGAGCGGGCGGCGATGGCCCGCTGGCTCTCCGACGCGCTCGACGCGGGCTTCACCGGGCTCAGCCTCAACACCAACCGCTGGGACAAGCTCGGCGGCACGCGCCACCGCTCTCAGCCCCTCCCCGGCACCTTCGCCTCGTGGGCGGAGATCGACGGGCTCGCCCGGGTGGTGCGGGAGCGGGGGCGGGTGCTGCAGGGCATCCCCAACATCTCCGCGAAGTACGACATCCTCCTGCTCTTCTACGAGAGCATGGGGCTGCTCCGGCGGCCGCTGCGCACGAGCATCGTGTCGCTGGCGGACGTGCGATCGAGCCGCTGGCTCTACCGGCTCATCGCCGGGATGGCGCGGGTGATGAACACGGTCTTCCGCGCGGACGTGCGCTTCCAGGCGCTGCCGGTGCGCTTCGAGATGTTCGTCGACGGCCTCGACGCGCCGGTCTTCGAGGAGATGGGGGCGGGCACCGCGGCGCTGCACCTCGAGCAGATGGCCGAGCGCCGGGCGCTGCTGCGCGACCCGAAGTACCGGAGCTGGTTTCGGAGACAGTGGACCAGCCTGATCGCTCCGAAGGTGTTCCACCGGGATTTCCGGGTGTCCGAGGTGATCTCCTGCCCCGACGCGTCGCTCGTGGGCCGCTCCTTCGACGCCATCGCCCGGGAGCGCAACGAGGACGTGGTGGACGTCTTCCTCGACCTCTGCGCCGAGCACGGCGACGCGCTGCGCTGGTTCACCACCATCGCCAACGACCGCCCCGAGCACCTGCGCTGGATCCTCGCGCACCCGGACATCATGGTCGGCTTCTCCGACGCCGGGGCGCACCTGCGCAACATGGCCTTCTACAACTACGCTCTCTTCATGCTGCGTATCGCGCGCGACGCGGAGCGCGACGGCGTGCCCTTCATGAGCATCGAGCGCGCGGTGTACCGCTGCACCGGCGAGATCGGCGAGTGGCTGGGCCTCGACGCCGGGGTGCTCGGCGTCGGCCGCCGCGCGGACCTCGTCGTCATCGACCCGGCGCAGCTCGACGCCATCGACACGATCCGCGAGGAGCCGATGCCCGAGCTCGGGGGATACCCCCGCATGGTGCGCCGCAACGACGCCGCGGTGCCCGCCGTGGTGGTCAACGGCCGCCTCGCGGTGCGCGACGGGGTGCCGCTCCCCGCCGTAGGGCGAGAGCGAGGCTTCGGGCGCTTCCTCGCGGCGGGCGAGGCGCCGCGATGACCGACCCCTGGCAGCGCTACGCCGAGGCCTGGCGCGCTCGCTGCGCGTTGCCTCCCCTCGACCACCCGATGTTCTCCGGGGTCTCTCGGGTGTGGCGCGCGGAGTTCCACCCGACCTTCCACGACGACGTCGCCATCACCGTCACGGACGTCGACGCCGGCGGCTGGATCGAGCTCCGCTCGCTGCCCCTCGCCGCGCGCTCCTGGGCGATGCTCGACGCGGGGATGAGCGCGCAGGCCCACGGTGACGCTCCGCGGCCACGGGTGTGGGAGGCGGCGGTGAGCGCCGACGCGCTCGACGCCCTGGCCGCGGCGATGCCACGGCTCCCGCTCCACTCGTCGCCGCAGGGGGCGCGCGACGGGATGACGGTGCTCCACGAGGCCCTCGTCTACGGCGAGCACCACCGCTTCTCGTCGTGGTGCCCGTCGCCCTCTCGCGCGCCGCTGCACCACGCCTACGTCGTCGCGCTCTGCTCCCTGGCATCGCGCACCTTCTCCGACCCCGCGGCGCAGGCGGTGATCCAGCCGCTGGCGCAGTACCTCCGCTGAGCCCTCAGCGCGCGGCCTTCGGGTGCGCCATCAGCCAGTCGAGGGTGAGCGCCGGCCACCGCGGGCTGATCGCCGGGAGGTGAGAGCCGCCCTGGATCGTCCAGAGCTCGGCACCGCCGCCCATGCATCCCTCGTGGCGGGAGACCCGGGTCTCGGCGCCGGGCACCGCCGTGTCGAGGTCGAGCATCGCCCCCGCGATGGGGGCGCTCGCGCAGCGGTCGTAACCCGCCCAGCGCGACACGCTGGTCACCGCGCCAGGGTACGTCGACCCGATGTTGCTGCCGCCCTCGTAGGCGATGGTCGCGTCGAGGGTGCCGTGTACCTGGAGCACCGCGACGGGCTCCGCGGGGTTGCAGCGCGCGGGGTCGTTGAAGGTCGCGCCCGCGAGGCTCACCACCGCAGCGATGCGGCTCGCCCGCTCGCACGCCATCCGGTGCGCCATGAAGCCGCCGTTGGAGTGCCCGAGGAGGAAGATCCGCCGCGGGTCGACGGCGTAGCGCGCGGAGACGTCGTCGATGATCGCGTCGAGGTAGGCCACGTCGTCGACCCCTCCGCGGGCGAAGTCGCAGCAGGCGTCCGTGGCGTTCCAGTAGCGGCGCATCGTCACGTCGAGGGTGCCGTCGGGGATCGCGTAGAGGATGCCCCTGGGGTTGGTCTCGCGCGCCATGTGGAAGTACAGCTCCTGGATGCTCCCCGAGGCGCCGTAGCCGTGAAGCAGGATGAGCAGCGGCGCCGCGCGGCGAGGGTCGTTGTCATCTGGCACCACCAGGCGATAAGGGCGCTCGGCGACGAGCCTCGCCACCGCGGGTGACACGTCCGCCGGGGCGCTCGCATCGACGGGAGCGGCGACGTCCTCGGCCGCCGCCACGTCCGCCGTCGCGCCCGCGTCGGGCTGCGAGCCGACGTCCACCGTCGAGCGATCGGGCGCCCCGGCGTCGACCGCCGTCCCCTCCGAGGAGGACGAGCATCCGCCGAGCAGGAGCAGCGCGAGAGCCGGGTACGAGAGTCTCATGGGGTGGTTCTTCCTCGATGCGAGCCGACGGGTCGGGACGTCAGTGCGGATGATGATGGTGGTGCTGGTGCTCCCCGGAGGATGCACCGGATGGGCTCATGGTCGCGATCCACCCGCGAGGCCCGAGCCGAAGCACGCTGCTCACCAGCAGCAGCCCCAGCACCGCCGCGGCGCCCAGCTCCCACGGGTGGTGCTCGTGCGCCGCCAGCACATGGATCTCCGGCAGCGTCGACGGAGGGACCACCCGGTTGACGAGCGCCCCGAGCGCCATGGCTCCGAGCACGGAGGCTCCCGCGAAGGTCCACGCCACGCGAGCGCCGAGGGCCGAGCGCAGCATCCGCCACGTAGCGACGCTGGCCGCCGGACCCACCAGCAGCAGCACGAGCGCCGCGCCCGGGGAGAGGCCCTTGTGTACCATCATCGCCGCCAGCGGCATCGCCCCCTGGGCGCAGACGTAGATCGGCACCGCGAGCAGCGCCGTCAGCGGGACGTCCCAGGCGCCGAGGAGACGGGCCAGCGAGTGCGGCGGCATCGCGGCCTCGAAGCCCACCGCCAGCAGCAGCCCGAACACGTACCAGGCCGCCACCTGGTCGAAGCTGTCGAGCCCGGCGCGCAGCACCCCCGGGAGGGAGCGATCGGCGGGCGGCGGAGCGCTCGGCAGCGCAGACGGCGCCGAGAGCAGCCCCGCGCGGCGCATCGGCGTCGACGGGACGCGCAGCGGGAGGCGCCGGGCCACCGCGGCGGCCGCGAGCCCCACGCCGAAGGCCAGCGCCACCCCGGCGGCGAGGCGCGCCAGCGCCAGGGGCAGGCCCAGCAGGCGCACCGAGAGGACGAAGGCCCCGACGTCGAACTCCGGGGTGCCGAGCATGAATGCCGTTACCGCCGCGATGGGCATCGACGACCTCAGAAGCCGCTGCGCCACCGGCAGCACCCCGCACGAACACACCTGGAGCGGCACCCCGAAGACCATGCCGCGCAGGGCCTGGAGGGCGCTCCCGTCGCCGCGCAGCCACGCGTCGGGACGGGCGCGGGTCATGGTGCGCAGCAGCCCCGCGCCGAGCACGCCGAGCAGCATCGACGGCGCGGTCTCGATGAAGAGCGGGAGGAGCGCCCCCTCCACCGAGAGCTCCTGCGGCAGCGAGAGGCGGAAGAGGCCCTCCGGGTCGGGCAGCGCGAGCATCAGCGCGACGCCACCGAGGAAGGCCAGGCCGGAGACGGTGCGCGCCCGGGCGTTGGCCGGAGGCGGCGCGTGGGAGTGCATCGCGAGGCGGAGCATCGCCCCGACGCCGAGGGAGAGCGCCCCGTCGAAGAGCGCGTCGGGGATCGCGTCGAGCAGCGCCTGCCCGAGCACCGCGCCGATGACCGTGGAGAGCACGAGCGCCACGAGGGCCAGCGCGGTCTTGCGGCCGCCGGAGTGGGGCAGCATCGACGAGGCGATGAAGAGCCCCTCGGGCATACGATGGAGGATCAGCGCGGCGGCCACGCTCAGGCCGACGCCGTGGGTGGAGAGGGCCACGGTGAGCGCCGCGCCGTCGCTCATCCCGTGCAGCGCGAGCATCGGCACGAGGAGCCCCGCCCCGGCACCCGCCTCGGGGTGGAAGGGGTGCGAGGCCGCGTGGTCGCGGGCGTGCGCCCGGCGGTCGACCCACCAGAAGACCGCGTAGGAGAGAACGGCCAGGGCCAGCGCCCGGAAGCCGAGGGACTCCATGGCGTGCGGGAGCATCCGCAGCGCCAGCACCGCCGGGACGAAGCCCAGGCTGAAGCCGTCGAGGGAGGCCGAGGCAAGGGCCTGCCGCCTACCGAGGGTGACCAGGGCGGCCCCGAGGAGCAACCCCAGGACCGACAACAAGAGCGCAGGGAGGAGCACCGATCAGTTCACGCGCAGCGGTCGCAACGGCCCTTGACCTGGATCTCCACCGCGTCGCCCTTGAGCGACTTCGGGAGCCCTCGGCCGCCCACCACCCTCACGGTGTCCAGCGGCAGGCACTGCACCTCGCCGCAGTCGCCGCACACGAAATGGGGGTGCCTCGCGTCGGCGTGTTCGGCCCCGCCCTTTTCCCGGTAGAGCTCGAAGCGCCACACGTGGTCGCCCACGTCGGTGCGTTGCAGGAGCTTGGCCTCGGTGAGGTCGGTGAGGTTGCGATAGATCGTCGCCCGGTCCCAGCCCTGGGCGGCCAGCGCCGTCGCCAGCTCGGCGTGCGTCACCGGGGCCTGCGCCTGCTGGAGCTGCTGGATCACCGCCACCCGAGGCGCCGTCACGCGCAGCCCGGTCGCGCGCACCCGCTCCCGGATCTCCTCTGCACTCAGACTGTTTCGCCCGCGGTTGGTCATCAAGCTCACCTCTGAGCCGTGATGCTACTGCAATCCCGTCGCAATCGAAACTCGTCTTCGACGAAGGGCCGCGAGGCCCAGGAGGGCGAAGGCACCGGGGGAGCCGCTGGTCGGGGCCGTGTGGCAGCCGCAGTCCTTGCCAGCGGAGATGCGAGGCGGGCCGGAGTCTGCGCTCGCGGAGGCGTCGGGAGCATCGGCCGGAGCATCGACCTGCACATCAATGGGCGCTGGGGCGTCGGGCGCCGGGGCGTCCACGCGGGCCCCTGCGTCGGGCCTCTCGGGGGCCTCGATGGTCGCGCGGAAGGCCGGCCAGCGATCGGTGCAGATGGCGGTCCCCTCGGAGGGAGAGGCGCACACGGGCGGCCCTGGGACGTCCTCGAAGCGCAGCACGCCCTCGAAGTGCTCGCCCCCATCCATGGAGCGACCGAGGGCCCACGGGTGCCGCAGCCAGTCGGTGACCAGCCAGAGGGCCCCGCCGTGGTAGCGCAGCCCGAGCGCCGGGATCATACCCAGGGAGGTAAAGTGCAGCCCCCGGTCGGTGGAGCGGTGGAGCCCCTCGTCGGCGCTGCCGTACCAGACGGTCGCCCCGTCGTCGGAGAGGGCGAAGCCGGTCATCGGGTCGCCGGTGCGGCCTACGACCGAGAGGTGCTCTCCACCGTCTTCGCTGCGCAGCAGGGTCGAGCCGAGGCCCTGCACCACGCGCACATAGACCACGTCGGGGTCGGTCGGATCGACCCCAGAGATGTACGCCTCGTCGCCGAGGGAGGCGGCCGGGTTGAGGGCCAGCAGGGTGGCCCCGCCGTCGTCGCTTCGCAGCAGCCGGGGGGTGCGCGAGGGCGAGTCGTCGAAGCCCGCGGCGTAGACCCGGTCGGGCCGAGAGGCTGCCACCTCGACGGTGACGAAGCGCAGCCCGGCGACGCCTGCTCCCATGCGCTGGAAGGAGAGCGAGGCGTCGGCGCGGAGAACGTAGCTGCGGGAGCCGGTGGTGCTCTCGGAGGCGTAGAGGGTGGCGCCGTCGGGGGTTGCGGCGAGGTCGGTGATCTCCCGGTGCGACACGCTCCGAAGGTCGGTGACGTCGCAGCCGTCGGTGAGCGAGTGGGCGCCGTCCTCGAAGCCGAGCACCACCTCGCCGCGAGCGCTCACCTCTACCGGCGGGTCGAAGGCGAGCCCCGGGACGAAGGGGAAGAAGAGCAGGTCCTCGCAGAACCAGCGGAAGCTGCTGCCGCCGTCGCGGCTCACCAGCATGCCGAAGGTGGTGCGCAGCGCGATGACGTCGGAGCGCACCCCCGGGCCGAGCACCACCTGCTGCGCCGCGGGAAACCTGCCGTTGGCCAGCGCCGCGGAGGGCGCCGTCGCGCCCGCGGTGATCGCTCCCAGCGCCAGCAGTCGGAGGGTCGCTCGCTTCACGGGTCTCCGCGTACGGGAGTTCTGCCCCCGTCGCAAGCCGAGCGGCGCTACCCTCCCTCGGCATGAGCGAGCTGCCCTCGGTGACGGACCTCGGCCACGGCGACCCCTGGGTGCTCCTGCACTCCTTCCCCATCGACCGGCGGATGTGGTCGGCGCAGTCCGAGGCCCTCGCCTCGGGCGGTCACCGCGCGGTGACCCTCGACCTCCCTGGCTTCGGCTCCGCGCCCCGGATGACCTGCGATCCCCCTTCGCTCGACGGCTACGTCGACGCCGTGCTGGCCTCCCTCGACGCCCTCCGCCTCGATCGGGTGACCCTCGTCGGGCTCTCCCTCGGCGGCTACGTGGCGCTGCGCCTCGCGGCCCGGGCGCCGCAACGGCTGGGCGCCCTGGTGCTGGCCGACACCCGCGCCGCGGCCGACAGCCCCGAGACCCGCGCGGGGCGGGTGCTCAACCTGGGCCTCGTGCGCGCGAAGGGCCCCGGGGCGCTCATCGAGAAGATGCTCCCCCACCTGCTGGCGCCTGACGCGACGGAGTCCGTGCGGGCGGCCGTGCGGGCGTGGGCCATGGAGCAGTCCGTCGGCGGCGTCACCGACGCGCTGCTCGCCATGCGCGACCGGGCCGACGCGACGGAGACGCTGGGCGCCCTCCGCTGCCCGACGCTGCTGCTGGTCGGGTCGCTCGACACGATCACCCCACCCGCCGAGCACGCCGCGATGGGCGAGGCCATCGCCGGGGCGCGCGTGGAGGTGATCGAGGGGGCGGGCCACCTCTCGAACCTTGAGCGGCCGGCGGAGTTCAGCGAGGCGCTGCTGCGCTGGGCTGGGAGGCGGTCGGCCGCGACTTGAGCGAGCGCTCGATGCGGGCGATCTGGCCGTCGATGGCGTCGAGGCGCTGCGGGGCGAAGGCGCGGTCGAGCCAGCGGCCGCTCACGAAGACGCTCGCGATGGCGGCCAGGTAGCCGAGCTGGTAGGGCAGGCCCAGGAGCAGGTGCGCGAGCCACCCGAGGCCGTAGCCCGCTCCGAAGCAGACGAGCACCACGGGCACGAGCGCGGAGTGCCGGTGGTGCTCCCACCAGGAGATGCGGTCGAGGAGCTGCTGGCGCTGGCGGCGGAGTTCGACGAGGTCGGGAGTGGCGGGCATCTTGGGTGTTGGGGCCGGACTCTAGCCACGCCCGCGACGGGAGCAACGGGCGGGCTTGTCGCAGCGCACCCATCGCGCGCACCATCGCCGCGAACGGAGGGTGCGGCGAATGGCGGAAGCGATCCTGATCAAGCCGGGCAGCAAGGTGAAGCTGAAGGAGTACGACCCGGCCAGCACGGAGGGCGTGAAGGACAAGGCCGAGGGCCTGGCGCAGCTCGAGCGCGACCGGCTGGAGATGAACGACCTGCAGGAGCGGCTCTACGCGGAGAACAAGCGGGCGCTGCTGGTGATCCTCCAGGCGATGGACACCGGCGGCAAGGACGGGACGGTCAAGAGCGTGCTGTCGGGCATCAACCCGACGGGGGTGGAGATCAACAGCTTCAAGGCGCCCTCCGAGGAGGAGCGGGACCATGACTTCCTCTGGCGCATCCACGCGCAGGTGCCCCGCCGGGGAAACATCGGGATCTTCAACCGCTCGCACTACGAGGACGTGCTCGTGGCGAGGGTTCACTCGCTGGCGCCGGCGAAGGAGATCGAGAAGCGCTACGACGTGATCAACCGCTTCGAGGAGAACCTCACGGCGACGGGCACGACGGTGCTCAAGTTCTTCCTGCACATCTCCCGGGACGAGCAGAAGCGACGGCTGGAGGAGCGCCTCGCCGACGACGCGAAGATCTGGAAGTTCGACCCCAACGACCTCAACGAGCGCGCCCTCTGGAACGAATACCAGGAGGCGTATGAGATCGCGCTCTCGCGGTGCTCCACCCGGACGGCGCCCTGGTACATCGTCCCCGCCGACCGCAAGTGGTACCGCAACGTGGTGGTCGCCCGCACGATCGTCGACACGCTGCGCAAGCTCGACCCGAGGCCCGCCCCCGCCAGTTTCGACCCGAGCACGATCAAGATCATCTGAGCGCCTCGACCGCTGCGGGTCGGCCGCGGGGTCTGGTACTGTCGCTCGTCCCTTTGCACGGCCCCGGGGCGCCCTCGCGCATCCGGCCGGCGAAGCCCTGGAGGTGCGTCTTGCAACGTTCGTGGTTCGCTCCGCTGGTCCTGCTGGGTGCCCTGTCCGTAGGAGGCGCCGCGAGCGCGCAGACCCCGCCGGAGGGCCCCTCGGCGGCCGACCGGGCCGAGGCGCGGCGACACTTCCAGCTCGGCGTCGCGACCGCCACGCGTGGGCAGTGGGCCGCGGCGCTGGAGGAATTCCAGAGCGCGTACCGCCTCGCGCCGCACCCGTCGGTGCGGGTGAACATGGCCAACTGCTACACGCACCTCGACCGGCCCATCGAGGCGATCGCGCACTTCGAGCAGTTCCTCGTGGAGAGCCCGTCGGCCCCGGCGGCGCAGGTCACCCAGGTCGAGGCGCAGATCGCCCAGCTGCGCTCCCGCGTCGGCTCGCTCCAGCTCACGGTCTCCCCGCCCGACGCGATGGGCCTCGCGGTCACCGTCGACGGCCAGGCGATCTCCCTCGGCAGGCCCACGCACGTCATGCCCGGCCGCCACGTCGTCGAGGCCCTCGGCGAGGGCTACACCACCGTGCACCGCGAGATCGACATCGCCGCGGGCCAGGCCCAGGTGATCGACCTCACCCTCGAGCGCCCCGCCACGGCGCCCTCCCCCCTCCCGGTCGTGGCCCCCGCGCCCGTCGTCGCCGCGACCCCACCCCCGACGGTTGCCCCGACGTCGCCCTCCGAAGACCCGCACATCGACGCGCCGCGACGAGGCCCGCCTCCCGCGGTCTTCTACGCCGTGGCCGGCCTCACCGGCGCCGCCGCCGTCGGCTGGATCACCGCGGGCGCCCTCGCCCTCTCCGCCAACTCGGACTTCGACGCGACGGTCAACGAGATCCAAGGCGGCGCGGGCAACACCGCGGCGCTCCAGGCCCGCGGGCACGACGAGGCCACGCGCGCCTCGCAGCTCGCGATGTGGTCCGACGTCGCCATGGGCGTCACGCTCGTGGGCACCGTCGCCTCGGTGGTGCTCTTCCTGAAGACCGATTTCCGCGCGCCGGTCCGCGTCGGAGCGACGGCCTCGTCCGGCGGCGCGACGCTCTCCGTCAGCGGGAGCTTCTGATGGCGAAGGCCTCTTGGATCCTGATCTGCGGCGCCCTCGCCAGCGCCTGCTCCGCCCTGGTCGACCCTGACACCTCCCGCCTCGATCGCCGCGATTTGGCCGCGGACGCAGCCGCGGACTCGGGAGCTCCCTCGGACCTCGGCGCGGTGCCCGACCTCGCCCCCTCCGACGACGTCCCCGTCGCGCTCGACGTCGCCGAGGACGTCCCCGTCGCGCCCGACGTCGCCGACGACGCGGGCTCCGACGACGCGGGCTCCACCGACCTCGGCGACGACGCTGGCTCCGCAGACGCGGAGCTCGACGACGTCGCGGACGGCGGCTCGACCGGCGACGACGCGGGCGACGCCCCCCCGGCGGACGCGCCCACCTCGCGCTGCGGGCGATCCTGCGACGACGGCGTGGAGTGCACCGTGGACTCCTGTGACGAGGACGCGGGCGCGTGCGTCCACCGGGCTGACGACTCCGTGTGCGGCTCGCGCCAGGTGTGCAACCCGACCATGGACTGCGTGCGCGTCGACTGCACCACCGACGCCAACTGCCAGGACGACACGCTCTGCAACGGCCGCGAGCGCTGCGAGTCCAACCACTGCGTGCCCGGCACCGCGGTGCGCTGCGACGACGGCGTGGAGTGCACCGTCGACCGCTGCGATCCCGCCACCGGGACGTGCGCGAGCGCCGCCGACACCTCGCGCTGCGACGACGGCCGCTTCTGCAACGGCGCGGAGACCTGCGACGCGATGCGGGGATGCATGGCCGGCGCGGCCCCCGCGTGCAACGACGGCGTGGCGTGCACCACCGACCGCTGCGACGACGCCATGCGGCGATGCGTGTACACGCCCAACCCCTCGGCCTGCACGGCCCCGGGGCCTTGCGTGACCGCCGCCTGCGACCCCGTGATGGGGTGTCGCAACACCCCCATCGCCGGGTACTGCGACAGCTATTGCGCGACCGGGGCGAGCTGCAGCCTGGGCACCGGCCAGTGCGCCGGAGGCGGCACCCCGAGAGACTGCAGCGACTCCGACCCGTGCACCGCGGACCTCTGCGACCCGGCGGCTCGGACATGCCGCTCGACCGCCGTCGACGCCGACCGCGACGGCTTCGCGGCGGCGCGGGTGGGCGGCGCCGTGTGCGCGCGGGGCTCCGACTGCAACGACGCAGACCCGGCGATCCACCTCGGGGCGACGGAGCGCTGCAACGCCATCGACGACGACTGCGACGGGATGACCGACGAGGGCGGCGTGTGCATCGCCCCGGGCGAGGACTGCGCCCACGCGATCCCCCTCGACCTCACGGGCGCGACCACCACGCTCTCCCGCACGGGGAGCACCGCGGGGCGCACCAGCGACTTCGGGAGCTCGTGCGGCGGCTCCGGCCCCGACCTGGTCTACGCGGTGACGATCCCCGGCGACGTCGACCTGCTGGCCGAGGCGTCGCCGATGGGAGGGGACGGTGACCCGGTGGTGTCGGTGCGCGACAACTGCGGCGGGGCGGAGGTCGGCTGCAACGGCGACGCGACGCAGCGGGCGCGGGACGCGAGGGTGTTCCTCCGCGGACGCGGGTCGAGCACGGCGCCGCGGGTGGTCTACGTGGTGGTCGACGACCCCAGCGCCCGAGGCGGGCCCTTCACGTTGCGACTCACCCGCAGCGCCCCTATCGCGCCCGGCAACTGCGGCGCTCGGGTGCTCTTCGACGTCACCGCCGGGGGCACCGTCATCGGCCGCACCACCACCGCCCTGGGCTCCCACTCCGGAACCTGCGGCGGGGGCTTCCTGGGAGAGGACGTGCTGCTCTTCAACGCAGCGACGCGCATGTCGATCAACGTGCTGCTCGTGACCAGCAACCAGGTCACCTACCTGCGCCAGCGGCAGTGCGCCGGACTCCAGACCAACCAGCTCGCGTGCTTCACCAATTCGCAGCGCGTCACCGTCGACCCCGGACCGGTCTGGATCATGGTCGACGCCTCGCGCGACTCCGGCGAAGGCCAGTACATCCTCCGGGTCCAGCCGTGATCCGCCCAATCGCCGCGCCTTGCACCCCCCTAGCGTGCGGGCTATCAACGAAGCGATGACTGCGGCGGGTACAGGGGACGAGCTCAACACGCTGCGAATTCGCGCAGAGCAGGCGCTGCAGCGTGACCTCCCGAAAGACCACGTGCGCGGCCTCCTCGAGGCACTCGCGACCCGCGCCGTGGAGGGCAGCCCCGAGGCCTGCTTCGCCAACCGACACCTCGCGGAGATGCTCCTCGAGGAGAGCCCCTGGCGCGCCGCGCTGCACCTTCGGCGGCTGCTGCGGTCCTGCCCCGAAGACGACGCGGGCCACGCGCTGATGGGGCTCTCGCAGGCGCTCCAGGCCAACTACCGCATGGCGGTGTCGTCGTTTCGCCGGGCCGTCGCGATCTCCCCGGCCAACCCCTGGTATCACCACAACCTCGGCCACCTGCTCGACGTCGCGCTCAGCCGCCCGCAGGACGCTGTCGCCCACCTGCAGCGCGCCTTCCGCACCCAGCCCTCGCAGGAGGAGGTCGGCGCCTCGTACGCCCAGTGCCTCGGCCGGCTGGGCCGCTGCGCCGAAGGGGTCGAGATCGTGGGCGCGCTGCTGCAACGCCACCCCCGCCACGCCGAGCTGCTCGCGCTCAAGTCCTGGCTCGAGCGCGGCGCGCCACCGGGCGCCCGGGGTCCGTCGGCGCTCGCGAAGTCGCAGGCGCATCGTCCCCGCCCGGAGGCCAGCGAGGAGTCCCGCGGCGTCATCCGGGGCGCCCTCTCGAAGCTTGGCCGCGCGCCCTCGCACGTCGACGAGGCGCTGTCGGCGTGGGCCTCGTTCGTGTCCGCGTCGCCCGGCGCGGTCACGGCCGACCGGCCGACCATCGCGGCCCTCGACTACATCGCCGCGCGCCGGCTCGGGCAGCGCGTGACGCAGAAGCACATCGCCCTCGAGCACGACGTGACCCCCAACGCCATCTCGACGCGCTACTCGAAAATCCGGCTGCGGCTCCTCAAGGGCTGATCGCCCAAGTACTTCCCCTGCGGCGAGGTACTAGCGGCAGCGGGCGCGCACGGCGTCGAGGTCCTCGTGGCAGAGCGCGCAGGGGCGCTCCGAGGCCCGCAGCAGCGAGCCGCAGCGGGCGATGAACGACGGCGGATGCGGCGAGAAGCCGCCGCCCCCTCGGGAGAGCGTCGCGTGGCAGGTCACGCAGTCCTGCTCGCTGTGGCAGGAGGTGCAGGTGCGCATCGCCCGACGCGCCTCGGCGCCGTGGTGCCGCAGCGTGACCGGCGCGCTGGACCAGATCGAGGCAGGCGGGTGGAAGCGACCGAGGGCGCGGGAGCTCGTCGACGAAGAGGCCGCGACGCCCGCCCGCTGGTGGCACGCGACGCAGAAGCTCGACGCGCGGTGACATGAGCCGCATCGATCGCTGTTCATCCGGGCATCGACGGCGTGCATGGTGACGTAGTCGTTGGGGTGGGTGCGCCGGTCGCGCACGCGGCCGTCGTGGCAGGCCGCGCACTCCCCCTCGGTGTGGCAGACCGCGCAGCGGCGCCCGTCCTGCGCGGCGCTCAGCCGGTGCGTGAACCAGAAGTCCGCGTCGTGGTGCAGTCCGCTCATCCAGCGCGGCGGGTTCATCCACCCTTCGGCGAAGCGGGTGCGGAGGCGACCGTCGGGCTCGGTGAGGTGGCACACGGCGCAGCGATCGGACGCCGCCCCGGGACGGTGGCAGGTGACGCAGGAGGCCATGGTCGGGAGCTCTAGCCGGGTGGCGAGCCCCACGCGACGAACGCCCGCGTGGCAGCGCTCGCAGGGGACGCCCTGCGCGGCGTGGCGAGCGTGGGAGAAGCGCAGGTTGGCGGCGGGGATCTCCGCTCGGGCTACCCGAAGCGGCGCCTCGGCGCGCCAGCCCTCGTGGCAGAGGTCGCACCCGCCCAGCGGGTTGGCGGCCGCGGAGGTCGGGTGCTCGCGGTCGATGGCGTGGCAGGGAGCGCACGAGGCCTCGGTCGGGAGCAGGCTGTCCTCGACGCGGGCGCTGGAGGCCGCCGCGGGGTGACAGCTCTCGCAGGTGACGCCGGGCATCGCGAGGTGCCGCGAGTGATCGACGCGGAGCGGGAGCCGCTGCGTGGGATAGATCAGGTGCGACGGCGCCTCGGAGGCGGGGGCCGCGGCCGGAGGAGCGGCTGGGCGGGGCTGCGCCAGCAGCCCACCGAGGGAGGCGGCGAGGGTGAGCGCGAACGCGAGGAGCGCGCGCGGCCGTCGGAGGGAGGGGCTCACGGGATGGTCCTCAGCTCGAGCACGCCGATCGCTCGCACGCGATGGCCGACCACGGTGTTGATGTCGTCCTCGAAGCTCACGCTCACCTGGGCGACGCGCCCGAGCGGCGCCGTGGCCCCGAGCACGAGGCCGACACCGTCCAGGCTGCGGTCGTCCCTCAGGGTGTCGCGCACGTGGGCCAGGGAGACGAGGCCGTCGATGCGCAGCGACCGGCGGATCACCCAGGCCCGCAGCGCGAGGTCGGCGTTGCCCCGCATCCCGAGCGCCCCGCCCTCGAGCGACGCCCGGAGCGTGGCGTCCCAGCGAGGCCGACGCACCCGCGCGGAGGCCGATCCGCCGACGTTGAGCGGCGCCCCGAGCGACGCGGCGGAGTTGTCGGGGACCTCGCTGTCGAGCACGTAGCGACGCACCCAGGCGCCGAGCGAGAGGTCGACCGAGCGAGAGAGCGGCAGCGAGAGCGAGGCCCGCGCCTCGTCCGTCGGGTCGATCCAGAACGACGCCCAGATGGAGGTGAGGTCGAAGACCGGGCGCACCCGGAGCACCTCCACGGACCATCGCCCGCCGCGCGCCGGCAGCCCCTCGACGCCCAGCGCCGCGGTGGTCACCGTCGCCATCGGAACCATGTACACGGCCTCCGCGAAGGCGCGCACCGAGCCGCTCAGCTGCAGGTCCGAGCGCGCGGCGACGGCCTCCTCGGCGACGCCCTCGGCGGTCCAGATGCGGCGCCAGGTGAGGCGAGCGTCGAGGCGCGTCGAGGCCCTCACATCGACCGCGACGCCCAGCACCGTGGCCGAGGCCCGGTCGAGCACCGCCGTGGCGGTGGAGCGGTCCCACCCTGCGCGGTCGGCGCGCAGGAGGCCGTCGCGCTCGTAGCGCCCGTTGGAGAGGGGGAAGCCCGAGCGGGTCTCCCAGCCGCCGTAGGCCTCGACGGAGGCCACCTCGCCCAGGTTGAGCCGAGCGAGCCCGCCGTCGAAGAGGAAGAAGCCCAGCGGATCGACCATGAGCTGCCGACCCGCGCGCAGGTCGACGCGCCCCCGGGCGAGCCCGCTCACCTCCAGGAACGCGAAGGGCAGGTCGACCGCGCGCCGGGCGAAGAGGGGCGCGAACTCCGCGGCGCGGGAGCGGTTGAGCTCGTCGAGGCAGCGGTCGGTGCCCGGATCGCAGGCGGTGCCGAAGTCGCTGTCGATGCGCAGCCGGGCGCGCAGCCGCACGACCGGGGCGCGAGGGTCGTCCGAGCGGGAAGAGCCCGCGAGGCTGAGGGTCTGGGTGAAGCGACGGAGCGAGAGCACCGCGGCGCCGGCCGGGCCGCGCACCTGCCACGACGAGGCGGTGGACTCCGCGCGCACCTCGGCGTCGAACGCGAAGGAGCGCGCAGGGCAGGCGACGATGCCCAGGGCGATCGCGGACGCGAGGGGTCGGAGGCTACGAGGGGTCGGTGATGCGGCTGCCACCGAAGCGCGCGATGAGCTCGTCGTCGTAGTGGTCGCCGACCGCGCCCACCCGGTGGATGAGAAACTCCACCTCGGCGCGCTCGAGGTCGAGGGTGCGACGCTCGGCCACGACGACCACGCGGTCTTCCTGCACGCCGAAGGACACCGCCCCGAGGCCGCCGGCGTTGAGCTCGAGCAGGGCGCGGAAGAGGGGCTGTGGGTCGCCCGACCCGATGCGGATGATGGGGGCCACGATGCGGAGCTGCGCCGAGTCCTCGCCCGGGCGCGCGGGCCGGAGGAAGATCGCCACCGCCGCGCTGCCGCGCATCAGCGACCAGCCCCGGCTGGGCTCGGGGACGGAGATGCTCACCTTGTCGGGCTCCAGGCCCATGCGGCGGATCACGTCCTCGACGAGGACTGCGGCGTGAGCGAGCTCTTCCTTCAGTTGCGTTTCGTCCACTGGGCCCTCTGCTGACTCGTTCGGATCGGACGCCCGACCGGCGGCGATTCGGCACTCCTGGGGGTCGCGTTGTCAAGCCACGGCGCCGCGTGATCCGTGGTGGTAAACACCCGTGAAGCGATGCCTACCGTACGATTGATTGTTCGCTATGACGGAACCGACTTCTCTGGCTGGCAGCGCCAGCGAGGCGTCCCCACGGTGCAGGAGGAGATCGAGACCGCCGCCAGCGTGATGGCCTGCGAGCGCGTCATCGTCCGGGGCGCCGGGCGCACCGACGCCGGGGTTCACGCCCACGGGCAGCTCGCGGCCTTCCGCACCGAGGCGACCATCCCCGACTACGGCTGGCGCATGGGGCTCACCGGCCGCCTGCCCCGCAGCATCGCCATCGTCGACGCCCGCCAGGTGCAGGACGACTTCGACCCGAGGCGCGCCTCCGCGGGCAAGCGCTACCGCTACCTGATCATCTCGTCGCCGCACCGCGACCCGCTGCTGCGCGACCGCGCCTGGCACCTCTGGGGCGACCTCGACGTGGAGCTGATGCGCCGCGAGGCCGTAGCGCTGGTGGGCACCCACGACTTCGCGGCCTTCCGCGCCGCCGACTGCGAGCGCGAGACCACGGTGCGCACGCTCTTCCGCGTCGAGGTGCTCGACCGCTGGCAGGGCCGCGACGACCTCATCGCCATCGAGGTCGAGGGCACGGCCTTCCTCAAGAACATGGTCCGGGTGATCGTCGGCACCCTGGTCGACGTGGGCAGGAAGCGACTGCCGCCCGGCACCGTGGTCAAGCGCCTCGCCGACCACGACCGCACCCTCTCCGGCATGACCGCCCCGGCGCAGGGCCTCTACCTCGACGAGGTCTTCATCAAGGACGACTGGCGCGTCTCGGACGATCCGCTGCGCCCCTGTCCCCCTTACGCGGCCAGGTATCTCTACCCCGACGCCGCGGAGACGCCGTGAACCCCGCGCGCCCCTTCGCCCTCGCCCTCGCCCTCGTGGCCGCGCCGCTCGCCGCGCATGCCGACCCGCCGCCGAAGGTGTGTATCGCGGTCGCGGGCGATCCCGACGAGGCCGTGCGCACGCTCGCGCGCGAGACCGAAGAGCGGCTCTCCAGCTCCACGAGCTGGCGCGTCGTCGCCGACGCGAGCACCCGAGAGGCGCTGCGGGGCGAGTCGCCGACGCCCGCCGACCAGGCCGACCGGGCCGCGTCGCGCCGGGCCCTGCGCGCCACCGACGCGGACGCCAGCACCCTCGACAGCGTCGGCGACGCGCTCGGCTGCGCCTGGTTCGTGACCCTCACCTCACGCTCGGCGGGCACCGCCCCGAGGGTCTACGACCTGGGTCGCCACGCCTTCGTCGCCACCCCCGAGGCAGGATCGTTTGACGCTCCCGCCGTGGTGCTTCTGCTGGAGGGCGCTGTGACCCACCACGTCGTTTCGACCCCCGCCACCGCCTCGCCGACCGCGGCGACGCCTCCTCGTAGATCTCCGGCAGCCCCGGCCAGGAGCGCGCCCGCGATCTCTCGCGTGTGGCCATGGCTGGTCGTCGGGGGCGTCGTCCTCGGCGTGCTCGGCGCGGTGGTGCTGCTACAGGGCGAGTCCACGCCCCGCACCAACCTCTCGGTCGTCCACCGGGGCGTCGAATGAGCCGCCTCCGGCTGTGGCTCCTGTCGCTGGCGCTCTGGCTGATGAGCGCCGCGGCGCTCGCGCAACCCCACGACCACGACGACGCGATGGCCTCTCGCGACCTCGCGCTCTCCATCCCGGCGGTTCCGACGGACTACGCCACCCAGCAGCTCGGACCGCTGGCGGTCAGCTACCCCCGCGCGATGCGCCCGGTCTTCGCCGAAGCCCTGGCGCGCGCCGAGCGTGACGCGCGGGCGGTGGGCGCACCGCTGGGGATGCCAGAGCTCCCTCGCCTCTCGGTGCGCCTCGTGCCCGACGCCGCGGCGATGCGGGCCCTCAGCCCCCCGGAGCTTCCGCCGCCGCAGTACGCCGCCGGGGTCGCGTATCCCTCCATCGGCCTCACGCTCGTCTCCGCGAGGGCGCCGTCGACCGGTGACGCGACGCGTGTCGCGCAGGTGCTACGGCACGAGCTCGCGCACCTCGCGTGGGGCGCCGCGACCGGGCAGGCCGCCGGTCCGCGGTGGTTCACCGAGGGCCTCGCGGTGGAGCAGTCGGGCGAACACTCCTTCGAGCGCTTCCAGTCGATGGCACAGGCGAGCTTCACACGCGGCCTCGCGCCGTGGTCGCAGCTCGACGGGCGCTTCGGGGGCAGCACCGAGCAGGTCGACCTGGCCTACGCGCAGGGCGCCGACATCGTGGCGTGGCTGCTGCGGCGCGACGGCCCCGGGCGCTTCGCCGTGCTGGCCGAGCGCCTTCGGAGCGGAGACGAATTCCCCGTGGCGATGCGCACGGCCTTCGGCGCCTCGCTGGCGACGCTGGAGGAGCAGTGGCGCGAGGACGTCCGCAGCCGCTTCGCGCTGGCGCCGATCTGGGCGGGATCGGGGCTGGTGACGGTGGTGTTCCTTCTGATGATGGGCGCGGCGTCGCTGCGCCGCTGGCGGCGATCGGCGAAGACCCGGGCGCGCTGGGCTGCGGAGGAGCGAGCGCGACGGCAGCCACCGCGCTGGGTGGTCGTCACGCCGGGGATGCGGGGGGAGTGACCGGCAGTTCCCTGTCGCGCGTAGCGCAGGGGCACCGCCGGAGGCCTGAGGGTCAGGGACCGATGCGGGGCGAGGTCGGCAGGAAGATGCTGACCCCGAGGGAGACCATCTGGTTGAAGCTGAGCGTGCGGTCGTCCGAGGTGACCGCCGAGACGCGGCGCCGCGCGTCGGTCTCGAAGTAGGTCGAGACGAGGTCGGAGAAGCCCTCGCAGGAGGCGTTGCCTTCGGCGCCGCAGCGGTTGACCGTGGAGTTCTCGTCGGTGCCGGAGCGGTTCCAGCTGAAGGGCGTCGCGCGGTACTCGACGTTGACCGACACGAAGCGGTTGATGAAGAAGTTGAGGCCGAAGCCGAAGGTCGGCGCCACGGCCAGGCGGCTGGCGCGAGCGCTCTGTGAGTTGGCCCACGAGCTACGGAGGCGGTTGGCCGCGACCGAATCGAGACCGCTCGTCTGCGAGCCCAGCGAGAAGTCGGCGCGCTCGGTGACGCCCACGAAGGCGACGCCCGCGACGAAGTACAGGTCGAGGTCGGCGACCAGGTTCTGGAACAACGCGAACTTCCCGCGCAGCGGGATGAAGGTCGCGTAGAGGTCGATCATGTAGTCGCGGCGGCCGATCTGCTGCGGGAAGTTCGCCCGGACAGGGATGTTGGGCGTGTTGCCGGGCGACCGGGCCGCGATCTGCGTGGTGAGCGAGGTGTCGAGGCCCGCGGCTCCCGCGAACCCGAGCCCTACGCCGATCCAGTCGGCGAAGTGGTAGTTCGCGCGAAGCCCGAAGAAGAGCTCCCGGGAGAACTCGTCCTGGAGGGTGATGCCGACCGTCGGGGTCAGCGACAGGCGGTTCTCACGGTAGCGAACCAGGCGCGCCACCGAGCGGGCGCCCGCCAGCGGGCCGCGGATCTGAATGTCCTGGGCGGCGGCGGAGCTCGTGACCAGGGACGCTCCCGCGAGCACCAGCGTTCCAAACAAGCGCTTCATCGATGCCATCTTTCTTCGCTCCGAACCGCTCACTTGGGCAGGTGATACGAGAAGCTGAACGGCAGGAACACCGTCAGCCCCACGGAGAGCATCACGTTGTCCGTGAGCGCGCTCTCGCTCGTCCAGTTGGCCGGGTTGCGGCGACAGGCCGTGCAGGTCGTCGAGATCGGCCCGCCGGTGGTGTTCGAACCCGTCTCCGGGAGGTTGGTCGAGGTGTTCTCGAGGAGCTCCGGGTAGATGAAGTTGCGCAGCTCTGCGGTGATGGCCACCGAGCGCGAAACGAACACCCGGAACCCGAGGCCCGCGTCGAAGAGGATCCGCGTGTTCCAGTCGAAGGAGCGGACCTCCGGGTCGACCGCGGCGATGGGCCGCGTGCGCATGATCCCGACGCCGGCCGTCAGGTACATGTCCCAGTGGAAGATGAAGCGGTTGAACATCGAGAACTTCCCGTACAAGGGCACGTACGAGAAGTTCACCGCGGCCGCGAGCTGGTACTCGTTGATCGGAACCACAAGCTCGGCCGAGCGGCCGACGGAGTAGTTCACGTCCGAGGTCGAGTTGAGCCCCTGGAAGAACACGCCCGTGACGCCGACGGCGAGCACGTTCGAGATCCAGTAGTTCATCGAGAGCCCGAAGCCCGTGTGCGACACGAACGGGTCGTTCAGCGAGAAGTTCGCCGAGGGGTTGATCTCGAAGCGGTGATTGCGCAGCGCATAGATCTGCTGCACCGCGTAGATCTCCTCTTGAAGGCGGTGCCTCTGCGCCGCGACCTCCCCGCCGGGGATGGTCAGCGAAGGCAGCGGCGAGTCGCCCGACCCGCTCGGCGCCGGTGTGGCCCCGTCCGCGGGAGGCGTCGTGGCCTCACCCTCGGTAAAGGTCATCGAGCCGCCGGTGTCCCCGCCCGCGGGCGGAGTCGGCTGCGCGTTGCGAGGCTGCGCGAGCAGCTGCGACGGTGCGCCCAGAAGCGCTGCGGTCAGCAGCGCTCGGACGATCTTTCCTCGACCCATCGTCACCCCTGTCATGGTGCCTGCCCAGTGCCCTTGTCCGCGATTCTAACTACTGGAAATCGCAGGGAATTTCGCCAACCTCGAACCGACTATATCACGCGCTCTTCGCGCGTCGCAACAGCATTGTCTGGCGCCGGACGCTCAGGCGTCCGCGCCTTCTCCGCGGGAGAACAGCGCCTCGACGAACTCCGCCGAGTCGAAGTCCCGCAGGTCGTCGGCCTTCTCGCCGACACCGATGAAGCGCACCGGGAGCTTGAACTCGTCGGCCACGGCGAGGATCACCCCGCCCTTGGCGGTGCCGTCGAGCTTGGTGAGCACCACCCCGGTCACGTCGAGCGCCTCGCGGAACTCCTTGGCCTGGCTCAGCGCGTTCTGCCCCGTCACGGCGTCGAGCACCAGCAGCACCTCGTGCGGCGCGCCCGGGCAGGCCTTGCCCGCGGCGTCGCGGGTCTTGCGCAGCTCTTCCATCAGCGGGGCCTTGTTCTGGAGGCGGCCCGCGGTGTCGGCGATGACCACGTCGAAGCCCTCGGCCACGCCGCGCGCCACGGCCTCGTACACCACGGCGCTCGGCTTCGCGCCGTCCTTCGCCTTGTGCACCGTCACCCCCACGCGGGTGCCCCACATCTCGAGCTGCTGCACCGCCGCCGCGCGGAACGTGTCAGCCGCCGCGAGGAGCACCTTCTGCCCGGCCTGCTTGTAGCGCCCGGCGAGCTTCGCCGTGGTGGTGGTCTTGCCCGCGCCGTTGACGCCCACCATCAGGATGACCAGCGGCGACTGCTTCGCCGACGAGCCGAAGGACGGGGCATCGACTGCGAGGATGCGCTTCGAGTCTTCGCGCAGCGCGTCCCACACCCGGTCGGGCGCGGAGAGCTCGTTGCGGTCGAGGCGGTCGCGAAGCCCGTCGACGAAGCGCTTCGTGGTGGCCGCGCCGACGTCGCCGGTGAGCAAGGTCTCCTCGATCTCCTCGAGCAGCGCGGGGTCGATCTCCTTCTTCCCGCTGAACACCGAAAAGAGCCGCTGCATGAAGCCGCCGCGCGTCTGCGCGAGGCCACGCTTGACCGCCGCGACGTCGCGGGGAGCGGCGAGCGGCGCCGGAGCCGCGCGACCGACCACCACCGCGGGAGCCGCGGGGGCTTCGACCGAGGGCGCCGGGGCGGTCTCGGCCGCAGTGGGCGCCGTCGCAGGAGCGGCCTCGCCCACCGGAGCGGTGACCGGCGCCTGCTCCGGAGCCTTTGCGACCGGCTCCTCCGCAGGGGCCTTCGCGAGCACCGGCGGAGCGACGACCTCGGCCGGAGCCGCGGGCTTCGGTGGAGCAGCGACGGTCTCGACAGGGGCCTCGGCGGGCTTTGGCGGCAGCGGGGCAGGAGCCTCGTCGCCAGCGGGCAGCTGCGGCCCCTTGCGGGTGAGCAGGTACGCCGCGATGCCGACGATGACAACCAGCAGCAGAATGATCAGCCAGGAATCCATCCGAAAGCGCGCCTCCTCGTGCTGCGACGCACGCGCCCCTTTTCGGGGAGCCGCACCATAGAGCCCATCAATTCACGGCGTCAACGGCGTCGAAGGCATCATTCGCCGTGGCTTCTCCGCCGCCCAGCGCGCGCTCCACCGCACGCACCGTCTGCGCGTCGGGCGCGTCGGGACCGTACGCGCCGCGCTCCAGCACATCGACCCACGGGGCCTCGCGACCCGCGACGAGCGTCGCTCCGACGGCCTCGCGCGGCGTCGGGATCACCGCGCCCTCAGCGGCCGCCGAGAGCGCGGGGCGCGCGCGATCGAAGACCGCCTCGCGCCACCCGAGCATCCCGACCCGCACGCAGTGTCGGCCCGGCCCGAGCCGCGCGACGTCGAAGCGCCGCGACTCGTAGCCGTCCGCGGACACGACCACGCTCAGCGCCTGACCTCTCGACAGCAGCGTCGGCGCGGACGCGGGTCGCGCGCTCGCCTCGTCCTCGCCGACGGACCGGTAGCGGGCTGCGGGCAAGGGCTCGCCGGTGGAGCGGTCGAAGGCCTCCACCACCGCCTCGATGGCCCCGTCGGGGGTCGCTCCGGTGCGCACGACCGCGTCTCGCTTTACATCGATGGGTAAGATCTCAACCGGCGCGGGGCGGGCGCGGCCCCGGGCCGCGAAGGCGACCGAGGCGAGCGCGAGGAGGGCCCACGGGGCGGCCATCCAGGCCCAGTGGATGGGCGTGGAGGGCGCCTCGCCGACCCGGAGGGCGGTGCTCTCCGAAGGGATGAACCACGGGTCCGCCGGGTCGAAGCGGGCGCGGAGGGTCGAGCCCGAGAGCTGGGTCTGCTCGAGGTCGACCTCGAAGGCGAACTCCCCCGCGGGGTCGGTGCGCACCGCGGCCACGGTCTCGTCCCCTCGCATCAGCCGGATCGGCGCGCCGCCCACGGGCTCGTCGTTGGCGGTGCGCAGCCGGCCGCGGAGGCGGGCGCGCGGGTCGTCCGGCTCGGACACCAGGGCCGCGGTGAGGGTGGTGTCGGCGCGTACCAGCACGGTGCGCCCCGCTCCCTCGACGAGGCGCCCCGGACGGACCTCCACCCTGGGGCGGAGCTGATAGATCCCAGCGCGGGGAAAGGCGCCCGGGGGGAGGGTCAGTCGGGCCAGGCCCGTGCGGTCGCTCAGGCCCGCGACCAGCACGCGGGCGCGACCGCCCTCGAGGGCGACGAGGTCGACGGCGAGGCCGCCGGGGTCGAGCCACGCGGCGCGGCCGGTGAACACGGTGACGTTGAAGGTGGGCGGCGGGTCGGAGAGGGAGAGCGGCGCGGCCGGAGCGGAGAGCTCCACGGTCACGAAGGGCGCGTCGAGCTCGACATCGGCGCGGGTCGTGGCCGGAGCGAAGTGCTCGTCGCCGGCGAAGCGGACCTCCACCGCGACCTCCCGCACCTGCTCTCCGAGCTGCGCCTCGATGACGCTCTCGCCCTGCGAGTCGGTGCGCTCCTCGCGGCGGATCTCCAGGCCCGTGGGGCTCACGATGGAGACCGCCAGGGCGCGCCCCTCCACGCCTGCGCGGCGGTCGTCTCGGAGGCGCACCGAGAGCACGAGGGTGTGCCGATCGGCGGACACCTGCGGGTTGAGCGTCAGCTCGGTGGCGGTGCTCACCCGGATGGGGAAGGCCTCGGCCGAGGGAGCCACGCAGATGAACACGGCGCCCAGCCAGAGCGCCCAAAGGACTCGCACCGACGCCAAGGGTGGACCGTGGCCGCCGGTGCTGGCAAGCGCCCACATCGCTTCATGGCCCGCGGCGCCGTAGGAGTACCATCCCCGGTACGCCCCGTATGGAAACCTCCCCCGAGTCGCCCCTGGTCCCCGCCCCGAAGCCTCGTCGGCGGATGCGAAACTACCTCCTCGAGCCGCGCTTTCAGCTCCGCTATGCGGCACTTCTCTCGGGCGTGGCGCTGCTGGTCTTCGGCGCCCTGGCCGCGGTGATCGTCCGGAGCGGCCGGGTCGCGGCCGACGTCTCCCACGCCGCGGTCGACCTCGCTGGCGTGGCGGCCGACCAGGCCGAGCGCGCGCACCAGGAGAGCCAGGCGAGCGCCGCGCTGCTCAGGCTGCAGCGCATCTCGGACAGCGGCGGCGACCCGGCGGTGACCCGCGCGATGGAGGCCGAGCTGGCCCGCGTCGAGGCCGAGAGCCGGAGCTTCGTCCGCGCGGTGCAGCAGCAGCGCGAGCTGGCGCGCCTCAAGCGCCTGGAGATCGAGCAGGTCCGCCGACGCCTCGTGTGGATCGTGCTCGCGGCCGGCATCGCGCTCGGGCTCGCGCTCTTCGCGGTGGGCATCGTGCTCTCGCACCGCATCGTCGGCCCGTCGTACCGGCTGAAGCAGCTCTTCTGGAAGGTCAGCCGGGGCGACCTCGCCTTCTCGGAGAAGCTGCGCGGCGGCGACGAGCTCGTCGACCTCTTCGAGGCCTTCACGTCGATGGTGGCGTCGCTGCGCGCCCAGCACGCCGGCGACCTCGCCCGGCTCGACGCAGCCTTACAGGAACTCGTAAAGGCACACCCCGACGACCCGGCGGTGAAGACGCTCCGCTCGGCGATCGAGCGGATGCGTCAACGGCGCGGCGCGCAGGACGACACCGCGGCGCTCAGCCCCGACGGGCGGGCCCCTTGAGCAGCCCGTCGGCGCTCAGCGTGTAGGGGCCCGTCGGGATACGCGGCAGCAGCGGAACCACCTTCTCCCGGAGCTCTTCGGGGCAGGCCCAGCCCTTCTCCGCGAGCCCCTCGGCCACGTTGGTGCGGATGCGGAGCGAGTCGTCGCGCACCATGAGCGCGAAGATGGGCGCGGCGCCCTTCGGGTCGTCCTGGGCGAGCAGCGTGCGCACGGCGTGGAAGCGCGTGTCTTCGCTCACGTCGTCGAGGAAGGGGATGATCGCGTCGGGGACGCGCGGGTCGGCGCAGTCTTCGAGGGCGATGATCGCCTGGATCTTCCGCTCGGCGTTCTTCTGGTACGCCGTCTCCTCGCCCGAGAGCACGTCGATGAGCTCGGCGACGAACTGCTCCTGCGGCACCAGCGAGCGCAGCATCTTGATCGGCCAGTTGACCGCCTGCGCCTTGCGAAGGAACTCCTTCACCGGCTCGACCGCGGTCTCCCTCGCCTCGGAGATGTGCTCGAGGATGAACTGCTTCTCCTCGCGGTCGGTGATGGAGGGGTCGACGGTGAAGTTGAAGCGCGGCAGCAGCGCGCGCCATGCCTCGTCGGTGCCGACCTTGCAGAGGTACTCGATGGAGGCGAAGCGATCGGGGCTCATGGCCCGCTTGTCGAGCACGCGCTCGGCGTGCTTCTGAAGCGGGTCAGCCCCGCCAGCGTTACGGCCCCGGAGAAAGTCGAAGAGTCCCATTTCGGCGCGGACCTATACTCCAGGACCGCGCCGCGCGCACGTCTTCCGCTGGAGTTCAGCCGCCGTCGGAACTCTCGTCGCCCTCGCCGGTCAACGAGGCCACGAGCTGGTTGATGCGGTAGACGATGCCCCCGAGCTCGGCGTGCTCGACGTTGATGCGGTGCTGCGTGTTGCCGTTGACGATCGTGAGGAGGCCCTCCTCGATCTGCTCGATGGGCTTCTCGAAGTACTGGGCGACGAAGAGGTTGTAGCCGATCGCCATGGCGAGCCCGAGGAGCATGGTGGCCAGCACCGGAAAGGCGACGTTGCCGGCGGGGGCCTGCGCCTCGGTGAGGCTGCGCAGGACGATCGCGCCCGCCTGCTGGGTGAACGCGCCGGGCATTGGCATCATGCGCGCCAGGTAGTCCTGGCCGCCGAGGCGGAGGCGGACCTCCGAGCGGCCGCGGATGAGCTGCTCGCCGCCAGCCGCGGGCGAGTTGGCCCAGGTGACGAGCTCTTCCTTCTCGCGCTGCGAGCCCACCGAGAGGGACTGCACCGTGTAGCGGCTGCCCTCGCGGAAGATGTACCCGACGCCCACGCTGATGCGCTCGCCGTCGTTGCGCGCCGCGCTGTCGGCGACCGCGAAGCCCGCGAGCACGCCGCCGCGGATGCGGCCCTCGGCGATGACCGGCACCACGGCGATCTCCATCCACCCCTGGTCGCCATAGCGAATGAAGTCGCGCACGGAGTGGCCCGTCGCCCCGTCGAAGGCCTGGCGAACGGCCGCGAACTCGGTGCGCAGGTCGCGCCCCGCGTCCAGGTTGCGTTCGGCGTTGCGCGCCAGCACGCGGCCCTCGGCGTTGAGCAGCACCACGAGCTCGGCGGGGCGGTTGCGCCGCGGGAGCGTGGCGAGCTGCCGCGAGACGCCCTGGGAGACCGCGAAGGCGGCCTCGCGCTGGGCGCTCTCGCTGTCACCCGTATAGACCGTGCCCACCTCGGCGGAGCGCGCGGCGGCCTCGACGGCCTCCACGAACAGGTCGCCGTCTTGAGCGCGGACGGCCTCGAGCAGCGCCACGGAGCGCATCACCGACGGGGCCACGTCCTGGAGCAGCGCCTCGGAGGCCCGGCCCTTCACGAGGAACCAGGCGATGAGGCTGATGAGCACCACCGTGACGACGTTACCGGCGAGAATCTTCCATCGCATCGTTCGCTCCACCCATCGGAGAGACTGCCGACGCCCGGCGAGCTCGCACAAACAAGGCGGAGCCGCGACGACCCCTTCCGTGCGCGACGCTCGTTGGCGATACTCACTCGGAGGTATCACCCCGGCGAGAGCGGGGTCAAGACGCTCGGAGGAAGCCACACCCGCGATGTCCGTAGCCCCCACACCGAAGCCCCCGCTCACGATCTGGTCCGACCCGCGCCTCCAGGCCCATCAGTCCAGCGGCTACCACGCCGAGCGACCGGCCCGGCTCGACGCCGCCCTCCGAGGAGCGCGGGCCGTCGTCGCCGAGGTGCACGGCCAGGAGCGCAGCATCCCCTCCCCGGCCAGCCGCGAGGCGCTCTCCCGGGTACACGACCCCGCCTACCTCGACCGCCTCGACGCCGCCGACGCGCTCGGCGCCCGGGTGCAGCTCGACCCCGACACATACTTCGGCCCTGGCAGCCTCGGGGCCGCGAAGCTCGCCGCAGGCGGAGCCATCGCCATGGTCGAGGCCATGATGGCCTCCGAGACCGACCTGGGGATGCTGCTCGCGCGACCGCCCGGCCACCACGCCCCGCACGACCGCGCGATGGGCTTCTGCCTCCTCAACAACGTGGCAGTCGGAGCCGCCCACGCCCGCGCCCTCGGCGCCCGCCGGGTCGCCATCATCGACTGGGACGTGCACCACGGAAACGGCACCCAGGACATCTTCTGGCGCGATCCCGACGTGCTCTTCATCTCGCTGCACCAGGCGCCGCTCTACCCCGACAGCGGCTGGGTGAACGAGACCGGCGAGGCCGAGGGCGCGGGCGCCACCATCAATCTCCCCTTCCCCGCCGCGGGCGACGGCGCCCTCTACGCCGCCGCCTTCGAGCGCGTCGTGCTCCCCGTTCTCGACGAGGCGCAACCCGACCTCATCCTCGTGTCGGCCGGCTACGACGGCCACGCCCGCGACCCGCTCGCGAGCATGCTGCTGCGAGACGGCGACTACGCCTGGATGGCCGCGCGACTCCGTGAGGCCTCCCAGCGGCTCTGCCACGGCCGCATCGGCTTCTGCCTGGAGGGCGGCTACGACCTCGGCGCGCTCGAGGCCGGCGTGGGCGCGACGCTGCGAGGCGCCGTCGACCCTGCCTCGCACCCGACCCCCTCCAGCAACGCCCCTCCCCCGGCCGCCGCGAGGATCGTCGACGGCGTGGTGCGCGCCGCAGCCCCATGGTGGCGATGCCTTCGGGACGACCCCTCGGGCCGCTCGATCAGCGCTGCGTGACCGTGGTGCTCGACGCCCGCTCGACGAAGAACGCCACCGCCGCGCCCACCGCCAGGAGCGCGCCGGTGCCGAGCAGGATGTCCGAGCGATCGGCCGCCTCCCAGCGGGCGCTGCAGCCGTTGCAGTCCTCGCCTGCGGCGCGGATCGCGAAGTAGCCGCTCACGCCGAAGGCCACGAGCCCGAGACCTCCCAGCACCGCGCTGGCGATGTGCGGCGCCGGGCGCGTGCGGTAGACCGTCGAGCGCGCCGGGCTCGCGAACACCGCCGCGGACTCGCCCGCGCGCACCCGCACCGTCGCCACCCAGGGCTGCATCCCAGGGCGCAGCACCTCGACGCGGTGCGATCCCTCGCTGGTCGGTGCCGGGCTCGCCAGGGCCGAGGCGCGCAGGGAGCGTCCGTCGAGCATCACCGTGGTCGCGCCGGCGTCGCCCTCCACCTCGACGCGCATCGTCTGACCGACGGACTGCCGCGCGAGCGTGGCTCGGCGGATCTCGTCGAGGCGCTCGAGCTCGGTGATGTGAAGCTCGACCTGGGCGCGATCAGGCGGGTCGACCTTGTCCCGCAGGTAGCGCCGCAGGTCGTCGATCGCCCCGCGGTAGTCGAGCAGCATCTCCCGGGCGCGCGACATGTTGAACCAGAGCTCCGGCGTAGGCACCGCGGCGTTGGCCAGCTCGAACTCGTGGATCGCGCCGCTGTAGTCGCGCTGCCTGAACTGCTGGAGCCCCGCGGAGATGTGCCGCTGCGCCTCGTCGATGCGCGAGCCAGCAGGGGCCGCGGGCGTCTGCGCGAGAGCGAGCCCCGGAGGGAGCGAGAGGCCGACGGAGAGCAGCAGCGCGAGCCCGCCCCGACGCGCCATCACACGCCGCGCAGGAGGTTGCGGAGCCACACGATCTTCCAGGAGCCCGCGAAGCCCGTCATCAGCCATGGGTCGCGCTCCATCAGGCGCCGGGTGATCCAGCCCGCGCGGTTGTAGTCCGAGCCGCCGGTGAGCATCACGACGCTGCCGCCGCGAGGGTCAGCCACGACGTCCCAGCGGTGCTCGACGCCTGCGTAGTCTCCGGAGATTCCCTCGTGCCAGGCGACCCCGTCGCCGAAGCGGGCGCGCTGCACGCCCTCCAGACGGCTCAGCGGGTTCTCGACCACGCTGCGGAAGCGCACCGCCCCATCCGGGTCGTCCGCCGCCCGCGGCAGCACCTCGACCTCGCGCATCGACCCCCACACCCGCGAGTAGCCCGCGACGTCGCGCAGCCGGGCCATCACGGCCGACGGCTCCGCTGGGGTCCATGCCGCGACGGTGACCTGACGCACGGCGCCCTCCTCGGTCATCAGCATCGAGAGCACGGTGCCCTCCCGCGCGAGGCCCACCCACTCGCCGGTCGGCGGCGGCGCGAGCTCCCCTGGCGGAACGCTCCCGGCCGCCGGGCGCATCGGGAGCTGACGCCCGCCCTGGATCTCCGCACGGCGCACGGCCCCGAGCGCCAACACGCTGTCGGTCGCGATGTTCATTCCAGCGATGGCGGAGGGTGAGCGGCGCGCGAGCTGCCGCAGGAGCCAGTGCCCCTCGGAGGGGTCGCCCCAGGTGGTCAGGGCCACGACGGAGCGCCCTTCGCCGTCGGGGAGGAGGTCCCAGCGAGATCCTCCGGGGCCGGTCTCGGACTGCGTGACGACCACGTCGACGCGGCGCTCGCCGAGCTCACGCATCTCGCAGAGGGCGTTGACGTTGAAGAGCGGCGCGGCCACCACGAAGCGGAAGGCCGTACGCGACTCGTGGCGCGAGATCACCTCCACGCTCCGCAGCATGGGCATGAAGGTCGGGTACTCCGCCGGCGTGGTCACCACCCGGCGCACACCCTCGGCCGGCGCGTTGGCGAGGGTCACGAGGGTGATGCGCGCGTCGGGCCCTGCGTCGGCGTCGCGCACGATGAAGGCCGGACCGCGCGACAGCAGCGGGCGGAGCGCCGCGAGCACCGCCGACGTCGGGCCCTGGAGCAGCCGGGTGGAGGCGACGTCCACGCGGGCCGCCAGGGCGGGAGCGCCCTCCGAGGGAGCCGTCGCGGAGGATCGCGGACGAGGTGCCGTGGCGCACCCCAGCGTAAGACTCAGGAGCGCGGCGAGCGCCTTGACGGCAACACCCTTGTGCATGGCAACTCTGGCGGATGGTGATGGAAGCGCTGCGGGAAGTCACGGGCTGGGCGCAGGTGCTAGGGCGGGTGGCGGTGCGCTCTGAGCTGGTGGCGGGAGCGAGCCCCGAGGCGACGCTGCTGGCGGCGCGGCTGCTCGGCACGGGCCGCGCGGGCATCTCGACGATCTTCCGGGTGCGCGCCGTCGGTGACGCGCGGCGCCCGGCCTTCGTGTGGCGGGGGCGCAGCATCGACTTCGCCACGGCGGACGATCGCATCGACCGCCTCGCCGCGGGGCTCCGCCGCCGGGGCCTGAAGCGCCGCGACGCCGTCGCGCTCGTGCTGCGCAACCGGCCCGAGTTCTTCGAGATCGAAGGCGCGATGGCGCGGCTCGGCGGCTCGGCGGTGAGCGTGTCTTGGCGCAGCACGGCGGCCGAGCTGAGGTACCTCCTCGAGCACTCCGGGGCGAAGGCCGTGTTCTTCGAGCACGACCTCGCCGACGTGGTCGAGGAGGCCGCGAAGGGGCTCCCGGCGCTCGCCCGCGATCGGCTCGTCGCCGTCGACGGAGACGCGCCGGGGATGGCCCGCTACGACGACCTGCTCGATGCCAGGAAGAGCGCCGTCGCCGACGAGGAGGACGGCGCGGTGGTGATCTACACCTCGGGCACCACCGGCCGGCCGAAGGGGGCCGTGAGACGCTTCGGGGCGGGGCAGGTGCTCGGCTTCGCGGCCTTCCTCGAGCGTGTGCCCATGCGGCGGAGCGACCGGCACCTCTGCGTGTGCCCGCTCTATCACTCCACCGGCCTCGGCTTCGCGTCCATGTCGCTGATGGTCGGCGGCGCGGTGGTGATCGAGCCGGAGTTCGAGCCGATGAGCTTCCTTCGCGCGGTGGAGCGCGAGCGCATCACCACCACCGCCCTCGTCCCCACGATGCTCCACCGGCTGATGGCGCTCGACCCGGACGTGATCCGCGGCCACTCGACCCGCTCGCTTCGGGTGATGGCCTGCGGCGGCGCGCAGCTCCCGGCGCCCCTCGCCCGCCGCGCCCTCGGCGCCTTCGGCGACGTGCTCTACAACTTCTACGGCGCCACCGAGACCGGGCTCGTCACCGTCGCCACGCCCGACGACCTGCGCGCGCTCCCGGGCACCATCGGCCGCGCCCTTCACGGCGTCTCGATCCGCCTCCTCGACGCCGAAGGGGCGGTCGTCCCGACCGGCGAGGTCGGGGAGCTCTACGCGCGCAGCACGATGCTGGTCGAGGGCTACCACGCCGACGACGGCGCCACGCGCTCGTCGATGCGCGACGGGCACTTCAGCGTCGGCGACCTGGCCACCGTCGACGAGGCGGGCCGCTACATGATAGTCGGCCGACGCCGGGACATGGTCATCAGCGGCGGGGTGAACGTCTATCCCGCGGAGGTCGAGGCCCTCATCGACGCGCACCCGGCCGTCGCACAGTCGGCGGTAGTCGGCGTCGCCGACGAGGAGTGGGGCGAGCGGCTGAGGGCCTTCGTGGTGCTGCGCGACACGGTCACCGCCGAGCCGCGCGCCCTCGCGCAGGAGCTGCGGCAGTGGTGCAGAGAGCGCGCGTCGGGGGCGAAGGTTCCGCGGGAGTGGGTGTTCGTCGAGGCGCTGCCGTCGAACGCGACGGGCAAGGTGCTGAAGCGGGAGCTCCGGGACTGGCAGGGCGACGCGATCGCGGTCTGACCGCTCGCTCAGCGCTCGATCTTCGCCACCCGGGCGGCGTGTCGGCCGCCCTCGAAGGCGGTCTTGGAGAAGACTTCCAGCGCCGCCTCGGCGACCCCGCGGCCGACGACCCTCGCGCCGAAGGCGATCACGTTCGCGTCGTTGTGCTGCCGCGCCGCGCGCGCGGTGAACTCGTCGTGGCAGAGCGCCGCCCGCACGCCGGGGTGGCGGTTGGCGGCGATGGAGATCCCGATGCCCGAGCCGCACACCAGCACGCCCCACTGAGCCTCGCCCGAGGTGATGGACGCCGCCAGCAGGTGCCCCCAGTCGGGGTAGTCCGTCGAGCTCGCGTCGTGGGTGCCGAGGTCGCGAACGGTCTCGCCGCGCGCGACCAGCCATGCCTCCAGGTGCTCCTTCAGCTCGAAGCCTGCGTGATCGCTCGCGAGTACCCAGATCGTCATCTATGACTCCTGCGCGCGGCGGAAGAGCAGCGCGGCGTTGGTTCCACCGAAGCCGAAGGCGTTGGAGAGGGCCACGTCGATGCGCGCCGCGCGGGCCTCGCCCCGCACGAGGTCGAAGGTCACCGAGGGGTCGAGGTCTTCGGCGTTGAGCGTCGGCGGCGCGGTCTGCTCCGCGATCGCCAGCGCCGTGAACACCGCCTCGATGCCGCCCGCCGCCCCCAGCAGGTGGCCCGTCGAGCTCTTGGTCGCGCTCACCAGCACCCTCGCCGAGTGCGCGCCAAACACCGCGGCCAGCGCCTCGGCCTCCGCCCGGTCGCCGAGGGGAGTGCCCGTCGCGTGGGCGTTGAGGTGGTCGACCGCGTCGGGCTCTAACCCCGCGTCGGCGAGGGCCATGCGCATCGCGCGCGCCGCCCCCTCGCCCCCTTCGGCCGGGTGCGTAAGGTGGTGCGCGTCGTCGGTGGCTCCGTAGCCCGCGAGCTCCGCGTAGACCTTCGCGCCTCGGGCGAGCGCGCGGTCCATCGCCTCGAGCACCAGCACCCCGGCCCCCTCGCCCATCACAAACCCGTCGCGCTGCGCGTCCCACGGGCGCACCGCCCTCGTCGGGTCTTCGTTGCGCGTGGACATCGCCATCATCGCGTCGAAGCCCGCGAGGCCGAGCGGGGTCACCGTCGCCTCGGCGCCGCCCGCGAGCATCACGTCGGCCTCGCCGCGCTGCACCCGGCGAAGCGCCTCGCCGAGCGCGTGGGCCCCCGAGGCGCAGGCGCTGGTGGTGCAGAAGTTCACGCCGCGCAGCCCGAAGCGCATCGCGAGCTGCCCGGGCGCCATGTTGGCGATCACCTGCGGAACGAAATACGGCGTCACCTTCCCGGGGCCGCGCGTGCGCATCGTCTCGAGGGTGCGCTCGATAGAGGCGAGGCCGCCCATCCCGGAGCCCAGGATCACCCCCGCCCGCTCCGAGGCCTCACCCTCCAGCTTCTCCGGGAGGCCCGCGTCGCGCCACGCCTCGCCCGCGGCCACCCAGGCGAAGTGCGCGAAGCGATCCATCTCCCGGGCCTTGCGCTTGGAGAGCAGCGCATCGGCGTCGAAGCCGGTCACCTCGGCGGCGATCTGGCAGCGGTAGGCGGACGCGTCGAAGGTGGCGATGCGCGCGACGCCGGAGCGCCCCGCGCAGAGGGCGGCCCAGGACTCGGCGACGCCGACTCCCAGGGGAGTGACGAGGCCGACTCCGGTGATGGCGACGCGGCGCATGGACGGTGAAGGTAGGTCGGGCTGGTCAGCTCTTCGCGGGGACACGAGCGACGATGTAGTCGATCGCGTCTTGCACCGCGCGGATCTTGTCCGTCGCCTCGTCCGGGATCTCGACCCCAAACTCCTCCTCGAGGGCCAGCACGAGCTCGACGATCGCGAGCGAGTCAGCCTGGAGGTCGTTGATGAACGAAGCCTCGGGCCGCACCTGCTCAAGAGGTACGTCGAGGTTGTTCGCGATGAGCGCCCGAACCCGCTCTGAAACGTCGCTTCCCGTCATCTGCATTCGCCTCTCTCATTGATCGGGCTGGCGGTCACATCCGCAGCCCGCCGTTGACGCCCAACACCTGACCGGTCACCCAGGCCGCCTCGGCGGAGGCCAGATACACCACCGCCGCGGCCACGTCCTCCGGTCGACCGATTCTCCCCGCCGGGGTCATCTCGATCAGCTTCTTCCGTACCTCGTCGGTCATGCCGGCGGTCATGTCGGTCTCCACATAGCCCGGCGAGACCACGTTGGAGGTCACGCCGCGGGAGCCGTACTCCCTCGCGATCGAGCGCGCCATGCCCACGAGCGCCGACTTGCTCGCAGCGTACATCGTCTGCCCTGCGTTGCCCATCGCGCCGACCACCGACGAGACCGCGATGATGCGACCGTAGCGCGCCTTCATCATCGAGCGCACCGAGGCCTTCGCCAGGAAGAGCGTGCCCTTCACGTTGGTCGCGAGCATCCGGTCGAAGTCCTCCTCCTGGGCCCGGAGCAGCAGCGCGTCGACGTTGACCCCCGCGTTGGCCACGGCGATCGCCATCGGCCCCTTGCGCTGCACCAGCCCCTCCACCGCCGCCGTCACCGCGGACGCGTCGCTCACGTCGAAGGGCAGGAGCTCTCCGTCGCCCCCGGCCGCGCGCATCGCCGCGAGGGTCTCCTCGGCCGCCGCGGCGTTGGTCGCGTAGTTCACCGCCACCCAAGCTCCCTGCGACGCCAGCGCCACCGCGGTCGCCCGGCCGATGCCCCGCGACGCGCCGGTCACCAGCGCCACCCGACCCGAGAGATCAAACATTCGAAGCCTCCGTAGCGCGGCCTGCGGAGAGCGCGCGTGGACAGACGACGCCGACCGCGAGGGGCGCGAACCGTGTATTGGCGGTGAGGGTGAGCTTGGACCTGGGGTCGTCGGAGCAGAGCGACGAAAGCGGGCGCGCGTCGCCCACGAGGGAGGCATCGACGAGGTCGAAGACCGCCCGCGCGGCTGGACCGTGTCTGGCGGGGGCGCGGCCCATCCTGACGGACTGCGCGCCTTGGCCTGGGAACACGAGCGCGACGCTCATCGCTGGGCGGGGGTAGGGATCAGCCTTCGCTGGGAGCCGTCGCCGGGGCGGGCTTCGCTACCACGGACTGGCCGTTGTAGAAGCCGCAGGCGGGACACACGCGGTGGGGGCGCTGGACCTCACCGCAGTTCGAGCAACGGGTCAGCGCGGGGGCCGCGACCTTGTCATGATTCGCTCGGCGCGTCTTGCGCGCGGTGCGCGAGGTTCTCCTCTTCGGAACTGCCACGGTTCACTACTCCTTCTTGATAAAGCGCGCGAGCGGCGCCAGCCTGGGGTCGATTCCATCACGTGCCAGCGGAGGGGCCGCCGGCATCTCGAGCTTCACCGGGCAGACCTCGTGACGAGGGTGCAGCGGCGCTTCCAACAGGATCGCCTCGCGCAGCCAGTGCGCCAGGTCGATGCGGTCGTCTGTATACACGTCCACGTCGAGCTCATCGCGGGAGAGCTCGACCTCCTCGTGGGCGGCCTTGCCGGGCTTCGTGGAGCCCGCGGGCTCCAGGTGCAGGACCAGGTCGGCGGACATCGTGAGCGTCATGCGCTCGAGGCACGCCACGCAGTCGGTCTGCGCCGTCACCTCGAAGCGGCCGCTCAGGAAGACGTTGCGCCCGTCCCTGTCGAGGCGCACCGACGCGTGACTCGGAGCGCCCGGCACGGTCATCAGTCCGGTGCCCTCGAAGACCCCCGTGAGCCACGCCTCATCGAGAGCGAGCTCCTGCTGGAGCCCGTCGTCGGGAATGCGATCAAAGAGGATGACGGGGGGTGCCATGAAGGTGATCCTGTCGCCCCCCGCCGGAAGGGGGGGTGGAGTCAGGGCGCGCGAACCTAGAGAAAGACCCTCGGGTGTGTCAAGCGACGCCGGACGAGTAAGTTGCCTCGGGCGATGCGAAGGTGACGGCGCTAGCTAGTAAGAGTGTTCGCTGGCGCAGGGCGAAGGCCCCGCGCGGAGGATGAGAGGCAATGCCGAGACTCCTTGGATATTTCGCGAGCCAGATCGACCGGGTCCGCTGCGTGCTTACCGCCGAGGAGGGCGCGCGGCTCGAGCCCGACGCCCGCGAGGGATTCGGCATCGGGAGCCACCAGGGCAGCGAGGTGCTGCTGCGCCGCTCGCCCACCGGCACCCCGCAGCCGCTCGACCTTCTGGCGGTCGCGGGCGACCTGCGCACGGGCTCCTTCCTCGCGCACGTCCGCCGCGCCCGCGTGGGCGGCCGCACCCCCGACAACACCCAGCCCTTCCGCCTGCGCCAGTGGCTCTTCGCCGCGCTCGGCACGCTCCCGCTCGACGGCGACGGGAAGCAGCGGCTGCTCGCGGAGATGCCCGGCTTCCTCGCCAACAGCCTGCGCGGCGAGACCGACAGCGAGCTGCTCTTCCACCACATCCTCGGCGCGCTCTTCCGCGCGGGGCTGCTCGATGATCCGTCGCCCGATCGCACCGCGCTCCGCGACACCATCACCGCCAGCCTCCGGGCGCTCGACGCCACCCTCGGCGCGACCGCTCCGCTCGCGCTCCTGCTCAGCGACGGGCAGGGCGCCGTCGGGTACGCGCGGGAGATGCCCATGCGCTGGGTGCGCCGCCACGGCATCGCCCGCTGCGCCGTGTGCAGCCGACGCGACCTCCCGGTCAGCCACGAGACGCTCCGCTACGTGCTCATCACCGACCGGGAGCCAGGCGGCACGGGCTGGCGGCCGTGGGGCACCGAGGAGGGCGGCGGGATGATCGTCGTCGACCGCAACCTCGAGGTGCGCGAAGCGCGATGGCTCGACCTGCCCTGAAGGGCTTATTACCCGTCCATGTAAGCGCGTCGTTGCTGGCGCTCGCGGGCTGCGCGGCGGCGCCACTCCCGGCGCCGTCTTCGGTGGGCGGCGACGACCTGCCGCCGGCGACGCGATCGGTCGACGGCGTGACCGTCGCGGTGCTGGGCGACCATCGCCCGGCGTTGGCGCGGCTGATCGACGGGTGGCGCTCGGCGCTCGAGCAGCGCGACCCGGCGCGGCTGCGGGCGCTGGTCGCCCCGATCGTCGGCGGGGTGCAGCGGCCCGGGCTCGGGATGAGCCGGGAGGCCTGGCTCACCCGCGCCGAGGCGATCTTCGCGAGCGCGTCGAGGGCGCGGCCGTGGCTCCAGGCGACGCCGACGGTGAACTCCTACTCGGCGTGCGCCCCGAGGTGCCCGAGCGCGCTCCTGGCGCCTGGAGAGTGGCTGGTGCGGTGGGAGGGCGGCCCCACCGGGAGGGTGTTGCCGGGGATGCCGTCGGATCGGGCGCTGCCCTCGACGCTGCGCGTGGCGGTGGTCGACGGCGAGGCGGTGGTGGTGGGCGTCGACGACGAGATCGTCGCGGCGCAGGGGCCGAGCCCCGCCCGCTTCAGCGGCGCTGCCCGACCGTAGGCGAGTTGAGCTGGAAGAGGTAGTTGCGCGCCTCGTTGGCGACGGTGCCGTAGGGGAAGCGGCGCAGCAGGGTGCGGAGCGTGGTGCGGGCGTCGCCGAAGAGCTGCAGGTCGACCTGGCACTGGGACATCTTGAACAGCGCGTCGTCGGCGGCCTCGCGGTCGTTGCCGTCGGCGACCGCCTGGAGCATCACGATGGCCTCGCGCTGGCGCCCGAGGTGCCGCAGCGCGTCGGCCTGCGCGATGCGCACGAAGGGGATGTGGCCCGCGTCGTCCTTGAGCCGAATGGCCTCCTCGTAGGACTCGCCCGCCTCGGCGTAGCGGGCCATGCGGGCGTGCTCGAGGCCGCGCTGGTAGGCGATGACCGAGAGGTTGCTGCGGAAGCGGTCGACCACGTCCTGGAACATCGCGATCTCGACCGCGGTGAGGCGCTCCCGCCGGAGCTGCTCCCACGACTCGACCACCTCCTGCTGGCGGCCGTCGCGGACGAGGTCGTAGAAGGCCTGGGCGCGGGCGTCGAGGGCGGCGCGCTCCTCCTTCTCGCGCACGACCACGGCGAGCTCGCGCCGGCTCTGCTCCTCGGTGCGGCGCAGCCCGCGCAGCTCGGCGTCGCGCTCCCGCAGCGAGGCGTCGAGCCAGAGCTTGATGCCGCCGAAGATCACGACGACGAAGAGCACGTAGGCCGTGGCGCTGTTGACCGTGATGCGCCGCTCGTAGCCCGCCTGGCGCCGGGCGATGCTCTTCACGTCCGCGGAGAGGGCGCTCGTGAGGTTGCTCGACTTGATGATCAAGCCGCGGCTCTCGATGATCTCCCGCTTGATCTCCCGGAACTCCTCCTCGACGTCGCGGCTCGACATGACCCGACAGGCCTTAGTCCAGCGGCGTCGGCGCTGGCAAGCGCCGCGGGCCCCCTCACGCTTGCGGGGCGCCCCGCTCAATGGTAATCGCCGCGGCCGAAGGGATCACGCGTTCCATGGGACAAGTCATCGACATCAACGAGCTCCGCCGCGGCAACAAGATCGACATCGAGGGCGAGCCCTACCAGGTCGTCAGCGTGGACTTCCGCAAGCCCGGGAAGGGGACGCCGTCCACCTCGGTCAAGATGAAGTCGATGATCAGCGGCAGCGTCCTCGAGCGGACCTACAAGTCCGGCGAGAAGCTCACCGGCGCGGACATCGAAGAGCGCGAGATGCAGTACCTCTACGCCGAGGGCGACCAGCTCGTGTTCATGGACAACGCCACCTACGAGCAGGCGCACGTCGACGCCAAGCACTTCGAGGAGCGCGGGTTCCTCCTCGACAACGCCATCTGCCAGGTGCTGCTGCACAACGGCACGCCCATCGGCGTGACGCTGCCCACCTGGGTCGAGATGGAGGTCGTCGAGACCGAGCCGGGCTTCAAGGGCGACACCGCCAACAACGTGCTCAAGGCCGCCAAGTGCTCGACCGGCGTCGTCGTGCAGGTGCCGATCTTCATCAACCAGGGCGATTTCATCCGCATCGACACCCGCACCGGCGAGTACTCCGAGCGCGTCGCCAAGACCCGCTGAGCCTCCGTCGGTCCCCCGCCCGCGACCCGCGGCCCCGTTTTACACCACAAGGTATGGAGCAGGTGAGCTGATGCCCGTCGAGTGGATCGACGCGCACCCCGAGGGCCACTGGCTCCTCTGCGGGCGCGTCCTGGACCGACCCTTCCCCGAGACCATCCTCCTCGCCGAGGGGCCGCACCGCATCCAGGTGAACGGCGCCTGCACGCGGGACCTCGACCCCGGCGACCTCGTGCGCCTGCGGGCCGTGATCGACCACGACCCGGCGGACCTCTACCTCCCACCGGACCGCGCGTTTCCCGTCTACATGGCCTTCGAGTCGCAGAGCCTCCACCGGCCGTCGCGCTCTCCCTTCGCTCGCGGCAGCGAGACCTGGCGTCTCTCCCAGGACGGCGTGCGCCAGCGGCTCTCGCTGCGCCACCACGCGAGCGACCAGGTGCGCGCCTACTTCCGCGCGCAGCGCTTCCTCGAGGTCGAGACCCCGGCGATCGTCTCGTGCCCCGGGCTCGACGTGCACCTCTCGGCCTTCGGGGTGCTCGGGCGCATGCAGCCCACCGCCTCGGGGCTGCCCACCCCCTACGGCTTCCTCATCACCTCGCCGGAGCTGCACATGAAGCGGCTGCTGGTGGGCGGAGTGAACCACTGCTTCCAGCTCGCGCGGTGCTTTCGCGCGGGCGAGGTCGGGCGGCGGCACCAGCCGGAGTTCACCATGGTCGAGTGGTACCGCGCGTGGGCGGGCCTCGACGACGTGCTCGCCGACACGGAGAACCTCGTGCGCGCGGTGGCCTCCGTGGGGCCCTCGCCCGGGGTGATCCGCCTCGGCGAGAACGAGATCTCCGTCGAGGAGGAGTTCGCGCACATGACGGTGCGCGAGGCCTTCGCGCGCTGGGCGCCAGACGTCGCCGACCCCATCGCCCTCGCCGCCTCCGACGAGGAGGAGTACTTCCGGCGCTTCTCCCAGGACGTCGAGCCGGGCCTCGGCTTCGACCGGCCGACCTTCCTCACGCACTTCCCCTCGGTGCACGCCTCGCTCGCGCGGCGCTGCGACGACGACCCCAGCGTGTGCTTCCGGGCGGAGCTCTACATCGCCGGAGTCGAGCTCTGCAACGCCTTCGACGAGCTCACCGACCCCGAGGAGCAGCGCCTGCGCTTCCTCGAAGACCAGCGCCGACGGGCCGAGCTGGGCCTGCCGGTGTACCCCCTCGACGAGGGCTTCCTCCGCGCGCTGGAGGAGGGCATGCCGCCCGCCGCGGGCAACGCCCTGGGCTTCGACCGCCTCGTGGCGCTGGTCGCCGGGCGCGAGTCCCTCGACGACGTGATCGCCTTCCCCCACCGCGCCAACGCCCCTCACCCCCCGCGGTAGCGCTCCAGCAGCTCGCGCGCGGCGCGGTAGGGGTCGAACTCCCGGGCGAGCACCCGCTTCGCCGCCTCGTCCATCGCGCCGCCCACCTTCGAGAGCGCGTCCTCCACCAGCAGGTCGCGAAACACCAGGCTGAGCTCGTCCCTCGCCCGCGCCGCGCGTCGCTCCTCGCCCGCCCTCGTCTGCCCCAGCCACTCGCGGTGCTTCGCGATCGCCTCGACGAGCTGCGCGACGCCCTCTCCCCGCGACGCCACGGTCTTCACCACGGGCGTGAACCACTCCTCCGCGCTCACCTTGTGCACGGCCTCGCGGTCGAGCCGCGCGCCGTGGTGGCCGAAGGAGTGCGACCCGGCGTGGAGCAGCTCGTGGCTCATGCCGACCATCATCTCCAGGTCGCGCACGGTCGCGTCGGCGCCCTCGCGGTCGGCCTTGTTGACCACGAACAGGTCGGCGATCTCCAGGATGCCCGCCTTGATGGCCTGCACCTCGTCGCCCATCCCCGGCGCCATCACCACCAGGGTGGAGTGCGCGAGGCGCGCGATCTCCAGCTCGTCCTGACCGACCCCGACGGTCTCCACGATGATCACCCCGGCGCCCCAGGCGTCGAGCACCCTCACCACGTCGGCGGTCGAGCGGGAGAGCCCGCCGAGCTGACCGCGGGTCGCCATCGAGCGGATGAACACCTCCCCGTCGAGCGCGTGGCGCTGCATCCGGATGCGGTCGCCCAGGATCGCCCCGCCGGTGAAGGGCGACGACGGGTCGACCGCCACCACGCCCACGCGCACGCCCTGCTTGCGGTAGTGCCCGATGAGCTGGTCGGTGAGCGTGCTCTTGCCCGCGCCGGGGTTACCCGTGACGCCGATGATCCAGGCGCGGCCGGTGTGTGGGTGCAGGTCGGCGAGCGCGCCGAGCCAGTCGCCCGAGCGGTCGTCGATGTCTCTCATCAGGCGCGCCGTAGCGCGCACCTCGCCGCGAAGAACCCGCTCTGCCAGTGGATGCATGGCGCCGCGGGTTGTATCACACGGGCATCGTGCCGCTCCGCCCCCTCACCGCCGCCCTGGCCCTGTGCCTCGTCGGCTGCCTCCCCGAGCCGGCCCGGCCTCCGGGGGCCGTCTTCGACTCCGGTGTCCCGATCAGCTTCGACGTCGTGGTCGAGGAGACCGCCCCCGTGGACGTTCCGCCCGTCGACCGCCCCGTCCCGGTCGACTCGGGCGCCGATGTGCCCGACGCCCCGACCGACCGCCCCGTCGTCACAGGCGACGGGCCCGACCCCTCGCGACGCTACCCCTCCGGGCCCTACGGCACCCTGGTGGGCGGCGTGATGCAGCCCTTCGAGCTCGCCGACTGCGCCGGGACCACGTTCCGCTTCGCGGGCCCCGACTGGGTGGGCGCGAGGGCCACGCTGGTGACCTTCACAGCGGGCTATTGCGAGGGCTGCGCCGAGCTGGCGCGCTCGATCCAGAGCAGCGTCAACCTCCCGTACCGCCCTCGGGGCCTGCGGGTCGTCGGGGTGCTGACCGACGGCAGCGTCCCGGGCGACCCCGCCACCCGCGCGTTCTGCCAGCAGTGGATCTTCCAGGCCGGCATCTCGCACCCCATGGCGCTCGACCTCGCGAGCGCGCTCCGCTCTCACACCGACCGTCTCACGCTGCCGCAGTGGGTGCTCACGGACGAGAACGGCCGGATCCTCTGGCGGGCGACGGGCTCCGCGGCGGCCCTCAACGAGCTCCGCACGCGGCTCGACGCGCTGCTCCCCGGGGCGCCGTGACCGATCGGTCGAGGCGACGCTGGCTGACCTCCGTGGGCGCGGCCTCGCTGGCCGTGGGGCTCCCCCGCTGCGACCGCGACGAGCCCGTGGTGGCCGTCGACGCGGGCCCGGTCGACGAGTGGACCCGGGTGCGCTGGAGGCTCTTCGAGGGCGCGAAGGTCATCGTGGCGCGCGACGGCCGCGGGCTCTTCGCCATGACGGCAGTGTGCCCCCACCAGGGGTGCATCGTGGGCCCCACGCCCGGCCGCGTGTGCGTCCCCCCGCAGGACGGCGCGACCTCCGAGACCCCGACGCTCTGCTGCGCCTGCCACAGCTCGTTCTTCGACGGCGACGGCCTCGCCGTCAGCGGTCCCGCGGCGCCGAGGGGCCTCGCCCACTGGCGGGTGATGGTCGAGGGCGGCCGGGTGCGGGTGATGGTCAACGACCCCGTCGCGGTGGCCTTCCGGGCGGTAGAATGAACGCTTCGACGCGCCACCGGCGTCGTAGGCCTGGCGCGCGCTGAAGGAGAACGATGGCGAAGGAGCCGGAAGAGAAGGTCCCCGGGCGGCTGATGCGGACGCTGAAGACGGGGTGGCTCGGGAGCGCGGTGGCGTCGAGCTATCTGGGCGGCAAGATCGTCGATCGGCTGCGCGGCGATGAGGGCCGCGCGGACGCGGAGCTCAGCCGGCACCTCCAGAACGCGAAGCGCATCGCGAGCACCATGAAGGAGCTCCGGGGGCCGCTGATGAAGGTGGGCCAGCTCCTGTCGACCCACGCCGAGGCGCTGCCCGGGGAGTACGGCGAGGTGCTGCGCTCGCTGCAGAGCTCGGCGCCGCCGATGTCCTACGAGACCATCCGAGACGTCATCGAGATGGACCTCGGGGCGACCCCCGAGGAGCTGTTCGCGGACTTCTCGCGCACGGCCCTGGCGGCGGCCTCGCTCGGCCAGGTGCACCGCGCGACCCTGAAGGACGGGACGCAGGTCGCGGTGAAGGTGCAGTACCCCGGCGCCGTCGCCTCGGTGGAGGGCGACCTCAAGAACATGAAGTTCGGCGCCGCGATGGTGAAGCGCCTGCTCGCCGACGTGGTGGGCAACGAGCGGCTCGACTTCACCCCGGTGGCCGAGGAGATCGCCGAGCACCTCGCGCAGGAGACCGACTACTGCCGCGAGGCCTACAACGCCCAGCTCCTGGCGAAGCTCTTCGAGGGCCAGGACTGGGTGGTGATCCCGAGGGTGCACCCCCGCTACTCGGGGCTGCGGACCATCACCTACGACTACCTGGAGGGCGTCGACCTGGGGGAGGCGCTGAAGCACCCCGACCAGGCCTTCCGCGAGCGCGTCGTCGAGCGGCTCTCGGACGCGTACTGGTTCCAGATGCTGAAGGGGGGCGTGCTGCACGCCGACCCGCACCCGGGCAACTACCGGGTGCTGCCCGACGGGCGGCTCGGCATCCTGGATTTCGGGTGCGTGAAGATCTTCGACGAGGCCTTCATCGTCGGCTTTACTGCGATGGTAAAGGCCCGGATGACCGGGGACGAGGAGGGTCTCAAGGACGCGATGGTCGCGCTGGAGCTCGTCTCCGACCGTGACAACGCGCAGGAGCTCTCGGACATGGCCCGCATCGCGGAGTACTTCTCCGCGGGGCTCCAGGAGGACGAGCCCTTCGACTTCGCGGAGTACAGCTACGTGCGCGGCGCCAAGGAGCTGGTGACCTACTTCCTCCAGCAGCGCCGGGTGCCGCCGTCGCAGCGCAACATGATCTTCATGACGCGCGTCGTGCTCGGGTACTACGAGTATTTCTCCCGGGCGCGGGCCAGGATGAACTTCCGCCAGATGGTCTGGCGCTGGATCAAGGACGACTGGACCGGGCGGGCGATCACGATCCCGCCCTACGGAGAGTGATCGGCTGATGGGACGAACCATCGTCGTGGGCGACATCCACGGCTGCGCGCTGGAGTTCGATGACCTGCTCCGCTCCGTGGGCTTCGCCCAGGGGGTCGACCGCGTCGTGCTGGTGGGCGACCTCGTGGCGCGAGGTCCCGACTCCGCCGGGGTCGTCGAGCTGGCGCGCTCGTGCGGCGCGTGGGCGGTGCGCGGCAACCACGACGAGAAGGTGCTGAGCTGGTGGCGCCACGCGCAGGAGCACGGCAAGCGCAGCGCCGACCGCAAGATCAAGCTCTCCGAGCGGCACCGCGCCGTGGCCCAGGCGCTCACCGAGCGGCAGTTCGGCTTCCTGGCGGCGCTGCCGCTGATGATCTCGCTGCCCGAGCACGGGATGCTGGTGGTGCACGCCGGGGTCGATCCCTCGAAGGCCCCGTCGGCCTGCGACGAGGAGACGCTGCTCACCGTGCGCTCCATCGACGACGACGGGAAGGCCAGCCGCAAGCTCACCGGCACCCCGTGGGCGCAGCGCTGGAAGGGCCCGGCGCAGATCGTCTTCGGCCACGACGCGCGTCGAAACCTCCAGCTCGAGGACTTCGCCACCGGGCTCGACACGGGCTGCTGCTACGGGCGCCAGCTCACCGCGCTGGTGCTCTCCGAGGCGGAGGTCATCCCGCGCGACCGCGCCGCGAGGACAAAGCTGCTGCGGCAGGTCACGGCGCGTCAGGTGTGGTGCCCGATGGGATCGGGGGACGGCCCGGAGTGAGCGAACCCGTGGGCGTTGGTGGCACCTCGCTGGCGTGTCCGGGCTGCGCTGGGCCGATGACCCTGCGCGCCGCCGACCTCTCGGCCGCCGCGCTCGACTGCCCACACTGCGCCCTCGTCTGGTGCGAGCCCGGGGGCCTGGGCCGCCTCGTCGGCCACGCTGACGACCTCCTCGACGAGGCCCCGGTTAGCCCGCCCTCGATGGACGTCGCCCTCGACGCGAGGCCCTGCCCCCGCTGCCCAGGCGTCTGCCTCGACCGCGTCCCCTTCGCCCTCCCCCGCGGCCCGTGGATCGAGCGCTGCCCCTACTGCTCCGGCACCCTCTCTCCCGCGAGCGCTCTCCCCCTGATGCGCGAGGCCCTCGCCCGCCGCCGCGCCCCCCGGCCCGCGGTCGAGGCCCCGGCGCCGCTCGACCCGGACGTGCCCCGCTGGCGCCCGCTCTCGCTCCGGCAGGCCGCCCTCGCCGTGCCGGTGGCGCTGCTCGCGGCGCTCGTGCTGCGCGGCTTCACGCTGCCCTCGCTGCTGCTCTGGGGCGTGCGGGTGTCGCTCCACGAGCTCGGCCACGCGAGCGTCGCCTGGGCCTGCTCGTGGAAGGCGCTGCCGCTGCCGGTGGGCCTCACGCTGATCTTCCCGGGCCGCTCGTGGACGGTCTTCTTCGGCATGCTGGCGGCGGTGCTCGGGCTCGTCGGCATCGGCGTGATGCGCCGCTCGGCCGCGCTGGTGGTGGGCCCCGCGCTCTTCTCGCTCGCGCTCTTCCTCGGCACCTTCGCGCTCGACCTCAGCACGCAGGAGATGTGGGTCACCTTCGGCGGCTGCGGCGGCGAGCTGGTCTACGGCGCGGCGCTGGTGGTGCTCTTCCACCACCGGATGCCCGACCGCAGCCGATGGGACTACTTCCGCTGGGCGGCGCTCGCGCTGGGGGCCTGGGTGCTCGTCGACGCGTCGATGTTCTGGCGAGGCTGCGCCCTCGACTGGTCGCTCATCCCGTGGGACGGGTCCTTCGGGGAGGACGGCGACATGACGAAGCTGCGAGACCAGCACCACTGGGACGAGCAGCGGATCACCGGCCGCTACGTGGCGCTGGCGAAGCTCTGCCTCGGGGTGGTGGGGCTCTGGTGGGCGGCGCACCTCGCGGCCGCCTGGCGACGCGAGAGGCTCAGTGACGAGCGAAGGGGTACGCCGCGTAGTCAGCCCTGAGGTGCTCGGCCAGCCAGGGGCACACCTCGGTGACGCTGCGGCCGAGGGCCTGGGCGACCTTGCGGTAGGCCTCGTGCCCCTGCCGCGCCGAGCGCAGCTCGACGAGGTGGAAGAGCTCGCGCAGGTTGGCCTGGAACACATACCGGACCCGGTATGCGAGCGGCACGAGGTACTGCGCCTCCCAGGGGTGCGCCGCGGCGATGGCGCGGTGGGGCTCGACGATGGACTCGAGCGCCTCGCGCACCGCCGGGCCGAAGCCCATGGCGTCGAGCTCCTCGGAGAGCACGTAGCCCTCGCGGGTGCCCAGCCTCGGGGTGGAGGCGGAGACCATCCGGTGGCGCTGAAGGTCGCGCCAGGCGCCGTAGTCGCAGCAGACCTCGAAGCGAAACTGCACCTGCTCCAGGGCGCGCAGCGGGGCGTCGTGGGGCCCCCGGTCGCCGAGGTACGCGCGCACCAGCGAGAGGGCGTGCTCGGGGTCGTGCGCTGCGTGCCAGGCCTGCCGCCACGAGGCGCCGAAGAGCTCGCACTGCACGGCGGTCGCAAGCGTGCGAAGCGGGTCGGGGCTGTGGTCGAGCCGTCGGACCAGCGCGTCCTCCTCCCGCTCGGGGAGCGCGTGCAGGGCGCCGTGGGCGCGCATCACCCGCTCGTGGACCCCGGCGCGGTGGGGCGACGGCGCGGTGTACTTCAGCAGCGTGGGGACCATGGCCGAGGCCTCGTCGCGCATCGATCCCGCGATGCGGCGCACCTCCGCGAGGGGCGAGCCCAGCATCTTGCCGATGTGCTGCTCGAGCACGCGGGCGTTGATGGTGACGCCCACGTTGGTCGGAACCCCAGCAGGGAGGAGGCCCCGCAGCAGGTCGCAGCCGTGGGCGCGCAGCGTCGCGGCGTGGACCTTGGGGTTGGTCCCCTCAGGGACGGGGTAGCGGGAGGTGAGGGCGCGCTCGACCCGGTCGGCGAGCTGCTCGTAGACGGTGAGCAGCCGACGCGCGTGGGCCTCGTAGCTCTCGGCGAGCGGCGGGGGCAGGCCGATGTCGGTGACGAGGGTGCCCTCGTCGAAGCGCACGTAGCGGGTCGACTTCTCGGTGAAGGCCGCGAGCCGCGCCTCCTCGAGGGCCTTGGCCGCGAGGATGGAGCACCGCTCCACGGCGAGGTGCACCACCGCGTGCTCGGCCACCGAGGAGTGCCCGTAGCCCACCACCCACTTCTCGTGGAAGGCGCGGGCCTTCTCCTGCGCCGTGCCCAGCGTGGGGCCCGAGGCCGACGGCGACCCGAGGACGTCGAGCTCGTGGTCGTCGAGCAGCCGCCGCAGGTTGGTGCGCAGGTCGTCGCGAGAGCGCGAGTAATAGGCGAAGAGCACCGCGATGACCTCCTCCGGGAGGTCGCGCAGGGCGAAGACCTCGCGGTCGAGGTTGGTGACGTAGCGGGCGAGTCTGTCGTCCATCGGAAGGGGGGGGTGGGGTGCGGCTCAGCCGTTGGCGAGGAGCAGGTCGATGTTCTCGCTGTTGGCGAGGGGGCGGGCGCGGCGGGTGAGCACCTCGCAGCCGGTGCGGGTGACCACGATGGTGTGCTCGAACTGCGCGCTAAGCCGACGGTCGCGGGTGCGCACCGTCCACTTGTCCTTGGAATCGACGTCGACCTCCCAGGTGCCGAGGTTGATCATCGGCTCGATGGTGAAGGCCATGCCCGAGCGCATCCGGGGGTTGGCCGCGTCGCGCCCCGGCTTGTAGTGCGGCACCTGCGGCTCGGTGTGAAACTTCCTCCCGATGCCGTGCCCCACGAAGTCTCGCACCACCGAGCAGCCCTGCTTCTCGGCGTACTCCTGGATGGCCGCGCCGATGTCGCCGATGCGCGCGCCGTCCTTCACCACCGCGATGCCGACCTCCAGGCTCTTGCGCGCCACCTCGGTGACCAGCCGCGCCTCGGCCGACGGCTCGCCCACGTAGAAGGTCGCGGAGGTGTCGCCGTGGTAGCCGTTGAAGAGCGTCGTCACGTCGACGTTGATGATGTCCCCGGGGCGCAGCTTCTGGGCGCTCGGGATGCCGTGGCACACGATGTCGTTGACGCTGGTGCAGACCGACTTCGGGAAGCCGTGGTAGTTCAGCGGCGAGGGGATGGCGCCTCGGCGGATGGTGTCCTCGTGGACGAGGGTGTTGATCTCGTCGGTGGTCATCCCCGGGCGGAGCTTCTCCCCCACCATCAGCAGGGTCTCCGCGGCCATCTGACAGGATGCGCGCAGGTCGTCGATCTCCCGCGCGGACTTGATCTCGATCACTCCGGCCACGTCGTCTCTCCTCGAAGCACTGCCAAGTTCAGGGAGCGCTTCGATTAGATCGCCCGGCCCCGGCGGTCAACCGCGGTCGCCGCGTCAGTTCCAGCGCTGCGCCTCCTCGCGCTGCCGGTGGATCTCCTCCTCGGCGTGCGCGAGGCCCTCCTTCGTCACGATGTAGCTCACGGTACAGCGCCCCGTCGGCGTGTCGAGCTGCGCCTCGAAGCCCGGCCCGCTGATGACCCCCAGCAGAAGCTCGCGGCCCACCGCGCGCACCGTGCCGACGCCGTCGTCGCCCGCCAGCGAGGCCGACTCCCTGCGCTCGAGGTGCAGGCCCACCGCGACCTCGTAGAGCTTCAACGCCAGCGATGAGCCCAGCGCCGCGGTGCTCTGCAACACCGCGATCAGCCGCCAGGCATCCTCTTCACGCCTCGATCCCATCGGCTCACTCCAGGGGCTCGTCGCAGCCCAGCGGCCCCGTGCGCCGCAGATCCAGGGTCCCGTCTGCGCGGGCCATCGCCAGCACGAAGCCCGCACGCTCCCACCGCAGCGACGGCTGCACCATGCCCGCGTCGTCCTCCACGGCCACCCGCATCGCCGACCCCAGCCTGCGGCCGCGCGGGTCCACCCTCGCCAGGTATGACCGGGGCGCCGCCCCGGCCACGGGCTCCGACCACGCCACCCCGAAGCCCCGCTGCGCCGCCGCCACCGAGGCCATCGAGTCGTCCGTGTAGCGGATCGACAACCGCTGCGGCTCCCCCGCGCCTGCGCCAGAGAGGTCGGTCGTGAGCACGTGCAGCCCGGCGTCGCCCGAGCGGTGGTCGCTCCAGGCGAAGAGCAGCCGGTTGCCGCCCCTTGCCAGGCTCGGAGCGCCCATCGCCCCGGGCGCCCGCTGCACCTCGAAGGCCTGCCCCCGCGCCGCGCCGTCGAGCCCGAGCGCACGCCCCCGCAGCACCGTGGCCCCGCCCTCGCGCGCCGTCCAGGCCACCATGTACCCGTCGGGCAGCGCCGTCACCGCAGGACCGGAGCCCCCCTCCGCGAAGGGGTGCGCCGTCGCGTCGGTGAGCCCGCGCGCCGCGAGCCCCCCGCCCTCCCCGAGCTGACCCACCCAGAGCGCGTAGTCCCCGGCGACCGCGACCGTCGCGTGGAGCGCGCCGTCCCACCGGGCGGGCTCGCCCACCGCCGCGTCCTGGGCCAGCGTGCGGAGCGCCGCGCCGCGGGCGTCGCCCCAGCCGACGATCGCCACGCCCCGGCGCACCACCACCGTGGGCCCCTCGGTGACCGCCCCCTCGGCGAGCTGCGCGGGCGCCCTCATGCCCTCCCACCAGCCGAACACGCCCTGCGGAGTGCGCCAGGCGAAGACCCGCGAGCCGGCGGTGCCCGAGACCGCCGGGTGGTCGCCCTCCAGGCGCTGGGGAATACGCTGCCCTGTAACGAAGCGCGCGTCGTAGCAGGCCGTCGCCACGTCCCTCGTCGCGACCGGGCGCGCGTGCGGGTGCCTCCTTCGCCACCAGCGGCACCCGGGGCCCGCGGCGACCAGCAGCCCGAGGACGATCAGACGTTGAAGCTGCGCCATGAAGACTTCTTGCGAGCGACGAAGGTGTAGACGAGCGCGCTCACGATGTTGACCGCCACCACGGCGGTCCAGAGGCCGGAGGGCGGGGCGTGGAGGAGGGCCGTCACCGCCAGCATCAGCGGGGCCTGCACCGCGAGCACCAGCACGAGGTCGATGCGCAGCGCGAGCCTCGTGGCCCCGGCGCCGACCAGCGCGTTGCCGAGCACGATCGCGAAGCCGAAGGCCATGTACGAGGGGCCCACGAAGAGGAGGTAGTCCTTCGCGCGCTGGACGATGGCCTCCTGCGTGGTGAAGAAGCGCAGGAAGTGCTCCCCCGCGCCGATGAAGAGCGCGGCGAGCCCGAGCATGGTGAGGACGTTGTAGGCCCCGGTGATCCAGGCCGCGCGCTGGGCGCGGTCGTAGAGACCGGCGCCGATGTTGGTGCCGACGAGGGTCTGCGCCGCGCCGCCCCAGCCCATGGAGACGAAGAGGGCCATGGTCTCCATGCGGAGGCAGAGCGCGTAGGCGGTGCCCGCGTCGCTATTACCCGGAGTGGTAAAGAAGTGGTGCACCAGGGCGATGACCAGGAGCACCGCGCCGATGCGAACGGTGAACTGCGTGCTGGTCGGCCACGCGAGCGCGACCAGGCGGCCCAGGACGGCGCGCGACGGGAAGAAGGGCGCCCTATGCGCGGCGACCTTGAGCTCGCGGCGCAGGAGCAGCACCGGGACGATCATGACCGCCGCGCGGGCGATGACCGTCGCCCAGGCGGCGCCCACGACGCCCCAGCGGGGGAGGCCGAGCGCGGCGGCGATGGGAGGCCCCCAGGAGAAGATCGCGGGCGCGGGCCCGGGGCCGTAGACGAGGAGCACCGCGAGGAAGAGGTTGAGGATGTTGCCCGAGGCGAAGACCGCGAGGGGCAGCTTCGAGTGCCCCATCGAGCGCTGCACCGCCGTCACCTGGAACATCACGAACACCGTGACGATCCCTCCCACGATGACCCGGAGGTAGGCCCCGGCGAGCTCGCGCACGAGCCCCTTGGCGCCGAGGAGGCTGTGTACGATCACGTCCGCGCCGAGGATGGCCACCGCGCCGAAGGCGAGCCCCATCAGGGTCACGAGCCCGACGCTGCCCCAGGCGATCTCGGCGACCTCGCGCTGGTTGCCGCGCCCACGGGCCTGGGACACCAGCGTGGCGGTGGCGGAGGAGACCCCGTAGGAGAGGATGGTGCCCAGCGCAGCGACCATGTCGCAGATGCCGAGGGCGTCGAGCGAGGCGTCGGAGAGGACCGGCGGGAGCCTCGCGATGATGTACTGGTCGACGAGGTTGAAGACGACCTGCAGCACCATGGCCGCGGCGAGCGGGGCGCCGAAGCGGAGCACCGTCCAGGCGAGCGGTCCATGGAGCATGCGGTCGCGCGAGGGGTCGCTGGTCGTCTGGTCGGCCATCGGTGAAGGCCCGGGGCCATAGCGCAGATCGCGGAGCGCCGCGACCCGTCGCCCTGGCTTATCGACCCGGGAGCACCGGCGCGGCGAGCGCGTCGCGGTACACGTCGACGAGGCGCTGCATCACGGCCGACCAGGTGTAGCGCCCGACCAGCCGGGCCCTCCCCTCGGCGCCCTGCGCGGACCGGGCGCTCGCGTCGGCGGAGAGCGCCGCGATGAGGGCGTCGCCGAGGGAGCCCGCGTCGCCCGCGCGGAAGCAGCGCCCCGCGCCGGTGAACTGGATCAGGTCGGCCACCGCGCCCTCGGTGGGCCCCACGACGAGCGCGCCGCACGCGATGGCCTCGGCGGTCGAGAGCGAGAAGGTCTCCGAGCGGCTGGAGACCACCACCACGTCGCTCGACGCGAGCACCCCGGCGACCCCGGCGGGCGAGTCGAGGTAGGGGCCGACGGTGACCGCCGGGCGACCGAGCGCGAAGGCCTCGAGCTGGGGGCGCATCGGCCCGTCGCCCACCAGGAGGAGGCGGGCGCCGGTGGCGGCGTGGACGCGGTCGAAGGCCGCGAGCAGCACCGGAAGCTCCTTGTCGACGGTGAAGCGCCCGGAGTAGCAGATGGTGGGCGGAGCGCTGCGGGGAGTCGGCCCGGCGGGGGAGAACACCTCCACGTCAACCCCGAGGCCGACCTCGCGCACCCGGGGAAACCCGCGCTCGGAGAGCTCGCGCCCCAGCGTCGGGGACGCCACCAGGGTGGCGTCGTAACGGCTGTGCTGAAGTCGGAAGAACGACCAGACCACCTCGGCCAGCGCGTCGCCGGCGGAGCGCGACGAGTGCCCGTGGGTGATGTTCTCGACCACCTGCCGGGGATGGCTGTGGAAGTAGCCCACCACCCTCGGGCGCTTCGGCGCGCGGCGCGCGGCGCGCAGCACGATGTCGGGCAGCGCGTAGTGGCTCGCGACCTCGATCACGTCGGGCTGCAGCCGGTGGATGAGCTCGCCGATGCCCGCCCGGAGGCCGAAGAGCCGGTAGGCGTCGTTGCCCGGCATCGGCGGACCGGGCAGCCGGTGCAGCGTCCCCTCGCCGAAGGCCTCGCTCGATCGCTCCTCGCCGGGCACCGCGAAGTGACACTCCACCCCGAGCCGGGGGAGCGCCTTCGCCTTCTCGCGGTAGTAGCGCTTGATGCCGCCACACGAATTCGAAAACGCGCTCGTGATGTCGAGCACTCTCATGCGAAAGACCTCGTCGGGTTACGCGGCGTCGCGATGTCGCTCCGTCGCGATGTCCACGCCGAACTAGCTCAACTGCGATGCCTTGTCGCGCCTCCGCTCGCTGCGAGGCCGCTTGCGCTGGGGCGGCGGGAGCCACTAGGGTTCCTCCCGTCCAACGAGGAGGCGGTGCCCGTCGATGCGCGCGGTGGTGATTCAGTTCCCAGGATCGAACGCCGATTTCGACGCGCTGCACACGCTGCGTGACGTGGTCGGGGTCGAGACCTCCTACGTCTTCCACAAGACCCCGACGCTCCCCGCGGGCACCGACCTCGTGGTGCTCCCCGGCGGCTTCTCCTACGGCGACTACCTGCGCTGCGGCGCCATCGCCCGCTTCGCCCCGGTGATGGCCGACGTCCGCCGCCACGTCGAGCGCGGCGGGCTGCTCCTGGGCATCTGCAACGGCTTCCAGATCCTCACCGAGGCGGGCCTGCTCCCTGGCGCCCTCACCCGTAACGCGCACCTGCGCTTCGAGTGCCGCGACGTGTTGGTGCGGGTCGACGCCGACGGCCCCTTCACGCAAGACCTCCGTGGCCGCGTGCTGCGCCTGCCCGTCGCCCACGCCGAGGGCCGCTACCAGGCCGACGAGGCGACGCTCCAGTCGCTGGAGTCGAAGTCCCTCGTGGCCTTCCGCTACGTGCCCGCGGCGGCGCCCGACGCCCGCCTCCCGGCCAACCCCAACGGCTCGCTGCACGACATCGCCGGGCTCTACGGCGGCCCGCGGCGCAACGTGCTCGGGCTCATGCCGCACCCCGAGCGCATGGCCGAGCCCATCCTCGGCGGCACCGACGGCCGCCTTCTCTTCCACTCCGCCGTGCGCGCCGCCCTCGCGCGCTGAGAGGACCTAGACCCACAGCCATGTCGCGCGAACCCGCGGTCACCCCCGAACTGGCCCGTGAGCACGGGCTCACCGATGACGAGTACGCCACCGCCCTGAAGGCGATCGGCCGCACGCCTACCTTCCCCGAGCTCGGGGTGCTGTCGGTGATGTGGTCCGAGCACTGCTCGTACAAGTCGTCGCGCGTTCACCTGAAGCGCCTGCCCACCAAGGGGCCGAGGGTGATCCACGGCCCGGGCGAGAACGCCGGGGTCGTCGACATCGGCGACGGCTGGGCGGTGGTCTTCAAGATGGAGTCGCACAACCACCCGTCCTTCATCGAGCCCTACCAGGGCGCCGGAACGGGCGTGGGAGGCATCCTCCGCGACGTGTTCACCATGGGCGCCCGGCCGGTCGCGGTGATGGACTCTCTGCGCTTCGGCGAGCCCTCGCACCCCCGCACGCCGGGGCTGCTGCGCGGCGTGGTCGCGGGCATCGCGGGCTACGGCAACGCCTTCGGCGTACCCACCGTCGGGGGCGAGGTGCAGTTCGACGCGGCCTACAACGGCAACATCCTGGTCAACGCCTTCGCGCTCGGCCTCTGCCGCAGCGACCGGCTCTTCCTCGGCCAGGCGAAGGGCGTGGGCAACCCGATCCTCTACGTGGGCGCGCGCACCGGGCGCGACGGCATCCACGGCGCCACCATGGCGAGCGCGGAGTTCGAGGAGGGCGAGGAGGCCGAGCGCCCGACGGTGCAGGTGGGCGACCCCTTCATGGAAAAGCTGCTCCTCGAAGGGTGCCTTGAGATCTTCGCCGCGGGGGTGCTGGAGGGCATTCAAGACATGGGCGCCGCGGGCCTCACGTCGAGCACCGTGGAGATGGCCTCGCGCGCGGGCAACGGCGTCGAGCTCTGGCTCGATCGGCTGCCCCGGCGGGCGAAGCACCTGACGCCCTACGAGATCCTGCTGAGCGAGTCGCAGGAGCGGATGATCATGGTCGCCCGCGCGGGCGAGGAGCAGCGCGTGCTCGACATCTGCGCCAAGTGGGACCTCGACGCGCAGGTGGTCGGCCGCGTCACCGACACGGGCCGCTTCGTGGTGCGCGCCACGCCTGGCTACGACCCGCTCTCCGGTGATCCGTGGCCCGACGATCCGCCCGTGGCGGTCGACCTCCCGGTGGACCTCCTCACCGACGCGGCGCCGGTCTACACCCGCCCCTGCGTGGACGACCCCAGGCTCACCGACCGCTACGGCGTCGACGCGACGGGCCTCGCCTTCGACCCCCGCGCTGACCTGCTGGAGCTGCTCTCGGCGCCCAATGTCGGCAGCCGCGCGTGGATCTACCGCCAGTACGACCACATCGTCCGCGACGGGACGATGGTGCGCCCCGGGGCGGGCGACGCCGCGGTGGTGCGGCTCTACTGCGAGGACGAGCGGGGCCGCCGGGAGAAGCTCATCGCCATGTCGAGCGACTGCAACGGCCGCTTCTGCGAGCTCGACCCTCGCACCGGCGCCGCGATGGCCGTCGCCGAGGCGTGCCGCAACCTCGCCTGCGTGGGCGCCGCGCCCATCGGCCTCACCGACTGCCTCAACTTCGGCAACCCGCAGCGCCCGGAGATCATGGCGCAGTTTCGCGACGCCATCGACGGCATCGCCGACGCCTGCAAGGCCCTCGGCGTCCCGGTCGTCTCCGGCAACGTGAGCCTCTACAACGAGACCACCGAGCAGGGCGGTCCTCGCGCGGTGCTGCCCACGCCGACCATCGGCGCGGTGGGGCTCTTCGAGAAGGTGAGCGACGTGGTGGGTGCGGGGTTCCGCACGGCGGGCGACCACGTCTTCGTGCTGGGCCCGCGCGGGGATGACCGGCTGGGCGGCAGCGAGTGGCTCACCCGCCGCACCGGCAGGGTGTGCGGTCGGCCGCCCTCCATCGACCTCGCGGCGGAGGCGGCGCTCCAGTCGCTGCTGGTGCGCTCGGCGAGGGAGGGACTGCTCGCGTCGGCGCACGACTGCGCCGAGGGCGGCCTGCTCGTGGCGCTCGCCGAGGCGTGCATCCTGGGCCAGTCGGGCGCGGCCCTCTCGCTGCCGACGGAGTATGCCCTGACCCCGGGCGCTCTCTTCGGGGAGGACCCGTCGCGGGTGGTGGTCTCGGTCACCCCCTACGTGCTCGAGCTCTTCTCCCGCCGCGTGGCCGAGGCGGGCGTCCCGTGCGCCTTCCTGGGCAGGGTCGGGGGCGCGTCGCTCTCGCTGGAGGGCGTCGCGAGCTGGGGCCTCGACGAGATGCGCGAGGCGCACGCCTCCGCGCTCGACGACATCGTGGGGCGGTGACCGGGGCGATGCGCGAGCCCGATCCCGAGCACTGGCTCTACCGCTACACGCCGCGCGAGTGGCTGAGGGCCTCGATGGGCGAGCTGGAGCAGGCGAGGCGGGCCTACGCCGCGCACAACGGCCGGGCGGGGCTCGCGGGGTGCCGGCGCGCTGCGGGGGTGAGCCTCAACGGGTGGCTCGCGACGCTCGACCCGCCGCCCGAGGCCTACGGCCGCTCGTACATGGACCACCTCGCCGCCCTCGCCGTCGACGAGGGCGCGCCGGAGGCCGTGCGGGCCGCGGCGGTGCTGCTGCGACAGACCCCCCTGCCGGGCGGGGAGATCGTCGCGCTGCGCACGGCCACGACGGACGCCCGCGCCCTCGACGCCGCGGAGACCATCATGGCCCACGCCTACGCCGGGGTGGTGCGCGCGGAGCCCGAGACGCCCTGAGCGGCGCGTAGCCCCTCTGGTGCGAGCGCGGCTTCGGTGTGGTAGTGGGCCGCAGCAACGAAGATGGCTGACGCAGAGCACGAAATCGAGGACGCCGCAGGGCGCATCCGGGCCAATCCACTGCTCCACGAGATCTACCGGGACGTGTACTCCCGCATCGTGGAGGAGATCCCCCCGGCGGAGTTTCCCCGGGTGCTGGAGCTCGGCTCTGGCGGCGGGTTCTTCCGGGAGTTCGCGCCGCACACCATCACCAGCGAGTGCGTGCCGGTGCCGCGAGTCGACCGCGTGGTCGACGCCTGCAACATCACCGACTCCTTCGGCCCCGACTCGCTCGACGCCATCGTGGCCTTCAACGTCTTCCACCACCTGCCCGACTGCGAGGCCTTCCTCCGCGGCGCGCAGACCGTCCTCCGCCCGGGCGGGCGCATCGTGCTCATCGAGCCGTGGTTCACTCCCCTCGGGCAGTGGTTCTACCGGGGCCTCCACCACGAGCCCTCGCTCCTCGATCCCGACGACTGGAGCATCGCCGGCGTCGGCCGCCTCGAGGGCGCCAACTCTCGCCTGCCGACCAGCGTGTTCCGCGACTCCGATGCCCGCTTCGCTCGCAGCTTCCCGGGCCTTCGGGTGCTGAAGCGCGAGCCCTTCCACAAGTGGCTCTACCTCCTCTCCGGCGGGCTCCGGCTCAACACGCACATCCCCCGCCCCATCGCCCGCGCGCTCGTCGCGGCCGACCGCACGATCCGCCGCGGCGACGACTCGACGGGCCTCTTCGCCCGCATCGTCGTCGAGCGCGTCGTCACCTGAACCGCCTTCCCTCCTTCGACTATCACCTCCCGGAGACCTCTTCATGGCCGCTGAGATCACCATCGACCTCGTCAAGCGCTTCCCCTCCAACGGCCCCACCGACCCGATCCGCTACTACCGCCGTCCCCTCACCGGGTGGCTCTTCCGCGAGCGCATCAACCTCGGCCTTCGCATGCTCCGCGACCTACGCTTCGAGCGCGCGCTGGAGGTCGGCTACGGCTCCGGCGCAGTGCAGGTCCCACTTCACGGCGTGGCGAAGGAGGTGCATGGCATCGACCTCGACGCAGACCCCGCCCTCGCCGCGCGGGTGCTCGACGCGCTCTCGCTCAAGTCCGACCTGCGCCAGGGATCGGTCTACGAGCTCCCCTACCCCGACGCCCACTTCGACCTCGTGGCGTCCTTCTCGGTCTTCGAGCACCTCCACCAGTTCGACAAGGCGCTCTCCGAGGTGCGGCGCGTGCTGCGCCCGGGCGGCCGCTTCCTGCTGGGGATGCCCGCGGTCAACAAGATGATGGAGGTGTCGTTCCGCGCCATCGGCTTCAAGGGCATCGACGACCACCACGTCACGACCCCGCAGCAGGTGGCCGAGCGCTTCCACGCCAACGGCTTCATCGTCGACGACCACGCGCGGCTCACGCTCCCGGTCCCGATGTTGCCGGGCGCGACCGTGTATTACGACTGGCTCCTGCGCCGCACGCCCTGACCCGTCCTCTCCGCCGCGCGGAGCAGCCCCTGCACCGGTGAACTCCACGATGAATGATCCGCCCGCCGCCCCGCTCTCGCACATCGATCGCGTGCTGGTGTACTTCGCCCGGCTCGGCGCCCGCCGCCCGCTGCGGGTGCTGCTCAGCACGATCGTCGTGCTCGCGCTCTGCGTGTTCACCGCGTCGCACCTGGAGTTCCGCCAGGATTTCATCGAGCTGCTGCCCTCCGAGAGCGTCGGCGCGAGGCTGCTGCGCCGCGCGATGGCGCGCATGGGCGGCGGCAGCGCGACGATGTTCGTGGTGGTCGACTCGCCCGACGCCGAGGCCAACCGGCGCATCATCGACGCGATCGAGCCGCAGCTCCGCGCGCTGCCCCCGACGCTCGTGCGCACCGTCGAGCACGGCCCCGAGGAGATCCGCCGCTTCTTCTGGCAGCGCCGCTGGCTCTTCGCCGAGGTCGGCGATCTGGAGGAGATCTCCTGTGAGCTCCAGCGCGCCCGCCGTCGGGCCCAGCCGGGCTTCGTCGACCTCGACGACGAGCCCTGCAGCGAGCTCCGCAGCGACCACGGCAGCGCCCCCGCGAGCCCCCCCAGCGCGCTCCCCGCGATCCCGGAGCCCGCCAGCGCCTCCGCCGCCGCGAGGCCCTTCCACCACTTCCGCGCGCAGCTCCGCCAGCGTACCCGCGAGATCGATCAATACCCCACCGGGTATTTCCGCAACCCCGAGGGGACCCTCTTCGCCATCGTGCTGCGCTCGCCCGCCTCGGGCACCGGCGACCGCACCGGCGACCGGCTGATGGCTCGCGCCACGCAGATCATCCGCGACGTGCACCCCGAGCGCTTCCACCCCCGCGCGCAGGTCGGCCTCGGCGGCGACATCCCCAACGCCATCGCCGAGCGCGACGCGCTCAAGGAGGAGGCGATCAAGACCTCCGGGGTCGCGGTGCTGCTCATCCTCGGCGCGATCGTCGTGTTCTTCCGCTCGATCTCCGCCCTCGCGCACATCGGCCTCGCGATGCTCACGGGCGTCGGGCTGGCGTTCAGCGTGGCCTTCTTCGCCTTCGGCTTCCTCAACGCCTCGACGGCCTTCCTGGGGTCCATCATCGCGGGCAACGGCATCAATTACGGCATCGTCTACCTGGCTCGCTACCGCGACCGCCGCGCGCTAGGCGACTCCGTGGAGGCCGCCCTGGTCGACGCCGCGGTCGTCTGCCGCCGCGGCACGCAGCTCGCCGCACTCGCCGCGGCCTTCGCGTACGGCACGCTGATGCTCACGTCGTTTCGTGGGTTCTCGCAGTTCGGCCTCATCGGCGGCGTCGGGATGATCTGCTGCTGGTGCGCCACGATGATCGTCGTCCCGGCAACGGTCACCACGGTCGAGGCCCTGCGCGCGAAGCTCTTCCCACGCCTCGCCGCCCGCCCTCCGTCGGGGCCCACGCGCACCCCCATCACGGGCGCCATCGCGTGGCTCACCGGGCGCTACCCGAAGTCGGTGCTCGCCGTGGGCGCCGCCCTCTGCCTGTGGTCGGCGGTCGCGCTCCCGAAGTACCTCCGCGATCCGTGGGAGTACAACTTCGGCAACCTCGGGTCGCGCAGCTCGCACCGCAGCGGCGCCGCTGCGTGGAGCCACCGCTCCGACCGCATCTTCACCGCCCGCGGTAGCTCCCCCGACATCCTCCTCGCCGACCGCTTCGAGGACGTGCTCGAGCTCTCCGCGGCGCTGCGCCAGCGCGACCAGGAGCGCACCGGCGGCCGCTTCATCGACCGCATCGAGACCGCGTGGAACCGCCTCGGCGGACCGCCCCCGGCCATGGCCCGCAAGCTGGAGATCCTCCAGACCATCCGCGCGGACATCGACTCGATCCTCCCCAGGCTCTCTGGCGACGACCTCGCGCTCGCCCGCGAGTGGCGCCCGCCGGAGGGCCTCCGCGCCCCGCAGCCAGACGAGCTCCCTGCCCTGGTTCGCGCCCAATTCACCGAGAGAAACGGTCGTTTCGGGACGCCGATCTTCGTCTACTACAAGCCGTCGTTTTCCCCGAGCGACGGGCGCAAGCTCATCCAGGTCGCCGAGCTCACCCAGAACGTCCGCCTCGCCGACGGCCGCACGGTGCCCACGGTGAGCCGCTCGACGGTCTTTGCGGAGATGGTGCGCGCCATGGGCTCGGACGGCCCGCGCGCGACCTTCGCGGCCTTCCTGGTGGTGGTCTTCCACTCGCTGCTCGCCACCCGGCGCATCGTACCCGCGGCGATGGTCCTCAGCGCCCTGCTCTCCGGGGTGCTCTTGACCGTCGGCGGCGCGGCGCACCTCGGCGTGCGGCTCAACTTCCTCAACTTCGTGGCCTTGCCGCTCACCTTCGGCATCGGCGTCGAGTATGCGATGAACCTGTACGACCGCATCGAGCACCTCGGTGACATCGGCGAAGGGCTGCGCTCCGTGGGCGGCGCCGTCACCCTCTGCTCCCTCACGACCATCATCGGGTACGGCTCGCTGCTCGTGGCCGACAACCGCGCACTCCAGTCCTTCGGCATCCTGGCCGTCGCGGGCGAGGTGTCGTGCATCACCACGGCGATGGTCCTGCTGCCGGCGGCGATGTACCTCCGGCGCGAGCGATCGGAGCGTGCGGCGTGAGCGGCGACGACGCGATCCCGCGAATCCTGCACCAGACCTGGAAGACGCGTGACGTCCCTGCGCGCTTTCGCGAGTACGTGGCCTCGTGGCTCGCTCACAACCCGGGCTGGGAGCACCGGGTGTGGTCGGACGACGACAACGACGAGTTCATCCGCACCCACTACCCGGCGTTTCTCCCGACGTTTCGCGCGTACCGCACCGGCATCGAGCGCGCCGACGCCGTGCGGTACTTCCTCCTTCACAAGTACGGCGGGCTGTACGTCGACCTCGACTTCGAGTGCCTGCGCCCGATCGAACCCGTGCTGGCCGGAGCGACGTGCGTCCTTGGGTGCGAGCCGCGGCTGCACGCCGAGCGCCTGCACCACCGTCCGCGCCTCCTCTGCAACGCGCTGATGGCGTCCGCGCCAGGGCACCCGTTCTGGCTCCGGGTCCACGACGAGCTCCTCCGACGGGCCACGCGCTCTGACGGGAGCGACCCGGTCGAGAGCACCGGACCCAAGGTCGTCGACGCAGCCTACGAGGCATGGAGCGGGGAAGACATCCGGCTGGTCGATCCGGAGGTGTTCTACCCGGTGCCCGACATCGACAGCGTATCGCTCGGGCTCACCCCGAAGGAGCGCTCCTACTACGCCAACATGGTGCGTCACCGTGCCTACTGGAAAGACGCCGTCGCGGTGCACCACTGGTCGCACACCTGGATCGCCACCCACGACGTCCGCGCCCGTTCGCTCGCGGCGCTCCGGTCGCTCTCGCGGGTCGGTCTCGCCCTCCGCGGACGCATCACCGCCGACGAGATCCTACGGCACGAGCGCTACGGCGTGGAGTTCACCGAGTCCGCCTTCGAGCCCCGCCCTAGCCGCGCGGCCGCATGGCGCGCCGACCTCGCGCGGGCGCGGTCGGTCACCAGCGAGCTCCGCATCGGCTTCTGCGTCCTGCTGCATGACCGGGTCGACCTCGTACCCCTGCTGCGCAAGCGAATCGAGCACCTCGGCGCAGCCTTCGCGGGATGGAAGCTCATCCTCTACGGCGCCGACTCCAGCGACGGCACTGCGGCGGCTGTCGCCCGCTGGGCAGCGGAAGATCCGCGGGTGGTGCTCCCGGAGTTCACCGAGTCGGCGGCTCGTGGCATCGGGCGCATCGCAGCGCTGCGCAACCACCTGCTCGACGCGGTCGAGCAGGAGAGTGTCGACGTGGTGGCGATGCTCGACGGCGACCTCGCGGGCCCCGTGAGCCGCGACGGCCTCGTGCATGCGGCAAGCCTCCTCCGCGGCCCGACCGCGGCGGTCGCCGTCACGGCGTACGGCGTCAACAACTACATCGGCATCGACCGCCCGATCCCGATCGCGGGCGCGACCTACTACGACACCTTCGCGTTCCGCGTCGGGCACGGGCGCCGACGCCGTGACCTCGATGTCCGGCGACGGTTCCTCGGCGTGCGTCGGGCCGACGCGCCGATCGAGGTCGACAGCGCGTTCGGCGGCTGCGCGGTCTACGACGCCGCAGCGATCTCCGGCCTGCGCTACGACGCGAGCGGCGAAGACTGCGAGCACGTGAGCCTCCACATGGCGATTCGCGCGCGCGGCGGGCGGGTGCTGGTCGATCCATCGTTCGTGCTGCTGTCCGGTCGGCAGGGGCACCACGAGGGGCTCACGACGATCTGACCGGTCGATCGCTGGCGCTTGTCACGGGGCGCGCACGGGGCGAAGATCCGGCGGTGCCCCTGTCGCCCCGAGTGAGAGCACGTCTCACCCCTCCAACCGACCAACGCGCCTCTCGGGAGTTCATCCCATCCCCGTGAGGCTTCTCCGATGGCTCCGGTTCGGGTTGGAGTTCGTCGCCTTTCGACGCCGCGCGAAGGGACACGCCGAGCGGTTCTCTCTGAACTGGTCCGATCGATGGCCGTGCCTCGATGACCGCACCCCGACGACGGACTTCGATCGGCACTACGTCTTTCACCCCGCGTGGGCGGCGCGTGTCCTGGCGAAGACCGCGCCCGACGAGCACGTCGACATCTCCTCGACGCTGCACTTCTGCACCCTCGTCTCGGCGTTCGTCCCGGTGCGCTTCTTCGACTACCGCCCGGCCCCCGTCACGCTGGCGGGGCTCACCTGCGGCGCCGCCGACCTGACACGCCTCCCCTTCGCCGACCGGAGCCTCGCGTCGCTGTCGTGTATGCACGTCCTCGAACACGTCGGCCTCGGTCGCTACGGCGACCCCGTCGACTACGACGGTGACCTCAAGGCAATCGCCGAGCTTCGTCGCGTCGTCGCGCCGGGAGGCACGCTCCTGATCGTGGTTCCAGTGGGCCGTCCCCGCGTTCAGTTCAACGCCCACCGCATCTACGCGTACCGGCAGATCGTCGAGGCGTTCGCTGAGCTCACCCTCCGCGAATTCGCGCTGATCCCAGACTCAGCCGCCGACGGCGACCTCCTCGTCGACGCCCCCGAAGACCTCTGCGACCGACAGACGTACGCCTGCGGTTGTTTCTGGTTCGAGCGGCCGCGCGGCGGGTGAGGCGCTCGCCTTGACGTCCCCCGACCTCGCTGGTACCGAGGCAGCCGAATGACGGGTCTGGTCAAAAACATCTGGCGCTACCGAGAACTCACCGCCAGCCTCGTCAAGCGAGAAGTCCTTGCCCGTTACAAGCAGTCGGTGCTGGGCCCGGCGTGGGCGATCCTCCAGCCGCTCGTGCTCATGCTCACGTTCAGCTTCGTCGCCTCGTTCGCGCGACTGCCGAGCGATGGAGTGCCCTACCCCCTCTTCTCGTACACCGCACTCATTCCATGGACCATGTTCCAGAACGGGGTGATGATGGCGACTCCGTCCATTGTGCTCAATGCCGGGATCATCAAGAAGATCTACTTTCCTCGCGAGGTTCTCCCGGTCGGGAGCATCCTGGTGTCGCTCTTCGACTTCGTCATGTCGTTCGCCGTGCTGGTCGGCCTCCTCGTCTGGTACGGCCGAGCACCCGGCCCCTGGGTCGCGATCCTCCCGGTCCTCGTCGTCGTGCAGCTCGCGCTCGGCCTCGGCGTGGGACTGCTGACGAGCGCGCTCGGCACCTTCAAGCGCGACGTGATCTTCGCGACGTTCTTCGCGCTCCAGATGTGGATGTACGCCTCCCCCGTGATCTATCCCCTCTCCGCTGTGCCAGCCCGCTGGCGCACTCTGTACCTGCTCAATCCGATGGCCGGAATCGTGTCGGGATACCGAACGGCCCTGCTCGACACGGGTCCTCCCGACCTGACGGCGTTGGGCATGGCCGCGGGGAGCTCGCTGCTCATCCTGGCGGGGGGCTACGCCGTCTTCAAGGCCCTCGAGCGATGGTATGCAGATGTCATCTAGCCCCTCGGCCATCGTCGTCGAAGGCGTCTCGAAGCGCTATCAACTCGGCAGTGACAACCGCATCGTCAAGCTCGCGACGCGGTGGTTTCCCAAGCTCGTCGACCCGCGGGCGGTGAGCGACTTCTGGGCGCTCCGGGACGTGAGCTTTCGCTGTGAGCCCGGCGAGGCGCTGGGCGTCGTTGGCAAGAACGGGGCGGGGAAGAGCACCCTGCTGAAGGTCCTCTGCGGCGTGACGACCCCGACCTCGGGAACCTTCTCGATCACGGGTCGCGTGGCGCCGCTCATCGAGGTCGGGGCGGGCTTCCATCCCGAGTTGACCGGGCGGGAGAACGTCTTCCTGAACGCCTCCATCCTCGGGATGTCCCGCGTCGAGGCCGCGTCCAAGTACGACGCCATCGTGGACTTCGCGGGCCTCGAGAAGTTCATGGAGACGCCCGTCAAGCGCTACTCGTCTGGCATGCTCGCCCGGCTTGGCTTCACGATCGCGGTGCATCTCGACCCCGACGTCCTCCTCGTCGACGAGGTGCTCTCGGTCGGAGACCTCGCGTTCGTGCTGAAGAGCTATCGCAAGATCGAAGAGATCCGCAAGCGCGGCATCCCAGTATTGCTGGTGTCGCACAACCTCCAGCTCATTCGTAACTTCTGCACCAGCGCCATCTGGCTGCACGAAGGTCAGGTACGAGCCCAGGGCACGCCGAACGACGTCTGCGCCGCGTACACGCGCCACGCGCTCGACACCGCCGCGGGAGAGCTGGCGCTCACGTCCTCGGACTCGTATCGGGTGCAGTCTGACCCGTCCATCTCCCTCGAGTCGGTGCGCTTCGTCGCGCCCGACGGCTCGGAGCGAGCAGACTTCGAGTCCGGCGGGGACATGACCATTGAAATGACCATTGCGGCGTCGCGCGCGACAGGGCCGCTGCTCGTCAACGTGACCGTGTGGCAGGCCGAGTCGGGACAGATGCTGCTGTGCCAGAACAACGCCGATGACGGGACGCCGTACCGCGGAATCGAGGCCCCAGGACGGGCCAAGGCCCTCATGCGGTTTCCCCGGCTGCCCTTCGTGGCAGGCTTGCATCAGGTCTCGGTAAGCGTCTCCGAACACAACGTGAATAACGTCTGCGATTGGCACGAGAAGCGTTTCTCGTTCAAGGTCGCCGGCGGCGAGGTCGGCTACGGCTGCTTCCGGGCGTTTCCCGGCTGGGAGTTTGCGGGCTGACCCGTGCGCATCTTCTACGCCGCCGACCACTCGCCCAACTCCGCGATTCCTGGATCGCGGCTGTGGTACGCCAACCTCTACCTCTCGCTGCGAGACCTCGGGCACGAGTTGGTCACCTTCGAGCACGACCTCACAGGCTTCTCCAGTAACCTCGATCCGTCGGACCCGCGGCAGCGGTCGTACATCGACGCCCAGCGCCCGCGGCTCGAGGAGGCGCTGCTGGCGCAGGTGCGGCGCGCCCACGCCCAGGGGGGCATCGACCTCTTCTTCAGCTATTTCTATTCGGCCCATTGTCGACCCGACACCATCCGCGCCATCCGCGCGATGGGGATTCCCACGATGAACTGGTATTGCAATGCGAGCTACCAGTTCCACCTCATCCGCGATCTGGCCCCGGCCTACGACTGGTGCCTCGTGCCCGAGCGCAACCGCCTTCAAGACTACCGCGACATCGGCGCCAACCCTCTCTACGTACAGGAGGCGGCCAACCCGTCTGTCTATCGTCCGTACGACGTCCCGGTCCGATACGACGCCACGTTCTGCGGCATGCGCTACGGCGACCGCCCTGAGCTCGTCTCCCGGCTCGCCCGCGGCGGAGTTGACGTGCACGTATTTGGACCGGGGTGGGGCGAGGCCGACGCCGCCCGTCGCGGCGGCCTCACGGGTCGACTGCGAAGTCTATTGGCCCGAGACGAGCGGGGCCCCGTGGTCGGCCCCGTGCTCGCGGACGAAGACATGGTGCGCCTCTACAGCGAGAGCCGCATCTGCCTCGGATTCTCGTCGTGCGGCGAGACCCACCGGACGGGCGAGCGCGTCCTGCAGGTTCGCCTGCGCGATTTCGAGGCCCCGATGAGCGGAGCCTTCTACCTCGTCGAGTACATGGAAGAGCTGACGGATTTCTTCGAGCCCGACCGCGAGATGGCCTTCTACCGTGACGCGAGCGAGCTCGTTGACAAGACCCGTTGGTACCTCGCGCGGCCGGCGGAGCGCGAGCGGCTGCGCCGGGCGGGCCATCGGCGCGCCCTCGCCGAGCACACCTGGCAGCACCGCTTTCAGAGCGTGTTTCGCCGGGTGGGCCTGGGGTCGCGCCCGGACGCTGGTTGACCGGTCCGCGCGGCGACTGTTAGCGTCGGTCGAGTGGGAATCATCAATCACGGCGTCCCGCGTGAGCTCGTCGTTCTCATCCGCGACGCGATGGAGGCCGACACCTTCGTCGAGGCGGGCACCTTCGAAGGGACGACGGCGGCGTGGGCGGCGCTTCAGTTCGAGCAGGTCATCACCATCGAGGCGGCACCATCGCTACACGCTGCCGCCCGCGCACGCCTGGCGTCGCTCCCGAACGTGCGTTGCGACGAGGGAGACTCGCGGGTCGTGCTGCGGCGGGTGGTGCCTACGCTGAAGAAGAGCGCGGTCTTCTGGCTCGACAGCCATTGGAGCGGCGGGGAGACCTTCGGCCACGACGACGAGTGCCCGGTGCTCGACGAGGTTGAAATCATTGGTGCGTCCGGCGTGGAGCACGCCGTGCTTATCGACGATGCGCGCCTCTTCCTGTGCCCCCCGCCCGAACCCCACAACCCGGCGCACTGGCCCGACCTCGTGACACTCCTGAGCGCGCTCGGTCGATTGCCTTCGCGCCCCTGGGTGTTCGTCCTCGATGACGTCCTGTGCGCGGTGCCCGAACGCGTTCGACCACGTTTGGAGTCCTTCGTTCGCCGCAGCAGCGCCGAGCACGGCGAGCGGATCATGACGGGGGTGGGTTGGCGCGCCGGAGGCATACCGGGGCTCCTCGATCGGCTACTGAACCGCTAAGGTCCTCCGGGGCCTCACCCCAGCAGCGACCTCCACGTCCAGCGCGCCTTCTCGGACCACCGCGAAGCAAGCGCGGCACGGCGGAAGTTGATCGCGCGCACACGACGACGAAGGCACGCATCGTCGACCTCACCGCGCGCGTGCAGCGAGCGGAAGAGCCCCTCCACCGCGACCATCATCTCCAGTTCGGGGCCGCTGATGTTACCACCGTGCACGCGATATTCGGCGAGGACCGCGTCGTCGAAGAGCGCGTGACCGTCGCGCAGAAGGCGCAGCCACAGCGCGTAGTCCTCCGCGACGCGGAGCGCCTCATCGAAGCCGCCGCTCGCCCCGAGCGCGGCGCGACGGACCATCGCGGTGGACGTCGCGACCTCGTTGCCTGCGAGGAGCTGCGCGCGGGTCAGCCGGGAAGGCAACGGCGCGGCGGGCCAGACGCCGCGGCGCGCCCCGAATTCCTGCACCCGCCCGCACGCCAGCACCGCAGCGGGGTCGCGGTCGAGCGAGGCCACCTGGCGCTCAAGCTTCCCCGCGAGGAACCGGTCGTCGTCGTCGAGAAACGCGACGAACTCGCCGCGTGACGCCTCGACGCCCACGTTGCGCGTGCGCGCCGGGGAGCCCCCCGCGCCCCCGGTGCGCAGGTGGTGAAAGCGGGCGTCGGCGCTCGCGTACCGCGCGATGACTTCGCCCGTCGGGGCCCCGCCGTCGTCGTCCACCACCAGGCACTCCCAGTCGCGGAAGGTCTGCCCGGCGACCGAGGCGAGCGCTTCGTCGAGCAGGGCGGGCCGACGGCAGGTCGCCAGCACGATCGAGACGCGCGGCGAAGCCCTCACGAGGCGAGGTCCAGGAAGAGGTCGTTGAAGGCCCGCTCGAACGCGGGCAGGGTGTAGTGAGCGAGCACGCGCCCCCTCGCCGCGAGGCTGTATGCGCGGCGCCGGTCGGGCGCGTCGAGCAGCGCGGCGAGCGCGCTGGCGAGGGCCGACGGATCGCGCGGCGGGACGATCGTTCCGACGCCGTCCGCGAGCAGGTGGCGAACGCCGGGCACGTCGGTGCCAACGCACGCACAACCAGTCGCCATGGCCTCCAACAACGCGAGAGGCAGGCCTTCGGCGTGGCTCGGAAACGCGAAGACGTCGCACGACCGGTAGAAGCGGACAACGTCGGCCTGCGATCCCCACCAGCGGACGCGCGCCCCGACGCCGAGCGCGACGGCCAGGGAGGCGTAGCGATCGCGGCTCTGGGCGTCGCCTCGCCCGACCATCCAGAGGCACACGTCCGGGCGTCGGAGCATCGCGAACGCCCGCAGAAGGTCCTCCACGCCCTTCGCCGCTTCGAGGGCGCTCACGTAGAGGATTACGCGCTCGCCCGGCGCGACCTCGCCCCTCAGCGCACCGTCGCCGCCCGGGCAAAACGCCTCCGCGTCCACCGCGTTGGGGATGCGCACGAGCCGACGCGGGCGCACCGGCGCTCGAGCCAGGCGCGCGTCGACCGAAGGGGACACCGACACCACCGCGTCCGCCTGCCGCAGCGCGGCTGCGTCCTGCGGCGAAGGCGTCGAGGTCTGCGCGTGCCAGAGCACTCGCGTCGCGCCGCCGCACGCCCGGCGCAGCTGGCTGACGTGGTCGGGTGCGTCGACGTAGACGACAGCGGGCGACGCGAGGCCGTTAGCAGCCAGCAGGCGACGCCACGGCAGGGCCATGCCGCCCTTGTGCAGCAAGGTCATCACGGGTCCGAACGCCATTTCGAGCGCCCGCACACCCAGCGCGGTGAGCCGCTCGAAGAGAGGGCCGCGGCCGGGCACGACAACGGTCGGCTCGAAGCGCGCGCGGTCGAGCGCCTGCACGATGCGCAGGAGGTTGATCTGTCCGCCCCGGTCGACCGCGTCGAGCCATGACACCAGCAAGATCTGCTGCCGGGGACGAGGCGACGACGCGTTCTCAAGCTCGTTTGGCATGCGCTCTGCGGTCTGCGAGGGGTGCGCTGGGCTATAGTTCGCCGCCCCGCGCTTCGCAATCAAGCGGCCTGTCGCGAGATTGCGCGCCCGCGAGGAAGGTGCGATGGGTCGCGCGGTGAGCCCCCGCCGACGAGTGCTGCTCGACGCGACCGCCCTGACGTCCTACAGCGGGCGCCGAGGCATCGGGCAGATGACCGCCAACCTGCTCATCGGCCTCGACGACACCCGCGCCGAGTGGGAGGCGAGCACGGAGATCGTCGCGTTGGAGCGCCTGCCGATGTTCGGCCCGGCGGTGCTGTCTCCTGACCTCCGCGGCGTCACGGCGCGGGCGGCGCTGGCACCCCAGGCGTTCAACCTCGAGCTCGTCAACGCGCGCCGTCTGCGCCTCCCGTCGATCGCGCGGGGCTTCGACCTCCTGCACCAGACCGAGGCGCTGGGCACCCCATGGCAGGACGCCGTCCCGCGCGTGGTCACCTGCCACGACCTCATCCCGCTGCGCATGCCAGAGCACTATCTCCCGTGGTTCCACAAGCGCTCGGTGGCGGTCGCCGGGGCGCGGTGGCGCTACGGCCGCGCCGCGCGTGTCGTCTGCATTTCCGAGCGCACGCGCCGAGACCTGATCGAGCTGATTCACGTCGACGCCGACCGCACGGAGGTCGTCCCGCTGGGGCTCGTCGAGGAGCGATGGCGGACCGTCGAAGATCCGCCCGACGCCACGGTGCTCGCGCGTCTCCACGTTCGTCCGTCGCCCTTCTTGCTCTACGTCGGCGGCGCCGACGCCCGGAAGAACGTCGCGGGAATGATGGACACGCTCCGTCGGCTCCGCGCCTCGCGTCCCTCGATCGAGCTCGTCTGGGCGGGCGCGCTCGATGCCATGTCGCGCGCGCGCATCCGACGAATCGCGCGCACCGCGGGCGTCGAATCGGCCGTGAATCTCGTCGGCTTCGTCAGCAGCGACGACCTGGTCACGTTATTTCGCGCGGCGTCGGCGCACCTGTTTCTCAGCCGCCTGGAAGGCTTCGGGCTGACCGTCGCCGAGGCGCTCGCGGTCGGCTGCCCGGTCGTGCTGGGGCGCGACAGCGGTGCGGACGAGGTCGCTGGCGACGCTTGCCTCGCGGTCGACCTCGACGATCCTGGCGCCGCGGCCGCCGCGGTGGAGCGCGTCCTCGACGACCAGGGACTCCGCCAGGCATTGCGACAGCGAGGCCTCGCTCGCGTGGCGGGGTACCGCGCCTCGCACATGGCGCGCGGCTACATCGCCGCGTGGGAGCGGGTGCTCGCGGGTTAGAGCGCTCGAACTCGATCTCGCCCTCGATGGTTCATGAAGAGCTCATCGAAGTGCGATCTCACGTCCCGGATGGCGGCCGCCCTTGCCAGAGCACCTGTCCGCAGGACCCAAAGGTGGCTGGTCGAGTAGCCGTTCGATGGCCAGCGCGGCTTCCACCTGGGGGGGGGGAGGGCCCTCGGGGATCTCTGCGCCAGCGACCCGGCCAGGGCGAAGCCGAAGGTCTCGACGATGAACGCGTAGACGTGGGCAGACGCGAGCGGAAATTCGGACCGATGGGCGCCAACGAAGCGGGAGAGAACGGGTCGTGCATAGCACCCGGACCGACCGGAATGCCTCACCAGGACACACATCGGAATCTCGGGCTGGGTCGCCACGCACCAGGCCGCGAGGTACGGCGACGAAGCCTTCAGCACGTCGGAGCGCTCTCGAGCGTCGAGAGCTCGCTGGGCCGGGTGGTTCCAGAGTGCGTGGAAACGGGGGTCGTAGGGCATGGCGGGGCCCTTCACCCGGATGAGCCTCCCGCCATGAACGGTGGACTCCTCGGCGCGTGGGCCGCAGGGGCGACGACCACCCCTTCGATGGCCACGCAATGTCCCCTCCCGGAAGAGCTGTGCTAGGTACGCGCGATCGCCGCCGCCCCGTTCAGAGAAGAACTCCGTCACGTCGAGAGTCTTCACGGCGACCGCGTATGCCAGAGCTTCCGGGACTTGCTTCGTCAGGACACTCCCCATGAACGCACCCAACAACTCCCGTCAACGACCACGCGCGACCGGCAGCCGCTGGCCGAAGCGCATCGCGATCCTGAGCGACTACGTACGGCTCCCGTACGCCAACGGGGCCACCTTCGCGACGCAGTTTCTCTACCGCGAGCTCACCAAGCGCGGCCACGAGGTGACCGTCATCGGCCCGCGCGACCCCGACGCGAAGCCAGAAGATCTCCCCGAGCGGCACATCTGCCTCCCGAGCGTCCCGCTGCACAACCACCCGGGCGTCTACATCCCGCTGCCCCTCGAAGGCATCCTCCGCGAGAAGCGCGACTGGGACTTCGACGTGGTGCTGGGCCAGACCGCCACCGAGCTGATGGAGCTCGGCCTCTGGCTGCGCGCGACCCGCGGCATCCCCCTGGTGGCCGTCAACACGGTGCACCTCCCCAGCGTCTACCCCGTCGTGATGCCCGCGTCGCTGCACGACTCCAAGGCCGCGCACTGGCTCTTCCAGAAGTCCTTCCTGAAGCTCGCGGACAGCACCTCGGCCAGCGCCTACAACGGCTGCGACGGCCTCGTGGTGCTCTCCAACGGGCTCAAGCGGTACTGGGAAGAGCGCGGGGTCACCACGCCCATCCACGTCATCCCCCGCTGCGTCGAGCCCCGGATCTTCGACACCGCCCCGGGCCCCGACCCCTTCCCCCGGGGCTTCCGCAAGGGCGCCCGGCTCCTGGTGGTGTGCCGCCACACCCGCGAGAAGGCCGTCGAGCGGCTGCTGGAGATCTTCGCGCGCTACATCGCCCCGGCCAACCCCGACGCGACGCTGACGCTCCTCGGCGACGGCCCCGACCACGACCTCTTCCGCCACACCGCCGAGGCGCTCGGCATCCGAGAGAAGACCCACTTCCCCGGGGAGTTTCCGCTGGGCGCGCTCCCCACCTGGTATCACCACGCCGACCTCTTCACGTACACCTCCCTCTCGGAGACCTACGGCCAGGTCGTGAGCGAGGCCCTCTGGTCGGGCCTCCCGGTGGTGGCCTTCGCCGACGGCATGGGCGTCTCGCAGCAGGTCGAGCACGAGCTCACCGGGCTGCTGGTCGATCCCGGCCCCGACGCCGAGATGGCCGACTGGCGCTTCGCCCGCGCGGCGGTCTCGCTGCTGCGCAACCCGCGACGGCGGCAGGTGCTCGCCACCAACGCCGCCACCCGCGCCCACGACCGCTCGGCGCCGCACAAGATGCTCGAGGGCTTCCTCGATGCCTTCGAGGCGGCCCGCGCGCACCGCGACGCCTCGCCCCCGGAGACCAGCAGCCCGCGGCTCGCGACGGCCTTCCACGGCGGCCGCTGGCTCGCGATCAACAGCATCGTGTACGGGCTCGGCCACCTGCGCCCCCCGGCCGTGGTCAACCGCCACGGCCGCCGCCAGCCCGCCTGGAACGACCTGCCCGACGTCCCCGCCGTCCGTCCCGCCTCGCACGCCCGCCTGGGCTGAAGCTCCTTCCCCGCGCGCTGCTAGTCTGCGCGCGATGAAGCTCTGCGCCGTCTCCGTCGACCTCGACGAGGTCCCCTGCTACCACGCCATTCACGGGCTCCCGATGCCCGCCGACGACAGCGCCCACGCGGTCTACACCCGCGCGGTGCCCCGGCTCGGCGAGCTGTTTACCGCCCTGGGTATTCCCGCCACCTTCTTCGTGATCGGCCGAGACCTCGAGGCGCCCATCGCCCGCTCCGCGGTGCTCGGCCTCGACCGCGCCGGGCACGAGCTGGGCAACCACACGCACGGCCACCGCTATGACCTCGTGCGGCTCGGCGCCGACGCCATGCGCGCGGAGGTGCGCGACGCGAGCGACGCCCTCGCGGCTGTCCTCGGCCGCCGCCCGGTGGGCTTCCGCGCGCCAGGCTACACCATCACCGACGCGCTCTTCGACGTGCTGGCCGCGGAGGGCTTCGCCTACGACAGCTCGGTCTTTCCCTGCCCCGCCTACTATGGCGCCAAGACCAGCGCGATCGGGCTCATCAGGGCGCGCGGCCGGTCGAGCCGATCCATCGTCGACTCGCCCGCGGTGCTGCTCGCGCCCGCAGACCCGTACCTCCCCTCGCGCCCGTACTGGCGCCGGGCCGCGCTCGGGTCCTCCATCGTCGAGCTCCCCATCGGGGTCACCCGCGGCGCGCGGCTCCCCTTCATAGGGACCACGCTCTCGCTGCTCGGTCCGTCGTTGTCCCGATTGCTGGCGCTGCAGATGGTGGGGCGCCCGCTGGTCAACCTGGAGTTGCACGGCCTCGACCTGCTCGACGTCGCCGACGGGCTCCGGGCGCTGGCGCCGCACCAGCACGACCTGCGCGTCCCGGTCTCCCGCAAGGCCGCGGCCCTGCGCGCGGTGGTCGGCGTGCTCCGCGAGGCGGGCTACGAGTTCGTGACCCTGCGCGACGCCGCGGCGGCCTTCGCACATCGGGCGAGGGCCTGAGTGCGGAGCTCCGCAATGGGCGCCCGGAAGCGCTAGAAAACCTGCGCTCGCCGCGGCTGCGCCGAAGTTGCGCTCTCGGGACTCCTCCCGGGCCCATCGCGGGGGCGCTCAGTCGCTCGAAAAGCCCTGCAATTTCAGCACTTTTCTTCCGAGACGAGCCTTCCTTGAAGGCGCAACGATCGCCGTGCGGGGAGCGCTCCGAGCGGGGGTTGTGCTCAATGGCAGCCCGGAAAATGAGCGGGTTCGCGCATGCAGGATCTACCCAAGCGCAATGGAGGATGTATCGTCCGCCTTGTCATTCGATCCGATGGGGGATCGAAGCAGCAGAGGTGATGAGCGATGGCGAAGGCAAAGGCACCGGCCAAGAAGGCCGGCAAGACCGCAGCGAAGAAGTTGACCAAGGCCGGGCTGGTGCAGGCCCTTCAGGAGTCGATTGGGGACACCGTCTCCAAGGCTCAGGTCAAGTCGGTTCTCGAGGCGCTCACCAGCGTCGGCGAGAAGGAGCTCAAGAAGAGCAAGGTGTTCGTGCTGCCGGGCTTCGCGAAGTTCGTCGTCGCGGAGAAGCCGGGCCGCCCCGCCGGTGAGTTCCTGAACCCCTTCACCAAGAAGATGGAGCACCGCGACGCGAAGCCCTCTTCGAAGACCGTGCGCGCCCGGCCGATCAAGGCCCTCAAGGACGCGGTCAACTGATTCCCCGGTCGGCGCCCCGCGCGCCGATCACCCCTCCACTCGACTACGCTTCAATCAACATCGTTCGGCGTCGGTTGTCTGGTAGCCTCCTCGGAGGACACCATGACAATCGACCGTCGCTCGATGCTGCTCGGCGCCTTCGCCATCTTCGCGCTTGGCTGCGCCCGACCGGAGCCGCCCCGCATCACCCCCCGCTCGGCGGACGTCACGGGCGCGACCGCCCAGGGCCTCGGGCTGCGGGTTCATTGCGTGGTTCGTAACACCAACCGATTCGACCTCACCGTACAACGGGTCTCCGTGCGGCTCACCCTCGCGGGCCGAGACCTGGGCGTCACCGAGCTCCCGAGCACCCTGCGGCTGCCGACGGACACCGATGTGCCTATGGACATCGACGTCCGCGCCCCCTGGGGAGACCTCCCGGGCATCGTCGCCGTGACCGTCTTCAATGAGAACATCCCCTATCGACTGGACGGCAGCGCCCGGGTCGGCGGCGAGCGGCTCAACGTAGACGTGCCCTTCACCCTGGAGAGCACCCTGCCCCGGCGGGTGCTCCTCGGCGCCGTGAGCAGCGCCACGCCGGGCATGCCGCCATTGCATTGAAGGGAAAGGGAGGGGGAGCGGAGACCGAAGCCCCCCTTCTGGCAGGGACCGCGGCTAGACGGAGTCGCGGCGGCGCAGCAGCACACCCATCAAGACCAGGAAGAGGAAGAGCATCCCGGCGAGGACGCCGTTGTGGATCGCGGGGCGATCCCAGGTGGCGAAGCCGAAGCCGCCGGAGCGCTCGGTGGTGCGGGCGATCTCCTCGACGGCGCAATTGAAGACGTTGACCCCGTTGTGGAGGCTGACGCCGTTGCTGCCGGCGGGGGCGCAGGTCTGGATGCGCCACGGCACCTCCAGGGTGTCGCGCTCAGCCGACATCACTCCCTCGAAGGACCAGCGCGCCGGCATCGCCGCCATGAGGGCGCCGAGCCAGCTCTTGTTGGTCATCGGCACCAGGAGCCCGCCCAGCACCACCTGCGGGATCAGCGCGATGGGGGTGAGCGCCATGGCCGCCTCGGATGAGCTCACTGCGGTGGAGATCACCAGGCCCAGCGCCACGCCGGTCATCGACGTGAGGACCATCGACCCGAGCATCGGGGCGAAGGCGTCCATGGTGCCGTTGCCGAGCTTCAGCGAGAAGTACACGAAGGTCAGCAGCACCGTGCACTGCAGCAGGCAGAGCAGCGAGAGCAGCACGAACTTCGACATCATGTAGTTGAAGATGGAGAGGTTCACCATCCGCTCGCGGCGGTAGATGGCGATCTCCGAAACGACCTCGCGGGCGGCGTTGCTCACGCCGAACCAGATCGCCCCCACGGTGAGGAAGAAGATCGCTCCCTTGAAGTCGTCGACCGGGAGGAAGCGGCTCTGCGGCATCGCGCACATCTGCTGCGTGGTCGCGGCGAGGCGCGCCTCCATCGCGAGCACCTGGTTCTGGCACCAGAGGTTGGGGAGCTTCGGGGAGTCGTAGAACACCGCCGCCAGAAGGCCGCCGATGATGGGCGCCTGGAGCAGCATGATCATGAGCCCGGAGACGTCGCGAGATTTGATCTTGGCGTAGCGCGAGAGCAGCAGCCCGAACTGCCGGATGAGCGGCACGGCGGAGCGCGTCGGCGGCCGCGACTGGCCGGGTTTGCCGGGCTCGCGCTTACCCGAGTACATGCTCCGGAAGACGGTGTTGTCGGGGCGGTAGAACTCCGCGCGCCACTCCCGGGCGGCGCCGAGCCGGGCCTCGGACTTGTTGGGAAACTGCCCCCGCTTGACCACGTCGTCTTCGCGGGTCTTGAGCTGGTCGAACATGTCGCGCGGGTTGTCGATGGGCTGACCCCGGTAGCGCGCGAAGAAGTCGTAGGAGTCCTTGCCCGAGGGGCCGAAGTACACGGGCTCGCCGCCGAAGCCCATGATGAAGGCGAGGTTGAACTTCTCGAACTCCTCCTTCGCGGGCTGGTGGATCGTGACGATGATCGTCTTGCCGTAGCGCTTGGCGAGGTTGGAGAGCAGGTCGATGAGCGCCACCGTGTCGTCGGCCGCGAGGCCCGACGTGGGCTCGTCGAGGAACATCAGCGCCGGGTCGGTGACCAGCTCGAGCGCGATGTTGACGCGCTTGCGCTGGCCGCCGGAGAGCACCTTCTTGATGGGCGACCCGATGATGGTGTTGGCCAGGTGGTCCAGGCCGAGGTCCTTCATGGTCTGCTGGACGCGGCGCTCGATCTCCTCCTCGGAGTAGTCCGAAGGCAGGCGGAACTTCGCGCTGTACCCGATGGCCTCCTTCACCGTGAGCTCGGGGTGCAACAGGTCGTCCTGCGGCACGTAGCCGATGCTCCCGCGGAGCGCGTCGTAGATGGCGTAGAGGCTCTCGCCGTTGACCCGCACCTCGCCCGACGTGGGCCGCAGGTAGCCGTTGAGCACCGTGAGCAGCGTGGTCTTGCCAGCGCCCGACGGGCCCATCAGCGCGATGAGGTCACCCGGCAGCGCCTTGAAGGTCACCTTGTTGAGGAGGATCTTGTCGGTGCCCGGCTTGTCCCGGTCGGGCACCTTCAGGAAGAGGTCGAGCGCCTCGATCTCCACCAGGTTGGCGCTCTCGAACTGGGTCTCCTGCTCGATGTACGCCGCGATGGCGTTGCCCTGCAGGTCGACCACCACGGGGTAGGGGCCGATGAAGATCTTGGTCTTCGGGGCGACGGCGATGGTCTGCCCGGGCACGAGGCGCTGCCCGTTGACGTAGGTGCCGTTGGTGCTGCCCATGTCGCCCACGATCAGCGTGCCGTCGGGGGCGCGCATCACCGAGGTGTGGCGGCTGGAGACCTGCGGGTACGGCAGCACGATGTCGCAGCTCGGCAGCCGCCCGATGATCGCGATGGCCTTGCTCGCGCCGCTCAGGTCGAAGGAGCCGAACATGGTCTTGTGGGCGCCGCCCTGCGGCGGCGGCGTGGCCATCGGGCCGCCCTGGTGCGACGGCATCGGCCCGCCCTGGTGCGACTGCATCGGCCCGTGCCCCTGGGACATCGGCCCGCCCTGGATCGACTGCATCGGGCTGGGCCCGGCCATACCGCCCTGCGCCGTCTGCGGCACAGGGGCGCCGGCCATCATCTGGCCCGCGGGCGCGCCCGCGAGCTCCATCAGCACCGAGCTCGGGATCCAGACCGCGCCGAGCGAGTAGCCGCCCGCGGCGTCGATGGGGACGGGCTGGTTGGGGGGGAGGCGCTGCGAGCTGCGGTCGAAGGTCCCGCTGCGGCTGCCGAGGTCGGTGACCGTTCGCGTCGAGAGGTCGACGCGGAGGTGGGTGCCGCTCACCGTCGGGTGCGACACCACGACCTGCGATCGCCCCGGGTCACGCCCCACGGTCACCACGCCCGGCCGTTCGAGCGGCAGCGCGGAGCGGTCGAGGAAGAGCTTGGAGACCTCCGGGGACTCGAGCGGCACCTTCGCCGCGCCGACCATCACCCGCGCATGGAAGCCCGCGAGCTGCACCGACTCGTTGGGTGCGAGCTGCCGGCCATCGACCTCGGTGCGCCCCTGTGCGAGGTCCTGCAGCCAGAGGCCGTCGCGCCAGAGGAGCTGCGCGTGGCGGGCGGCGACGCCAGGCCCCTGCACCAGGAGGTCACACCCGGGCGCGGCCCCGATGATCAACTGTGTCTTCGTCGGCATGGCGCGGCAGTGTATCGAAACACCGCCGGGATGGAACCTCATCTCCCCCGCAACCGCGGGAGGCGGTCTGGCGCGAGCCCTACTCGATCTCGTTGGTGATCTGGATCCCCGGGGTGAGGTTGGAGACCTCGAAGCGGGAGTAGGAGCTGTCGTTGTCGAGGTCGCCGGACGCGACGGCGAAGTACCACGCCCCCATCTGCGCGGTCGGCAGCGTGGCGTAGCCGAGGGTGGGGTTGGTTCCGGCCACCGAGGGGGTGACTCCGGGGCGGCCCGCGATGGTCTGGTACGAGTACCGGACCCGCTGCCGGGGACGGACCCCCAGCTGGTTCCAGGAGGCCGGGAGGTTGGTGTAGAAATCTACCTGACCATCGGCGTCGCGGGTCGTCAGGGCGGGCCACCAGTTGTTGCCGAGCAGCCCGGAGGCGCCGTTGGAGGCGCCCGATAGCGCGTGGTCGTTGGAGGTGTCGGAGTAGGTGTTGAAAGAGGCCCGGTAGGCCTCCTGCGCCGACGTGATGCGGCCGAGCACCTCCGAGGCCTCGAGCGCGAACGAGCGATACCGGCTGCGAGAGTAGAGCGGCATCGCGATCGCCGAGAGGATGCCGATGATCACCACGACCATCATCAGCTCCACCAGGGAGAAGCCGCTCTCGCTCTTGTCTCGCCGTGCCGTCATCGGGTGCCTGTCTGCGCGGGGGTCGAAGGCCGCGCGATCGAACAAGACTACGCGCCAGGTGGTCCCTGCGGCAACCGCGCATGCCACGGTCGGAGGAGCGAGCGACGCTCGTCAGGGACGCTTCTGGCGATGCGCTCGGTCGTGATAGGCACCATGCAAGTGCCCATGCGTCCCCTCACCCATCCCGCCGTCCTGCTTCCGACCTCCGGCGCAGCGTTGTTGTCCGTCCTGTCAGGCTGCGACGCAGGGCCGTCGACCCGCGATTGTGACCCCAGGCTCGCCTACTGCGACGCGGGCATCGACGCCAAGACCTTCGACGTCCCGGCCCGCCCCGATGTGCGCCCGATCGACGTCACGGACCTCTTCACGGGCCTGCTCTCCGTGAGCATCACCCCGCAGAACCCCACGCTGGTGGTTCGCGGCGCCGTCGCGATGCAGCCCTTCATGGCCATCGGGCGCTACGCCGACGGCACCGAGCGCCCCATCTCCCTCGGCACCTGGACCCTCACCCGAGCGAGGGCCGGCTCCATCGACCCGGCGACCGGCAGGTTCACCGCCACGGGCCAGGTCGGCGACCTCACCGAGGTGCACTACGAGCTCCCCCGCCCAGGCGCCGAGTCGCTGAGGGCCGCCACCAACCTCACCGTGCGCTTCGAGCGGGACTTCTTCTCGGCGCCCAGCACCGAGGCCGACCGGGCGCGCTTCTCGACGCTCGTCCCCGACGCGGCGCGCGAGGTCATCGTGCGCTACCCCCTCGCCAACGCGCTCGTCCCGCAGAACGTCGCGCCCCCCGATGTGCAGTGGGAGCAGGGCGCCGCGGGCGACGTCTACCGAGTGCGCTTGAGCAAGCCCCACGTCGCCGTGACCGGCTTCGTCACCCACAGCGGCGCGGGCTTCCGCTACGACTGGACCGTCGACCCCGCGGGCTGGCGCGCCCTGGTCGAGTCCGACCTCGAGGAGCCCATCACCCTCCGCGTCGATCGCGCGACCGCCGGTGCCGCCGTCGAGGGCGCCTCCCGCACGCTCCGCGTCGCGCAGGGCTCCCTCGCCGGCGCCGTGTACTACTGGGACCTGCGCGCCGGGAGGATCCTCCGCATCCGCGAGGAGCCCACCGGGCCGGTGCGGGAGGACTTCCTCCCCACCCCCCCGCAGCGCCCCAGCGGGGACCGCAGCCGCTGCGTCGCGTGCCACACGGTCTCCCGCGACGGCCTCCAGATGGCCGCGGAGCTCTGGGAGGGCCAGGGGCCCTCGGCGGTGTTCGACCTCGGCACCGACCTCACCCGCGACCCCGCGCCCACGCGCTTCCCGATCGTCGACTCCGCCTCGTCGCCCTCGTGGGTCTACTCGTCGTTCAGCGCCAACGCGACGCGCCTCATCGCCAACCGCCTCGGCGGGCTCTTCCTCGTCGACCCCGCCACCGGCCGCACCGTCCCTCCCGCGGCCGGGACGCTCCCGCAGGGCAACAGCGTGCAGCCCTCCTGGTCGCCCGACGGCAACACCATCGCGTACATCTCCGAGTTCGTCGGCGACGGCCCGACCGCCTTCGCCACCAGCAACCTCTCTACCCTCCCGGTCACCGCCCCGGACAGCTTCGGCCCCGCCACGCAGCGCGTGATGGGCGCCTCGCTCTCCGCGCAGCGCGAGGCGGGCCGGGCGCTCGCCTACCCGACCTGGACCCCGGACTCCCGCTGGCTCGCCTTCCAGCACGGCCCCTACAGCGAGAGCGACCGCGCCGGCGCCACCCCCGCCGCCCCGCGCACCCGCTTCCCGGCGGCCCTCTACCTCGTCGCCCCGACCGGCGGCACCCCGACGCGGCTCACCAACGCCTCCGCCGACGAGCGCGAGGACGACGCGTACTTCCCCAACTTCTCGCCCTTCGTGCAGGGCGGGCATTACTGGCTCGTGTATTTCTCCCGCCGCGACTACGGCAACGCCCAGGCCGGCACCCGGGGCTCCGGGCGGCGGCAGCTCTGGGTCACCGCCGTCAGCACCGGCGTGGTGCCGGGCACCGACCCCTCGAACGTCCCCTACTGGCTCCCCGGCCAGGACGTCGCCAGCGACAACGTGAGCGGGTTCTGGGCGCCGCAGCCCTGCCGCCCTCGCGGGATGAGCTGCACCGTGTCCAGCGAGTGCTGCGCGGGCACCTGCGGCCCCAACGCGGCGGGCCAGCTGGTGTGCAATCCGCCCCCCCCGGAGGCCGCCTGCCGGCGCGAGGGCGAGCGCTGCGGGGCGAACGCCGACTGCTGCGACGGGCTGAGCTGCGCCGCCAACGTCTGCCTGCGACCGCCGGGCTGACGTCGCACAGGGAAGGTTTGAGCCCCGGCGCGGGCGTCCGGTACCATCGGCCGCGGCGCTCGCAGCGGGGGGTTCATCCTGCGCCCCGACCGTCGCTGAAGCCTGGGCCCCCTCCATGAAGCTCTCCCTCCCATTCTTCGCCGCCTTCGCCCTGACCTGCCTCTTCGGCTGCACCAGCGAGGTGCCCGCGACACCGCCGGCGGACGACGCGTCCCTCGACGCCGCGGCCGACGACCAGCCCGCGGCGCCGACCGACCGGGGGCCGAGGGGCGAGGGCGACTGCGAGACCGACCTCGACTGCGACGACTCGCGCTACTGCAACGGCACCGAGCGCTGCGTGATGGGCCGCTGCGCCGCCGGGACGAGCCCCTGCGACGACCGGTACAGCTGCACCCGAGAGGTGAGCTGCGACGAGGGCACCCGCGTCTGCACGCGCGTCCCGGACGACTCGATGTGCGGCGACGGCAACGCGTGCAACGGCACCGAGCGCTGCGACCCGACCACCCCCGGCGCCCTCGCCGGAACGGGCTGCCAGCCGGTGCGCGCGGACGACCAGATCGACTGCGACGACCGCAACACCTGCACCATCGACTCCTGCGACACGCGCCTCGGGTGCGTGCACTCGCCGCGCGACCTCGACGGCGACGGGTACATCGCCACCTCGTGCACGAGCGACGCGACGCCCCGAGGCACCCCGGGCACCGACTGCAACGACAGCGATCCGCGGGTGTTTCCTGGCGCCTCGGAGGTCTGCGACGACGGGCGGGACAACAACTGCAACCTCCTGGTGGACTTCGCGGACACCACCGTGTGCCGCCCCAGCAACGACGTCTGCGAGCGGGCGCAGGAGATCCGCGTGGGCGCGCCGGCGACCTACTCCGTGACCGGCTCGACGGTGGGCATCGGGTCGACCTTCGCCCTCGGCTGCGGGCGGGCCGGGCAGCCGGTGGCGCTCTACCGCTTCACCCTCGCCTCGACGCAGGACGTCGCGATCACCAACGACGACACGGGCACCCCGGTGGGCGCCATCGCGCTGCTCTCGTCCTGCGCGACGACGGCCGAGCTGCGCTGCGCCCGGGGCGTGTCCTCGACCGCGCCTCAGGTGCAGGTGCGCTCGCTCCCCGCGGGGAGCTACTTCGTGGCCGTGCAGACCAGCACCCCGCGCATCTTCCGGCTGCGGGTCACCATCGGGCGTCCGAGCACCGCGCCGGAGGCCGACCTCTGCCCGCGCGAAGGCTCGACCCCGGCCTTCGACCTCTCCGACGCGGCCCCGCACGTCGTCTCCTTCGCGGGCCTGCTGCCGGACTACTCGCTGAGCTGCGACGTCGGCGCGCCGACCGCCGACGCGGTGCTGCCCCTCACGCTCACCGCCGCGCGCAACGTCACCCTCACGGCCACCGGGCCGAGCAGCGAGCGGGTCACCTTCGCGCTCTTCCGCGCCCCGTGCGGCGTCGCCTCCAGCGAGCTCCGCTGCGCCTCGGCGCTGACCACCGCGCGCATGGTGCAGCGGCCCCTCGCGGCGGGCGCCTACTTCGTCGTCGTGCGAAGCGGCACCGCGAGGGACGTCACCGTGCAGGCCGCCATCACCGACCCGACGATGCGCACCGCGGGCGACGTCTGCCCGGGCCTCGAGGTGACCCCGGACGGCCCCCCGGTCGTGATGACGCCGCCGCGCTACGAGACCTTCCCCGACCACGGCACGAGCTGCGGCTCCAACGGCACCGCCGACGGGTGGACCGACATGGTCGCGCGCTTCACCCTGACCACGCCGAGGGACGTGACCGTCACCGTGGGCGGCTCCGGGTCGGCGTCGCTGCGGATGCAGCTCCAGTCCGACTGCATGGCGCGGACGACGGCGATCGGCCCGTGCGTGAGCAGCGTGACGCCGGTGCGACGCTACCGGGGCCTCGGGGCCGGAACGTACTTCGTGATCCTGGAGGGCAGCGCCCCGCCGCCGTCGCTCACCGTCGCCGTGACGACCACCGCGCCCGGCGAGCGGCTGCTCGGGGACGCGTGCCCCGGGCTCAACGTCGAGCCCGACGGCGCCCCCGGCGTGCTCTCCCTGGCGGGCTTCGACACCACCTCGGACATCGGCACCTCCTGCGGCTCGACCCGCCCGATGGACTCCTGGACCGACTGGGTCTTCCACTTCCGCCTCGCCACCGCCCGCGACGTCACCCTGACCATGCTCGGCGGCACCTCGATGCGCATGCAGCTCTTCACCGCCTGCGGCCCCGGGTCGACCTCCCTCGGCGGCTGCGTGTCGGGCACCTCGGTCACCGAGCGGCGCTACCGCTCGCTGCCCGCGGGCGACTACTACGTCGTCGGCGAGCAGGCCGGGGCGACCGGCCCCACCGGGTCGGCGCGGCTCATCGTGGCGACGAGCGCCCCCGGGGTGAGGGCGGTCGGAGACACCTGCGCCACCGCCGCGGTGATCACGCCCGACGCGCCCGGGGTGACGCTCCCGGTGGCGACCTTCGACCCCGTTCCCGACCACGGCACCCCCTGCGGCTCGGCGAGCATGAGCACCGGCACCTGGACCGACCTCGTCGGCACCTTCACGCTCACCTCGGCGCGCGACGTCACCGTGACCCTCAGCGCCACGCCCTCCACCCAGCTCTACGCCGCCCTCGAGCGCACCTGCGGCGTCGGAGCGAGCATCGTCGGGGCCTGCGTCGCCAGCCCCTCCGGGGGCCTCTGGGTGCAGCGCTACCCCTCGCTCCCGGCGGGCACCTACTCCATCCTCGGCGAGGCGCGCTCCTTCGGCACCACGGCGACGGTCAACGTCTCGGTGTCTACGCTGGCGGCCGGCTCGATGCCGACCTACCGCCGCACCGAGGCCCCCGCGGACGTGACCTTCGTCGACGCCTGCGCGGCGCCCGGCTCCCGCCGGGTGCTCACCAACGTCGACGACTCCCAGGTGACCGACACGGTCCCCTTCCCGTTTCGCTACTGGGGCGCGGCGGTCTCCGCGGTGAACATCGCCTCCAACGGCTTCATCAACTTCGACGGCGTGACCTCGGCCTCCACCTCGGGGCTGATCCCCGACCGCTCGACCCCCAACGGCGTGGTCGCCGCGTACTGGCTCGACCTGCTCACCCGCGAGACGGGCGTCTGCATCGCCACCGTCGGCGCCGCGCCCAACCGGCGCTTCGTCGTGCAGTGGGCGGACGCCTCCTACTACCCCTCGCGCACCGGCAACCTGACCTTCGAGATCGTGTTGAACGAGACCAGCAACACCATCGACATGCTCTACCAGTCGCTCGGCACGGCCACCAACCCCGTGACGCTCGGCCTCGAGACCGTCGACGGCACCGACGGCGCGCTCCTCTGCAGCGGCTCGACGGCGTGCCCCGTCACGGGCGGATCGCGCTTCCGCTGGGTTCCGACGCCCTGACACCATCGGCCCACCGCTGCGAAGAAACGACCCAACACCCGATGAAGCTCCCTCCCCCCGCGCTCGCCCTCCTCGCCTTGTCCGCCGCCTGCAAGGAGTCCCGTCCGTCGGGCCTCACCGGCAGCGACGTGCCCATCGTCATCAGCGACTCGGGCCCCGACCCCATCGACGTCTCCCTGACGGACATCCCCTCGCCTGGCGACCGGCCGTCGAAAGACGTCCCCCCGGGCAGCGACACCGGCGTGCCGCGCGACACCGGCCCCCTCGTCGAGGAGCCCTTCCGCCCCCTCGTGCCGCAGTCCGGCGCCTACGTCCGCTCGCTGCGCCCGACCTTCCGCTGGAGCGAGCTCCGCGGGGCGACCTCCTACCGCGTCGAGTTCTCCACGACCCGCGCCTTCACCGCCGTCGAGTCTTCGGCCACCAGCGCCAGCACCACCCTCACCCCCGCCGCCGACCTCCCCCGCGGGCTCCGGTGGTGGCGCGTCGTCGGCCTCGACGGATCGACCGCGCTTCGCACCACGGTGGCCTGGCCGGTGACCGCCGGGCGGGCGAAGCACGACCTCAACGGCGACGGCCGTGCGGACGTCGTCATCGGCGCGCCGGGCCGCGACACCGGCGTCGGGACGCCGACCGGCGAGGTCTACGTGCACTTCGGCTCGGCGACACCCGCCGCGAGCCCCGACCTGACGCTCACCGCGTCGGCGCAGGGGGAGCGCTTCGGGACGAGCGTCTCGACCTCCGGCGACGTCAACGGCGACGGCTACGCCGACCTCCTCGTGGGCGCTGGGTACCTCCGCACCGGCGCCGCCGGGGAGACCACCGAGACCGGGCGCGCGGCGATCTACCTGGGCGGCGCCGCGATTTCCATGAGCCCATCGGTGCGGCTGAGCGCCCCGGTGGTGGGCGGCGGCTTCGGGCAGGCGCTGAGCATCGTCGGCGACGTCAACGGCGACGGCTTCGCCGACTGGGTCGTCGGCGCGCCCGCGTACGATCGCCTCACGGGCCGCGCGTGGCTCTACCTGGGCGGCGCGACCCCCGACGGCACCCCCGACCTCGAGCTCACCTTCGCCATGCCCGCGGACGGCTTCGGGGGATCGATCGCGGGCGCCGGGGACCTCAACGGCGACGGCTTCGCGGACATCGCCATCGGCGCGCCGCAGACCGTGGGTGCGACCACCGGGGAGGTGCGCGTGTTCTACGGCGGCGCGACCCCCAACGCGGTGGTGGACGTCAACCTCGTGGGCGGCGCGACGAACGACATCTTCGGCACCACCGTGGCGGGAGCCGGGGACTTCAACCGCGACGGGTACGCCGACCTCGCGGTGGGCGCCCCCTCCATCACCGGCCGAGGGCAGGTGGTGGTCTTCGCAGGCGCCTCCGGGGCCCTCAACCAGCGGCTCCTCGACGTGCGCGGCGCGATGGTCGGCACCGTCGGCGAGAAGCTCGGGAGCTCCCTCGACGGCGCCGGGGACTTCAACGGCGACGGCTACGACGACCTGGTGGTGGGCGCCACCAGCAACGCGGCCAACGGGGCGAGCACGGGCCGCGCGTACGTCTTCGCCGGGGGCGCAGCGCCCGCGACCACCGCGGCGGTCACCTTCAGCAGCTCGGACACCTCCGGCGGCAACGTCACGCTCCTCGGCCACCGCGCGGTGGGCGCCGGAGACGTCGACGGCGACGGCTTCGACGACGTGCTGGTCCGCGCGGCCAGGGCGCCGGCCAACGTCGGCCGCGAGGGCGGCCCCGGGGCGGTGTATCTCTTCCGCGGGGCGATGAGCCCGAGCGGCGCGCCCGCCTGGTCTTCCATCGGCGCGGGCACCACGCAGGTCAACGAGTACGGCTACGGCCTCGCGCTCCGCGGTGGCTTCCGCCCGCGCTACTTCTGACGGAGGTCAGCGCCGCGAGGCGAGGTGCGCCACGCTCTCGCCGCGGTGGATGCGGCCGATGGCGTCGGAGAGCAGCCCCGCGATGCTGACCACCTCGATGCGCGGGTCTCGCTTGGACTCCGGCAACGGGATCGAGTCGGTCACGATGAGCCTCCGCAGCGCCGACGTGCGGATGCGCTCGACCGCCCGGCCGGAGAGCACCCCGTGCACCGCGGCGGCCTCCACCGAGGCGGCCCCGAGGCGCATCACCAGCTCCGCCGCCTCGAGGATGGTCCCCCCGGTGGCGATCTCGTCGTCGACGATGAGCGCGTGCCGCCCGCGCACGTCGCCGACGATGGTCTGCGGGATGGCGTGCTCGTCGTCTCCCACGCGGCGCTTGTCGATGACCGCCAGGGGAATGCCCAGGTCGGAGGCGAAGCGCCCCGCGTCCTTGGCCTCGCCGATGTCCGTCGCCACCACCACCCGCTCGCCCGGCGTGTGGGCGATGAGCGCGGCGCCGAGCGTGGGGATCGCGGTGATGTGGTCGACCGGGATGCGGAAGAACCCGTGGATCTGCGGCGAGTGAAGGTCCATCGCGAGAAGCCGCTGGGCACCGGCGGTGGCGAGCAGGTCGGCCACGAGGCGCGCGGTGATCGAGACCCCGGGCTCGTCCTGCTTGTCGGAGCGCACGTAGGGGAAGTACGGCATCACCGCGGTGATGCGCCCGGCGCCCGCGGAGCGCAGCGCGTCGATGAGGATCAGCGTCTCCATCAGCGACTCGTTGACCGGCGGGCACGAGGTCTGGATCACGTAGACGTCGCGGTCGCGCACGTTCTCCTCGACGCAGACCTTCACGTTCTCGTTGGAGAAGCGGTTGTAGCGAACGCGGCCCACGGCGACGCCGAGGTGGCCCGCGATGGTCGCGGCGAGGGTGGGGTGCGAGCTGCCCGAAATGATCACTGGCGGGTGCGACATCGTGGCCTCGACGGGTACCGCAGCCAGGGCATCGGGCGCCAGCGCCCTTGACGCCGCGGCGCCTCGCGGACGACCCTTCGGCTCCGCAGCGCGATGTCCATCCCCCTCGACCGCCAGCAACGAGACGCGCTCATCGTCGCCCACCAGGGCCTCGTGCGGCGCGTGGCCCGGACGATGGTGCGCTCGGTGCCCCGGCACGTGAGCGTCGACGACCTCGTGGGCTTCGGGCAGCTCGGGCTCATCGACGCCGCCACCCGCTTCGACCCCGCTCGCGGGGTGCAGTTCAACACCTTCGCGTACTACCGAATCCGCGGGGCGATCTTCGACCAGGTGCGCAAGGAGCACGGCCAGGACCCGGTCTACCGCGCGAAGCTCGGCGCCCGCGCCGCGGTCGACGACCTGCTCGAGGAGCGCGCCGCCGAGGGGGCCTCCGCCGCCGACGCCCTCGACGCGGCCCGCGCGCTCTCCGGGCTGCTGGAGGAGACGGCCACCGCGCTGCTGCTGGAGGAGACCGCCATCGCGCTGCTTCCGCCGGAGCTCCCGTCGCCGGAGGCCGCGGCGATGCAGCAGGACACGGCGAGGGAGATCCGCGAGGCGCTCGTGGGGATGCCCGAGAAGGAGCGCGGCCTCGTGGAGAAGGTCTACCTGGAGGGCCTCACCATCGAGCAGGCGGGCATCCAGCTCGGGATGACCAAGGGCTGGGCGAGCCGCCTCCACGCGAGGGCGCTGGGCCGGCTGCGCGAGAGCCTCGCGCACTACGACTCACCGGAGCGTTGAGGCCCCCGCGTCGCCGAAGCGCACCATCGGCGTGCGTCGGCTGATGCCCGTGCGGTCGGCGAACACCGCCTGCAGCACGATGCCCGCGGCCAGCAGGATCACCAGCGAGAAGACCACCAGCAGGGCGCGGCGCCCGGAGACCTCGCGGCCGTCGTTCTTGGGTCGAGCGTTCACGGGCGGGGAGTAGGTCACCGGGGCCCCGCGGGCAAGGGCGCCGGGCACGATCGGACGGCGGCTCCGCCGATCCAGCGGGAGAGCGCGAGGGCCTCGCAGCCGCCGGGGGGAAGGGCGCCGGGGCCCGCGTGGGCGCGGCTCGTGGCGCGCACCCAGAGGGGGCTCTGCGAGGGGGCGGCGCGGGCGGCGAAGGGGCGCACCGCGTCGAGCTCGGCGAGCGCCGCGGCGGCGTTCGTGGGCGACGGGGCGAGGTGCATCGGGGCGCCGCCGCCGTGGCAGGCGGGCGAGGCGCACCCGGCGCGGCGGAGCGCGGGCGCGATGGCGGTGAGGTAGCTGCCCTCGTCGAGCGAGGGCGGGGGGGCCGGGGCGGACGGTCGGTCGAGCCACCAGCGGCCGAAGCCCAGCACCGCGAGCGCCGCGACGGCGAGCGCCACCGGCACCTTCGGCGAAGGCGTCTCCGTGTCGTGGTGTCTCGCGCTCCGTCGTCGCATCGATGGCCTCCGAGCACCGCACCCGTAGCAGATCACTGGCGCCGGGCGCACGCGCAGCTCCCTTGTGGATGCGCGGACGGAGGCGGTACGGTCCGCGGGCCATGGCGGAGGCTGCACCGATCTTCCATTTCAACGACGAGCGATCCTTCATCGTGGAGGAGGTCGTCGCCCGGGTCGCGCAGGGGGCGCGCGATCCGTTGTTGCTCCTCAACGACGCCGCGTGGTGCGAGATCCGCCGCCTCGAGGCGCGGCCCGGCAACGAGCGCCCGGAGTACGAGCGCTTCCGGGAGCTTGCGCGCTCGCTCGGACGGCTCTCGGAGAGCGAGCGGCGGCGGCGGGTCGAGGAGCTCGCGCGGCACTACGCGAAGGACATCGCGGGCAACTTCGACCCGCGGGTCTACGCGCTCTCGACGAAGGTGCTGCCCACCGCCCTCTCGCTGCTGCTGTCGCCGAAGGACCTCAAGCTGGGCCTCCACGCCAGCAACCGCCTGCGAGAGCACCTCGTCACGCAGGGGCCCATCGAGCGCATCCGCGCGCTCTCCCGACGCGGCACGGTGATCTTCGCCCCGACGCACCTCTCCAACCTCGACTCGGTGGTGTTCGGCTTCGCGCTCGAGCGGGAGGGCCTTCCCCCCGCCACCTACGGCGCGGGCAAGAACCTCTTCACCAACCCCTTCCTCTCGTACTTCATGCAGAACCTCGGCGCCTACCGCGTCGACCGGCGCATCCGGCACGAGCTCTACAAGGACGTCCTCAAGACCTACTCCAGCGTGCTCATCGAGCGCGGCTACCACTCGCTCTTCTTCCCCGGCGGCACGCGCTGCCGCTCGGGCATCGTCGAGGAGAAGCTCAAGCTCGGGCTCCTCGGCACCGGCGTCGAGGCCTTCACGCACTCGCTCCGGCGGGGCCATCCGCAGCGGGTGTTCGTGGTGCCCGCGACCATCAACTACATGCTCACGCTGGAGGCCTCGACGCTCATCGCCGACTACCTCGCGGAGGTCGGGCGCAGCCGCTACATCATCGAGGACGACGAGAGCACGCGCATCGAGCGCATCGTCACCCTGCTCCGCAAGCTGGTGATGACCACCGGGTCGGTGGTGATCCGCTTCGGCGAGCCGATGGACCCGTTTACCAACCGCGTGCTCGACGACGGCCGCTCGGTCGACCTGCGGGGGCGCACCGTCGACCCGGCGACCTACGTCACCCGCGACGGCCATCCGGTGATCGACGAGGTGCGCGACGCGCAGTACACGCGCGAGCTCGGCGAGGCCATCTGCCGCTCGTACGCCAGGGAGACGGTGCTGCTCGCCACGCACCTCGTCGCGGGCGCGGCCTTCGGCAAGCTGCGCGACGCCTTCCCCGGCGACGACCTCTTCAAGCTCCTTCGTCACCGCGACGAGGTGTTCGTCCCCTCGGACGAGATGGAGCGGCGGGTGGCCGACCTCGCCGACCGCGCCCGCGCCCTCGAAGACCAGGGGGCCGTGGTGCTCGGCCCTGGCATCCGAGGCGCCAGCGCGGCGACGATCCTCGACGCGGCGACGCGCGCCTGGTCGGGCTACCACACCAACGCGGTGCTACGGCCCGCGCAGGGGGGCGTCGTGCTCGGCGACACCAACCTCCTGCTCTACTACCAGAACCGGCTCGCGGTGAGCGGCCTCGGCTTTCACCCGGGCCGTCGGAGGCAGTGATGGGCGAACACCTGAAGACCCCCGTAGGCATCCTGGGCGGCGGCCGCTGGGGGCTCGCGCTGGCCTGCGCCGTGGCGCGCAACGGCCACCCCGCGATGCTGCACTCGCGCCGCGACGAGCGCCCCGACGGGCTCCCCTCGGAGGTCGAGGTGACCGCCGAGCTCGGGGCGCTCGCGAGGCACGCGCGCCTCCTGCTGATGGCCGTTCCGTCGGACGTGGTGCGCGAGGTCGCGCGCTCGCTCGGCGACGTGGTCGACGGCGCGCACCTCATCGTGCACGGCATCCGCGGCCTCTCCGGCGAGGGGCTCACGCCCATCTCCGAGGTGCTGCGCGAGGAGACCCCGTGTCGCCGCGTGGGCGCGCTCGGCGGCCCCGCGCTGGCGGACGACCTCATCGAGGGCAGGCCCTCGGTGCTCGCGGTGGCGTCGCGCTACCCCGAGGTGACCGACGCGGTGCGCAGCGCGCTGCAGGGCCCGCTCATGCGGGTGTCCGTGAGCCACGACCTCGTCGGCCTGGAGTGGTCGAGCGCGCTCAACGGGGCGCTCTTCGTCGCGCTCGGCTACGCCCGCGCCATCGGCGTCTCTCCGGCGCTGCTGGGCGGCTTCCTCACGCGGGGATTGCACGAGGCGGCGCGCATCGCCGTGGCCGCGGGCGCGGACGAGCGGAGCCTCTTCGGCGTGGCGGGCGTCGGCGACCTGCTGGCCGCGATGAGCCAGTACGACCGGCCGGAGTGTCAGCTCGGCGCGGCGCTCGCGGAGGGCGCCACGCTCGCCGAGGCGCAGGCGCGGTCGTCGGTGCGCGTCGAGGCGGCGACGCTGGTACCGCGGGTGGTGGCCTTCGCGAAGGAGCACCGCCTCGACGCGGCGATCTTCACGGCCATCGAGGCGGTCTTCTCCGGCCGCGTGACCCGCGAGGCCATGCTCGCGGGGCTGATGGAGCGGCGCTAGGCGCGCGTTCCCGCGCTCGCCGCGACGAATATCGCGCGGCGTATTCCAGCATCGAAGACCTCCTCCGCGACGGCTGCATCACCGTCGTCGCGTGGCAATCCCTCTTCGGATGCGAAGGCCAATTTCGCGCGTGTACACCGCGCGCGGACGGTGTGCGCGAGCGCCGACGAGGTCGCCTCGGGCGGCACATAGTGAGATTCGACACGATATTTTTGACCCCCTCCATCGGGTCGTAGAGAAGGGACTCCTCAGCCAGCGCTGGAGCCCATCTCAACCTGGAGCTCTGGTTCGAAACTGAAGCGAATCACAGGGCAGGGAAGGTCGTTGGGGGAATGAGGCGTCGCGCCCGGTTCGCGCGCCTCGACGTCGACGCCCGTCCGCCGCCCGCCCGCACGGACGAGTGCAGGCTCACCGATCTCTCTGGGAGGACCGCGACCATGACGATGCCGATCCAAGTGAACAGCAACGCCGTGACCCTCGACGTCGAGGAGGACATGGAAGTCACCTCGACCGAGGTCACGACGCTGGTCCCCGGTGTGGAGCGTGGCGGACGGAAGCCGCGCGCTCGCTCCCGCCCCCGGACGCTGTCCATGCGGCGGCAGTCGAAGCGCGAGCTCGAGCGCCTGCGCCAGATGTACCCCGACGTGGACTACGAGCGGCCGATGTCGCGCGCCGACTGCCAGCACGGCCCGCACGCCGAGCGGCCGTGCCCGTTCGTGAGCTGCAAGCACCACCTCTACCTCGACGTGAACGAGCGCAACGGCAACATCAAGCTCAACTTCCCGGACGTGGAGGTGTGGGAGCTGCCGGAGACCTGCGCGCTCGACGTCGCCGACCGCGGCGGCATCACCCTCGAGGAGGTGGGCGCCATCATGAACCTCACCCGCGAGCGCATCCGCCAGCTCGAGGACCTCTCCCTCGCCCGGCTCAAGGCCCTCGGCGAGATGGCCTCGCTGCAGGACTACTGCGACTGAGCCGCGAACACGTAGACCCAGCCGATCTCCATCTCCCTCGCCGCGAAGCGAGGCACCGTCACCGACCGTAGCGCCTCCGCCACGCACCGCCCGCCCTCGGAGCGGCGCACGGCCTCGCCCACGACCACCGAGCGCACCCGCCCGTCGCCCCGCACCGTGAGGGTGACCGGGAGCTGTCCGAAGAAGCGCTCGCCCAGGCACTCCCTCACCCGCGGCGCGAAGGCCGTCATCACCGTGCGCTGCTGCGTCGCCGAGAGGCGCAGCGGCAGAGGGACGCTGTCCGCGTTGCCTCGCCCATGCACCCGCGCGCTCATGTCCGCCCCCGAGACGACGCTCGGCGCGGCGGCCCCCGCGTCGGTGCGCGCCGGCGCGAAGGCTCGCGGGGTCGGATGCCGAGAGGCGTGAGGCTGCGGCGCGGCGGGGCGCAGCCTCGTCCAGGCGGCCACCCCGATGCCGGCGAAGGCGACGAGGGAGAGGAGCACCCAGTGCCACGATCCGCCGCGCGGCGGCAGCGTCGTCGGCAGCGACGGAGGAGGAGCCGCGTCGGCGGGCGCCTCGGAGAAGAGCGAGCCGCCGTCGGTGAGCAGCTCGCCCAGGCCGGGAGCCATCGGCGCGGCGATGGGCCCGACCGGCGCCGAGGCGAGGGTGTCAGGGGCCTCCGCGGCGGCGGCGAGGGTAAGCTCCGCGAGCGGGACGCTCGGGTCCTGATCCCCGGCGACATCGATGGCTTCCCGGAGCTCCAGGGCGGTGGCGAAGCGCTCGTCGGGCGACTTCTCCAGGCAGCGATGGATGAGCCCGGTCCATGCGGCGGGCAGGTCGGGGCGAAGCTCCGCGAGGGGGCGGGGCGACTCCATCGCGACCGCCACGATCACCCCGGCGGGGCCGACCCCCCGGAAGGGCCTCACCGCCGCGAACATCTCGTAGAGCAGCACGCCCACGGACCAGAGGTCCGCCCGCGCGTCGACGGACTGCGCGCCGCGGGCCTGCTCCGGGGCCATGTAGTCGGGCGTGCCGAGGAGCATCCCGTCGCGGGTCAGCGGCGCGCTCTCGTCCCCGCTCTCCTCCTGCCGGTCGAGCTTCGAGATGCCGAAGTCGATCAGCTTGGGGACCTCCTCTCCGCCAGGCTGGCGCGCGAGCATCACGTTGCCGGGCTTGAGGTCGCGGTGCACCACGCCCTGCGCGTGCGCCGCGCCGAGGCCGTCGAGCACCGGCCCGATCACCGCGCGCACCTCCTGGGTGCTCATCCTCCGGCGCGCCCGCATCCGCGCCCGCAGGTCGTCGCCCTCCAGTAGCTCCTCGATGAGGTACAGCCGCTCGCTCTCCGCATCGACGCCGACGTCGATCACCTCCACCACGTTGGGGTGCGTCACCCGCGAGGTGGCCTTCGCCTCGCGCACCAGGCGCTCCGCCAGCCCACGGATCGACCTCGGATCGCTGAGCAGCAGCTTCACCGCGAAGCGCCGCCCGGTGAGCTCGTGCCTCGCCTCGTAGACGGCCCCGTGTCCTCCGACGCCCACCACCCGCAGCAGCCGGTAGCGCGAAGCGATCAGCCGCCCGACCCAGCGGCTCGCCTCGTCGACGTGAGGACCGGGCGGCAGGCTCATCGCTCGGCGGGCGCGGAGGTCGACGAGGGCGCGGGGTCTCGATTGGACGCCATCACCCCGACGAGGAAGGCCAGCGCCGCGGCCAACACCCCGAGGCCGATGAGCAGCGCGGTGGAGAGCTTGCGGGCGGGCGCGGGCGCCCGATCGGGGGGCGTGGTGTTGGCGTCCCAGGCGCGGGCGTCTCCGCGACCGGCGGACGCGACGAGGGCGAAGGGATCGGCGGCCCTGGGCGCGGACACGGACGAGGTGTAGCCGGGCGGCGAGGCGTAGTGGGGTTGTGGAGGCGGGGCCGCGAAGGACGGCGGGAGCGAGACGGGCTGGAGGTTGGAGGTGCTGTCCCAGGACGACGGGCTGACCGGCTCGGCGTACGCGGCCAGCGCGGCGGCGACCTCGGGCGGGGCCGCGTCGAGGTTGAGCGGCATCGTGGCGTCGGTCAGCGGGAGCGTCGTGGGAAAGGCGCCCGCGGCCGAGTGGAAGGGCAGCGACGGACCGGCGCTCCAGTGCCCCGACGGGCTGTACGGCGGCATCGGAGCCGACGGAGGGACCGGCAGCTGCGCGACCTGGGTCTGCTCGACGCGGTCGAAGGGAGACTGCACCGTCCGGTCGGCCTGCTCCAGGGAGACGAACTGGGGGTCGGAGAAGCGCGGCGCGACCGGGACGTGGAGCGCCATGGTCATCTCGGCGTCGGCGATGGTCGCGGGCTCGTCGGAGGGGAGCTCGATGTCCTGGCGGGTGCTCTGGGCGTCGTCGAGAGAGACGCGGCCGCCATGCTGCGAAGGCGGCTCGGCGTCGTCCGGGGGCCTCGGAGCGAGCGGGCCGAAGTTGCGGTGATCGACGCCCGCGGTGGCGCGTCGTGGGCGCACGGAGCCGGTGTCCGGGCGGTTGGCGCCGAGCACCGAGGCGACGCCGAGCTGCATCCCCCTGGGCACTGGCGGCGGACCCGCCGGCCGGGCCGAGGGCGCGGGCGCGAAGTCCGGCGCGGGCGCAGGAGAGGTCGAGGGCGGCGTCGGGAGCGGGGCCGCCATCGGGGCGATGGGGTGTAGCGTCGGGAGCGCCATCGGGACGACCGGGGCGAGCGCCTCGTGAGCCTGGTCGGTGCTCGGGATGCCCCAGGAGGCGGCGCGGAGGAGCTCTCGAAGGCGCTCGGCGTCCGAGGGTCGCGCCTCCGGGCGACGGGAGAGGGCCTGGGCGAGCGCCTCCCACACGGAGGGGTGAACGTCCGCGCGCAGCGCGGTGATGGCGCTGTGGACCTCGCTCTCCCGCTGCGTGACGAAGTGGCCCCAGCTGCGGTGACCGCGCGGCCGCAGCGCCTCGGGGACCAGCAGCCGGAGGATGAGCACCGCCGCGGCGAAGACGTCCGCCGCGGGGTTGCGCAGCGCGGGCTCGCGGGCGTGCTCGGGGGCCGCGTACTCCGACGGGGTCGAGTCGACGAGCGCCGCGAGCGCCGAGGAGTCCTTCTCGGCGGCGAGGCCGAAGTCGAGCACGCGCACCTCCGGCTCGCGGCCCTCATCCACCCTCACCCGCACCGCGTCGTGGTGTATCGCGCCGTGCACCAGCGACCCTGGCGAGCGCTGCCGGTGACCCGCCCCGACCGCCGAGAGCACCCGGTCGGCGATGCCGAAGACCGTGCGCAGCGAGGTGGGCTCTCCGCTGGCGCGCGCGGCGGTGAGCCACTCCCCGAGGCCGATGCCCTCCCAGGACTCGTAGACCACGAAGGGCTGCGCGCCCGCGGTGTTGATCTCCACCACCGGCAGCAGGCCGGGGTGCTGGAGCTTCGCGAGGCGGTCTCCGAGCACCTTGAGGGCGACCATCCGCTCGGTGCGCCGGGCGCCGGGCGCCGGGAGCAGCTTGACCGTCACGCCGGCGCGGCCGCGCTGCGAGTCGGAGGCGCGCCAGACCTCGCCGACGCCCCAGTTGGAGAGCCTCGCCTCCAGGCGATAGCGGCCCTCCAGGATGGAGCCGGCGGCGCGGTCCGAGACGTTCACTCCTAGAACTCCGCCGGGTCGGTGTGGGTGCCGAAGACGTCGCGCAGCACGTCGCAGACCTCCTGCTCGGTGCAGTAGGCCTTGGCGGCCTCGATGATGGGGGGGCAGAGGTTGACCTGCCCCTTCGCCGCGGAGCGCACGGCGGCGAGGGCGGCGGCCACCCGGGCCGGGTCGCGCGTGGCCTTCACGCCCGCGAGGCGCTCGCACTGCAGCCGCTGGGTCTCCTCGTCGACCTTCAGCGTCGGGATGCGCGACGACTCGGCCGCCATGGTGAAGTCGTTGAGCCCGACCATCACCTTCTCGTGCCGCTCGATCTGCCGCTGGAAGCGGTACGCCGCGCCCGCGATCTCGCGCTGGGGGTAGCCCTTCTCCACGGCGCTGAGCATGCCGCCCATGTCGTCGATGCGGCGGATGTAGTCGAGCGCCTCGGTCTCGAGCTTGTTGGTCATCCACTCGACGAAGTAGCTCCCGCCGAGCGGGTCGACGGTGTTGGCCACGCCGGTCTCGTGGGCCACGATCTGCTGCGTGCGAAGCGCGATGGTGACCGCCTCCTCGGTGGGCAGCGCGTAGGTCTCGTCGAGGGAGTTGGTGTGCAGCGACTGCGTGCCGCCGAGCACCGCCGCGAGGGCCTGCAGGGCCACCCGGGCGACGTTGTTGTATGGCTGCTGCGCCGTGAGCGAGACGCCCGCGGTCTGCGCGTGGGTGCGGAGCTTGAGGCTCTCGGGCTTCTTCGCGCCGAAGCGGTCGCGCATCACCCGCGCCCAGATGCGCCGCGCCGCGCGAAACTTCGCCACCTCCTCGAAGAAGTCCACGTGCACGTCGAAGAAGAAGGAGAGCCGCGGCGCGAAGCTGTCGACGTCGAGGCCGCGGTCGATGGCGGCCTGCACGTACGCGATGCCGTCGGCGAGGGTGAAGGCGAGCTCCTGCGCGGCGGTGCTGCCGGCCTCGCGGATGTGGTAGCCGGAGATGGAGACCGGGTGCCAGCGCGGGAGTTCCTTGGCGGCGAACTCGATGGTGTCGGTGACCATGCGCATCGCGGGGCGAGGGCCCACGACCCACGCGTGCTGCGCGATGAACTCCTTGAGGCAGTCGTTCTGGATGGTTCCGCCGAGGGCCGAGCGGGGGATGCCGCGGTTGTCGGCGAGGGCCACGTAGAAGCAGAGCATCACGATCGCCGGACCGTTGATGGTCATCGACGTGGTGATCTTCTCCAGGGGAATGCCGTCGAAGAGCACCTCCATGTCGCGCAGCGTGTCGACCGCCACGCCGCACATCCCCACCTCGCCCAGGGAGCGATCGGAGTCCGAGTCGTAGCCCATGAGGGTGGGGAAATCGAAGGCCACCGAGAGGCCCGCCTGACCCTGCGCCAGGAGGTAGTGGTACCGGGCGTTGGTCTGCTCGGGCGTGCCGAAGCCCGCGAACTGCCGCATGGTCCAGAGCCGCCCGCGGTACATGGTCGGCTGGATGCCGCGCGTGTACGGGAACTCCCCGGGCAGGTTGAGGTCTCGCAGGTAGTCGACGTGCAGGTCGCCCGGCGTCACCACGTCGGGCACCTCCAGGTCGGAGAGCGTCGTGAACCGAGGCTGACGGAGCGGCGACTTCGCCACCACCTTCGCGACGGTGCCCGCCTCCCAGCGCGCCCTCGCCTCCCGGATGGCCGCCACGTCGGCGGGAACCTCGCCCTGCGCCCCGCCGGGCTCCTCGCCCGCCGGAGTCGTCCCGCTCGCAATCGTTTCCATGGTCATGGGTCGCAACCTTCGGTCGTGAACGGTCTTCCAGGGGGATGAAGCGCTGATGCGGGCGAAATCTGGCACGCGGGTCTGCCCACCGACAAGGCCCGTATCGCCCCGGAGCGGCTTCAGGAGCGAGGCACGGAGTACATCGCCCTCGCGAGGCAGACCGACCCGAGGAAGGGCCCGCGGCGCCGCTCGCCGATGATGATCGGGTTGATCGTGAGGTAGTAGAGCGAGCCCGCCGCGGGGTCGCGGTAGGTGTCCATGGTGAGCGTGTGGAGCCCGGCGCCCGCGGGGAGGCTCTGGGTGACGTTGGAGGCGACGGTGTTGCTCGAGCAGAGCGAGCCCGCGTCGTCGTTGCACACCCCCGCGGCGCCGCTCGCGTGACGGACGTCGATGATCGTGTCCGTCGGCGTCGCGGTGCCGCAGGTGTTGGCGCGGATGGTCACCGCCCCGGCCTCCGGGCAGCTGCGCCACCAGTAGGTGTCCTCGGGCCCGGCGCCGCCGCCGCAGGTGGTGTTGACCGTCCCGGGGCCCACGAAGGGACGGCGCACGAAGTTGTAGCTCCCACCGGTGACGACGTTGGGGATGTACTCCACCGCGCCGCTGGTGGTGAGCGGCAGGTGCTGGAAGTGCACCGTCCCGGCGCCGCTCGCGGACGCATAGCCCGCCACGCCGAGGAAGTAGGTGCCAGGGAGGAAGCGGCCGACGATCATCGACTGCGCGCCGCCGCCGCCGCACCTCGGGGTGTACACGTCCCCGCGCGAGGTGTTGGCCGCGTCGTCGTTGCACCACACCTCGCCCGGGCGGCCGCCGAGGATGTACGAGTCGCACGCCCCGCCCCGGGGGCGGCCGTCGCGGGCGATGAAGAGCACCGTGTCGAAGCTGGCGCCGAAGGTGTCGGCGTAGACCAGCTCGGGGCGGGTGAGGGTGAAGGAGAAGTACACGTCGCCGCCGGTGCTTGCCACGCACTCGGTGGTGAGGTTGGTGGTGTGGTCGGCGTTGACCACGGTGAAGGGCAGGTCGATCGCCGAGCCTCGCGCGAGGTCGATGGGCGTCGCCGTCTGGCAGGTGTCGTTGACCGGGACGCACCGCGACCCGGCGCACTGCGTGCCACCGGCGCAGCGCGTCCCGCAGGCGCCGCAGTTGGCGTTGTCCGTCGTGAGCGCGGCCTCGCAGCCGTTGGCGTAGGCGCCGTCGCAGTTGCCGTAGCCCGCCGCGCAGCTCGCCACCGCGCAGGCCCCGGCCCGGCACGCCGGGGTGCCGTTGGCCACCACGCACGCGATGCCGCACGCCCCGCAGTGGGCGACCGTCGTCGCGGTGCTGGTCTCGCAGCCGTTGGCCGCGTTGCCGTCGCAGTTGCCGAAGCCCGCGGCGCAGCTCGCCACCGCGCACACCCCGGCGGAGCAGGTCGGCGTGGCGTTGGGCAGGGCGCAGGCGTTGGCGCAGCGGCCGCAGTGCGCGACCGAGGTGGCGAGGTTGACCTCGCAGCCGTTGGCCGCGTTGCCGTCGCAGTTGGCGTAGCCCGCGCTGCAGGTGAAGCCGCAGACCCTCGCCGCGCAGGTGGTCGCCGCGTTGGCCCTCGCCGGGCAGGCGGCGCCGCAGGCCCCGCAGTGGGCGATGTCGGTGCTCAGGTCGACGCAGCGCCCGCCGCAGTAGGTCGTCCCCGCGCCGCAGATCGAGCCGCAGACCCCGCCGCTGCACACCGTCCCGGCGCCGCAGGCGTTGCCGCAGCGGCCGCAGTGGCCGTTCGAGGCCCGCAGGTCGACCTCGCAGCCGTTGGCCGCGACGCCGTCGCAGTTGCCGAAGCCCGCCGAGCAGCTCGCCACGACGCAGGCGCCCGCCGCGCAGGCCGGGGTCGCGTTGGCGAGCGCGCAGGCCCGGCCGCACGCCCCGCACGAGCCCACGGAGGTGGCGAGGCTGGTCTCGCAGCCGTTGGCCGCGACGCCGTCGCAGTCGCCGTAGCCCGCGTTGCACACCGACACCGCGCAGACCCCCGCGCGGCAGGCTGGCGTCGCGTTGGGCAGCGCGCAGGCCCTGCCGCAGGCGCCGCAGGCGCTGACGGTGTTGCCGAGGTCGGTCTCGCAGCCGTTGGCCACGTTGGCGTCGCAGTCGGCCCAGCCCGCGGCGCACCGCACCAGCGTGCAGGCCCCCGCGGCGCAGCCGGAGGTCGCGTGCGCGAGGGCGCAGGCGCGGCCGCAGGCCCCGCAGGAGGTCACGGTGCTGCGCAGGTCGACCTCGCAGCCGTTGGCCGCGTTGGCGTCGCAGTTGCCGAAGCCCGCGGAGCAGGTGATGCGGCAGGTCGAGGCCACGCAGCTCGCGGCGCCGTTGGTGGCGTTGCACGCGAGCGGGCACGACCCGCAGTGCAGCGGATCGGTCGCCAGCGCCACCTCGCACCCGTTGGCCGCGACGCCGTCGCAGTCGGCGTAGCCCGGGTTGCAGGACCCTACCGCGCACCCTCCCCCGCGGCAGACCGCCGTCGCGTTGGCGAGCACGCAGCGGTTGCCGCAGGCGCCGCAGTGGGCGCTGTCCGTCGTGAGCGTGGTCTCGCAGCCGTTGGCGGTCATGCCGTCGCAGTCGCCGAGGCCGGGGCCGCAGTCGGTGCGCACGCAGGTCCCCCGGTCGCAGCGCGCCCCGGAGCCGGGGAAGCTGCACACCGTCCGGCACGCCCCGCAGTTGAGGGTGTTGCTGGCGGTGTCGGTCTCGCAGCCGTTGGCCGCGTCTCCGTCGCAGTTGCCGAAGCCCGCCGAGCAGGCGATGGCGCAGCTCCCCGCGGCGCAGCTGGGCGTCCCGTTGGTGCGGCTGCACGCCCGCCCGCAGGCGCCGCAGTGCGCGGTGCTGGTCGAGGCGTCGACCTCGCAGCCGTTGGCCGGGTCGCCGTCGCAGTCGAGGAAGCCCTCCGCGCAGCGGTACTCGCAGGCGCCCTGGGCGCAGGCCGCCGTGGTGTTGGGCCGGGGGGCGCACGCCCGCCCGCAGGCGCCGCAGTGCGCGACGCTCCCGGTGGTGCTCACCTCGCAGCCGTTGGCCGCGTCGCCGTCGCAGTCGCCGAAGCCCGGGGCGCAGGCCCCCACGCAGGCCCCGGCGGCGCACTCGCTCGACCCGTTGAGCCGAGGGGCGCAGACGTTGCCGCACATCCCGCAGTGGGCGCCGGTGACCGTCAGGTCGGTCTCGCAGCCGTTGGCCGCGTCGCCGTCGCAGTTGCCCCACCCCGCCTCGCACGAGAGCTGGCAGGCGCCGTCGGCGCACGCCGGGGTGGCGTGGGCGGCCGACGGGCAGGCGTTGCCGCAGGCGCCGCAGTGCGTGGGGCTGCGACGGAGCTCGACCTCGCAGCCGTTGACGGCCATGCCGTCGCAGTCGCCCTGCGCAGCGGGCTCGGCGCAGCGCAGCCCGCAGCGGCCCGCCTCGCAGGTGGGGGTCGCGCCGGCGCCGGACGGGCAGGCCCGGTCGCAGCCGCCGCAGTGCGCCGGGTCGGACTGGAGATCCGAGCAGCGGGAGCCGCAGGTGGTGGTGCCCTCGGGGCAGGAGGCCTGGCAGGAGTAGGTGCGGGCGCCGGTCCCGGGGTCGGCCGCGGAGAGGCAGAGGGCGCGCTCACCGGAGCAGCGGGTGGCGCACGAGCCGCAGTGGTCGGACTGGGAGAGGTCGGCCTCGCACCCGTTGGCGGCGGCGCCGTCGCAGTCGGCGAAGCCCGTCGCGCAGGGGGCGACGCAGGCCCCGGCGCGGCAGACCCCAGGGGCGCCGTCGGCCCCGGAGCAGGCGTTGCCGCAGCGGCCGCAGTGCAGGGCCGAGGTGCGGGTGTCTACCTCGCAGCCGTTGCGCACGTCGCCGTCGCAGTCGGCGAAGCTCGCCGGACAGACGAGCTGACAGCTCCCCTCGACGCAGGAGTTGAAGGGGTTGATGACCTGGCAGTCGTAGTCGCCGCGGCAGCGCGACTGGCAGATGCCGTCGCGGGTGCAGAAGGTCGTGGCCGGACAGTCGCTGGAGTAGAGGCAGGGCCTAGGCGCGTCTCGCGGGGCGCAGATCTGCACGCCCCCGAGGCTGCGGGCGCAGACCCCGTTGTCGGGACAGTCCCGGTCCGTCGCGCAGGGGGCGCGGCAGAAGGTTCCGACGCACACCAGCGGGCTGTCGCAGTCGGAGTCGTAGCGACACTGCCCGGCGGGCACGTTGTCGCTCGTACAGCCCGACAAGGCGGCCAGGAGGGCGCTGACGACCAACCCGAAGGCGCGCGTGAGGGGGGACATCCTGGGATGAATCCCCCAAAAACTGCGCCGGTCAACCCGGCGCGAGGGTCACATCCCGACCGGGGGGTCGTTTACCAGCCCGAGTAAGCTCGCCCGCGCCGCGGCGACCAGGTAGAGGCTGCCGCAGACGAGCACCACGCCCTCCCCCCGCAGCGCTCGCGCGGCGGCCAGCGCGTCCGAGGGCGAGGCGCACGCCTCCCCGTCGAGGGCGGCCCTCATCGCCTCCGGGGTCACCGCCCTTGGGAGCGGCGCGGCGGCGTAGAAGCGTCGCGCCCCGGGGAAGGTCTCGGCCAGGCGCCCGAGCATCGCCTGCCAGGGCTTGTCCGAGGAGGCTCCGAAGACCACCGCGGTGATGGGCGGCAGCCCCGGCGAGTCGCAGAGGGCGGCGATGCCGTCCAGGTTGTGGCCGCCGTCGAGGAGCACGTCCCCGAGGCGCTCCATCCGCCCCGGCCAGCGCGCCGCCGAGAGGCCCGCCCTCAGCGCGTCGGGGTCGATGCGCACGCCCTGCGACCGGAGGCGATCGAGCGCCGCCACGGCGGTCGCGACGTTCTCGGGCTGGTACCCGCCGCCCAGGTTCACGGTCACCGGGAGGCGCTCCCCGGCGAAGGTCACCTCCAGCGAGGTGGTCGACGCGTCGGTCGAGAGCACCCTCGCCGGGGCGGCGTCGAAGAGCGGCGCGCCGACCCGAAGGGCGGCGGACTCGATCGCCTCCCTCGCCTCGGAGGGGCCGCCCAGCCGGGGGCCCAGCACGCAGCCGACGCCGGCCTTGAGGATGCCGGCCTTCTCTGCGGCGATCGCCCCGAGGGAGGCGCCGAGGTAGCCCTGGTGATCGAGCGCGATGCCCGTGATGACCGTGAGGTCGGGGGCGCACACCGTGGTGGCGTCGAGCCTGCCGCCGAGCCCCACCTCCAGCACCACGCGCTCGACTCCGGCGGACTCGAAGCACATCCAGGCCAGCGCCGTGGCGGCCTCGAAGAAGGTCAGCGTGGGCATCGCGCCGCTCGCCATGAGCGACAGCAGCCGATCGCAGTGGCGCTGCGCGGCGGCCTCGTCGACCGGGGCCCCGTCGATGGCGATGCGCTCGACGAAGCGGTGGAGGTGCGGCGAGGTGTAGCGGCCCACGCGCAGCCCGGCGGCGCGAAGCACCGAGTCGACCATGGCGGTGACGCTGCCCTTGCCATTGGTCCCTGCGACGTGAACGGCGGGGATGCGGGACTGCGGGTCGCCGAGCACCCGGAGGGCGGAGCGCATGGCCGCGAGGTCGAGCACGACGCCGCGGGCGATGAGGGGCGCGAGGCGTTCGAGGAGCGCGGCCATCGCTTGCGGGGGTCTCAGCTCGCGAGCAGCCCGACGACGCGGCGCACGGTGGCGCGCAGCTCGGAGCGGGGGACGATGGCGTCGATCATCCCGTGCTCAAGCAGGAACTCGCTGCGCTGGAAGCCCTCCGGGAGCTTCTGCTTGATGGTCTGCTCGATCACCCTCGGCCCCGCGAAGCCGATGAGCGCGCCGGGCTCCGCGAGGTTGACGTCGCCGAGCAGGGCGTACGAGGCCGCGACGCCGCCGGTCGTCGGGTGCAGCAGCACCGAGACGAAGGGCACGCCCGCGTCGGAGAGCAGCCCCCGGGCGGCGACGGTCTTGGCCATCTGCATCAGCGAGTGGATGCCCTCCTGCATGCGCGCCCCGCCCGACGCGCTCAGCACCACCACGGGCCTGCGAGCGCTCGCGCCCCGCTCGAAGAGGCGAGTGAGGCGCTCCCCCACCACGCTGCCCATCGAGCCTCCCATGAAGCCGAAGGCGAAGACCCCGAGGGCGATGGGCGCGCCGTCCATCGCGGCGTCGCCGACCAGCACCGCCTCGGACTCGCCGGACTGCCTGCGCGACCTGGCGACGCGGTCGGGGTAGGTCTGCCCGTCGCTGAAGCCCAGCGGATCGTTGGGCCGCAGCGACGCGCCGATGGGCGCGAAGCTCCCGGGGTCGGTGAGCATCGCGACCCAGCGGGCGGGCGCCAGCCGGTGGTGGAAGCCGCAGCGGGGGCAGACCTCCCAAGCCAGGGCGAGCTCGTCCTCAAGCAGGGTGACCCCGCAGCCCTCGCAGCGGCGGAAGACCCCCGCGGCCACCGATCGCTTCTCGGCGCCGTCCACGGTCGCCCGGTCTCTTCGACGCCAGTTGGTCACAGCCCGATGATGTCTAGCGCGCGACGGGCGCCTGGGGAAACCTTGCACCGCGCACGACCATCGAAGAGGCACCTCGGAGCTCGAGGTTGTCCCTGCACGGCATGACCTCAAGCTCGCGGGGGTCGATGGGCTCGCCCGGCGAGTGGGTCGGGGCCGGGGCGAAGTGTCCGCCGGGAGGCAGCGGCCCCAGGCGGGCCACGGCGGCGTCGAAGAGGTCCATCGAGAGGTAGCGGCCGGGCTCGACGAAGATGAGCTCCAGCCACTCGCCGAAGCTGGAGGCCATGCGCTCGACCCGGGCGTCGAGCACCCGCAGCCGGACCACCTTGCCGTCACGGTAGCCGAACTGATCGCCCAGCCCGGAATCGGCGAAGAAGGTCACCCCCTCGATGAGCATCCCGAAGGACTGGCGCCAGCCGTCGTGGCGGTTCCAGGCGTCGAGCGACTGGTTGGGGAGGTCGTCGCGGGCGCCGAGCAGATGCAACGCGCCACGCAGGGCGTAGCAGCCGTTCCATCGCCGGAGGAAGGCCGCGTGGTCGTCCGCGCTGCGACCGGCGGCGGCCATCGTCGCCGCGGCGGCGGAAGGGTCGAAGGGCGGCGCGGCGTGCCCCGGCACGATCGTCGGCTCGACCCAGGCGAGAAGCCTCTGCAGGTCCATAGCCCCGGAAGGTATCCCGATTTGCGACCGCGGAGAGGGAACCACTCCCTCAGAGGACGAACTCGTCCCCGAGGGAGAGCAGCTCCAGGCGGTCTTCGTGGAGCGTCGAGAGCTCCCGCTCGACCTTCGACTGAAACGCCGGCTTGATGTGGAACATCAGCCAGGGGATGTCCTTGCGCGTGAACTTCAGGAGCTCCTGGCCCAGCGTCGACGGGGTGTGATGCCCGGACACCCTGGCGAGCCACTCCAGCTCGTTGGGGAAGCTCACCTCCTGGAGCACGGCGCGCAGCCCGGGCGTCTCCGCGAGCACCTCCCAGAAACGCTCCGTCGGGCCGGTGTCCCCGGAGAACGCGAGGGCCGCACCGTCTCGGGACAGCACGATTCCTGCGCTCTCGATGGTGTGCGAGACCAGCACGGCCTTGAGGGAGTAGCCCGCGATGTCCTGCGGCACCTCGGGCTCGAGCACCTTGAGCTCCACCGTAGGACCGGTGCCCCCGACCAGCGGGATGTTGGTGAAGTCGGGCCAGAGCACGTTGTTGAAGAAGTGCTCCTTGAGCGCCCGGATGGTGGCCCCGGTGCCCGCGATCACCAGCGGCCGGTCGGCCCCCTGGCAGCGGTTGTCGGCCAGCGAGGCGAGGTCGCGGACGTGGTCGAGGTGCGCGTGGGAGACCACCACGGCGTCGAGGAGCATCTGCTCCTCCAGGGTGAGCATCGCGGTAGTGGCCCCGGCGTCGAGGGCGAGGCGCCCATCGACCAGGAAGCTCGTCGTGCGGTGCCGCGCCGTCTCGCCGCCGTGGCAGCCGAGTACCTTGAGCTCCATCGTCAGGAGCCCTCCGCCGTCGGATGCTCGAGGGCGTCGACGAAGGCGTAGAGCTGCGACGGGTCGGGCAGCAGCCAGCCGTCCACCTCCGTCGCGGGACGGACCAGGCGCACCCGCACGAGCCGGTCGATCACCGACTGCACCGCCGCCACGTCGAGGCCGACCATCGAGGCCAGGTCGTCGGACGAGATGGCCAGCCGCACCCCTCCGCCCTCCACCCGCTCGCCGTACTCCTCGCCAGCCCTCGCCAGCCCGAGGATCACCCTCGCCCTGGGATCGGCCCGGGACAGGATCTCGATGTACGCGTTGGCGCTATGAAGCCGGCGCGCGAGGCGGGTGATCATCCTCACCGCGATCTCGCCGTTGCCCAGCACCATCGCCTCGAAGGTGCGGCCGTCGATGACCAGGGCGTGCAGGGCCTCGAGCGCCGTGGCCGTGGCCGTGCGCGGCTTGCCATTGAGGATCGCCATCTCGCCGAAGAACTCCCCTGGACCGATGACCGCCAGGGTGCGATCGCCCGAGGGAAACACCTTCGAGATGCGGACGCGCCCGGTCTGGATCACATACATCTCCTCGCCGGGATCGCCCTCCCGGAAGAGCACCTCTCCCGCAGGAAAGCTGCGTCCGAATCGCGAGGAAAGTGGTTCTGACGCCATCCGCGCGGAGTGTACCCGCCGCGCTCCGACAGGGTCAAAGCAATGGCCGACGCCTCTGGCGAGTCGACCTCTCCGAATCTCCGTCGAGGCCTCCGTCGTTGCGTACACTGCCCCCGCTCTGTCGACCTTGAGACGCGCGCTATGCCTCGCCCTCCTGGGCTTCGGGTGCGACGACCGCCCCAGGGCCCCGACGCCCCCTCGCGTCCCCCCCCGGCCCGTCGCGCTGCGCCCCGGCCCGATGGCCCCGTCGCCCGCAGGGCTCGGCGAGACCCCCGCGGCGGCGCCCGGGGACGACCCGCTGGGCCGCTGCGTGCGCCGCAACCGCGAGGCCATGGGCCCCGAGCTCGGCCGCGCCCTCGCCGCCCTCCAGGACGACGCCCTGCTCGAAGACGCCTGCGGGCTCGACCTCGCAGTGAGGGCCCGCGCCCCCGAGCGCTGCGCCTCCGTGCGCCTCTCAAGCCTCCGGGAGACCTGCGCTTTTCGCGCCTCCATCGCGGCGGCCCGCCCGGAGGCATGCCCCCCGGCGCCCGGCCTGCGCGGCCGCGACCCGGTGTGCGTCGCCCTCGCCAGCCGCAACGCCGCCCTCTGCGCCGCCGCCTCGCTCACCGAGCGCACCCGCTGCCTCGCGCTCTCGGCGGGCGACCCCCGGCCCTGCGAGGCCCTCGACCCGCTGCTGCGCCCGGCCTGCGCCCGCGACCTCGAGGCCCTGCGCGCGGTGCTCCCGGCGCTCCCCCGCGCGGCCGCCATCGCGCCCGAGGAGGGCCTCAACGCCTGGTCGACCCCGGCCGGCGACGCCAGCGTGGAGACGCCGGTTCCGTGGCTGCTCCGAGGGGTCTTCCTCGACGAGTCCGGCGCCCTCTGGATCGTCGACCCCGCGCTGGGATGGCCCTCCTCCGACGCCATGGCTCTCGAGCGCACCCTCGTCGGGGTGACGGTGCCCTCCAGGCGAGGGAGCTCGCTCGCCCTGGACGCGACGCTCGTCGTGGCGGGCGCCCAGGCGATTTCCACCGCCGAAGGGACGCTGCGCGCCGCGGTCACCCTCACCCACGCTCCTCGCCGTCGTGGAGGCCGCGCCGCCGGGAGCGTGGTCTTCGACGGCGCCCGCGGCGGCCGCTCGGTACACGCCGAGCTGCGCTTCGACACCTTCGTGCGAGACGTGGTGACGGCGGCCTCGTTGCGGTAAAGCACCGGACATCCTGCGCGTGACCGCCAACACCCATCTCATCGATCAGCCCGACGCACTGCACTCCGTGGTCCCCCGGCTGGCCGCGGCGACCTCCCTCGCCATCGACTGCGAGAGCGACGGGCTCCACCACTGGAAGAGCCGCCTCTGCGTGCTCCAGTGCGCGCTGCCCGACGGGGAGGTGTTCATCTTCGACACGCTCGCGCTCGCGCTCCCCCTGGGCGACGTCCTGGGCGAGGTGCTGGGGAGCGGCGGCCCGGTGAAGATCCTCCACGACCTCTACTTCGACGCCTGGCTGCTGCGCGGCGCCGGGATCACCCTCGGCCGGGTCGTCGACACCTCCGTACACGCGCGCTTTCTCGGCCTGCGAGAGACGGGGCTCGCCACGCTGCTCTCCAAGCGCTTCGGGGTCGCGCTCGACAAGAAGTTCCAGCAGCACGACTGGGCGATGCGGCCGCTCGACGACGCGCTACGCACCTACCTCGCGGGCGACGTCCGCCACCTCCACGACCTTCACCGCGAGCTCGACGCCGACGCCCGCGCGAGGCTCATCCACGGCGAGGTGCTGGAGGAGACCGGCTACGCCCTGCGCCGAGCGCTGCGAGACGCCGACGACGACCGGCTCCCCTACGCGAAGGTGAAGGGCCGGCACGGGCTCGACGCGGCGGGGCGCGCGGTGCTCCGCCGGCTCGCGTCGGCGCGGGAGGGCCTCGCCGAGGCGCGCGACCTACCCTCCGGGCGCGTGCTGAGCAACGCCGCGATGATCGAGCTCGCGCGCAGGCGACCGCGCTCCAGCGAGCGGATGAAGTCGATGATCCAGGGCGGGCTGCGCGACGAGGAGTCCCTCGGACTCTGGGCGGGCGCGGTGCGCGAGGGCGAGGCGGACGGGGACGTTCCTCCCGACGAGCGGTACCTCTTCGAGTCCGAGCGCACTGGAATGGACGGGGCGCTGCGGCGGCGTCGCGAGGTGGCGCTCCAGCGATGGCGCGCCGAGGCCGCGGCGGCGCGCGGCATCGACGTGCAGGTGGTGCTCCCAGGGCACTGCCTCGAGGCGATCGCGGGCGCCGACGTGCGCGAGCCCGACGACCTGCGGCGCATCGACGGCCTCGGCGAGGTGCGCATCGCCCGCGACGGCGAGGCCATCACGGCCTGCCTCGCCGCGGCCTAGCGAGGCTTCAGAGCCCGCGGAGGCGCTGAAGGCCCGCCCAGCGCGAGGCGACCTTGATCAGCACGCCGCGCAGGGTGGGAGAGGGCACCTCCCTGATCGTCTGCGTGAGCTCGTACGGGACCGGCGCCGGCCGCACCACCAGCTTCTTCACCGGCTCGACCTTCGCGGGCATCGCCCCTCGCGGGCCCTGCTTGAAGCGCAGCTCGGTGACCTCCACCCCCGCCACCACGCGCCGCACCCTCGCCAGAAGCTGCTGCCGCTGGGCGTGGAGCTCTTGCAGCCAGGTGGTGTTGCGCACCCAGACCGTGAGCACCCCGGAGCGCAGCGAGACCGGCTGCGTGGCCGCGGCGATGTCCGGGCCGACGGCCTCCTCCCAGGCGGGCCACACGCCGAGCGCCTGACGCACCCTCGACGGGTCACGGATCGCCTCGGCCAGCAGCGTACCGATGTGCGCCGTGCCGATGGGCTCGTAGCGGTCGTTGCGCCGGAGCTTCACCGCCCGGACCCCTCGGCCCGCCACGCCTTCGCGAAGGCCGAGGCCCTCGCCGCGTCGATGGGGCCGCCCGCGCGCCCGCCCTCTCGCAGCGCGCTCCCGACGATGACCCCGTCGGCCAGCGCCGCCCACCGGGCCGCGGTCTCGGCGCGCACGCCGCTGCCGAGCCACACCGGGTGGCTCGGGACCGCCCGCTTCACCCTCGCCAGCAGGCGCTCGTCGGCCTCCGCGCCGGTGCGAACGCCGGTCACCACCACCACGTCGGCGAGGGCGCGCTCGACCACCTCCACGGCCTCCTCGGCCACGGCCTCGTCGCCGCTCGCGCCCAGCGAGGTGGAGTGCTTCACCCCGACATCGGCCACGATGCCGACGCCCGCCGCGTCGAGGTGCCGCCGCATCCGTAGCAGCCTCGCCGAGTCGGTCTGGATCACCCCCTGATCGGCCACCCTGGCGCCAGCGAGGATGTTCACCCGGATGAAGCGAGCCTCGGTCGCGACCGCCACCGCCAGCGCCGAGGCGCCGTCGTTGCGGAGGATGTTTACCCCGATCGGTAATCCCGAGGCCGAGCGCGCGACCCCGGCGAGCACCGCCATGGCAGCGACGGTCTCCGGCGGCACCGCGTCCCGGTAGAAGGGCGCGTCGCCGAAGTTCTCGACCAGCACGGCGTCGAAGCCCGCCGCGGCGAGCGCGAGGGCGTCCTCGGCGGTGCGCGCCCGGAGCGAGGCCATCGTGAGCGACGACCGGGGCGACCCCGGCAGCGGGTTGAGGTGGATCACGCCCACCAGCGAGGGACCGTTCTCACGAAGGCGCATGCCTCACGTTGTCCCACCGGGAGCGTCGTGCCCGCAACTCCGCGGCGCCGACCGGGAGCCCCTGCGCCCCCTTTGGTGCGCCCTCGGAGCGATTCCGATAGATTCCGCGCCGATGATGCTTCGCGCCCGACATGCTTGCGTCCTCGGCCTGCTCACGCTCCTCCAGGCCGCGAGCCTGGGCGCGCAACCCGTGCCGCAGCCGACCCCGCCCACCGCACCGGCCAACCCGCCGCCGACGCCCCCCGCGGAGGTGCCGCCGCCGCCGCCGCCCTCGGAGGCTGCGACGCCCCCCGCGGAGGTGCCGCCGCCGCCACCCCCTCCTGCGCCGGTCGCCGCCGGGCCGCGCACCGCGGTCATCGATGCGGCCCCCATCGGGGTCGACGCCGCGGCCGGGCGATACGTCACCAACGTGCTGCGCGAGGCCATCGCCGCGATGGGCTTCCAGGTGGTCCCGCAGGCCGAGCTCTACGACGCCGCGAGGCGGCTCGCGCTGCCCTTCCCGGTGCCCGCCGACGGGATCTTCACCCTAGAGCGCGCCCTCCAGACGCCGCTCGCGGTGACCGCGGAGGTGCGCGCCGCGCAGGGCCAGTACGTCGTCCACCTCCGAGTGCGCGTGGCCGTGGAGCCCGACGAGCGCACCCGCGACGTGACGGCGACGCAGTTCCAGCTGGGCGCGGCCATCCGCGAGGCGCTGCCGCCGCTGCTCGTCCCGCCGAGGGTCGGCCAGGCCCCCGCGGGAGAGCGGCCCATCACCCTGGGCGAGCCCTCCGTCGTCGACGCCGCCGCCGCCGCGCCCACGGGCGCCCCTGCCCGACGCCGACGCCCCCGGCGCGCCCGGGCGCACCCCCAGCGCTGGGAGCTCAGCGTCGGCGCCATCGCCGCGCTCGGGCCGGGTCGCGACGGCTTCGTCAACGCCCTCATCGCAGCGCGCGTCTCCTACTTCCCCAAGGACCGCCTGGGCTTCTCACTCTCCGCCGACTACGTGAACCTCCGCGGGCGGGACGAGCGCGTCTCCAACGTGCTCTTCCTCGCCGGCGTCGAGACCGCCGTCGACCTGCTCCCCGCCCGCCGGGTCTTCATCCCGCTGCGCGCGGAGATCGGGTACCTGCCGCAGAACGGCCCGGTGTTCAGGCTGACCGCGGGGGTGAGCTTCTCGCTCTCTCGCAGGGTGCGGCTCAACCTCGACCTGCTCTCCCCCACGCTCTGGGTGCTGCCCGAGACCACGCCGGTCACCCTCGACCTGGGCGCCCACCTGGTCGTCGGCCTCTGATCGGTCCACCCTCTCCGCTCGTGGGAGGCCCTGAGGAGCCGTGTTGAGGTTGTGCGCGCAGTGCGGTGAGGAGGTCCCCCGGGGCTGCGCGTGCCCTCGCTGCAGCGCCCTTGAACCCGCCTGGGAACCCGCTCCGCGCACCTTCGGCGACCTCCTCGGCAAGCTCTTCCTCTGGATCGCCGGGACCATCTCGGGCCTCGCGTGCCTGCTCGCGGCCGCCGCGTTTCTCCACGGCTGGATCGGCCCCGGCCTCGGGCAGCGCATCCTCCAGGTGGTGATCGGCATCATCGTCGTCGGCGCCGGCGTCCCGGTCGGCCTCGGCCTGATCTGGGGAAGCACCATCAGCCTGCTCGAGCGCTCGTGGATGCACCCGGCGATCAACGGGCGCAGCGCAGCGGCGACCACCCGCCTCGGTCGGGTGATCTCCGCGAGCGGCGGCGGGCGCTTCCCCGGCCCGGCGCTTACCATCCCCGGTAACGCCCTCTCCGCCCGGGAGGCCTTCGGACACTACGGGGCGCTTCGCACCGAGGTCCCGACGGTACACGGGCTGCGCGGCAGCCCTCCCCGGGTCGACGTGGCGCTGCTCGCCACGCTGCTCTCGCTCGCCGGGCGACAGCGGGTGCAGCTCCGGGTGACCCGCGACGTGAACTGGTCGCACAACGGCCAGAAGCTCACGCGCCAGGAGCACCCCGTCGGCCTCGAGCTGCGCCGCACCGACGCGCTGCCCGGCTCGGCGAGCGGGGACTTCCTGGAGGCCCGGCTCCTCGACGCCCTCGCCACGCCGACGGTGACCGTCGCGCAGGCCGACCTGCTCCAGCCCTACAGGGCCGCGGCGGCCGTCGCCGAGACCTCCCAGGAGGCCCCCTGGGTGCGACTCCCGAGCGCGGTCTGCGCGATGTCGAAGGGCGACCCGAGGTACCGCCGTGAGACCCGGGTGCGGCTGGAGTCGATGCTCCCCCCGGGCGTGGAGCTTCGCCCGGCCGGGGTCGTCTGCGCGGAGATCGCAGCGATGCTCGATGCCTCCGGCGATCCAAGAATCGGCGGGGTGATCCTCCGCCAGATCGAGCTGGGCTTCGCGATGCGCGACCCGGTGCCCTCGCTCTAGCGACGGGGGGCATCGACGGACGAGCAACGTCTCGCGCGCCGACGCAAGGCGTTGCGGGGTCATTGGGGTGCGCTTAGGTTCCGCCCCCGTTTTGTCGGAGGAGGTTCTTGGAGATGGCGCTCGATCCGGTCTCGGTCATCGCAGAGGAGTTGGGGGTCGCGTCGCGCGGCGTACACGCGGTGGTCGAGCTGCTGCTCGGCGGGGCGACGGTGCCCTTCATCGCCCGCTACCGGAAGGAGGCCACCAACGGCCTCGACGAGGTGCAGATCCGCACCATCGAGGAGCGCCACGCCTACCTGAAGGAGCTCGAAGAGCGCCGCGCCGCGGTGCTCGAGGAGATCGGCAAGCAGGGCAAGCTCGACGACGCCCTGCGCGACCGTATCAACGCGTGCCGCACCAAGGCCGAGCTCGAAGACCTCTACCTGCCCTTCAAGCCCAAGCGCCGCACCCGCGCCATGATCGCTCGGGAGAAGGGCCTCGACCCACTCGCCCAGCGCATCGCGGCGCAGCCCGAGGAGGGCGATCCGCAGGCGGAGGCCGAGCGCTTCGTCAACGCCGAGAAGGGCGTCGGCACGGTGAAGGAGGCGCTCCAAGGCGCGAGGGACATCGTCGCGGAGTCCGTCGCGGAGACCCCCGCCGTGCGAAGCTGGGCGAGGGAGCTCTACCTCGACGAGTCGGCGCTGGTGGTGACCAAGGCCCCGGACGTGAACGCCCCGACGAAGTTCGAGGCCTACTACGACTTCCGCGAGGCGGTGCGCACGCTGCCCTCGCACCGCTTCCTCGCGGTGCGCCGCGGCGAGGCGGAGAACGTCCTGCGCTCCGAGCTGGAGGTCGACACCGCGAAGTGCATCGCCCACCTCGGGGTGCTCGCGGGGCGGCGCCCGGCCTCGCCGTGGCGGGAGCAGCTCGAGCTGGCGGTGACCGACGCGTGGAAGCGCCTCGTGGCGCCCTCCATCGAGAGCGAGGTGCGCGTCGAGCTCAAGCTCCGCGCCGACCGCGGGGCCGTCGACGTCTTCGCGCAAAACCTCCGGGCGCTGCTGCTCGCGGCCCCCTTCGGCGCCCGCACGGTCATCGGCATCGACCCGGGGCAGCGCACTGGCTGCAAGGTCGCGGTGGTCGACGCCACGGGTCGGCTGCTCGACCACACGCTGCTCCACCTGGTGCAGGGTGATGCGGCGGTGGCGCGGTCGAGGGAGATCCTGCTGGGCCTTGTGGCGAAGCACCACCCCGCGGCGGTGGCGGTGGGCAACGGCACCCACGGTCGCGAGACCGAGGCCTTCGTGCGCGAGGTGCTGGGCGCCTCCGGGGGCATCTTCACGGTGATGGTGAGCGAGTCGGGGGCGAGCGTGTACTCGGCCTCAGACGTGGCCCGGGAGGAGTTTCCCGACCTGGACCTCACGGTGCGCGGGGCCATCTCCATCGCCCGGCGGCTGCAAGACCCGCTCGCCGAGCTGGTGAAGGTCGACCCCAAGTCCATCGGCGTCGGGCAGTACCAGCACGACGTCTTCCAGGCGCTGCTCGCCCGCAAGCTCGACGAAGTGGTGGAGAGCTGCGTGAACTCCGTCGGGGTCGAGCTCAACACCGCGAGCGCGCCGCTGCTCTCTCGCGTGGCAGGCATCGGCCCGACGCTGGCCCGGCGCATCGTGGCGCACCGCGAGACCGCCGGGGCCTTCCGCTCCCGCAAGGAGCTGCTGGACGTGGCGGGCCTCGGGCCGAAGACCTTCGAGCAGTGCGCGGGCTTCCTCCGGGTGCGCGACGGGCTCTCCCCCCTCGACGCGTCGGCGGTGCACCCGGAGCGCTACCCGGTGGTCGAGAGCATGGCGAAGGACCTCGGCACCGACGTGGGCACGCTGGTCGGCAACGCGGCGCTCGCGGCCAGGGTGCAGTGGCAGAAGTACGTCTCCGGCGACCTCGGGGAGTTCACCCTGAGGGACATCCTGCAGGAGCTTCAGAAGCCGGGCCGCGACCCTCGCGCGGACTTCGAGGCGCCGAAGTTTCGCGACGACGTGCGCTCGCTCAACGACCTCAAGCCGGGCATGGCCCTGGAGGGCATCGTCACCAACGTCACGGCCTTCGGCGCCTTCGTGGACATCGGGGTGCACCAGGACGGGCTCGTCCATGTCTCGCAGCTCTCCGACCGCTTCGTGCGCGACCCGGCGGAGGTCGTGCGCGCGGGCGACAAGATCAAGGTGCGGGTGGTCGAGGTCGACCTGGTGCGCAAGCGCATCGCCCTCACGGCGAAGTCCGGCCCCATCGCCGCGAAGCCCGCGGGAGGAGCGCCGTCGCAGCAGCAACCGCAGGGGCCGAGAGGCGGTCAGGGCGGTCGGCAGCAGCAGGCCCCGCAGGCCCCGAAGCAGGAGTTCAAGAACAACCCCTTCGAGCGCCTGCTGAAGCGCTGACCCTTCGCCTCCTTCCCCCTCCACCGCTCGACGTCCCCAGGTGGGGGCTCTAGCCCGGATTATTCACCACGGTCGCGCGGTGGACGTTCACTTCGCGGGAATTGAT
>Ga0066417_1000005_pt1 | contig 79285 bp, 58 predicted proteins | sample LakWasMet25_LOW6_2_FD_59544 | JGI IMG/M metagenome (GOLD analysis project Ga0066417, IMG submission 59544) | Freshwater sediment methanotrophic microbial communities from Lake Washington under simulated oxygen tension - Sediment Metagenome 25_LOW6 | ecosystem: Environmental > Aquatic >...
TTCCCAGCCCTTCCGAGCTCCACACCCTTGCGACCCTTGCGACCCTTGCGGTTCATTCTTTGCGCCGCCCCTCTCCCCGCCGCCGTCGCGGCGTGTCCCAAAGGGGAGAGCCCCCGCTCTAGCGCGCGCACCGAGCGTCACCCCGCAGCCTCCGTTCCGCAGGCCCGATCGAGCCACGGCGAGTTGAGCCCGTAGTTTCCGCGGCGCCCGGCGTGGTGCCTCGCGTGGCGGCGCGCCGACCCCAGCAGCGGACCCACGGCCGTCCCCTCGAAGGCCCCGACGTCGAGGTGCGACAGCACGTTGAGCGCGTAGGCGCCGGAGAAGACCAGGGCCAGCGTCTCGACCGAGACCCCGCCGTAGAGCCGCGACGCCAGCGCCAGCGGGACGTAGAAGCCGCTCGACAGCACCACGGTCTCTCCCGCGCTGAAGCTGAGCGAGGGGTGCAGCCCGCGCGTCGCGTGGTGCGGCCGGTGGAGGGAATAGAGCCAGCGCGTGTGCAGCAGCCGGTGGCCGAAGTAGAACCACGCCTCCCACCAGACGAAGCCCACGCCGAGGGTCAGCGCCGTGCGAGGCGCCGAGAAGCCCGACAGGCGAACGACCCCGAGCTCGAGCGCCGCGGTGAGCATGAAGGCCTCGGCGAGCACGAACTCCGCGAAGTAGCGCAGCCCCGCCGCGTCGACGCGCACCCTCGGGGCCTCTCGGGTGACCCTCAGGCGAATCGCCGCGAACACCCCGAGGATCGCGAGGTGCCCTCCGACGAAGCCCGCCAGCGTCAGGGCGAAGAGTCGGACCGGGCCCATCGGCCTCCCCTCCCCCCCCCTTACTCGCAGGCCCCGTCGGGGCCGCGCCCCGCCGGGTCGACGATCACCGCCCGCCCGGTGCGCTGGAGCGTCTGCGCGAAGCAGCCGTACTGCACCTTCACCGCGTCGAGCTGCGTGAAGATCGCGTGCGGGTCGTACACCCCGTCGCCCTCGTACTGCACCACCGCGCTGGTGATCGTCGTCGGCGGAACCCCTCGCATCAGGTTGCCCGCGATCGGGTAGGGCACCAGGCCCGCCCGCCCGTCGAGCCCGAGGGAGGCCTGCATCCCCGGCCACACCTCGCCGCCTCCCTGCGGGTGCCCGTAGGCCAGCGCGACCTCGTCGAAGGTGCTCGTGGAGAAGTACGAGTCCCCTCTTCCCACCGGGACGTATGTCGACACCGGGGCCTTCCCCGTCAGCGGATCGCGCGACATCCGGGGCACGTACACGATCGGATCGACCGGCTCCCACAGCGTCTGGAGCAGCCCCATCGCGGGGTGAACGAAGCTGAGCGAGCGCCCCTGGAGGAGCGTACCGATGAGCGACCCGACGCCCGGGATGATCTGCGACTCGAAGATGAAGCGCGACCAGTGCCCTCCCCCACCGGTCGGGATCGCCCCCAGCACCCTCGGCTCGGTCGCGGCGACGAGGTGCGTGTACATCCCGCCCATCGACTGGCCCATGATGATGAAGCGCGACGCGTCGAAGCGCGCCTCGGTCACGCCCGCCGGAAGCGAGGCCCCGGTGCACGCCGCCACGGTGGCCGCGGGAATACGCAGCCGGGTAAGCGCCTCCAGCAGCAGCCGCTGCTCGAAGATCCCCTGGCGGAAGGTGTCGCGCATCGCCGACGGGTTCATCAGGTTGAGGTAGGCGATGTCCGAGGCCCCGGGGAGGCGCTCGGGGTTCACCGGCATCGCCGCACCCACCACCGCGAAGCCCCGGGGAGCGAGCTGGTACGCCACGCCCTGGTCGGGCGTGTAGCAGCCCGCGACGCCGCGGTACGTGCTGACCCGGTTGTAGTAGCTGGGCCTCGTCGTGGTGCAGGGGTTGGTCGCGCTCATCGGCCGCCAGGTGCCGCGCGACACCGCCTCGTCGCTGTACCCGCCCGAGCCGTGCACGTTCATGATCAGGGGGTAGCCCTCCGCCGGCATCGCTCCCCGAGGGAGCGTCACCACCACGGGCACCCGGTCGTAGTGGGCCGGGCTCGCGTAGGTCGTCGTCATGGGGACGCCGTCGGCCCCGATGCGCATCAGCCCGTCGGTGTTGAAGGGCGGCGCGCCAAACTGGAACTGCGGCATCGTCACCGTGGCCCGCAGCTCGCAGTAGCGCGGGTGCGTCGCAGGCGTGTCGCCCGGGGCGAGCGCGAGCCCGTCGACCGTCACGTCGAAGCGCTCCACCACCCGGTCGCCCATCCGCGCGGTCTCCGCCGCCACGTCGCCGGTCGTGAACACCGTCGCCGCCACCACCGTCGCGGCGTCGATGCTGCGCGTCCTCAGCGTCTCCCAGAGCGGCGCGTACAACGCCGCCGCGGCCGCGCCTCGCCGCCCCGCGGGGGTGCGCCCCTCGCGCAGGTCACGGAGCCCGGCGCTCGCCTCGACGGGCCGGTCGCCCGCGTCGCGAAGGGCGCTGGTCAGCACGAAGGCGTAGGTGCGCCCGCCCCGCAGCACGAAGCCCGGGACGGGCGCCACGGCCAGCACGTTCTCCGCGGTGTAGTTGTCGTCGACCAGCGTAGCGGCCACCGTGGGGATGAGCTGCCCGCGCTCGGGCGAGCGGGGGTCGACGTCGATGAGCAGCACGGCCGAGGCGGCCGCCGCGGGGATGACGTCCGCGAGGCGGCGCTCGGCCAGGGGTCCATCGAAGCGAAACCACGCCACGGGGATCACCGGGAAGCCCGTGCGGTCCTGCGCGGCGGGCAGGGCGGAGCGCACCAGGGCGGAGGTCGACGGCGTGGGGAGGCCGGCGTAGTCGGGCCCGCCCGCGGCGGTGCGGCGAAGGTCCGAGGGGAAGGGCAGGTCGTAGAAGTGCGAGGGCTGCGAGGTGTCGGCGTCGAGGTCGAAGAGCGACCGAGCGGGGCCGACGTTTACATCCACGGGTAAGACGTCGGCGCCGGGGGCGTCGCCCGGGGTCGAGGCATCCGACGCGTCCGTCGCCGTCGAGGCGTCCACCGGCGCGGGCGACGGGTCGGAGGAGCATCCAGAGCCAAGGGCCGTCGCCAACAACATCACCAGCAGTGCGCGCATCGGCGCGGATCATCAGCACCCCGCTCCACCCCAGGCAACCTGCGGTCGCGGGTCCGCCGTTGGACGCCGGGAAGGGCCGATGGTAGCCCTCTCCCTCCCCGGCGACTGACACGTCAGTTCAGTCCCTCTTCGGGTCGGCGGTGCATCAGGAGGATTTGGATGAACGTGACGCGCACGGGTCCGGTGGTGGTTGGGGTCGACGTGGGCTCGACGACGGTGAAGGCGGTGGTGCTCGACCCCTCGACGAGGGAGATGCTCTGGTCGGACTACCAGCGTCACCAGACCCGGCAGCCCGAGAAGGTGCTGGAGATGATGGAGGCCATCGAGGCGGCCTTCCCCCTCTCCCCGAAGAGCCAGTGGCGGGTCTTCGTCACCGGCTCCGGGGCGGCGCCGCTGACGGTCCCGATGCACGCGAAGTTCGTCCAGGAGGTCAACTCGGTCACCCTCGCGGTGGAGACCCTGCACCCGGACGTGGGCTCGGTGATCGAGCTCGGCGGCCAGGACGCCAAGATCATCATCTTCCAGCGCAACGAGAAGACCGGAGAGAAGACCGCCGCGCCCTCGATGAACGACAAGTGCGCCTCGGGGACCGGGGCCACCATCGACAAGTGCATGATCAAGGTGGGCCTCGACCCGGAGGTCGTGCGTGGTCTTCACTTCAATGACGAGAAGCTCCACCACGTCGCGGCCAAGTGCGGGGTCTTCGCCGAGACCGACATCGTCAACCTGGTGAAGAGCGGGATTCCCTCCGACGAGATCCTGTGTTCGCTGGCCGACGCGATCGTGCTCCAGAACCTCTCGGTGCTCACCCGCGGATCGACCCTCAAGCACAGGGTGCTGCTGCTGGGCGGCCCCAACACCTATCTCCCCTTCCTCCAGGAGTGCTGGCGCAAGCGCATCCCCGAGGTGTGGGAAGAGCGCGGCTACGACTGGCCTCGAGATCGCCCCATCGAGGAGACGGTCTTCGTCCCCGACAACGCCCAGTACTACGCCGCCTTCGGGGCCTGCGTGTACGGCCTCCACGAGGCGCCCGAGGTGGGCCTCTACCGCGGCCTCGACGGCCTCCGCGAGTACATGGCCAACGGCCGCAAGGCGCGCCTCGGTGAGACCGCCGGGCCTCCCCTCGCCCGCAGCCCCGGCGAGGTCGAGGACTTCCGCTCGCTCTACTCCATCCCGAGGTTCGTCCCGCAGACGCTGGTGCCTGGGAGCGTGGTGCGCGCGGTCATCGGCCTCGACGGCGGCTCGACCTCCTCCAAGGCCGTGCTCATCGACGAGCAGGGCGAGATCATCCAGAAGGCCTATCAGCTCTCCAAGGGCAACCCCATTCAAGACACCCGGGAGCTTCTCTTGCAGCTACGGACGTGGGTGCACGAGCAGGGCGCCGAGCTGGAGGTGCTGGGCTTCGGAGCGACGGGCTACGCCGCGGACGTGCTGCAGGAGGCGCTTCGGGCGGACGTCAACGTGGTCGAGACCGTCGCCCACATGATGAGCGCGGTGCGCTTCTTCGGGGACGTCGACGTCATCTGCGACATCGGCGGCCAGGACATCAAGGTGCTCTTCCTCAAGAACGGGGACATCGCCAACTTCCGGCTTTCCAACAGCTGCTCGGCGGGCAACGGGATGCTGCTCCAGGCGATGGCCGACCAGTTCGGACTCAAGGTCTCGGAGTATGCCGACACGGCCTTCACGGCGGAGCTCGCGCCGAAGTTCAGCTACGGCTGCGCGGTCTTCCTCGACACCGACCGGGTGAACTTCCAGAAGGAGGGCTTTTCCAAGGAAGAACTCCTCGCGGGCCTCGCGCAGGTGCTGCCGAAGAACGTCTGGCAGTACGTCGTCCAGATTCCCCGCATGGCCTCGCTGGGCAAGCGCTATGTGCTCCAGGGCGGGACTCAATACAACCTCGCGGCGGTCAAGGCGCAGGTCGACTACATCAAGGAGCGCGTGCCGGGCGCGGAGGTCTTCGTGCATCCCCACACCGGCGAGGCGGGCGCCATCGGGGCGGCCTTCGAGACGCTGCGGGTGGTGAAGCGAAGGGGCCACTCGACCTTCATCGGCATCGACGCCGCCATCGGCCTCGAATACACCACCAGGAACGACGAAGACACCGTCTGCCATTTCTGTCCCAACAACTGCAAGCGCACCTTCATCGACACGCAGCGCCCGGACGGCTCGACCACCCGCTACATCGCAGGCTTCTCCTGTGAGAAGGGGACCGTCGAGAGCGAGGAGGCCATGCTCGCGCTCATGGCCGATCGCAAGGCGATCGCGAAGCAGTTTCCCAACCTCGTCGAGTACGAGGCGAAGCGCGCCTTCATGCACTTCTACCGCCCCGCACCAATGCCCGAAGCGGGCGCTCCGGTGAAGGACTGGGTCATCAAGAAGGGCCTCTTCTCCACGAAGCGCGTGGAGGTCACCCGTCCCTTCAACCGATCGAGCGCGGAGGCCCGTGAGCGCCGCCGTCGCATCCGCATCGGCATCCCCCGGGTGCTCAACCTCTACTCCACCGGCCCCTACTTCCGGACCTACTTCGAGGCGCTCGGCATCCTGAAGCAGAACGTGGTCTTCTCCGATGAGACCACGGAGGAGATCTGGGTCGAGGGCGGCAAATACGGCTCCATCGACCCGTGCTTCCCCTCCAAGGTGGCGCAGGCGCACGTGCACAACCTGCTCTTCCATCACCACACCGACAAGAAGCCGCTCCAGTACATCTTCTTCCCGATCCTCACGCACGTCCCCTCCTTCGGGGAGAACGTGATGGACAAGGCGAGCTGCCCCATCGTGGCGGGCGCCCCGGAGGTGATGAAGGCCGCCTTCACCAAGGAGGTGGACTTCTTCAAGCAGCGGGGAATCGAGTACCTCGACCCGGCGCTCACCTTCGGAGAGCCCAACCTCACCGCGCGGCGGATGTTCGCCACCTGGGCCTCTCGCCTCGGGATCACCGAGGACGAGAGCGACCACGCCCACCGTGAGGCCATGGCCGCGCTCGATGCCTTCGACCGGGACCTCCAGGAGAAGGGCCGGGCCATCCTGGAGACCGTCGAGGCCGAGGGGCGCGTCGCGATCCTGATGGTGGGGAGGCCCTACCACTCGGACCCGGGGCTCAACCACGGGATTCCCGATGAGTTCCAGGTGTTGGGATATCCCATCCTGAGCGTGCGCTCGCTGCCTCGGGACAACGAATACCTCCGTAGGTATTTCAAGCCCGAGTTCGAGCGGGGCCAGCACCCCCTCGACATCAACGACGTGTGGCCGGAGAACTACTCCGCCAACAGCGCGCAGAAGGTGTGGGCGGTGAAGTTCGCCGCGAGGCACCCGCACATCGCCCTGCTCGACCTGTCTTCGTTCAAGTGCGGCCACGACGCGCCGACCTACGGCATCGTGGAGAGCATCGTGTCGGCCAACGGGACGCCCTACGCGGCGCTCCACGACATCGACGCCAACAAGCCCGGCGGGTCGATCAAGATCCGGGTGAAGACCTACGCCCACTCGCTCAAGCTCCACGAAGAGGGCCTGGAGGACGAGGGGCGGAAGCGCGACGCGCTGGCGCGCTCCATCGACGAGAAGCGGCTGGAGCTGCTGCGCCTGAAGCGCGCCCAGCTCGCCGCGAGGCGGGTCAACGACCCGGCGCTGGAGGCCGAGATCGAGCGCCTCGGGGCGCGGCTGGCGGCCTACGTGGCGCCAGAGAGGCCCGCGGAGAGGCCCGCGGGGCTGATCCAGCTTCGCAAGAAGACCGAAGGCGGAATGGTGGCGGTGGGCGGATGAGTGACGTTCGAGGCCTGGAGAGGAGCGACGCGATGGGAATGCACACGCAGGGCAGTGGGTCGAAGGTGCGGCTTCCGGTGTTCGAGAGCCCGATCGTGTCGAGGCCCGAGGGGGGCGACGTCGACGTGGAGGCCGAGCTGAGGGCCTGGGAGGAGGCCGAGCGCGAGCGGCTGGGCATCCGCCAGGAGCGGCGCCAGTGGGCCGACGGGATGCTCAAGCCCAACATGACGAAGTCCGAGAAGGCGAAGGTCACGCTGCTGATCTCGGGCCTCACCGCGGCGCAGGACTTCCTCGTGGAGGGCGCCTTGAAGGGCCTCGGGTACAACGTCCACTACTTCGGGGTGGCCGACGGCGCGGGGCTCCAGGCGGGCAAGGAGTTCGGCAACCGGGGTCAGTGCAACCCGACCTACTTCACCGTCGGATCGCTGGTGAAGCACCTCATCGACCTCCGGGACATCCACGGGATGTCGTCGGAGGACATCGTGAAGAACTACGTGTTCCTGACGGCGGGGGCGTGCGGGCCGTGCCGCTTCGGGATGTACGTCACCGAGTACCGCAAGGCCCTTCGCGACGCGGGCTTCGACGGCTTCCGGGTGATGCTCTTCCAGCAGCAGGGAGGGCTCTCGCAGGCCACCGGCGACGACGTCGGACTGGAGATGAACCCTGAGTTCTTCATTGCCATCATCAAGGCCATCGTCTGCGGCGATGTGGTCAATGCGCTGAGCTACCGCATCAGGCCCTATGAGGTGGTGCCCGGATCGACCAACGAGGCCGTCGCCCGGGTGAAGAAGATCCTCTACGAGGCGCTCTACAGCCGCACCAACATCTTCATGGCGCTCTACCGCGCCCGGAAGGAGCTCGCGGCGGTGAAGGTCGACAAGCTGAGGGTGCGCGCCAAGGTGTGCATCATCGGTGAGTTCTGGGCCATGACCACCGAGGGGGACGGCAACTACCACCTCCAGAAGTTTCTCGAGTCGGAGGGCGCCGAGGACGACATCCAGCTCACCACGGCGTGGCTGCTCTACAACATCTGGGAGGTGGCCCGGGACACCCGCGAGCGCCGCGACCTGCGCGAGGCGGACGGCGGCCAGTATGGCCTCGACGGCTTCGAGGGCTTCGACGTCTCCAAGCGCCTCGCCACCATGCGCCTCGCGGAGATGGGGCTTCGGGTGGGCTTCCAGTGCTTCGCGCTGCCGCTCGGCCTCCACGGCTACACCCTCCCGGACATGGACCACGTCGCCGAGGTGGCCTCGGGCTTCTACTCCAATGACCTCCGCGGCGGCGAAGGGCACATGGAGGTGGGCAAGCTGATCGTGAACGTGGTGGGGCAGAAGGCCCACATGACCCTGAGCGTGAAGCCCTTCGGGTGCATGCCCTCGTCGGGCGTCTCCGACGGGGTGCAGTCGCTCATCACGTCGCGCTTCCCGGGGACCATCTTCTGCGCGGTGGAGACCAGCGGCGACGGCGCCACCAACTTCTACTCGCGGGTTCAGATGTACATGTTCAAGGCCCGGCTCGCGGCCGAGGAGGAGTATCGCAAGACCCTCGCGGCCAACGGGGTGACCGAGGAGCAGGTGCGGGACTTCCTCGCGAAGCACCCGAAGTACGCCTCGGCCCTTCACAAGGCGCCGCACCGGGCCAATGGATCGACCGCAGACCTCGTCTACGAGGTGGCTCCCTACATCACGCAGACCAGGGCGCAGCGGGCGCTGGGCTCGCTGAAGGGCGCCGTGGCGGCCGCGCGCAAGGCGGCGGCGACGGTGCCGGTGGCGGCGAGGAAGGCCGTGGAGAGCGCGCGCTCGGAGGAGTTCCGATCGCAGGTGAGGGCCGACGCTGAGCTGCTGGGAGAGCTGGTGCGCGGCCGGGTGAAGGAGCACTACGGCCCGCTGGTCGAGCGCCTCGCGACCCGCGCGATGTTCGACAAGGACCCGCTGCCCGCGACCAGCAGCTCGCAGCCCTTCGCCCAGGCGTAGTCGTTCGCGGGCGCCGCCCGGTGCGCTACAACCCCTCTCATGGCGTGGTTGCTCGTGACCGTCGTCGGCGCCGCCGCGATCCTCTGGTGGTTCTCCCTCCAGGAAGACCTCTTCTGCCTCTCCGTGCGCGGCGGCCGGGTGCTCATCGTGCGCGGCCGGGTGCCCCCGCGCTTCGTGGCCGACGTGCGCGACATCCTGGAGAGGGCCCGCGTCGGGGATGTGACCATCCGCGCGAGGCCCACCGCGCACAGCGGCCGCCTCGAGTTCTCGGGCGGGCTCGACGAGTTCACCCAGCAGCGCCTTCGCAACGTGTTCGGGCTCATTCCCGCGGTGCAGCTCCGGAGCGCGCCGCCCATCCAGAAGCCCACACCAGGTCAGCGCCTCGGCATCGAGTGGCTGGCGTGGTGGTTCGCCCGCTGAGCGTCGAGGCGAGTCCGGTGCGTCACGGCGGAGCCGGCGGACACTGGATGCCCGCGCGCAGCACGGCCGCGCGGGCCTCGGGCATCTGATCGACGCGGCCGTTGACCCTTATCCGAGTGACGGCGCAGCTGATCTGCCCGACCGGGCCGGGCCGTACCGGAGACAGTCGCGCGGTCAGCCGCTCCAGCAGCGGTTGGAAGGGGGCGCCGTGCAGCGTGGTCCACCCCGACGCCGGGCCAGTGGGTAGATAGGGCTGCCAGAAGCGAGCGAGATGGGCGACCAGCGCGTCGGCGAGCGCGGGGTCGGCGGCGAGGTCGAGCAGGTCGCTCGCGAGCATCGCGCGGGTGGGATCGCAGCCCGGCGCCATCGCAGCGACACGCATCGCCGCGAGTACCTGCCCGCGCTGCGGCGGCCCGAGGCGACCGACCGCCGCGCGAAACTCGACCTCCGGTGGGATCTTGTCGGGCATGACCACCAGGGCCGCGAGCGCGTCTGCCAGCGCGTCGGCGCCCGCCTCTCGCTCGATCAGCTCGTAGGCCGCGGGCGTCCCGCTGGCGCCGGACCGGTTGATGTGCGCGATGCACCGCGCGCTCTCGCGGTCGAGCGAGACCCGCGTCGGGCTCCAAGCCGGCCGCGCACCGCGCCCGAGCGGGAGGCACTCGCCGAGCCGCACGAGGCCGCGATTCACCCCGAAGTACCACTCGGCCTTCCAGGGCTCCTCTGCGCCGCAGCGCCACGCGATCACGGGGCTGACCGGATGCACCGCGAGGCGCTCGGGCGCGCCGCGGCAGGGCACGCGGTACCGGTTGATCATCGTGTCCACGGGCCCGACCACGAGGAAGTTGCGATGGACCTGCGCGATGCCGCCGGGGCCGCCGACGCCGTCCCACACCATCCGCGTGGCCCAGCGCACCCGGATGGCGCCCGAGACGTCCGCGTCGGTCGAGGTGCGGCGCCCGCAGGACGAGGCCGCCGAGAGCAGCAGCATCGCGCCGAGGGCCACCCCGGGAGTTCGTCGAATGTGACCCATCAGGGCCGCGATGATCGCACGACTCACCTGGTCCGATCGCCCGCCGACGACGCCCCCTGCTCGCACGTCGCCGCCTCGCCCGGGACCGCCGCCACCGCCAGCCGCCACGCCGCCAGCGCGCGCTGGAACTCCGCGAGCGCGTCGACCTCCCTCAGCGCCGCCTCGGCCTCCGCCTGCTCTCGCAGGTTGACCACCAGCAGCGTCCCCTCGCCCAGCGTGAGGCGCGCCCGCTCCTGCTCGGCCAGGGTTCCCGCGAGGCCGAGCTCCGTGCGCGCCACGGACCACCGCTGCCGCGCGGCCTCCATCGCCGACGCCGCGTCGCGCAGGTCGGCGGTGGCCCGGTCGCGCGCCATCCGGGCCTGCTGGTCGAGGCGCGCCGCGGTCGCCGACGCCGCCCTCGCCCGGCCGTCGGCCGCCCGGTTGCGCAGGGGGATGTCCAGCACCAGGCCCGCCTCGAGCACCGGAGGACGGCGCGGCTCGGGGCCGTCACCGAGGTCCTGCGAGACGGCCACCACCAGGTCGACGGCCGGGCGGCGCTGGTTCTCCGCCAGCTCTCGCTCGACCTCCTGCTGCGCGCGCTGCGCCTCCAGCCGCCGCACCTCCGGGCGCCTCGCGACCGCCGCGCCCGCCTCCCGGGCCGCGCACCCCGGCGGAAGGATTACAGGCTCTGGTAAAGCCACGGGCAGCCGCGAAGGGTCCGGGAGCGAGGGCTCGCCGCGGCCGTCTCGGAGGTAGAGCGAGAGCGCGATGGCGGTCTGCTCCAGCGCCCGGCGCGCGGACACGACGAAGCCCTGCCGCTGCACGATGGCGCGGGCGTTGTCGGTGCGCTCGAAGGGGGGCAGGTCGCCGCGCGCGACGCGCGTCCCGAGCCCGGCGTCGCGGGCCTCGGCGAGCGCCAGCAGCGAGCGCGCGACCGCCATGCGCCTCCCCGCCGCGACCCACTCCCAGTAGGCCACGGTGGCCGCGCGGGCGGCCTCGATGCGCTGCTGCGCGACGCCCAGCGAGGCGACGGTGCGGCCGATCTCCGCGCGCCGGATGCTCGCCCGCGCCCGATCGATGGGGCCGTTGCGCCAGAGCGGGATCGAGACGCCCGCGCGCAGCTCGCCGAGGGTGTTGGTCTCGAGCTTGCCGTCGTAGATGGGCATGCCCGTGTACGAGAGCCCGTGGCCGAAGCGGTAGCCCGCGAAGAGCTGCGCGCCCCAGAGCGTCGTGGGCTGCGTGATCATCGAGTCGAGGGTCAGCGGCTGGTAGTACCCGAGCGGGCCGGCCGCGGCGCGGGTGCGCCACTGCGGGTCGAAGGCCCCTTCGGCGCTCAGCAGCTCGGCGTCGGCGACGTCGCGGTCGCGCTCCGCCGCGGCGATGAGGGGGAAGTGCGACTCCACCGAGCGGAGCACGGTCGACAGCTCGATGGGTTGCGCCACAGCCACGGACGACCACCCGAGGGCGACCACGAAGGCGAGCGTGGGGGTCTTCACTTGGCGCGCTCCGTCGTGACGCCGAGGGGCGCGGGCATCGGAGGGAAGCCGTTGAACTGGCGCCAGAGCTCCCAGCCGAGGCGCACCCGGTTGAGGAGCACCCAGCCGTTGGCGCGCACCCCCTGCCGGAGGTAGCGCCCGGTGGGCCAGCGCGCGCCGGGCTCGGGGACCACCAGCACGCGAAACTTCCCCTGGCCGTTGTCCGCGGAGTCGACGACGGCGATGCGACCGCCGAAGGTGCCGTAGGCGAGCGTCGGCCAGCCGGTGAACTGCAACGCGGGCCAGCCCTCGAACTGCAGCCGCACGTGCTGCCCCTCGTGAAGCAGCGGCACGTCGTTGCCGTCGGCCCAGAGTTCCACCGCCCGCGCGTCGGTGTCGGGCACGAACACCACCAGCGGGTCGCCGGCCTTCACCTGCTCGCCCCCGGTCGCGGCGATGAGCCGCAGCACCGTGCCGTCCCTCGGCGCTGCGACGAGCTGCGTGGCCTGCCGCGCGAGGCGCACCTCGATGCGCGCGAGCTCCCCGGTCGCCGAGGCGATCTCCGACGCCGCCGCCGCCCTCGCCGCGCGCGCGTCCTCGATGGAGGCGAAGCCGTCGGTGCCCACCCGAAGCAGGTCGGACTGCAGCGCGCTCTCCTCGCTCTGCGCCGCGCTCAGCGCCGCCTGAGCCCGGTCGACCTCGGCGCGCGCCCTCGCCCGATCGAGCTCGGCGAGCTCGCCCGTGCGCGTCGAGGCGAGGCCCTCGGCGATGAGCGCCCGCTGCCGGTCGAAGTTGAGCTGCGCGGTGCGCGACGTCGCCTCCGTCGCCAGCAGCACCTGCCGCGCTGAGCGCACCCGGTCCTGCGCCATGCGCACTCGGCTCGTGGCGGCCCCGACGGCGCTCTGCCGCGACTGAGTGAGCTGCCCGATGCGCTCGCCGATGGCCCCCTCCCGGGCCCTCGCGGCGTCGAGCCGGGCCTGCACCGCGTCGCGCTCCTGCCGCAGCCGCGCGATGATCTGCGGGTCGTTGTCGGAGATCTCGAGCAGGGGTTCGCCCGAGCGCACGTGGCTGCCGTCGCGCACCCAGAACTTCACCACCCGCCCCTCGATGGGCGCCTCGATGGTCTGCTGGCGCTCGAGCGGGGCGTAGGCCACGACGCGGCCGTGGCCCGCGGCGGACTGCTGCCACGGCACCAGCACGACGGAGAGCACCACGACGGCGAAGAGCGCGCCGAACACCGCGGCGCAGACGCTCGCCCCGCCCGACGACGGGACCATCTCGGCGGCGGCGGCGGACCCGGCGACGTCCGGGGTGACGGGCAGCGTGGGATCGAAGGGTTGCATGGCGGCGCTCATCGGGCGGAGGGGAGGGCGAAGGTGGTGTCGCAGCGGCGCGCGAGGTCGGCGCGGTGCGTGAGAAGCAGCAGCGTCCACGGCGCGGCGCGGTCGAGCAGCGCGGGGAGCACCCCGGCGATGGTCTCGTCGTCGAGGCCGTCGAGCGCGTCGTCGACCACGAGCAGCCGCGGTCGACGCGCGATGGCCCGGGCGAACATCAGCCGCCACGCCTGCGCCGACGAGAAGGGCCTGCCCCCGGGCTGCAGCCGGGTGTGCACGCCGTCCGCGAAGGCCGCCACCGCGTCCTCGAGGCCCACCGCGCGCAGGGCGGCGCGCACGTCCTCGGCGCTCACCTCGGCGCTGCCCACGGCGACGTTGTCGTAGATGGTCCCGTCGAAGATCTCCGGGCGGTGCACGAGCTCCGTCGCGCGGTGCAGCGCGTCCGGGGAGAGCTCGCGCACGTCCGCCCCGTCGACGCGCACGACCCCCTGGGTGGGCGACCGCAGCCCGACCGCCAGCCTCGCGAGGGTGCTCTTCCCCGCGGTGGAGACGCCCACCACGGCGGCGCGCTCGCCCGGCGCGACCCTCAGCGTGACGCCCTGCAGGGGGGCGCTCCCGTCGTCGTAGCGGAAGCCGACGTCGAGCAGCTCGAGCCCGAGCCGGTCGTCCCTTCGCGGCGGTGGCAGCGGGGCGCCGACCGAGCGCTCGACGGGCAGGTCGACGAGGTGCCCGAGCTTGTCGACCGCGGTCACGAGGTCGTACCAGGCGTCGAGCTGCTTGCTGAACTTCGCCACGCCGGCGAGCACCGCGGAGACGATGAGCTCCGCCGCCGCGAGCTGCCCGACGGAGAGCGCCCGCTCGCTCACCAGCCACCCCCCGAGGCCGAGGAGCGCGGCGCTGAGGATGGCCTTGAGGGCGCGCGAGCCGATCTGCTGGCGCATCACGATGCGGAAGTGCGTCGCGCGGGCGGTGAGGTAAGCCTGCGTGAGGCTGCGCATGCGCTCGACGGCGTAGGCCCGAGAGCCCTCCGGGCGAAAGGTCTGGGGGAAGCGGCCGAGCTCCTGCAGCCACGCGGCGACGGCGTACTTGCCTTTGGACTCCTCGATGCTGGTCGGGATCGCGTCGTGCCCGAGCGGGAAGAGGATGATCACGATGCCGAGCACCAGCACCACGTCGAAGGCCAGCAGCGCGGGGTGATAGAACGCGAGGAGCACCGTGCCGATCACGGCCTGGAGCACCAGCGCGAGGCCCTCGAGCAGCAGCGACGCGGCGGTCTTCTGGACGGTCACGACGTCGAAGAAGCGGTTGAGCAGCTCGGGGACGTTGTTTTCGTCGTGGGCGTCGCTGCGCATCTTCGGCAATCGGTGCGCGAGGTCGATCGCCACGCGAACGAACACCCGGCGCTGCAGCAGCTCGACGACGAGGAACTGCATCGAGGCCATGATCCCCTCGAAGGAGAGGCCCACGAGCACGAAGAAGGTCAGCACGAACACCTGCTGGAGCACCGTGCCGAACGCGACGGTGTTGACCAGCGAGGCGACCGCGATGGGCACCGCGAGCGAGACGAGCCCGATGCCCGCCGCGTAGACGAGCACCACCCAGAGGTCGTGCCCCTCGGTGCGGACGAGCTGAAAGACGCGGCGAATCGGGTCGGGGTGGGCGTGGGCGTTCATCGGGTGCGGCGTTGCCCCACAGCAGCGAGCGTGCCGCCCGTGAGCGCCGCAGATTGCGCCCGATCAGCGGAGAGACGGCCGTGCGGCGCTTTGTCTCACCATCTACAAAGGTTGCTCATGCCATGGAGCGCGCGGCGACGTCGGCGACGATGTCCACGGCGGGTGACCCGACACCCGAGGGTGCGAGGCACGGTCTCGCGTTGAGCGTGCACCGATCGTCGCCTACCGTGGCTGCATGCTTTGGAGGGGCGGGAGGGGGCGGGCGGGCGTTGTCATCGCATGGGCGATGCTGGGTGGGCTGAGCGCGTCGTGCACCTCGGCGCCTCCGAGCGGGACGTCGTTGCCCTCCACCGTGGAAGCCGGCGGTGACGTCAACGCGCACGGCTACGCCGACGTGCTGGTGGGCTCCCCCGGCGCGGCCGTTGCCGCGGGTGTCTACGTGGGGGGACGCACCGGCGCCAGGACGGCGCCCGACATCGCCCTGGAGCCTCCCGTCGGCGACCCGGCCGAGGGCTTCGGCGCCTGGATGGCCGGGGCGCATCTGAACGGCGACGGCCGCTCGGATGTGGTCGTCGGCGCCCCGGGCGCGGACTCGGGGCGCGGTCGACTCTACGTCTACTACTCCTCCCCGACGGGCCTCGGACCGCGGCCTTCGCGTACGCTGAGTCCCCCGGGCAGCGAGGCCTTCGCCGGCCTGGCCCACTGAGCGATGTCCTATCGTGCCGCCATCGTAGACCTCGCGCGCCCGACGCCTGCGCAGGTCGGAGACTTCGTAGGCTACGTCTTCAGAGCGCATAGCTGGTACAAGGGCCTGACCCTGGGTCAACCAGAGATGCGCTTCGGGTTCTACCTCGACCCCTCCGCCGGCCACGCGCGAAGAGTCCGACCCGATGGCTCCGTGGAGCTCGTCGAGACGCGCGACGGGGACATCTTCACCATCAACCTGGGGATACCGACGCAGCGCTACCTCGAGCGCTTCGGTCACCTCGAGTTCGTCTTCGACATGGTCGCGCATCTCAGGCCACGCGCGGCCCCGGGCTCTGGCACCGGCGACCCCTCCTGGCGCGATGATCGCGCCCAGGTGTTTTCGCCCGAGCACGGGGTCGTCACCGTGCCGAGGGACGTCCTCGACGTGGGCACGGTGGAGCTCACGGCCGTCATCCACCCGCTCACCGACAGCACGTACCATTGGACGCCCGCGTGGGAGCGGCTGAGCCGGTGGTCCTGGCCCGAGGAGAGCGGCGGCCGCGCTGCGATCGCTCGCCTCGGCGAGGTCGTGGAGCGAGCGATGAGAGACCCGAACGGGAGCTTCGACGCGGCCATGCTGCTGCAGGGCATCCCCTGGCAGGGACGAGCCCGTCACGCCTACGACGTCTACGAGTTCATCGCCCCGGAGCGAGAGCGGCAGCGACGAGAAGCGACCCTGGCGATCGAGCGGATGCTGGACCACGTCTTCGCGGGGCGCTGACCCCCTGAACCCCTCCTCGCGCCCTTCTGCCGGCGTCGCGGCCTCACCAGCGCACCCGGTCGCCCGCCCTTATCTCCGGCGCGCTCGCGGCGGTCCACTCGATCACGTGCCGCACGTCGTCGTGGCAGCGCGGCGCGGCGTCCCCCGCGGGGAAGCCCCGCTCGACCGCCCTCACCGCGCCGTCCGCCGAGAGGTAGGTCACGTCGATGGCGAAGCCCACCGCGCCGTTCACGATGCACGCCTCGGTGGTGAGCGGAAACTCCAGCCACAGCGCTCGCCCCTCGGGCAACGCCTCGCGCCCGCTCAGTCCGACCGAGCGCGCGGCCGCGGTGTCCGCCACCTCCGCGCACCCGGCGGCCACCTCCGCGTCGCCGCGATGCACGGTGAACGCCCGACCCTCGCACGCGCAGCCCGCGAGCCAGAGGGCCGCGAGGCCGAGGCGCGCCGTCACAGCGACCCGAGGAAGGCCAGCAGCGCCGCGCGGTCGCCCGGGGCGAGGATCGACACCGCGCGCACCGAGGCCGCGGCCTCGCCGTCGTGCGCCGCGATGGACATCTCCAGCGTGCTCGACCGGCCGTCGTGCATGTACGGCGCGGTGCGGGCGATGCCCCAGAGCGGCGCCGTGCGGAAGTCCCGAGGGCCCGCCGGTCCGTCAGGGATGCCGGGCGCTCCGGGCGGCGCGACGTCGTGCAGCAGGAGGTCGCTGTAGAGCGGCACCGGGCGACCGTCGGCGTCGGCCAGCGAGGGCGCGTGGCAGGCGGCGCATCCCACGCGGGCGAACACCGCGGCGCCCGCGTCCTCGGCGGCCGGGTCGCGGCGGGTGCGCGGCGGCGGCGCGAGGCTGCGCACGAAGAAGGCCACGTCGTCGAGGGCCTGCGGGCTCAGCTCCGGGTCGGCCACGGCGTCGTCGTCGCGCTGGTTGCCGAAGGTCTCGCCCTCGATGGGCGGAACGGTGACGCCGAGCTCGTTGCTCATGGCGTCGCGCACGAACTCCCGGATCGACGGCACGCCGGCCTTCCACCCGAAGCGCCCCAGGCGACCGTCGGGCAGGCGCCGCACCCGCCCGCGGATGCCGTCGTGGTTGACGTCGTCGGGGTCGGCGAGCGCCGCGATGACGGCGTCGGGGATGGCCTCGATGCGCCCGAGGCCGAGCGTGTGCGGGGTCTGGCGCAGCTCGAAGAAATTGCTCCGCGCGTCGAGCGGGGCGCGCGCGTCGAAGGCCGCGAAGCGGTGCGCCATGGTGCCCATCGCGGGCTCGGTGAAGGCGCCGGTCATCGGGTCGAGGATGCCCTGCCGCGTGACGTCGACCCCCTGCGGACCGGCCCCGCCGAGCACCGGGTCGAAGTGGCACGCGCGGCACGAGTCGCCGTTGAAGCGCGGGCCCAACCCACCGCGGAAGGCGAAGTCCGCGTCGTAGCCCCGCCGCCCCCGCTCGAAGCGCAGGGCCGCCGCCGAGTCGAGCGTCTCATACGGACCACCGTATTCCCCCACCGCGACGATCGGCGCTCCCGGAGGCAGCAGGCCCTCGCTGCGCTGAGAGCTTCCGCCGAGGGAGTCGAGGAAGGCCACCACGCTCGCGCGCTCGGCGGCGGTGAGCGCCCGGTACGCGTCGCGGCTGCGGGTCGACTCGCCCGCGTGCATCTGGATGGCCTCGTCGAGCGTGTCGGCCCGGCCGTCGTGCAGCCAGGGCCCCGTCGCGCCGACGCCCCAGAGGGGCTGCGTGCGAAACTCCGACCCGCTCGCGAGCTTCATCGGGACGCCGTCCGCGAGGTCGGGCCCCATGTCGTGCACGAGCAGGTCGGAGTACGCGGGGATCAGCCCGCGCGGGCCGCGCAGCGTGGGCGTGTGGCAGTCGTCGCACCCGACGCGGTCGAAGTGGGCGCGGCCCGCGGCGCTCTCCGGGGTCGGCGCGTCGGGGCGAGGCGCGGCGGTGAGCATCGCGTACGAGACGAGGTCGAAGAGGTCGGCCTCGGCGAGCTCGGGGTCGGGCACGCCGTCGTGGTCGACGGTGGGCTCGTCGGGCGCGGCGACCTGCTCCTGCACCGCGCGACCGGTGCCTGGGTCGCCGGTGAGGGCCTGGCGGGCGTGCGAGATGTCCGCGGCGGAGGGCACCGGGAGGCGGGCCTTGAGGGCGTCCGGGAGGGGGTTCGAGGTGATCCCTAGGTGGTTGAAGATCGGGCCGCGGATGAAGCCCTCGATGGAGACCGTCTGCGACTTGCGGCCGAAGCGCCCGACGAACCCGCGGTCGTAGTTGGCGCGGCCGGACACCCCGTCGCCGTTGCGGTCGTCGGGGTCGGCGCGGGAGAGGATCTCCTCGTCGGGGATCTCCGCCAGCAGCCCGACGCCGAAGAAGGGGATGGGCTTTCGCGTCGCGACCACGTTGGTCTGCGGGGTGGTCCCCTCTCGGCCGGTGTCGAGGTTGTACTGGGCCTGCACGCCGTTGACGCCGGTGGGGGTGAACGACCCGTCGGGCAGGCGCTGCCCCAGCAGCTGGAAGGCGCGGTAGCGCGCCCCGCCGCCGCCGGTGTCAGGGCGCTCGTGGCAGTCGGAGCAGGCCGAGACGTTGTAGAGCGGACCGAGGCCGGTCGCGGGCGTGAAGCGGCGGCGGGCCACCGCGAGGCCGCGCGCATAGGTCGCCCGCTGCTCGGCGGTGACGCTCGGGCGGGCGGCCCCCATGTCCGCGAAGATGTCCTGCGGAACCGTCGGTTCGGGCGCCGGGTCGCTGCACCCGATGAGCACGAGCAGCGGAGCAAGGAAGCGGAGGCGATGGGCACCCATGGACATCGGGCTGGTCCTCACTCGGAAGCCCGCAGGAGGCGGGCGATGGCGACGCCGACGAAGGGCCCGGAGGCGCTGCCGAGGCTGCCGCCGACGGCGGTCAGTCGCCCAGAGGCGTCTCCGAAGACCGAATGCAGATCGAGCGCCGTGGCGACGGGCTCCTCCACGGGCGTGAGCGTGGCGAGGTCGAGGCGGATCACCGCGCCGTTCACCCCCACCACGTGGGCCGCGTCGGGGGTGCGCATCCACACGCCGTTGAGCCCCGGCAGCGGATCGAGCGACCGCGCCGTCCAGGCGCTCCCGTCCCACCGGGCGACGAGCGCGTTGCCTCGGCCGCCCACCGCGAGCACGTGGCTCGCGTCGGTCCCCCAGACGGACACCAGGTCGCCGCTCACGCCCGCGAACTCCTCGCGCCACCGTCCCCCGTAGCGGTGCAGCACGACCCCGTGCTGGCCCACCACGTAGACGTTGTCCGCCCCGGTGCCCCACACCTTGAAGAACGCGCCGACCCCCGCGCGCATCAGCGTGGGCACCTCGACCGCCGTCCACCCTGCGCCGTCGCGGTGGAGCAGCACCGGCGGCGACTCCCCGTCGCCGGTGCCCCCGACGGCCCACAGGTCGTCCGGGCTTGCGCCCCAGACGCCCCACAGCGGCGCGCGCGTCGGCGTCACCTCCGGGGACCACGCGAGACCGTCCCAATGCACCACGGTCCCCTGGTCGCCGACGACGGTGACGTCATCGCGGCCGAAGCCGTAGCTCCAGTGGAGCCGCGGCGTATCGAGGCCGAGCGAGAGGCGGGCCCACCGGCGCCCGTCGAAGTGCATCACCAGCCCGTCAGACTGGCGACCTCCCACGGCGTACAGGTCGTCTCCCGCGGGCCCCCACACGTTGAGCAGCCAGCCCAGCTCGGCGGCCTCGAAGGCGGGAGCCCACCGGGTCGGGTCCGGCGCAGGCGTCGGCGGATCGCTGCACCCGGCCAGCACCGCGACGAGCACCACGCAGACGATTCGCCGCACGGACGACATCTCCTCCGCGGCCATGCAAATCTTCACCCTCTGCGAGAAAACAGGGCGAAAGCGCATGAGGCGGGGGCGGACTCGGGACGGACCTTGCGCGAGGCGGCGCAGGATCTGCGGCAGCGTCGGGTGACGCGCTCAGCGGGCGAGCGCGGCGAAGGGATCGGCGCCCGGCACCAGGGCGGCGAGGGTCTCGGCCCCCGCCACGTCGCGGATCTCCATCCGCTTCGGACCCAGCTGGTGCCTGGTGGCGACGAGGGCCCCGGTGGAGAGCCTCGTCCAGCCCTCCCAGCTCGCCTCGAGACCGCCGATGGGGATGATCGAGACCCACATCCGCCACGCGCGGGGGAGGCCGTTCTCGTCGAGCAGCCAGAGGTAGCGGTCGCCCGGGGTCACTCCGCCGGAGCGGTACTGGAGCAGCAGCGCGTCGCGGCCGTCGACGCGCGCCACCGAGCGGGCGACGCCCTCGTCGAAGACCTTGACCACGGGGTTGAGCCAGAAGGAGTCGTTGATCCAGCGGCGCCATGCGGTGTCGAGGGCCTCGTCGAGCTCGGCGCCCGAGAGCGCTCGTGGGCCGCGCCAGGCGGCTCCGCGGCGGGTGTTGAGGTCGATGAGCACGCGGAGGTCACCGTGCTCGAAGCGGTCGAGCGAGCGGGCGCGGTCCCAGAGGTGGCGATCGCCGTTGAAGAAGGTCCAGCGGACGGCGCCGGTGCGGGCCCAGGCGTCGGCGTGGACGGCCGCGAGCATGCGGCGGGCGAGGGCGTCGGCGTCGCCCGCCACCGTCGAGGGCGCGGGGTGCCGGAGGTAGAGCCAGGCGCCCGTCACGAGCGCGACCAGCAGCGCGGCGATCACCCCGAGGGCGCGCAGGGACTTCTTCACGATCGGGCGCATGGATGGAGAGTGCGCTCAGGCCGCGGCGGAGTCTTCGGTCGAACGCTCGACCTCGTCGACCTCGTCGGGGTCTGGCGTCGAGGGAGCCACGAGGGTCGGTGCGGCGGCGCTCTTCGCGGCGAGCCACGGGCGGTAGTGCCGCTCGAAGAACTTGTCCTCGAAGTTACGCCACGCGGTGATCCCGCCGAGGAGGCGGTAGAGCCGGATGAACGCGAAGGAGATGTCCGGCTGCCACCAGAGGAAGCCCGCGCGCACGCTCTGGGGAAACAGGTGGTGGTTGTTGTGCCACTCGCCCGCGACGAGCCCCGGCCAGAACGCGTTGATCGAGAGGTTGCGCCGGTCGAACTCGATGCCGTCGCGGCGACGGTCCTTGCCGCCCGCGTGAAGGTCGTAGTTGTGCGCGCGGATGCCGATGCCCCACACGGCCGCCCAGCCGAAGAGGGCCGTGGCGAGGGCGTGGCCGCCAAGGAGGTAGAAGATGCCGTACCAGGCCGCCCAGTTGAGCGCGAAGTGGGCCCAGGTGCGGGCGGGGTGGGCGATGGTCCCCCAGCGCTGGTACTGCTCGTAGGAGTTGAGCTTCACGCCGGTGTGGCCGATCAGCGCGGCGACCTGCTCGTAGTCGCGGGGAGAGAGCGTGCGGCTGATGGGCTGGTGAAGCTCCGCCGCGAGGAAGCAGTAGAGCCACCCCGCCCGGGCGTTGTACGGGTCGCCCGGCTGGTCGGAGTAGGCGTGGTGGACGTGGTGGGAGACCACGTAGGTCTCCTCCGGGACGATCTTGATCGACAGCTCGCGGCAGAGCGCCCGCGCGAAGCGGTTGCGGAAGGTGAACGCGCGGTGCGTCGAGTAGCGGTGCAGCCAGACGGTGCCGTGCGTGCCGATCCACACCATGCTGTAGAGGAAGCCCGCCAGCATCAGCGTCCAGCTGAAGTACTTCGTCAGGAACACCACCCCGAAGGGGATCAGCGACAGCGTCCAGAACCAGCCGGTGAAGGCGATCCAGGTCTTGCGGTCGTGGAGGATGTCCATGCGCGAGCGCCAGGCCCGCATGATCTCTGCGTTGGTCGGCTTGGAGAGCACGCCGTCTCTGGTCCAGCCATAGACGGGTTCGCGCAGCGCGCGGGCGAGCAGTGGGAGCGCCATCGATCGAGTCCTCTGGCGATCGACCGGTGGGTCGCGCCTGGCCGACCGCAGATGCCGTGGCGCGCGGGCATCCTCCCACGCCACCTCAGCCCGCGACCAGCCGTCGCTTCCACCAAATCGCTGCGTTGTAGCCTACGCACCCTGTACCCACGGGCTGGCTCGACGGCCACGGCGCCTTGGAGTAGTGAAGCGCCGCCTCGAAACCGTTCCCCTACCGCTTCCCGTACCCGAAGGACCTCCGATGGCGCTGAAAGTCGCAATCGTGGGCCTGCCCAACGTGGGCAAGTCCACCCTGTTCAACGCGCTCACCCAGACCGCGGCGGCGCAGGCCGCCAACTACCCGTTCTGCACCATCGAGCCCAACGTCGGCGACGTGGCCGTCCCGGAGCCCCGGCTCGACGTGCTCGCCAAGATCGTCGGCTCGAAGGAGATCATCCCGGCGCGCATCAACTTCGTCGACATCGCCGGCCTCGTGCGCGGCGCGTCCAAGGGCGAAGGCCTGGGCAACCAGTTTCTCGCGAACATCCGCGACTGCGACGCCGTGGCCTTCGTGGCGCGCTGCTTCATCGACGACGACATCATCCACGTCGAGAACCGCGTCGACCCCATCTCCGACCTCGACATCATCGAGACCGAGCTGATGCTCGCCGACCTGGAGAGCCTCGAGAAGCGCAGCAACACCCTGGAGAAGCGCGCCCGCGGCGGCGACAAGGAGGCCATCGCCACGCTGCGCCTGGTGAAGGTCGCCCTCGACCTGCTCAACGCCGGGCGCCCCGCACGCGCGGCGGTCATCGCCCCGGAGGACGAGAAGGCCTGGCGGATGCTCCAGCTGCTCACCTCCAAGCCGTCGCTCTTCGTGTGCAACGTCGACGAGGGCTCCGCCGACCAGGGCAACGAGCTCTCCGCCAGGGTGGCAGAGCGCGCGGCCCGCGACGGCAGCCGCTCGGTGGTGATCTCCGCCCGCATCGAGAGCGAGATCGCCATGCTCGCGGCCGACGAGCGCAAGGAGTTTCTCGACACGCTCGGGCTGAAGGAGCCCGGGCTCAACCGGCTCATCCGCGAGGCCTACGCCCTGCTCGGGCTGCGCACCTACTTCACCGTCGGCCCCAAGGAGGCCCGCGCCTGGACCATCCAGGCAGGGGACACCGCGCCCGTCGCGGCGGGGGTCATCCACACGGACTTCGAGCGCACCTTCATCCGCGCCGAGACCATCGCCTACGACGACTTCGTGCGCCTCAAGGGCGAGTCCGGCGCCCGCGACGCGGGCCGGCTCCGCCTCGAAGGCAAGGAGTACGTGGTGCAGGACGGCGACGTGATGCACTTCCGCACCGGCGCCTGACATCGCCGTCCCGGGACACCCCCGTCGGTGCTACCATCCCCGCCGCTGCCGTGACCCTACCGCCCCCGCCTTGGCTCGTAGATCCGTTGCCCTGGCACGCCGCGGCGTCTCCGATCGAGATCCCCCGCGCCCCCATCGACCCGGAGACGGAGTCCGCGCTGCAGCTCGGGCGCTACGTCCCGCTCTTCGGCTGGGGCGCCACCGAAGACGAGGCCCGGAGGGTGGTGGCGCTGGTCTCCAGGGCCTACTCGACCGAGGCCGACCCCGGGGCCATCGACTGCCTCTCGGTGATGCTCCTGCACCCCGCCCTCGGCACCCGCCCGATGGCCTACCTCTCCGAGGCGATCCAGTCGGGGAGCGCCCCGGCGGCGTGGGGCAAGGTCGCCCTGGCCGCGGCGGGGCTGCTCGGGGCGGGCGACGCGCTGAGGGCGGAGTTCGGCGAGCCCATGCTGGACTGTCCCTCGCTCAGGGCCGACGCGCTGCGCACCGTCGCCGTCGGAGGGGCCGAGCGGTACACCTTCCCCGAAGGCTTCGCGAGGCTCTGCGCGGCGGAGAAGGAGCTCGCGGGGACGCGCGACGCGGAGTCCTTCACGGCGCTGAGGGCGTGGTTCGAGCTGGTGCTGGCGAGGCGCTGGTCGGCGCACGACACGCTGAGGGAGATCCGGCTGGAGTCGCTGCCCGCGGCGGACGCGTGGCTGGTCTCGGCGGGGTTGTTCCTGGTGGGGGACGACGGGGCCAAGGGGAGGATGACGGAGTACGCTGCGCTGGCGCTGGAGGGGCTGCAGACGGCGGCGCCGAGGGCGCTGCCGACGCTGGCGCGAGAGCTGGCCGAGCTGGTGGCGCAGCCGTGGGCGAGGCGATGGGACCACCTGCGCTGCGCGGCCGCGAAGGACCACGCGGCGGCGGCGGTGAGGGCGTGGCTGAGCGCGGCGCTCTACGAGACCCACGAGGAGGGGACCGAGCACGAGACCCTCGGGCCCGAGATGACCAGGGCCGCCAAGGAGGCCCGGGCGCTGGTCGGGGGCTTCCTGCTCGACTGGTTCGTGCAAGACCGCGAGGCCCGCTCCCGCGTCGACCACTGGGCCGGAGACGTGCTGCGGATCTACCACCGGCTGCACGGCGCCTCGATGCTGGGCAGCGCCCTCGACGAGGTGATCGGATGAGCGCCTTCGACGACGCCATCGACGCCCTCCACGAGAGCATCGCCGAGTGGAACCGCGGGGCCGTCCCCGGCACCATCTCCCGCTGCGCGGTGTGCTTCGACGCCGCCGCGAAGGAGGGAGACTCCCGGGCCGCGGTGGGGGCCGCGGTGGCTCGCGGGCTCGCAGGCGACCACGAGGGCGCCCGGCGCCGGCTGCTGGAGGCGACCGCCCGCTGGCCCGACGCGGCGGGCGCGTACGTGGCGCTGGGGATGCTCGGGCTGCGCTCCCCGGACGTGCTGGCGCAGGCAGCGGAGGCGTCGTGGGCCCTCACCGCGGCGCGCTCGCTGGCCCCGTCGGTGGGCTGCATCGAGCGCTCGCTGGCGGCGGCGCTGGCGGCGCAGGGCGAGTTCATGGGGGCGCTGCAGTGCGCGAGGGCGGCGCTGGCGATCGACCCCGACGACGAGGAGGCGCGGCTCTGGTCGGCGCTGCTCCGGCTCTACTTCGGCGGGGACATCACCTCGGCCTCGGTGCTCATCGAGCTGCCCACCGAGGCGCTGCTCCGGGGGCGCTCGACGGCGATCTGGCTCGGGGCGGTGGCGGGCAACTACGCGCGCGGGGAGTTTCACGAGGCGCGGGTCTCGCTGCGCAAGTGCATCGGGGTGTTCAAGCAGGGGGCGACGCCGGAGAAGCCGCTGGTGGACAGCGCGCGGCGGTGGTTTCGCGAGCTGCGGGGCTTCGGGGCGGGCGTGCCGATGACGGGAGAGCGCTGGGTGCGCGACGTGGGCGGGGCGCAGAGCGAGTACGTCCGCACGCGATCGGCGCTGTCGGCCTTCCGCGACGCGGTCGTGCAGTCGGGCCACCGGTGCCCCTCGGACGTGGTGACCGTGCTGGACATCGACGGCGCGCTCGGGGCGATGGAGGCCCGGGCGCGGCGGGGGATGCTGGAGTACGGGGCGAGGCTGATGGTGCGGGGATTCGCCGAGGCCTACCTGCCGATGGTGGCCTGCCTCGAGCCGCCGCCCATGGAGATGCTCGCGGCGATGGGCCTGGTGCGGCTGGATGGCTGACGTTGTACCCGGCGATGCCGTGGGGACTGTAGGGTAGCGGGCATGATCCGTCTGGAGGTCGAGCAGGGCGAGGCGAAGGGTCGGGTCTTCGAGCAGGACGTCGAGGAGATCACGCTGGGCCGCGCGCCCAACGCCGACCTGCTGTTGCCCGACTGGCACGTCTCGGGCTCGCACGGGGTCATCACCGTCGACCGGGAGAGCGGCGCGGCGCGCTACCGCGACCTGAAGAGCACCAACGGGTCGAGGGTGATCCGCGGCCGGCAGACCATCGCCGTGGACTCGACGGTGGGCTTCGAGGTGACGCTGAAGAGCGGCGACCGGCTGCAGCTCGGCGACCACGAGCGGCCGGTGCTGGTGGGCGTGTCGGTGTCGATCCTGCCTGCGACGACGCCCTTCCTCCCGACCACCGGGTCGATGCTGTCGGCGACGATTCCTCCGAGCTCGCCGGGGGCCTCGGTGCTGCGCGCCCCGACGGTGCAGACGCCCGACGAGCCCGAGGCCAAGGTGCTGGTGATGCGCCCGGTGGAGACCGTGGCGGAGGTGCAGCGCACCGTCGAGAGCGACCCGGGCTCGCTCAAGGGACTGCTCTCGGTGCTGCGGATGCTCACCGGCGCGATCGAGCTCGACGAGGTCTTCGACGCCATCGAGGCGGCGGTCTTCGAGGCGGTGCCGAAGGCGACGCACCTGACGCTGGCGCTGCGCGATGACAGCGGCGACAAGCCCACCTACGTGGCGGTGACCACGAGGGTGCGCGGGCGCACCGACAAGAGCGGCGAGGCGGTGCCCATCTCCAAGAGCGTCGTGCGCAAGGTGGTCGAGCAGCGCGCGGCGGTGCTGGCGGCGGACGCGATGCGCGAGGTGGGCGAGACCGCGAGCATCATGGGGGCGAAGATCCTGTCGACGATGGGGGTGCCGCTCTGGCGGGGCGAGGAGATCCTCGGGGTGCTGCAGGTGGACAACCGCGCGCAGCCCGGGATGTTCAAAGACCGCGACCTGGAGATGCTGATGCTGGTGGGCCAGCAGGCGAGCCTGGCGGTGCACAACGCGCGGCTCTACCGGCAGGTGAAGGTGGCGGAGATGAGCGCCCGTACGGAGAACTCCTTCCTCAAGCAGCGCGCTCAGAAGAAGTTCGAGGGCATCATCGGCGACTCGCGCGAGATGAAGAGCCTCTTCGACAAGATGGCGAAGGTGGTCGACACGCGGGTGAGCGTGCTGATCGAGGGCGAGACGGGCACCGGCAAGGAGCTGGTGGCGAGCGCGGTGCACTACCAGTCGCGGCGGCGCGACAGGCTCTTCATCGCCCAGAACTGCGCGGCGCTTCCGGAGACGCTATTGGAGAGCGAGCTCTTCGGGCACAAGAAGGGCGCGTTCACCGGGGCGACGGAGGACAAGAAGGGCCTCTTCGAGCTGGCCGACGGGGGCACGCTCTTCCTCGACGAGATCGGCGAGATGCCCCTCGGGCTGCAGGCGAAGATCCTCCGGGTGCTGCAGGAGGGCGAGGTTCGCCCGCTGGGGAGCGGCACCGTGAAGAACGTCGACGTGCGCATCGTCGCGGCGACCAACCGCAGGCTCGAAGACGAGGTGAAGGCCGGGCGCTTCAGGCAGGACCTCTACTACCGGCTGCAGGTGTTTCCGGTGCGGATTCCTGCGCTGCGCGAGCGCCGCGAGGACATCCCCACGCTCGCGGCGCACTTCCTCAAGCGCTACACGCAGGAGCTGGGCAAGCCCGTCGCGGGCTTCTCTCAGCAGGCGATGGAGCTGCTCATGTCCTACGACTTCCCGGGCAACGTCCGTGAGCTCGAGAACGAGGTGCAGCGGCTGGTGATCCAGTGCGAGCCCGGCGGGTACGTGATGGCGGAGCACCTGTCTCCGCGCATCCGCAACATCGAGGGGCTTCTCGACAAGATCAGGGCGCCGCGAGGGACGCTCAAGGACATGATCGAGCACATCGAGAAGTGGTTGCTCATCGAGGCGCTTCGAGAGCACGGCAACAACAAGAGCGCGACCGCCAAGACCCTGGGCATCACCCGCGAGGGCCTTCACAAGAAGCTCAAGGGCTACGGCATCAGCTGAGGGCCGCCTGAGGGCGCCGGAATCGGGATGCCAAAGGTCATCGGCTCGGTGCCCGGCGACGCGAAGGCCAGCGGCTGCAGCGCCGTCAGCAGGCAGGCGTCCACGCTGGCGCCCGCGTCGGCGTCGAGGCGCGCGGCGCTCACCCGGCCGCGGATGCTGATGGTGACCCACACGTCCGCGGCGCGGGGATGGCCCGGGTTGATCGCCGAGAGGCACCGCTGCATCGCGGGGAGGGCCGAGCGGATGATGCTCGCGACGTCCACCCCGTAGTCCCCGCTGCTGGCCGGGACGATCGGGGGGACGTCCGCCGCGGGCCGGGGGCGCAGCCGGGGCTCCTCGGTGTAGCTCGGCATGCCCGGATCGGCGATGTGGAAGTCGTCCTCGACGCGAGGCGCCGCGGCAGGGACGTCCGCCGAGGGCGACGGCGTCGGCGGGGTCGCGGGGGTGACGGCGCGGCGAGCGATGGGAGCGGGCGACCGCGCGGGGGATGGGCTTCGGCGCGTGAGCGCGAAGACGGCGCCGAGGGCGAGCACGGCGCCCGCGCCGATGAGCACCCGCTGGTCGACGGCGCCACGCTGTGCGGAGGATCGACGGTCGTTCATGTCGACGCGGAGGGTACTACGCGCAGGGAGCGCAGGGCACGTCAGGGCGCGGCGGGGAGGCTGCCGCGCAGCATCACGAAGACCAGCACGCCGGTGACGGACACGTAGAGCCAGATGGGGGCCAGCCAGCGCGTCACCCGGCGGTGCCGGTCGAACTGCTTGCGGAACGCGAAGTAGAAGGCCACCAGCGCCATCGGCACCACGGGCATCGAGAGCAGCACGTGGCTCGCGAGCACCAGGAGGTAGAGGGCCTTCATCGGTCCGTGGCCCGCGTAGCGAGTGTCGCCGTGGACGAAATGGTAGGTGAGGTAGCTCACCAGGAAGAGCGCCGAGGCCGCGAAGGCGCCGATCATGAAGTAGCGGTGCGCCCGGAGCTGCCTGCGGCGGACGGAGATCCAGCCGCCGACGAGCAGCGCCGCCGCGGTGGCGTTGAGGCCCGCGTTGACCGCCGGGAGGAAGCGCAGGTCGACGCCCCCCGCCCCGCCTCGGCGGATGAGCAGCAGCCACGCGATGAACGCGAGGGCCACGGTGGACACCACCGCGGTGAATACGAAGAAGGCCCGGTCGGGGGCCGTCGAGGAGGGATCGCGATCGGAGGGGGCGCTCAGGGCCGACATGGCGCGCGTTATAGGTCCATTGCTCGGAGGATGGCGACCGGCAGCGGGTCAGGTCATGCGACGCCACCAGCAGGCCACGCGCTGCCACGGCGTCATCGGGGCGCGGATGGCCTCGTAGGCCCGCACCGCATGGGCCTCCAGGGCTTCGAGCGTGCCCGCCGGGATGCCGAGGCCGAAGCGCACCCGGTCGACCTCCGCGGCCGCCGCCCCCAGCTCCGGAATCTGCGGCAGCCCCTTCGCCTCGCGCTGCGCGCTCACCTTCGCGACGAGCTCGTCGACGGTGTCCCCGGGCAGCACCCGGAGCCCGACGTCCCCGAGGGCCACGGTGACGTACTCCCACCGGCGCAGCGCCCGCTTGGTGGGCTCCTCCGCCCGACCGCCGCGGCGCAGCCGACGGAGGCGCCACCACCGCCTCGCCGGCCGGTTGAGGAAGAAAAGCGGCACGAAGGGCAGCACGTGCTCGGCCTGCTCCCCGGCCTTGCGCGCTGCCCGACGGAGGGCCTCCCGCAGCGCATGCGCATCGGGGCGAGGACCGCGTCGCTCTGGGTCCTGTCCGTCCTCGGGGGGTCTGCCCCGGTCGCGGCCTCGGGCGTCGCTGGATGCCTCTCCCGGGCGGTGACCCGTGCGCGCCCCGGTGCGCCAGAGGTAGGGAGCGATCGTCGCGATCGCCGCGGTGACCAGCATCGCCAGCAGCACCAGCGCGAGGGCGCCTCGCCGGGTGAGCCGCAGCGCGCCGCCCCTGTGGTGCTGCGTGAACGTGGTGGGGGTGTCCGTGGCGCCCGCGGCCCAGACCGCGTGGTGGTAGCGCGCCTGCCCCGCGAGGAAGGCGAAGTAGAGGGCGACCAGGGTGCCGAGGAGGGCGAGCGCGGTCGGGTCCCAGACGCCCTCCTTGAGCCCGGCCTCCCAGCGTCGGATGCCTCCGTGCTGCTCGATCACCGTGAGCATCGCGCCCACCCAGCACACCGCCGGGACCCAGAGCGTGGTGAGCAGCGCGCGCCGCTGCATCGCCGCGTGGCCGCAGCTCACGCTGGTGAGAAACGCGATGGCCCCGCCCGCCACGTGAGGCCCCGCGGCGATGGCCACGGTGCAGGTGAGGGTCACGATGGCGAACCACACCACCGACTGCACCACCCAGCCCCGCAGCCGCAGCAGCGCCAGGAGGTTGCCCAGCGCCACCCCGAGGGTGCTCGCCACGACGAGGATCGGGAGCAGCACCAGCAGCTCGTCGTCGGCCCCCCAGTAGCGGAAGGCCACGCCCAGCAGCACCACGTAGCCCGAGACCAGCAGCAGCCAGTAGGTCGCGAGCAGCCAGCGGGCCCGCGAGAAGGCCTCGGCCAGCGGCTCCCGCGGGGTCCCGCCGCGCCACCAGGGCGGCAGGATCATCGGTCGCCGCAGGTCGTCCGCGGGGGTCACGTCGCTTGGAGCGTGTGGAGGGCGAAGGACTTGGTGCCGGTGTCCTTCTGGTGTCCGGAGACGATGCCGATGGTGTCCCCCTCGCGCATGGGCAGGGTGTCTCGCGCGATTCGGGCGGCGAGCGTCAGCGTCTCGTTGGGCATCTCCGGCAGCGCGTGCACCACCGGAATCACGCCCCACTGCAGCGCCATCCTCTGGGCCACCTCGCGCGTGGCGGTCACCGCGATGATGGGCGCCCTCGGGCGCGACTCGGCCACCATGTCGGCGGTGTGCCCGCCGCGGGTGAACACCACGATCGCCGCGAGCTTCGCGTGCCGCGATGTGAGCGACGCCGCCGCCGCGCAGGCGTGGGTGAAGTCCCAGTCCACGTGGTGCATCAGCGGCTCGGTGACCTTCTCGTACAGCGGCGAGCCCTCGATCTCGCGGACGATGGAGTCCATCATCTGCACGGCGAGCACGGGGTAGCGGCCGCTCGCGGTCTCGCCGGAGAGCATCAGCACGTCGGTGGTGTCGAGCACCGCGTTGGCCACGTCCGCCGCCTCGGCGCGCGTGGGCCTCGGCGAGCGGATCATCGAGTCCAGCATCTGCGTCGCCGTCACCACCAGCTTGCCGTGCGCGTTGGCCAGCAGGATCGCCCGCTTCTGCGCCAGCGGCACCTTCTCGGGGCCGAGCTCCACCCCGAGGTCGCCGCGCGCCACCATGATCCCGTCGCTCGCCAGGATGATGGCCTCGAGGTTGTCGATGGCCTCGGGCTTCTCGATCTTGGCGATGAGGGGAACCCCCTCGCCCACCGCGAGGCGGGCCTCGAGAAGGTCGCTCGCCTGGCGCACGAAGGAGAGCGCCAGGTAGTCGACGCCCAGCTCTCGGGCGAGGACGGCGTCCTCGCGGTCTTTGTCGGTGAGCGCGGGCACCGAGAGCTTCGCGCCGGGGACGTTGATGCCTTTGCGGTCGGAGAGCGTCCCGCCCACCTCCACCTCGCAGTCGACGTCCTCGTCGTGGATGCCCGTCACCCGCAGCCGGAGCAGCCCGTCGTCGAGAAGCACCGTGTCGCCGACGCGAAGGTCCTTCCAGAGGGGGTAGGTCATCGACACGGAGCCCACGTCGCCGGGGACCTCCCTCGTGGTGAGCGTGAAGGGCGCCCCGTCGAGCAGCTCGACGGGCCCGTTGGCGAAGGTGCGGCAGCGGATCTTCGGCCCCGACAGGTCGCCGAGGATGGAGACGTTGCGCCCGGCGCGCGCGGCGGCGGCCCGGATGGCGCGCACCGCGGCGCGGTGGTCGTCGGGCACCCCGTGGGAGAAATTGACCCGGAAGCCGTCGACGCCGGCGGCGATGAGGGCGTCGAGTACCGAGGCGTCGCGGCTCGCGGGGCCCACCGTCGCGAGGATCTTGGCTCTGCGCATCCGCGGACCATGGCACGCGGCGCCGGAGGGCGACAATGGGCCGACGGGCCGACGGTGAGGCACTACCGTCACGCCCTGCGGCTGTGCTAGTGCGACGCCCGAACAGGAGCGATGAAGACGCGATGATGCACGGCGCCCGAGCGAACATCCTTGATGCGGTTGGCAACACCCCGATCATCCGGCTGAACCGGGTGGTCCCGCCCGACCTGGCGGCCGAGATCTACGTGAAGTGCGAGTTCTTGAACCCCGCGGGGTCGATGAAGGACCGCATCGCCATCAACATCGTCAACCGGGCCGAGGCCGAGGGGCGCTTGAAGCCCGGCGGCACCATCGTCGAGGCCACCAGCGGCAACACCGGCGCGGGCCTGGCCATGGTCGCGGCGGTGCGCGGCTACCGCACCATCTTCGTGATGCCCGACAAGATGTCGCAGGAGAAGATCTCCGCGCTGCGGGCCTGGGGCGCCAAGGTGGTGGTCTGCCCCACGGCGGTCGAGCCCGCCGACCCGCGCAGCTACTACTCCGTCGCCCGTCGGCTGTCGGAGGAGACCCCCAACGCCATCCTCGCCAACCAGTATCACAACCCCGCCAACCCCGAGGCGCACTACCTCTCCACGGGCCCGGAGATCTGGGAGCAGACCAACGGCGAGTTCGACGCCTTCGTCTCCGGCATGGGCACCGGCGGCACCCTCTCCGGCACCGGCAAGTACCTGAAGGAGAAGAACCCCGCGATCCAGATCGTGGGCGTCGACCCGGTGGGCTCGGTCTACTACGACTTCGTCAAGCACGGGCAGGTCACCCGCGCCTTCTCCTACAAGGTCGAGGGCATCGGCGAGGACTTCTTCCCGACCACCATGAACCTGAAGATCCTCGACGACTGCGTGCGCGTCGACGACCGCGAGTGCTTCATGATGACCCGCGACCTGGTGCGCCTCGAGGGCATCTACTGCGGCGGCTCGTGCGGCGCGGCGGTGGCGGGCGCCATCAAGTGGGCCAAGGCCCGCAACAAGAAGGAGCGCATCCTGGTGCTGCTCCCGGACAGCGCCGGCCGCTACCTCACCAAGATCTTCAACGACGACTGGATGCGCGAGAACGGCTTCACCGGCACCGAGGCCTCGCTCGGCACCGTGCGCGAGATGATGCAGACCCGCAGCCAGCAGCTCGTCACCGCGCGCTCCGACGACACGCTCCGCAACGTCATCGCGAAGATGAAGTCGCTGGGCATCTCGCAGCTCCCGGTGGTCGACGGCGACCACATCCGGGGCATCGTCACGGAGGTCGACGTGCTGCGCAACCTCGTCTCCGGCGAGGCCAACATGGACGGCACCATCACCAACATCCTCGACAGCGACTACGCCACGGTGACGCCCGACACGCGCGTCGACCTGCTGCAGGGCGTGCTCGCCGAGGCCAAGGTCGCGCTCGTCGCCGACGGCACCCGGCTCCTCGGGCTCGTCACCAAGATCGACCTCATCGACTACCTCTCGAAGCGAGTCACTGCGGTGGCCGAGTCGAAGCCCGGCTGAGCGGAGCAACGGCACCCCCCATGGCCCCTCCCCCCGTCGCTCTCATCACCGGCGCCAACGGCGAGATCGGCCGCTCGCTGCTCGAGCGCCTCCACGCCGAGGGCCGCTACCGCGTGGTCACCCTCGACCTCACCCCCCTGCCCGAGCGCTTTCGGCCCATGTGCCACGAGACCTACGCGGGCAACATCCTCGACCGCTACCTGCTCGACCAGCTCGCGGCGCACCACGAGATCGAAGTGGTCTTCCACCTCGCGGCGCTGCTCTCCACCCGAGGCGAGCGCGACCCCGACCTCGCGCACCAGATCAACGTCGAGGGCACGCTGCACCTCATGCGCATGGCGCAGCAGCAGTCGGCGCGGCTGGGGCGGCCCGTGCGCTTCGTGTTGCCCAGCTCCATCGCGGTCTACGGCCTGCCCTCGACCGAGGCAAAGGCCGCGAACGCCCGGGTGACGGAGGAGCAGTTCCTCGAGCCCATCACCATGTACGGCTGCAACAAGCTGTACTGCGAGCACCTGGGCCGGTACTTCATGCGCCACTACCGCTCCGTCGGGGCGGTGTCGGCCAACGCCCGGCTCGACTTCCGCGCGCTGCGCTTCCCCGGGCTCATCTCCGCCGACACGGTCCCCTCCGGGGGGACCAGCGACTACGGCCCCGAGATGCTCCACCACGCCGCCCAGGGCAAGCCCTACGCGTGCTTCGTCGGCCCGGAGGCGCGGCTGCCCTTCATGGCCATGCCCGACGCGGTGAGGGCCCTGCTCCAGCTCCTCGACGCTCCCTCCGAGGGGCTGAGCCTGCCCAGCTACAACGTCGGCGCCTTCAGCCTCTCGGCGCAGGAGTTCGCCGACCGGGTGAAGCGCTCCTTCCCGAAGGCGGACATCACCTTCGCGCCCGACCCGGGCCGGGCCCGCATCGTCGACTCCTGGCCCGGCGACGTCGACGACGCCCGAGCCCGCGCCGACTGGGGCTGGAGCCCCGAGTACGACCTCGACCGGGCCTTCGACGCCTACCTCGTCCCCGCCGTCCGCGCCCGCTACCAGACCTGAGTCCCCGCTTTCCGGGCGCCTCCCGGTGACGTAGCCTTCAACATCCCGCATGTCGACGGCCAACCCGCAGCGCCTCGGTCGCTACATCGTCACGCGGCGACTCGGGGTCGGCGGCATGGCGGAGGTCTACCTCGCCCGCTCCCGAGGCGCGGAGGGCGTCGACAAGTCGCTGGTGGTCAAGCGCATCCTCCCGGACTACGCGGAGAACCCGCATTTCCGCACGATGTTCGTGGACGAGGCCCGGGTCGCGATGCGGCTCAACCACCCCAACCTCGTGCAGGTGTACGGCTTCGAGTCCGACGGCCCGACGCTCCTGCTCATCATGGAGCACGTCGACGGGCCCGACCTGGGCCTGCTCCTCGCGACGGCCCACCGCGCCGGGGAGAAGGTCCCGCCCGGCGTCGCAGCACACATCCTGCGGGAGCTCTCCCGCGCCCTCCACTACGCCCACGAGCGCCTCGACGAGCAGGGGCGGCCCCTGGAGATCGTCCACCGCGACGTCTCCCCGGCCAACGTGCTGCTCTCCTACGAAGGGGCCGTGAAGCTCGGGGACTTCGGCATCGCCCACGCGCGCTCGGCCTCCTTCACCGAGACCGGGCTGGTGCAGGGCAAGTACGGCTACATGGCCCCGGAGCAGGCGCGGGGCGAGCTCGTCGACCGCCGCGCCGACGTCTTCGCCCTCGGCGTCGTGCTGCTCGAGCTGCTGCTGGGGCGCCCGTGGTTCGCCGACGTCCCCGACGCGCACACCCTCCTCACCCGGGTGCGGGAGGGCCTGCTGCCCGACCCCGACGTGCTGGTGCCCGAGGCCCCGGAGGCGCTGCGGGCGGTGGTGCGCCGGGCGATGAGCCCGAAGGCCGAGCAGCGGTACGCCACGGCCAGGGAGGTGGCGCTGGCGCTCAACGCCTTCCTCCACCTGGCCGAGCAGCAGCCCGACGCCATCACGCTGGAGCAGTTCGTCGAGAAGGTGATGCCCCGCCGACGCGCCAGCGGGACGCCCGCCGCGCTCTCCTCGCAGCCGCCGCCGCCACGCGGTCCGAGCGACGCGCTCCCCACGGTGGGCCCGGCGTCCCTCCAGCCCGACGACTTCAGCGCGGCGAGCGGGGGCGTCGGCAGCACCATGTCGGCCTTCGATCCCTACGCCAGCGTCACGCTCCCGGAGCTGATGCTGCTCTCGGACTTCACCCCGCCGCGGCTCCCTCGCGTCGACGCGGTGGGCACCGTGCGCGAGCGCGTCAACGTGGCGGTGATCGTCGGGCGCATGTCCCGCCCCGCCGGCGCGCCGGAGACCCGGGCGCTCGTCTCCCTCATCGACGCCCTCGCCTTCAAGGCCGCCGCCACCCTCGAATGGAACGGCGACGACCGCTTCACCCTCCTCGTCGGCGTCCTGCGCCCCCAGGTGGACGACCCCCTCCGCGCGGCCCGCCTCGCGCTCGACCTCCTCGACGCGGCGCGCACCCTCGCGGCCGACCTGGAGAGCGTCGACGAAGCCCTGGTCGAGCTCGCCCCCACGCTGGGCCTCGGGCTCGCGCGGGGCCTCGTGGCCTGCGCCTTCGACGTCGACGGCGTCCCGATGCGCTTCGAGCCGGTGGACGACGCGCTCCCCATCGCCCACGGGCTGGCCGTCGCCGCGCGCCCCGGAGAGGCCCTGCTGGGCGCCGCGCTCGCCCGCTTCGTGCGCCGCGCCTTCGTGCTTCGGGAGGCCACCGCCCGGGGTCCTGGCGCCGGGAGGGCGTGGGCGCTCGAGCGGCTGCGGGGCAGGTCCGAGCGCGACACCTCCGCGGAGGTGCAGGGCTTCGCGCTGCTGGGCCGCGAGGGCCCCATGGGCGAGCTGCGCGACGCCTACGCCGCGGTGATCTTCACCGAGCTGGGCGCGGCGAGGCGCGTGGTGGGAGAGCTCGGCATCGGCAAGTCCACGCTGCTGGGCGCCTTCGCCGAGGGGCTGCTGGGCGGGGCGACGCCCGCCAGGGTGCTGCGCGTCGAGGCCTCGCTCGGCACCAGCCGGGTGCCCTTCGCGCTCATCGCCCAGCTCCTCCAGCAGGTGCTGGTGCTCCGGCGCGGCGACGAGCCCCTGCTCCCCTCCGACCTCGCCGACCGCGAGGTGCTGGGCCGGGCGCTCGACCGCGCGGTGCAGCGCTGGGGCCCCGGCACGCTCGGGCGTCGCGCGGCGGTGCGGGCGCTGCGCACCTGCCTGGGGCTCGACCCCCACGACGAGGCGGCGGAGGCGGCCATCACGAGAGAGCTGGCGCTGGTGCTGCGCCCGATGCTCTCCGAGGCCGCCACCGACGGCCCGATGGTGCTGCTGCTCGACGGCCTCGAGCTGGCCGACGCGCCGAGCCGGGCGCTGGTGGCCGACCTCGCCAGGAGGCCGCCCGGGGCGCCGGTGCTGCTGGTGCTGGCGCTGCGCGACGACGACGCGCTGCAGGGCGAGCTGGGCGGCGTGCCGGAGGTCGTCGTGGGCCCGCTCGACGGCGACGCCCGGCGAAGGCTGATCGCGCAGTCGCTCGGTGCCGACCACGCGAGCGACGCGCTGGTGCGGGAGGTGAGCGCCGTGGTGGGCGGCAACCCCCTGGCGATGCTGGAGGTGGTCGAGGCCCTGAGCGAGCGAGACCGGGTGAGAGCCAGGGCGCAGCTCGACGGCGCCGGGGAGATCGTCGCCGACCTGGTCACCGACGACCGCGGCGAGGCGCTGCTGCCCGGGACCCTCGACGAGGTGCTGGCGGCCCGCATCGACGCGCTGCCCCCGACGAGCCGGGCGCTGCTGCGCTGGTGCGCCCTCTGCGAGGCCGAGCTCACCCGCCCCCTGGTCGACGCCCTCGGGGGCCCTGAGGGACCGAGGGTGCGGGCGAGGCTGGTGACCGACGGCATCCTGGTGGAGACCGCCGGGGCGTCGGAGGCGGTGACGGTGCTCGCCTTCGCGCACGCGGCGCTGCGGCGGCTGCTGCGGGCGGCGGTCGACCCGACGGCGATGCCTGCGATGCACGCTCGGCTCGCGGAGGTGCTGGAGCGACAGGGGGTGACGTCGGCCGGGGCGGTGCGGCACCAGACGGCGCTGGCGATCCACCGAGAGGCGGCCGGGGCGACGAGGCCCGCGGCGCGCGCGTGGATGGAGGCCGCGCTGTCCCTCGCCGGGGCCGGGGTGCGCGGGCAGCGCGAGGCGGGGGAGGCCTTCGAGCGGGTGCTGACGCTCTGCTCCGAGGCGCGCGACCTGGAGGGGCTGCGGCTTCAGGCGACCGCGTGGGAGGGTTTGGAGGAAGCGGCCCGGGGCGGAGGGCACAACCGTCGGCGGCGGCGGGCGCTGCTGGCGCTGCGCGAGGTGGCGGTGGTTTCCCGCGACCCGGGGGTGATCGCCAGGGCCCTCACCCGGCAGGCGCGCTTCAAGATCGAGATCACCCCCGGGCTCGACACGGCCCGCGACGTGGTGGCGGCGGTGCGCGCGGCGAGGAGGGCGGGCGACGCGCGCACCGAGGCCGAGGCGCGCTGGGCGTGGGCGGTGCACCTGGGGCACCGGGGCGAGCTGCGGTCTGCGATCGAGCAGGCGGACGCGGCGCTGGTGGCGCTGCGGCGCGAGGCGGATATCTCCCGGTCGCTGGAGGTCGAGGTGCTGGTGACCCGCTCCAACATGAGGCGCTGGGTGGGAGAGCACCGGGCGGCGCTGGAGCTCGGGGCGGAGGCGGTGGCGACGGCGACGCGCTTCGGGCCGCGGCGGATGCTTGGCGCGGCCTACGACGCCGTCGGGATGGCGTGCATGGCGTCCGGGGCGCCCGCGGAGGCGCTGCGCTTCTTCCGCACGGCCATCTCGCTTGAGCGCGAGGTGGGAGGGAGGGACCGGCTCTCCCGCACGGTGCTCCACGCGGGCAACGCGTGGGACGCGCTCGGCCGGCCGGCGCGGGCGCTGCAGTTTTTTCAGCGGGCGGTGTCGCTCGCGGAGGCGGTGCGCCACGGGCTGGGCGGCACGCTCGCGGAGGCCCTGGTGGCCCTGGCCGAGCTGCTGGTGGAGCGCGGGGACATCGACGACGCGGCGGCGGCCATCGAGCGGGCGCGGGCGCTGCTGGGCACGACCGGCGGGCGCTACGCCTACGTGCGGCTGTGCCTCGGCGACGGGCGGGTGCTGCTGGCGCGGCGGCAGTACCGGCTGGCGCGAGTGGCGATGGAGAGCGCGGAGGCGGCGGCGTCGGAGTCGGGCATCCCCCTGGAGGTGCTGCGGGCGCGGGCGGGCTCGGCGCTGGCGTCGGCCCACCTGGGCGACCGCGCGGCCTCGCTGGGCTGGATCGAGCGGGTGCTCGGCGATCCGCTGATGTCGAGGCCGGCGCACATCCACCAGGGGGCGCGGGTGCTGCGGGTGTGCGCCGAGGCGCTGCGGGTGCTTGGCGGCGCGCGGGGCGGCGACGTGATCAACGCCGAGGCGATGACGCAGCAGGCGAACGCGCTCGAGCGCGCCGTGATGGCAACGTGGCGCGTGGCGCCTCGGGAGGTTTCGACTACGTGACGAGCGAGCGATGGAGCAAGCCGGTGGTTCCGCGGTCGGTGGCGCTGGTGCTCTCGGGGGGAGGCGCGCGCGGGGCCTACGAGGTGGGGGTGCTCTCGTACCTCTACGGCGAGCTCACCCGGCTGCGGGGCAACCTGCCGCCGAGGGTGGACGTGATCTGCGGCACCAGCGTCGGGGCGGTCAACGGCTGCTACCTGGCGGCGCACATGGCCGACCCGGTCTCCGGGGTGAAGCGTCTGGTCGACCTCTGGACCTCCATCGCCTTCGAGCACGTGCTGCGCTTCGACCTGCGCCAGGCGATGCGCCTGCCGTCGGTGCTGCGCGGCGGGAGCACCGCCAGCGGGCTCTTCGACGTGCAGCCCATGGTCGACCTCGTCACCCGCGAGATCAGCTGGAAGATGGTCGCCCGCTCGCTCAAGCGGGGGCTGCTGCGAGGGCTCTCGGTGAGCGCCACGGAGATCGCCACCGGGCGCACCACCCTCTTCATGGACACCGCGCCGGACGTGCCGCTCCCGGTGGGCCTCGGGGCCCGCGTGGTGGTCGAGCGCCAGGTGATCGGGCCGCAGCACGCCCTCGCGAGCGCGGCGATCCCGCTGGTGTTTCCTCCGGTGCGCATCGGGTCGCTGCTCTACTGCGACGGCGGCCTCCGGCAGAACACCCCCATCGCCCCGGCGATCCGGCTCGGGGCCGAGCGCATCCTGGTGGTCGGGCTCTCCCGCGAGACCCGCGGCACCCTGGTCAACGAGTCGCCCACCAGCCAGGTCAACGCCGCTCCGGGCGCGCTCTTCCTCCTGGGCAAGGTGCTCAACGCCTTCCTCCTCGACCACGTGCAGACCGACGTCGAGCTGCTCGGCCGCATCAACCAGATCCTTGAGGACGGCGAGCAGATCGCCGGACCGGGCTTCGCCGAGCGGCTGAGCACCCAGGCCCTCTCCCGCGGCGGCGAGCCCTACCGCAGGGTGGAGACGATGCTGGTGCGGCCGAGCCAGGACATCGGCCGCATCGCGGCGCAGCACGTCCGCCGCGGCAAGCTGTCAGGGTCCATCGTGGCGCGGCAGCTGCTCTCGCTGCTCGACAACGGCATGAACGACGAGAGCGACCTCGCGAGCTACCTGCTCTTCGACGGCGCCTTCGCCCGCAAGCTGATCGACCTCGGGCGCGCCGACGCCGAGGCGCAGCGCGACCGGCTCATGGCCTTCCTCGAGTAGCGCGGCGTCAGATGCGCAGCGCGGCGTGGATGCCGAGCGTCACCTGGAGGCCGACGCTGTCGCCGGTGTTGGAGAACATCACGCTGGTCGGCGAGGCCGCGCGGGTGAGGTTGAGGAAGTTCACGTCGAGGTTGGCGCCCAGGGTGAAGTGGCTGCTGATGGCGAGGTCGAGGCCCCCGCCCACGGTCGCGAACCACCCGGACACCTTCGGGCACGAGGCCCCGGAGCCGGTGGCGCCGCAGGCGAGGTAGCGGGGGTCGGGGTTGAGGTCTCCGAGCCAGGCGTACCCGGCGCCCACCCGGCCGAAGGGCTGGATGAAGGGCACCGGGATGCGAAGCTCCACGAAGAGCCCTGCGTTGCCGACGTCGTAGGCGGCGTAGCGGGCGAGGTCGGCGCGCACCCCGCCGGTCACCGGGCCGAAGCGCATGCCCGCCAGAACGCCGAAGCGCGGGCCGAAGCCGCTGGTGGTCGAGGCCGAGGGGAAGAGGCCGTCGTTGTTGAACGCGACGACGTTGGCGTACGAGAGGCCGAGCTCGGGCTGGAGCACCAGCCAGTCGTGAGAGAGCAGGCTCTGCGCGGAGGCGGCGGCGCCCGAGAGCGCCAGGGAGAGGGAGAGCGCCGCGGCCGCGAGGCGGGCGGGGATCAAGAGAGCCTCCGCGCGTCGGGCAGGCTCGCCGAGGCCACGGCGACCTCCTCCTCGGAGGGGACCTCGTCGCGCACGGGGATGCGGTAGTCGCCGTCGAGCCATCGACCGAGGTCGACGTCCCGACAGCGCGCGGAGCAGAAGGGTGCGGAGGGGTTCTCCGGGCGAGCGGCCCGGACGGGCTTCTTGCAGATGGGACAGCGGCTTTCCATGCCGCGGAGTGTACTCCCGGCCGGAGCTAGAGGAAGTCGACCGCCATGGTCTGAGAGGGGCCGCGGCGAGCCCGTTCATCACCACGAGGTTGGTGCAGGCCGACGCGGGGGGGGGAGAGAGGATCAGTGCCCGCTGCGGCTCAGCCGACGCTGGGCGCGCTGGATGATGGCGGGGGCCCACCAGTTCCAGTCGCCGAGCAGGCGCATGGTGGCGGGGACGATGAGCACCCGCACCACCGTGGCGTCGAGGGCCACGGCGATGGCCATGCCCACGCCCAGCGCCTTCAGCAGGATGATGTCGGCCATGGCGAAGGCCGAGAACACCGCCACCATGATGGCCGCCGCGCTGGTCACGAGGCGCCCCGAGCGCTCCAGGCCCTCGGCCACGGCGCGGGTGTTGTCGCCGTGCCGGGCGTACTCCTCCTGCATGCGGGTGAGCATCAGCACCTCGTAGTCCATCGAGAGCCCGAAGGTGGCGCAGAACATCACGATGGGCAGCGACGGGTCGATGGGCCCCGGCGTGAACTTCAGCAGGTGCTGCAGGTGGCCCTGCTGGAAGATCCACACCAGGGCGCCGAAGGAGCCGGTGATGGAGAGCAGGTTCATCAGCACGGCCTTGACGGGCAGCGCGACGCTTCCGAGCAGCAGCAGCAGCACCAGCATGGTCATCACGACCACGAAGGCGATGGCCCCGCCCACTCGGGCGCGGAGGTAGCTGGCGGTGTCGAGGTCCATGGCGGTCTGGCCGGTGACGAGGAGCTCGCCGTCGGCCACGCGCCGCTGGGTGCGCACCGCGCGCACGATGGACTTCGCGGCCTCCGAGGCGGGCGCCGCCTCGGTGATGGCGGAGAGCACCACGATGTGCGCGCCGACGGTGTCCCGCACGAAGAGCTGGTGCCCCTCGGTGCGCTGCGCCGGGTCCATCACCACGTCGGCGACCGCCTCGGCGTCGAGCGAGGGGTCGAGGTCGACCAGGCTCTCCACCCGGTCGACGCCGGGGATCGTCGCCACCCTGGCGCTGAGCTCACGCAGCGCGAGCACCCGCTCCCTCCGGGCGAGCGGCGCGCCGGGGAACCTCGCGACCATCACCACGCGGGTCGCGGCCCGCTCGGCGAAGTGCTCGCTCAGGAGCGCGTTGCCCCGCCGGGTCTCGGTGCTCGCCGGGAGCACGTTCATGTCCGGGATGGCGAGCTTCAGGTCGAGGAAGGGTCGGCCCAGCACCAGCAGCATGGTGAGCGTGGGGAGCAGCACCCAGAGCGGGCGGCGCATCACCCAGGTGGCGAGCGGCCGCCAGAAGCCGTCGCGGCCGCCGGTGCCCAGCGAGCCGATGCGCCAGCGGTTGACGTTGTGGCCCAGCACCGCGAGCAGCGCAGGGAGGAAGGTGAGGGCGTAGAGGGCCGCGAAGGCGACCACGAGGGTTCCGCCGAGGCCGAGCGAGGCGAGGTACGAGCCGCGGAAGAAGAAGAGCCCGGAGAGGCCGATGACCACCGCGAGGCCCGAGAAGGCCACCGCGCGGCCGGCGGTGGAGACGGTGCGCGCGACGGAGTCCTCGATGGAGCTGCCGCCCGCGAGCTCCTCGCGGAAGCGGTTGACCATGAAGAGCGAGTAGTCGATGGCGACGCCGAGGCCCACCAGCGACACGATGTTGATCGCGTACTGCGCGACCTCCATGCGGCGCGAGAGGAGCATCACCGCGGCGACGCCGCCCGCCACCGCGAGCGCCCCGACGCCCGCCGGGAGGAGGGCCGCGACCACCGACCCGAAGACCAGCAGCAGCACGAGGAGGGTGAGCGGGGCGGAGAGCACCTCGGCGCGCTGGAGGTCGCGCTGGAGCACCCCGTCGAGGTCGGCGCGGAAGGCCCCGACGCCGGTGACGGTGACCGTGAGGGGCCCCGGCGCGATGCGCTGCCGCAGGGCGGGATAGCCGCGGGTGTCGATCGTCGCTTCGTGGCGCAGCGCGACGGTGGCGATGGCGTGGTGCGTGTCGAGCGACTGCATGGTGGACGCCTCGACGGTCTCGACGTCGGGGTCGAAGGGAGAGCGCACCCGGAGCACCGAGGGGTGGCTTCGCAGCGGGGCGAGCGCGGCGAGCGCGGCCTGCTGGAAGCGGGGCTCGTCGGTGCTCCACTCGGGGTGGGCGAGGACGATGGTGAGGCCCGAGGCTCCGGCCTGAGGGAGCTCATGGTCGATGAGCTCGGCGGCGGTGTCGCCCTCGATGCCGTGGATGCGCCCGGTGGTGAGCCTTCCCCCCACCAGGAGCGCGGCGAGCGAGGCCAGCAGGAAGACCGCGCTCACCGCCAGGACGGCTCGGCGGTGCGCGTAGATCCATCGACCCCAGGCTTCGAACATTGGCGACACTCCCCTTCAGCGCGTGAGGGCGCGAGCCACCGACGCGGCCAGCAACACCGCGGCCAGCATCGTGGCGCGCCGGTCGGCGGGCGGAACATCGCGCGCCATGGGCTGCGTCGCCAGTACCATCAGTCCGATGGTGGGAAGCGCGGGCACCGCCCGGTCGAGGGCGATGGCGAGCGCTCCGGCGGCGAAGATGCCCGCCCAGAGGGCGGCGGTCATGCGGGGGCGGGGCATGGAGAAGCGCGCAGCGGCGGCGAGGTAGAGGGCCACGAAGACGGCGTCGCCGAAGCCGATGGCGGGCCTCGGAGCGCGCTCCGGAGGGATGGCCACGCTCACGGTGAGCAGCCGCACCAGGGCGGGCGACTGGACGATGTGATTGGTCGGGCCCGAGGGCGAGGTGACGCTCCAGAGGTCGACGGCGGCGGAGACCAGGGCCACGGCGGCGAGGTGACCGGAGGACTCCATGCGCGACCCGATGGCCCCGCCCACGACCAGGGCGACGGAGAGGAGCCCGAGGGCCCCGACGAGCCCGGAGGCCACCGGGGGGAGCGCCAGCGCGAGGGCGACGAGGCCGAGGCCGAGCAGGGCGACCGGGAGGCCCACGCGAGGGTGGAGGGGCGCGGCGGGGGCGAGGGCGACGCCGGCCACGATGGCGAGGGCCACCGCGGCGAGGGCGACGAGGGTGGAACCCAGCGGACCCAGCGGGACCCACGGGGCGACGGCGGCCATGATCCCGAGCGGGACGCACACCCCGAGGACGGGGCGGGCGATGGTGAGGGCGATCGGGGGGAGAGCCATCCGGTGCGGGAAGGATAGTCAATCGGTGGGGTGATGCTGCATCTTCCCGCGCGTTGCGAGCGCGAGGACGAAAGCAGGCGGCGTTTACGGTGCTGGCCGCGGCGGTCACGGCAGGCTGTGGAGCGCGCGAGGTGCGTCCTGCCCCGGCGGCTCCTACGGCGGCGGCGACCCATGGGCTCTACTGGGGGCGCTGGCCGGAGGTGCCCGAGGGGATGCGGGTCGCGGTGTGGCTTCACGAGGATGGCCACGTGCTGCGCGGGAGCTGGGACCTTCCCCCGTGGCACGGGGAGCTGGCCGCGGTGCGCGACGGCGAGGGCTACGACGGGCTCTGGCGCGAGGAGGGCACCGTCGCGATCCAGCAGGGGAGAGAGCGCCGGGTGCGGCTGCGTCGGGACGCGAGCGACGGAACCCTCCGCGAGGAGTCCCCTCCGGGGGCCGAGCCCATCGTGCTTCAGCGGGCGGGGCACCCCACGTCGAGGCTGCGCCCTGGGCTCTGGCTGGGGCGCTGGACGGGGCTGCCGACGGGCGTCGCGGTCGAGACCCTGCTCACCCCGCTCGACGAGGGCCGGTGGCGCGCGACCTACCGCTATCAAGACCGCGAGGGCACCTTCGACGGCGATCCCATCCCTGGGGGCGGGCTCACGATCCGCTGGCGCGAGGTGTCTCCGCGGGACACTGTGGCGAGGGGTCGGGGGCGCCTGCTCCCGGACGTCCTCGGGCTGCGCGGCACCTACGGCGTCGAGGACAGCGCCTCGGGCACCGGGCTGTGGACGCTGGAGGCGTGGAGGGTCCCATGAGCGACGAGACGACGGCTCTGCTTCGGGTTCTGGTGGAGGGCGACGCGCGCTCGGTGGCCGAGGCGCTGCACGCCGACGTGGTGTTCGTGCAGGGCGACGGCACCGAGCACCGCGGGGCTGATGTGGTGGTGGCGATGTTCTCCGGCAGCGACGGCGAGGTGCGCTACGCGGTGGTGGCCATAGAGTCCGGGTCGGTGCGGGTCGAGCTTACCGTACCGGGTATTCCTGGTGCGGTGCGCTTCACGCTGCGCGGCGCGAGCGAGGCGGGTCGGCTGGTGCGGGTGCGGGTCGAGGCCTGAGGGCCTCAGCGCCGTCCGGCCACGCGGGCCAGCGGCACCACCACGGCGGGCTCCGGCCGCTCGTCGCCCTTGACGGTCGAGAAGACGCCCGAGGTGGCGGTCTCCCGGGTGACGGAGAGAACCTTCATATCAGGGTGTTGCGTGACCGCGTCGCGGGCGGCCTGGGCCGCGGTGCGGGTCTCGATGAACACGTGGGTCGGCGGCGCGTCGAGATCGCGCAGGGGACGCATGACGACCTCGAAGCGGTGGGTCCAGACTCCAGTCACGATGATGGCTCCTTCTGTTCTCTCTTGAACCGTGCGCTGCGCCCGACGCGAACCGGAAGGGGTGCGACTACAGAGACACAGCCACATCTGCGGGCAAAAGGGAAGGGCGATGACCTCCTGGGATGATCATCGCCCTTCGGAAAGCGTCCGTACCACTTGGACCGTGGGACCGTAGCGAACCCCTTGGACACGCCAAGGTGGGAGTCGGGTATCGCGGCTTAAGGCTCCCCGGTGAAAGATCCGGGCCTGCACACCACCACGAGGTTGACCCCCGAGTTCGTGTAGATAAAGCGGGATTCCATACGCATCCAGCACCTGTCCAGCAGAGGGACGGCTCTCACCATGATGCACCGCGGGCCAATCTTCAAGGCCGTGTTGTGACGAAGGCTACGGGGTCGGCGCGGGCAGGTGTACGGCCTCTGGAGACCACTCTCTTTCCCGTGCGGTGGTGAGGTCGGGCTCGCGGTCGTTGACCATCCAGCCGACCTCGGAGCTCACCTCCTGGTCGGTGGGCGGCCAGTGCCCGTAGCGGGGCGCCTCGCCCGGCCCTGAGAAGTCCGTCCAGTAGGCCCCGCCCTCCTGGGCGTCGCGGGTGTCGAGGTGCACGAACACGCTGTTGGGGTAGTACCCGACGCCCGCGTCGGGCAGCGTCCGTGCGTAGTCCCTCACGTCCTCGTGGCGCACTCCCCGGAGGCGCAGGTCGAGGGCGCGGGCGTGGGCGTGGCGGCTGCGCCCCTCCCCCGGCCGGTAGCCCGAGACGATCTCCGCGGTGCGCCCCGGGAAGCGGTCGAAGAGCCCCTGCATCAGTTGGATGACCCGCGGGTGCAGCACCCTGGCGTTGCGGGTGAGCATGATCACCGGGTCGTGGGTGAGCCGGTCGCGCTCGATGGGGGGCGCCGCGCCTCGGCCTCGGACCCGGGCTCGGGCTCGGGGCGCGGTCTCGTCGGCGAGGCTCAGGCCCGCGGCGGGCGCCACGCGGCGGAGCTCGCGGATGGCGGCCTCGACGTCGAAGTCGGTGAAGCGGCCGGGCTGGGCGAGCAGGGAGACAGCCGCGAGCGCGGCGAGGGTGGGGCGCCCGGTGCAGTCGGTGAGCGGGCCCGTCCAGGTGGGCATCTCGCCGTTGCGGAGGCGCCGGACGGTGACCACCGGGCGGAGGCAGAGCCGGGCGTTGCGGGCGCCGCGGACGGAAGGCTCGGCCTCGACCGGAGCGCCCCGCCGGGCGCGCACCTCGATGCGGGGGAGGATGACCTCGTCGACCGCGCTCTGCGCCGCCGCGAGGGCCAGGCGCCCGGGTCCGACGGGCCTCGCGGGCACTGGCGGGCGGGCGGTCGAAGGCACCGTCGCGCGGGCGGCCGCGGGCACGGCCGCAGGGGCGGGGCGAGGCTGGGCTGTCGCGACGGACGGCGCGCACAGCGACAGGGCGGCGAACACGCAACGGATCAGCGCGCGGGGCATAGGCCCGAGCGGTGGCAGAAAAGTGCCCTCACAGGCAAGTTCCCGTCGGCGATGCTCGTCAGGAGGGTTGTGGGGGATTGGGAGGGAGGGAGGCGGAGACGGAGGGGGAGGCGACGATCAGTGACCGCCGACCTTGCCCTGGAGGAAGTAGGCGATGAGGAGGGCGTAGAGCACCAGCGACTCGATGAGCGCGAGGCCGAGAATCATCGGGGTGCGGATCTTGGCGTCCGCGCCCGGGTTGCGGGCGATGCCCTCGAGGGCGGCCGCGGCGACGCGGCCCTGGGCGAGCGCGCCGCCGAGGGCGCCGACGCCGATGGCGATGCCGGCGCCGAGGGCGGCCATCATCTGGGCGTCGAAGGAGTTCGAGCCGGGGGCCGCGGCGGCCTCCTGGGCGAACGCGGCGAAGGTGTAGAACGTGACGAGCAGCGCGCTCGAGAGGGCGGTGATCTTCTTCATGGTGATGGTCTCCTTCAGTCGTTCGAACAGTTCAGTGCCCCAACAGCGGGGCGATGGAACACCCTAGGAATCACGCGTGCTCGTGGGCGGCGTGCCCGTGCTCGGCGTGGGCGTCGTGGCCGTGGTCGTCACCGTGGTCGATGGCGAGCTGGAAGTAGATCGTCGCGAGCAGGCAGAACACGTAGGTCTGCAGGACGACCACCAGCACGCCGAGCACCATGATGGGCACGGGCACGAGCAGGAAGGCGAGGCCGGTGAACACGCTCACGACCATGTGGTCGACGAAGAGGTTCACGCAGAGGCGGATGGCGAGGGAGAGCGGGCGCACGAGGTGCGAGATGATCTCCAGCGGGAGCATCAGCGGCGCGAGCGCCGGCATCGGGCCGACGAAGTGCTTGAGGTACGCGGCGCCCTGGTGCTTGAGCCCGTAGTAGTGGGTGGCGAAGAAGATCACCAGGCCGCAGGCGAGCGTGACGTTGAAGTTGCTGGTCGGCGGCGCGAAGCCCGGGATGAGCCCGAGGGCGTTCGAGAAGAAGATCAGCAGGGCGCAGGTGCCGATGATCGGGAGGAAGTGCCGCGCTTCCTTCTTGCCGAGCACGTCGGCGAGGAGGTCATAGAAGGTCTCGACGAAGTTCTCGGTGAACGACGCGACGGTGAGCGACCCCTCGGGCACCACGGCGTCGCTGGTCTTGGCGATGCGGCCGCGGGTCACGAGCACGAAGCCCGCGATGAGCAGCACCACGAAGAGCGCGATGGTGGTGTACTCGAGCGTGACCGGGGTGTTGGCGGGGTAGCTGAAGTGGTTGGGGAGTTCCTGCGCGGCGGTGCCGTCGGCGCAGAGTCCGCCGGCCTCCATGGCGGTCTGCTGCCCCTCGGCGTTCACGCAACCGTAGTGGTTGAACATGGCCCAGAGCGCGCGGAAATTCGGCAGCGCCAGGAGGTACGTGAACCATGACGTATGGTCGGGCATCGGGGCTTATCCTTCGTCGGAGTCGGAGGAGTCGGAACCGGTTTCGGCCTTGGGGCTGACGGCGTCCCAGAGCCCGCCTCCCGCGATGGCGACGACCACCGCGGTGATGCCGGCCATGAAGCTCCCGCCGTGGACCCACGATCGCGAGATCAGCAGGCCCACACCGAGGAACAGTGCGGCGGTCTTCGCCAGGAGCAAGGCCATCGCGGCGCCCTTTCCCGCGGAGACCTTCGGGTCGATCAGCCGGGTGACGACCCGGGCGAGCACCCAGAGGTTGAGCAGGCCGACGGCGGTGCCGATCACCGAGGAGTACGCGCCCGTCGGGCCGAACTGACGCTCCATCACCACCGCGCTGACGAGGCCGGCCGCGAGCGCGACCACGCCGATGCGGCGCGCGAGGTCGCCGTCGGGTCCGATGGACTCCGGGGTCGCTGCGCCAGGCTCGGTCGGGGAAGGTCTCACGGGGTCGTCGGTGGCTTCGGGTCGCTGGGCTTCGTCTCGGTCGGCTTCGGAGGGTCGGACTTCGGGTCGTCGCGGGTGGCGAATCGGTACATCGATCGAAACCCCGCCGCCGCCCCGATCGCGAAGCCCACCAGCAGAAAGGTGGGCTCGGTGTGGTAGCGGCTGTCGATCCATCGGCCCAGGGCGGCCATCACCACGATGGAGATGACGAACTCCAGGCCGAGGGAGAGACCGACCATGTCACGGAGGGGGAGCTTCATACGATCCGCTCGGCTCTCCTGTGGCGAGGTGACGGGCCCTTCAAGGCGTCCAAATCGGCGCGCTTCTATCACCGCGCACTTTGCGGGGTCAAGCCGCGGAGCAGAGCCTCACGGATCCTCGTGCTCCGGCAGCTGCAGCACCCCCGGGTGCAGGTGCTCGTAGGCCGCCCTCGCGCGCATGGGCCCCACCTTCGGCACCGCGGCGATCTCCGCGTAGGTCGCCTCGGCCACGCCCGCCACGCTCCCGAACTTCCTCAAGAGCGCCCTCGCCGCCACCGGCCCCAACCCCGGCAGCCCGTCGAGCTCGCTGCGCAGGCGCTTCTTGTGGTGAAGCGCCTCGCGGGTCTTGTTGGCAAACCGGTGGGCCTCGTCGCGCGCCCTGGCCAGCAGCACCAGCGCCGGGCCGTTGTCGCGGATGGTCACCGGGTTCTTCCTCCCGGGCTGGTAGACCCGGTCGACCACCTTCTCGCCGAGTACGTTCTCCCGCTCCTTGGCGAGCGAGCACACGGGCATGTCCGTGATCCCCAGCTCCTGGAGCACCGTGACGGCGATGTTGAGCTGCCCTCGGCCTCCGTCGACCACGAAGAGGTCCGGCAGCTCCCAGCCCTTCTCCCGGTTCTTCCCCCGGCGGAAGCGCCGGGAGAGCACCTCATACATGGCCTTGTAATCGTCGCCGGTGTTCTCCGTACGCACGTGGAAGCCCTTGTACCCGGGCTTGTAGGCCACGCCGTCGAGCAGGCACACCACCGCCCCCACGGTCTCGGCGCCCGCGTGGTGCGAGATGTCCACGCACTCGATGGTGCGCGGGGGCTCCTCCAGGTCGAGCGCCCGGGCCAGCGCCTCGGCCTGCCCCCCGGCGCTCGCCACGGCCATGCGCTTCTCCCTGAAGGCGTGCCTCGCGTTCTCCATCGCCATGGCCAGCAGCGGCGCGGCGCTCCCCTCCCCGGGCTCCGGCTTCACCACGATGCGCACCGCCTTGCCGCGCTGCTCGGTGAGCCACTCGGCGATCCCAGCGCTCCCCTCGGGCTCGAGCGGCAGCACCACCTCGTCGGGGATCGTCGCTCCTTCGCTCCCGTAGCGCCCCGAGAGCACCTGGGCGACGAGCTCGTCGTCGGGCAGCTCGGCCCGGCCGAAGACCAGCGACTGCGTGTCGCGCACGAAGCCGTTGCGCACCAGCAGCAGCGTGAGCACCACCCCGTCGCCCTCGCGGTAGATGCCCACCACGTCGCGGTCGAGGTCGCTCACCTCCGCCACGCGCTGCGTCTCGGTGACGCTGGCCACGGCGTTGATCTGGTCTCGCAGCCGCGCCGCGCGCTCGAACTCCATCGCCGCGGAGGCCGCGCGCATCTCCCGCTCCAGCGACCCCACCAGCTCCCTCGTGCGCCCCCCGAGGAACATCTCCACATACTCGACCTGCGCCGCGTACTCCTCGGGCGGCACCGGGAGCACGCACGGCCCCGAGCAGCGCTTGATCTGGTACTCGAGGCACGGGCGCGTGCGCGACGCGAACTCCTCGTTGTCGCAGGTGCGCAGCTGGAAGTGCCGGTTGATGGTCTTGAGGGTGCGACGCGCCTCGGTCGAGCTGGGATAGGGGCCGAAGTACACCGCGCCGTCGACCCTCGGGCGGCGGACGATCTCCAGCCGCGGCCACGGGACGCGCTTGTCGAGGCGCACCGAGAGGTAGTCCTTGTCGTCGCGGAGGCGGACGTTGTACCGGGGCCGGTGCTGCTTGATGAGGGAGTTCTCGAGCAGCACGGCCTCCTTCTCGGTGGCGGTGACCACGGTCTCGATGTCGCCCAGCACCCGGTCGAGCAGCGGGATGAAGTAGCGGTAGTCCGAGCTGTTGGCCTGGAAGTACTGCCGCACGCGCTGCCGCAGCGAGCGCGCCTTGCCGACGTAGACCACCACGCCCTTCTTGTTCTTGAACAGGTAGCAGCCGGGGGACGTGGGCAGCGTGTCGAGCCGCGCCCGGAGCTCTTCCTCTCGCATCAGACCGCGCAGTCTACGGTCCGCGGCGCCGACGGTCGATCGGGCGCGCGACAGGGTTGAGCCCGCCCTCGGGACTCTGGCATCCTGCGCGCGATGTACTCCGTCCGCGCGTCCTCGATCGTGTTCGCCTTCGGGCTCGTTGCGGCCTGCTCGTCGCGCCCACCCCCTCGCCCTCTCACGGCCCCGCATCCCCCCGACCCCATCGCCATCTCGCTCCCCGAGGTGCGCGTCTCCCACTCGCAGTGGATCTCCCCCACGCCGCCGACGATGCCCCCTCCCCCGCGCCGCGGGTCGCGCCGCAGCGGCTCCATGTCCCTGGAGGTCGCGCAGCCCATCCTGGTGTCGACCAACGAGCCGGTGCGCGCCTGCTACAAGGCCTTCCTCGCGTTCTCCCCGCAGGCCGGCGGCTCCATCGTCACCCTGATGCGCATCGGCCCGTCGGGCTCCATCGACGACGTCGAGACCATCGGCTCGCCCGACCCATCGCTCGCCATCATGTCGCAGTGCGTCCTCGCGGCGCTCCGCACCCGCCGCTTCCCGGGCATGGGCGCCCCCTCGCTGGTGTCCTTCCCGTTCAGCTTCCGCAGCGGAGAGATCAGCGGGCAGACGGTGCCGATGCCCACGCTCCCGCCGCCCCGCCCCGGCGAGATGCAGGTGCCCAACCCCGAGAACATCACCGTCCGCCCGTGGCGCCCGGCGCTCATCCCCGCCAGCACCCCGGCGCACGTGATGACCCGCGAGCTCGTCGACGCCGTCGTGCCCGACGTGCAGACCCTCGCCGACACCTGCTACGCCGCAACCCTCGTGGTGAACCCCGCCGCGGAGGGAGACTTCACCCTGCGCGTCGCGGTCGAGCCCTCGGGCAACGTCAACCGCCTCGACATCACCCCGGCGGAGTTTCCCTCGCCGATGCGCGACTGCGTGGTGACCCTCGGTCGGCAGCTCCACTTCCACCCGAGCCTCACCGGCGCCATCGTGACGCTCCCCGTCTCGCTCCGGCGCATCGAGGCCGACGCCTCCGGCGCCTCCGCGGCCCCGAGCCCCGCCGCGGGCGGGCTCATGCCCGTCTCCCGCTAGTCGCGATTCCCCAGCATCACCCTCGAAGCAGCCGGTACGCGGCGATCACCGCGCGCAGCCGGTCGCCCCGCCCCCGGGAGGCCTCCTCCGGGTGGCGGTCGGGGTGCAGCGTCAGCACCAGCTCCTGGAAGCGGCGGCGCAGCAGCACGGCCCCCGGGTCGTGGTCGAAGCCCAGCGTCGCGAGCGCCTCGACGCGCGCGGGATCCGCCGTGCTCCGCCCATGGTCGCGCCTCCTCGGCCGGCCGTGGAAGGTCTCCCTGGCCCCGAGCGGCGCCTGCTCGGCGGTCCCCTCGGGGAGCGCCCTCGCCGAGCGGAAGCGCAGCGCCGCGTCCCTCACCCGGTAGAGCGAGTCGAGCCTCGCGAGGCGCTGCGAGTCGAGCACCCGGTCGCGCGCGGAGGAGCTCACCACGCGCCTCCACACCAGCGACTGCCCGATGCGGAAGCCCCTCGCCCGACCGACGCCCCAGGCGCTCTCCACGGCGTGCCGCGAGGCGAGGCCCGCGTCGACCGCGAGGTCTCCGAAGCGCCGCGGATCGGCGCTCGACTCGACGGCCTGCACGGCCCCTGCGCGCAGGTGGAGGTGGTGCACCTGGTCGGGCTCGACGAGCTCCAGGGTGCCGGTCGCGTGGGCGCGGCGGAGCGCGGCGAGCAGGTCGCCGAGGGTGGTCTCACCGAGCCTGGAGGGGAGGGTCATCACAGCGCCCGCAGAGGTAGCAGCCCGGCGGGCGGCACCCGAAGTTCGCGACGTCAGCCCCGAGCGAGGTCGACCGCAATCTTGACGACGAGGCAGATCACCACCGCGAGCACGACCCATCGCACGAAGCGATCGCCGCGCCGCACCGCGAGCCTCGCTCCGAAGGCGCCGCCCAGAAACTGCGCGCCCGCCATCGGGAGCGCGACGTCCCAGCGCACGACGCCCTGCGAGGCGAAGATGGCGAGCGCGGCGAGGTTGGAGGCGAAGTTGACGACCTTGGCGTTGGCGCTCGCGCGGGCCATCGCCTCCCGCAGCCAGGTCACATACGAGAGGATCAGGAAGGTCCCGGTGCCAGGGCCGAAGAAGCCGTCGTAGGTGCCGATGACGAGGGCGATGGCCATGGCGCGGCGCTGCGGCGAAGCGCCTGGTGGGAGCGGCTCGGAGGGCGCGGCCACGTCGCGGCGGAGGGTGAGCCGCAGGGCGACGAGCACCAGCAGCACCAGCACCACCGGGCGCAGCAGCGAGGGCGGAACCTGCAGCACGAGCCATGCGCCCGCGAGCGATCCGACGAAGCCGAAGAGGAAGGAGGCGGCGACGCGGGTGCGGTCGATGACGCCGAGGCGCCAGAAGTTCACGAGGGCGCTGAAGCTGCCGAAGGTCGACTGGCCCTTGTTGGTGCCGAGCGCGAGCTGCGGGGGGAGGCCCGCGGCGAGGAGCGACGGCAGGGTGATGAGCCCCCCGCCGCCCGCGATAGCGTCGATGGTTCCGGCGGCGAAGGCGGCGGCGACGAGGGCGGCGGTGACCGGGAGCTCCATCGCCTAGGCGAGAGCGCCGACCGCGGCCCCGACCGCGGCGAGGAGCGCCCCGCTCGCGATGGCGTCATCGGCGAGCGCGAAGTCCGGAGAGAGGGCCCGGTCGGCGACCAGCGTCGGGACGAGCGTGCGCAGGTGCGCGTGCGCCGCAGCGACGCCGCGGCCGGGCTTGAGCGGGAGCCGCGAGTCGAGGCCCTGCGCGGCGGCGAGCATCTCGATGGCCACCGCCATGCGGGCGTTGCGCACCACGCGCGAGGCCTTGAGGGCGGAGGTCGCGCCCATGGAGACGTGGTCCTCCCGGCCGGCCGACGAGGGGATCGAGTCCACGCTGGCGGGGTGGCAGAGGATCTTGTTCTCGGTGACGAGCGAGGCCGAGGTGACCTGGGCGATCATGAAGCCCGAGTCGAGCCCGGTGTGCGGCGCGAGGAAGGGCGGCAGGCCCGAGGAGAGCGCGGGGTTCACGAGCTGCTCGACGCGGCGCTCGGAGATGTTGGCCAGCTCGGCGCAGGCCATCGCGAGGAGGTCGAGCGCGAAGGCCAGGGGCTGCCCGTGGAAGTTGCCGCCGGAGACCACGTCCGCCTCGCCGTCGCGAACGAACACCAGGGGGTTGTCGGTGACGCTGTTCATCTCCCGGGCGAGCACCTCGCGCACCCAGCGCATCGCGTCGCGGGAGGCCCCGTGCACCTGGGGCATGCACCGCAGCGAGTACGGGTCCTGGACCTTGCCGCAGTCGCGGTGGCTCTCGGCGATGCCGCTCTCCGAGAGCAGCGTGCGGAGGTTGCGCGCCACGTCGAGCGCGCCGGGGTGCGGGCGCACCGCGACCACGCGCTCCTCGAAGGGCCTGCCGCTCCCCTTGAGGGCCTCGAGGGACATGGCCCCGGCCACGTCGGCGCAGCGCGCGAGGGCCTCGGCGTCGTGCAGCGTGAGGGCGCCATACGCGAGCATGTACTGGGTGCCGTTGATGAGCGAGAGGCCCTCCTTGGCCTCGAGCGCGATGGGCGCGACCTCCGCGAGGGACATCGCCTCGGCGCCCGGGTACACGGTGCCGTCGAGCTCCGCGCGGCCCTCGCCGATGAGCACCGAGGCGAGGTGGGCGAGCGGGGCGAGGTCGCCCGACGCCCCGACGCTCCCCTGCGACGGGATCACCGGGTGTACTCCGCGGTTGAGCATCGCGACGAGCGTGTCGACCACCACCGGGCGCACGCCGGAGTAGCCGAGCGCGAGCACCTGCGCCCGGAGCAGCATCATGGCGCGCACCACCTCGGCGGGCAGCGGCTCGCCCACGCCGCACGAGTGGCTGCGCAGGAGGTTGTGCTGGAGCGTGCGGATGTCTCCGGGGGAGATGCGCGTCTCGGCGAGGGCGCCGAAGCCCGTGTTGACGCCGTACACCCGGGGGGAATCGTCGCCCCCGGCGACCACCGCGTCGATGGCGGCGCGCGCTGCGGAGACCCGGTCGCGGGCCTCGTCGTCGAAGCCCACCGGGGCGCGCCGACGCGCCACCGCCACGAGATCCTCCACCGTCAACGTCGACCCGATCAGGACCAGCTCGCTCATAGGGGAAGAGGGTCTACCACCAGATGGCGCCGGGCATGGGATGCTCCCGACCGATGCGGACGCGGTGGCTCGTGCTGGTGGGGTTGGCAGGCTGCGCCGACCCGCTGCCCTCGCCCTCGACGGTGGACGTGCTGCGGATCCTCGCGCTCAACACGGCGACCCCGGAGGTGAGGCCGGGCGAGGCGCTGGCGGTGAGGGCGGTGTGGCACGACCCCCTGGGGGGCCGGGCCATCCGTTGGCGCTGGAGGCTCTGCGACCCGGGGGTGGCGGACGATCCCAGGGCCTGCGCGAGGGCCTCCGGGAGCGTCGAGCTGGGGTCCGGGGAGACCGACCGGGTGGAGCTTCCGGCCGCGGAGCTCGCGCTGCGGGGGACGGAGACCGAGCGGACCCTGGTGGTCTACGCCATCGCGTGCCCCTCGATGGACGCGGTGATCGACCCCCAGGAGGGGCGGCTGGTGTGCCCAGAGGGCGTCGGCTCCGAGGCCTTTCGTCGGGTGACCGTGAGAGCGACCGGGGCCCTCAACCGCCCGCCCCCTATCGCGGACTGGACCGTCGATCAGTCCGGGCGATCGATCCCCCTAGAGGACGGCGCCTCGGTGACGCCGGGCCCGCTCTCTCTCACCCTAACCCCAGGGGACGGCGCGGCGGAGTCCTTCGATGGGGGCTCTGAGTCGCTGATGGCCTCGGTGTACGTGAGCACCGGGAGCGTGGATCCGCCGCGGGTGGTGACGGAGCCCGGCGTCGTGGCGCCGATGGCCTTCCGTTGGACTCCGGGGCGGGTGCTGTCTGGAGGAGAGGTGGCCCGGGTGTGGGCCGTGCTGAGGGATCAGCGGGGCGGGGAGACGGTGCGCTCGGTGACGGTCACCGCGCGGTAGGCGTCACTGGCAGCGGGCGTTGACGCAGGTGCGGCCCGCGGTGCAGTCGGACGAGCGGGCGCACTGGGGGGTCTGCTCGTTGGTGCTGGTGCAGAGCGAGCGGCCCATGGTGTCGGCGCGGCAGAGGTCGAACTGCACGTCGACGGTCAGGCACGCCCCGTCGGTGCCGGCGCCCGGCGTCGGGCAGAGGCGGCGGCACGCGCCGTTGTTGCAGACGGAGTTCGCGTTGCACTGCGAGTCCATGGTGCAGAAGGGGCGGGGCCGGGTGTCGACGCGGCACACGCCGCCCACGCACACCTGGTTGCTGCCGCAGGTCGCGTCGTTGGTGCAGGTCGCGAGGCAGGTGCCGCTCACGCAGAGCTGCGCGGCGGTGCAGCGGCCGCCGCAGTCGGCGCCCGTGGTGGGGTAGGTGCAGCGATTGTTGGTGCAGACCTGGCCCGCGGCGCAGGCGGTCGCGGCGTTGGCGGCGGTGCAGCCGACGATGCACTGGCCGTCGACGCACGACTGACCGGAGCCGGTGCACTGGTAGTCGAACTGGCACTGGTTGGCCCTGGGCTGGCAGCTTCCGCCGAGGCACACCGGCGTCGCGGGCGTCGCCGCGCACTGGGCGTCGGTGGTGCAGCCGCCGCCGGGGACGCAGCGGCGCGCCGCGGTGTCGCAGACGAGGTTCGCGGCGACCCGGGCGCAGTCGGCGTTGGCGCTGCAGCCGGGGACACAGGTGCCGCGCGATGTCTCGCAGTAGGAGCCGCTCGCGCAGCCCGCGGTGCTGGTGCAGGACTGGGTGGTGGCGCAGCGGCCGGTGGGGTCGCAGTAGCCGCTCGCACAGTCGCGGTTGACGGTGCAGATGCGGGGGCCGGTGTCGAAGACCACCGGGGGGCGGTCGGTGGTGCCGGCGTCGGCGACGGGGAAGCCGTCGGGGCCGTCGTCATGCTCGCTCCACACCGGGCAACCGAGCAGCCACGCGCCGAGCGAGCCGACGATCATGAAGGATTGAACAGTGATGGGGTGCTTGCGCATAGCGACGCCTCCGGAACAGTGGTCCACCGCAGATGGTCTCGCGGGTGCCTCAGGTAGTTTCTAGCTCGGTACGACGGACCGTTTCAGCATCTCCCATGCCGGGACTCAAGTCGCGGCAATCGTTCGATCGGGTTGTGCTCCGAGCGGGTGCGTGAATCCGTGTTCATAGCGCCCCCGTGAACGATTGCCGCCCGCGCGACCGCATCGTCGGGATCGCTGTAGTTGTTTCGCCACGGCGGAGAGCAGTCTGTTATCGTGCGCGCCGCCGGGAGAAGAGGGCAGACCAAGCGCATGGACGTCGTATGTGAACGCTGCAAGGCAGAGTACGAATTTGACGACGCGCTGGTCTCCGAGCGTGGAACCACGGTCAAATGCACGAACTGCAGCCATCAGTTCAAGATCTTCCGCCCCACGTCCGAGACCGACGCCGCGAAGGTGTGGAACCTCCGGCGACCTGACGGAACGGTGATTCCCTTCGACTCCCTCGCTGTGCTCCAGAAATGGATCCTCGAGGGCAAGGTCAGCAAGATGGACGAGATCTCCCGCGCGGGCGAAGGTTGGAAGAGCCTCGGCGCCATCGCGGAGCTCGAGAGCTTCTTCGCCACCGCCGAGCTGCGCGCCTCGCAGAACGCTCCAGGGCGATCGGGTCAGCGCTTCCCCAGCATGAGCGGCGTGCGCGCCCCGACGCCCGCCCCGGGACACAACCGCTCCATCCCGGTGAACCCCTCTCGACCGACCCCTGCGCTGAGCTCTCCCACGATCCGTCCTGGCGGCGCCGCTCCGCCTCCGCCGCCGGTGTCCCTTCGCGCGCCCTCCCACGGCGGGACGCCGCCGCCGGTGCCCAGCGTGCTCCGAGGGCCGTCGGCCGTGAAGAGCGCCGCCGCGCCGGCCAGCGCCAGCACCATGGTGCAGATTCCACCGCCGCCGAAGATGCCGGCGGAGATGGGCCCGATGTCTCCCGTGCCGAGCCCCGATCGGCACGAGCCCCTGGCCGACGAGGTCGAGCGCGCACGCCCCCGACCCGCGAGCCTGCCTCCCAAGGTGGTGCTGCCTCCACTGCCCGCCCTCTCCGCCTCGCCGCGCGACCTCGTCGACGATCAGGCCCCGACGCGCTCGATCTCGTCCGACCCTCACGGGCTGCGGAGCATTCCCCCCGCCAACCGTCGCGGTGGCCTCGGCGTCGGCCTGGTGGCAGGCGCGCTCATCGCGGGTGGCGCGCTCCTGGTCTCGTACCGCTCGGGCGTCTTCGGCACCAACGCCCCTCCCCCTTCCGCGGCCGCCGCGCAAGACACCGCCCGACGCGATCGGGTCATCGCCGACGCCACCGAGCGGGTACGGCGCTACACCGCCGCCGGGATGGACGAGGCGAGGGAGGAGCTCTCCGCCGCGATCGCGCTGCGCCCCAACGATGCGGCGCTGGTGGCGACGCGCGCCGAGGTGCTGGCCGCCTGGTCGGAGATGCTCACCCAGCAGGCCGATGACCTCGAGGCCCAGGCCGCCCTGCCGGGCGCCGACTCGCCGCGGCTCCGCGCCTCGGCCGAGCTCGTGCGCCGCGACGGCGTGGCGCGCAGAGAGCGGGCCCGCACCGACCTCCGGGCTGCGGAGGCGGCGCTCGACTCGGTGGCCCCCGCCGAGCGCGGGGTCGTCGAGGCCCGGCTCGCCGACGCGGCCCGGGTGGTCGGCTCGCCTACGCTCACCAGCCACATCGAGGCGGCCCGCCGGGCCTCGCCCACCAGCGAGACCTCGCTCTACCTCGCGCTCACGACGCTTCCCGACGACGCCGCCTCGGCCATCTCCGGGCTCCGCGCCGCCATCGCCGCCGAACCGCAGAACCAGCGGGCCCGCGTGGCCCTGGCGCGGCTGCTCCAGCGCAGCGGCGACGTGCGCGGCGCGCAGGATCTCCTCGCGGAGGCGCTGCGGGCCGAGCCGGAGCACGAGGCGCTGCTGGGCATCTCCCGAGCGCTCGGGTCCACCACCGTCGTCGCCTCGCCCGCCGCCGATGCGGGCGCGCCCTCGGTGGCCGCAGCGGCCCCGGCGGTCGCCCCGGCAGCCCCGATCGCCCCGGTGGTCGAGCCACCGGCGGCTCCCTCCACGGCCGCGACTCCGACGAGCCCGCGCCACTCCGGCAGCAGCGATCCGGGCGGCGCCGTAGGGGCCGCGATGGCCCCGACGCGCGACTACGACCGGCTCGTGCGCGACGGCGACCTGCTCCAGCACGCCGGGCGCACCTCCCTCGCCAGGGAGCGATACCAGCAGGCCCTCGCGGTGCGCGCCACGGGCTCCGAGGCGCTCACCGGCCTCGGCTTCGTCGAGCTCGACCAGAACTCCGTCAGCGCCGCGATCTCGCGGTTTCGCCAGGCGCTCGCGAGCAACCCCCGGTACTCCGAGGCCTACATCGGGCTCGGCGAGGCCTATAGTCAGCAGCGCAGCTACGGCCAGGCGGTGCAGGCCTACCAGCAGTATCTCGCGATCAACCCGGGCGGCTCGCGCTCGGAGATGGCGCGTCGACAGATCGAGTCGCTGCAAGAGCGTATCAGCGCGGCTCGGGGCCCGGAGACCTCCGGCGCCGACGCCGCGACCAGCCCCTGACGATGACCGCGGCGGCGTTGGACGACGAGGGCTTCGCACCGCTCGGCCCCTTCGAGCTGGAAGGGTCGTCCGAGCCGAGCGACAGCTCGCTGCTGGAGGTGCTGCGGCTGCTCGGAGTGAGCGAGCGAGCGACCAGCGAGGCGGCCCGCGAGGAGGCCGCCGCGAGGCTCGCGGAGGCGTGGTCGGCGATGGGTTCGGTCGGGCTGGAGCGCGACGCCCTGGCCCGCGAGAGCGCCCCGACGCCCGCAGCCCTCGAGCGCCTGCTGGCCCTGTACATCGAGACCGGCCGCTGGACCGACGCCGCCCGCGCCGCGGAGGCGCTCGCGGCCCATGAGGACACGCTCGAACGTCGCGCGGTGGCCTGGAGCCGCTGGGCCGCGGCGGGCTCGCCCGATGACGCTCGGCGCTTCGCGAAGGAGGGCGATCCGTCGCGCGTCGCCGCGGCGTACCTCGCTCGCTCCGCGGAGAGCGAGGAGGTGCTGGCCGCCGCCGCGGAGAAGGCGCAGCGCGACGGGGAGAAGGAGGCCTGGCGCTCGCTCTCGCTGGACGCGTGGATCCACGCGCAGGGCGCCCGCGGCGCCGGTCGGCTCGTCGACGCGCTCCATGCCTGCGGACGCTCCGGGGCGGCGCTGTACGTCGCGCTCGACGACGCCGCGAGGGTCCACCTCGCCGGCGGCGAGGTGAGCCTGGCCCGGGCCACCGAGCTGGCCACCGGCGAGGCCGAGGCGCTGGCGGTGTGGACGCTGCGAGCGCTCCTCCCGGGGCCCGATGCCGCGAGCGCCCGGGAGACGCTGCGCGACCTGCTGGCCGATCGGAGCCGCAGCGCGGAGCTCGCGGTGAGGCTCCGGATCGATGCGTGGTCGGCGCCGGAGTCGTCTCGCGCCGCGGCCTGGAAGGGCGTCGCCGCGATGGAGCTGCCGCACGACCCGCTGCTGGCCACGAGGGCGCTGGTCGAGGGACTGCGGGCCCAGCCGGACGACGCCGAGGCGCTGGCGCTGCTGCGCGCCCTGGCCGCCGAGCCGACCGTCGAGGCCTCGACGAGAGACGCCGTATGGGGCCTGGTGCGCACGCCCGAGCTCAGCCCCGCGCGGCGGCGAGACCTCCTGCTGTGGCTCGGCGCGCTGGAGGAGGCCGCCGGCGACCTCGCCGCCGCGGAGAGCGCGTACGCGAGCGTCGAGGGCGCGGTGCCCGAGGCCTTCGAGGGGCTCGGTCGCGTCTACGAAGGCGCCGCGCGCCAGGTGGCGCAGGCGGAGACGGAGTTCGGGGCGCTGGCCGCGGCCGCCGCGGAGTCGCGCGAGGGTCGGGTCGACGAGGCCGTGGAGCGCTGCGCCTCGACGCCCGGCGCGATGGCCGCGGCGGGCTCGGCGCTGGAGACCCTGGCGGGCCTCTCGCTCCACCACGCCGGGGCGGCGGCGCTCTGGGTGCGCGCGGCACGACGCTCCGCCGATCGGGCCGCGCTCGCGGCCGTGCTCCGCAGGCTGGCGACCCGCTGCGAGCTCGCTCCGACGCGGCGCGAGGCCCTGCTGGAGTGCCTCACCCTCCCGGAACTCTCCGCGGGAGGAGGCTCCGACGCCGTGGAGCTGCTCCGGCTCTTCCTCGAAGACCTGCCGGGCGACGCGACCGCCGCGGCCGCCCTCGCGGCCCTCGCGGAGCAGCGCGCGGAGCCGGAGCTCACCCGCGACGCGATCCGCGCCGTCGCGATGGCGAGCCAGGAGCCGACCGAGCGCGACATCCTGCTCCGCTTCGTGGGCGTGCGCAGCGGAGCCTTCGAGGCCCTCGGGGCTGCGACGGAGGAGCCCGTCCCCTCCGCGGGGCGGGGCGATCGGCTGCGGCGGCTTCACCACCTCGTCGGCGACAGCATCACGCTGCTCTCGCTCCGCACCCGCGCCCTGATGGCGTCGCCGGGCACTCCAGGGGAGGGCCTCGCCGTGGCGCGGCGTTTCGTCGAGGCGGCGCCCTGGTCCCCGGAGGCAGTGTTCGCGTTCGCCGGGCTCACCCGGCTCGGTGACGACGGGGCCGATGTGGTGGCGGCCATCCGAGCGGCGCTGCGGTCGTGCGCTCGGCTCCCGGAGCTCGCCTCGCTCGTCCGCGGCGCCGTCGCGAGGCTGGCGGCGCTCGGCGACGAGACGGCCGTCCACCACGTGCTCGACGCCGCGACGGACGCGGGGCTCCTCGCGGACCTGAGCCTCGCGGAGATCGCGCTCTCTCGACCGCACGGCGACGGGCCGGTGATGGTGCGCCGACTGGAGATCGCGATCGCCGCGAGCGACTCGCCAGACCCGGCGTGGATCGCCCGGCTCGTCGGGCTGCGCGAGGCCGCGGGCGACGCGATCGGAGCGTTGGGCGCCAGGGTGCGCGGGCCCCACGCGGGGCGAGCCAAGGAGGAGGAGCTCGACGCCCTCGCGGAGGGGGCGACGGACGACGACGCCCAGGGGCGATGGGTGCGTTGCGCCGTGGCCAACGGGCTGCCGCAGGTGTCCCTCCGGTGGCTGTCTCGCTGGGCCGCGGCGAGGGGCTCCGAGCCGGGCGCGGGGCTGCGGCTGCGCTGCGCGGCGCGCGTCGCGTGGGACCTCCAGGGGGACGGAGAAGGGGCGCTGGAGTTCCTGCGCGACGCGCTGCGCGCCGAGGCTGACACCGCGGACGTGCTCCAGGACGCGGACCTCATCGGGCGGCGCTCTGGACAGCTCGACGGGCTGCTCGCGATCTACGACGACGCCGCCGCCGTGGCCGCCGGGGTGCACGGTCGGCAGGCGCTGCACTACCGCCGCGCGCTGGCGCTGGAGCACGGCGGCCGCGCCGCGGAGGCCCTCGATGCCCAGCTCGCGCTCTTCCGTGAGCTGCGGACCATCGGTGCGCCGCTGCACGCGATCGAGCGCATGGCCGGGACGTCCGGGCGCTGGGAGCCGCTGCTCGAGGCCTTCGAGATCCTCGCGGCGGAGGCGCCCTCGACCGAGGCGAAGCTGCAGTTTCTGCTGCGCTGCGCGGAGATCGCGCGCTCGCGTCTCAATTCGGTCGAGCGGGCGCTCGGCTTCGAGGTCCAGGCCTGGCAGGTCAGCCGCTCCCGCGCGCTCTGGGATCGGGTGATCGAACGCTCCCGCGCGCTGCGGGCGACGCACCCCGCCGCGGCGACTGAGGCGATCCACGCCCTGGTCGACGGCGAGCTCTCCTCCGCGCAGCAAGCCTGGGACGACTCAGTCCGCGGGCTCCACGCGCTGCAGGCCCTGGACTGCGCCCTCACCGAAGCCCACGACCACGATCGGGCCGTCGCTGCCATCGAGCTCTACCTGCGCCAGCACGAGGCGCCCCGCATCGCCCGCAGCACCGTGCTGGAGATGATCGGCCGCGCTTCGGTTCCGCCCGAGCTGCAGCGGGCGCTGCGCGCCTCGTCCGCGCTCTCGTCGACCCCGCCGACTCCGCCGACTCCGACGCGGCCTCCGTCGCGCGGGGCCACGCTGGAGCTGGTCCTCGACGACGACCTTTCGGCCGACGGCCTGGAGCGCGCCATGGCCCCGACGCCCGCACCGGTCGCTCCGTCTCGTCCTCCGAAGGAGGGCCACGAGTGGATCTCCTTCGTCGCCGAGCCGAAGCCCGTCACCCTCGCTCCGACGAAGGCGAGCGGCACCGAGGCTCCGCCGATCGTCGTTCCGCAGACGCTGCAGCCGAGGCTTGAGCCCTACGCCCGGGAGGAGGGCGAGGCGGAATCCTTCCTCATCACCTCGATCCAGCCCCAGGTCGCTCGGCGCCCCAGCCCGAAGCCCGAGGCTCCGGCGGCGCACGAACCCCAGGCTCCCGCGACGCAGGAGCCGGCGGCGAGCGTGACGGGCGGCGACCCGGAGGGGGTCCTGCGAGAGCGCATGGCGCGCCACGACGACGAGGCCACCGTGATCCTCGCCGAGCGGCTGGCCGCGGACCCCGAGCGGGCCCACGAAGCAGTGGTGATACAGCGGGCTCGCTTCGACGCCGACCCGACCCGACTCGACGCCCTCGACGCGCTCATCAAGCTGGCCACGCAGGCTGACCAGCGGGGCGAGACGCTCGGGCTCATGCAGGTGCGCTCGGTGCTGGGGGGCGAAGCCCTGGAGCTGCATCCACTGCACCCGGTGGAGCTCGAAGACCCGCCGGACGGCGTCGCGCGGGTGCTGCTCCCGGCGCGCCTCGGCCCCTTCGCGGAGCTCGGCGCCCTGCTCTGGGAGAGCGTCGGCGTGACCTGGCGCCGCGAGCTCCAGCGCTCCGCCCACCGCGACGAGGGCCACCGCCTCGCCCCGACCTCCGCGGTGCTCCGGCCCTTCCAGGCCGCGCTCCGGCTGCTACAGCTCCCGCGCACGACGGCGCTCCTGCTGCGCGACGGTCCCATCGCGGCGCCGACCCTCTCCGTGGCGACGGCGCCCGCGTCGCTGGTGATGTCCCTCGAACAGGCGACGGACACGCCCGCCGGACACTTCGCGCTTGGCTTCCACCTGGAGGGCGCCCGCGTCGGGCACCTGCCCATCACGGCGCTCTCGCCCGAGGTGGCCGATCGCATGGTGCGGGCGCTGACCTTCGCGTTCGGCGCGCCGATGACAGAGCGGGTCGAGCCCCCGGTCGCGGCCGCCGCGGCGCAGCTCATGGACGCGACGCCGACGCGCCTGCACCGCCAGCTCCGCGCCTACGTCGAGGAGCTCGGCCCCTCCTTCACCCCCGCCCGGTGGCGCGCGGTGATCGACCAGGCGAGGGCCCGCGCCGGGCTGCTGGTGTCCGGCGACTTCTTCGAGGCCTCGCGGTGGCTGCTCGCCAGCGCGCCGATGGAGGTTCCGCGCTCGCTCTCCTGGGCGCTGGTCGAGTGGGAGCCGCTGCGCGACCTGCTGCGCTTCGCCGTGAGCGAGGAGTACCTGATGCTGCGCTGGCCCAACTCCGACGGCCGTCGGCGGCGCGTGTCCTCCCGCCCCGCTCCCCCGGAGTCCCGCTAAGGTCGGGGCCGAGGACCGCTCGTGCGCGCGCAGGTCGAACTCACCTCGGAGTGCCCCGAGTGCCGCACCCGCGGCGTCTGGCTGGAGCTGTACGACCCGGCGATGCCGGCGACGGCGCTGGGGCTCCCCGCGGAGGCGCGGTGCCGGCTGTGCGGCGCCGAGCAAGTGGGGCGCGTGACGCCTGGGACCGCCTCGCTGCGCGCTCCGAGGCCCATCGGGGAGTGCCCCTGCTGCGCGAGGCTCCTCGACGAGGGCGAGGTCGCCGCGCACGTGTGCCGCAGCTGCGGAGCGAGCGCTGCGATGGAGCGGGTGCGCCCTGGCGCCGAGCTGGGCGAGGCCGAGGCGCTGGAGCGGGCCGTGCGCTCGCTCATGGCCGACGAGGGGGAGGACGATCTCGCGGGCTTCGTCCAGCGGGCCTTCGGCGAAGCTGACCTCGCGGCGCTCACGGGGCGATACGCGCTGGGGCAGCCGGTGGACACGAGCCTCGACGGGGGGACCGGGTTCCTGTCGGGCGCGGTGTCGCGGGCGACGCCTGAAGCGCGCGGGGCCGCGGGGGCGGCGCCTACACCGACGATCGCCGACGACCGCCGCGCGATGCTGCTGGCGCTGGTGAGCGTGCTGATGGCCGACGGGCAGCGCGACCCGAGGGAGATGCCGCTGGTGGAGGCGTTCCTGAAGGCCGAGGGCCTCGCGCCGCTGTCGAACGAGGAGCTCCGGGTGCATCGCCCGGTCGAGATCGCCGCGCGGGTGCCCGTCGAGCGGCGCGAGGGCCTCGTGTCCCTGATGGCCCAGCTCGCCTACTCCGACGGCGTGGCGGACCCCAGCGAGGTGCGGGTGGTGCGGGCCTACGCCGACGCCTGGGGGGTCTCGCAGGACGAGGTCGACCGCTGGCTGGAGACCTACCGCACGGCGCGGCGCTCGCGGCAGCAGCGGCTCCTCGATCGGCTGCGGTCGTTCTTCCTGGCGGGTTAGGCGCTACCATCCGCCGCAACAGCGATGAGTGAGACCACGGCGGGCGTTGAAGGGGGCGCGGAGGCGCAGCGCGACGGCGTGGCGCGCTCCATCGGACGCGTGCAGCAGCAGTTCGACCTGGTGATGGACAACGTGCGCCGGGTCATCGTCGGCAAGGACGACGTGATCGCGCGGCTCCTCGTGGCCATGACGGCGCGGGGCCACGTGCTGCTGCGCGACGTCCCGGGGGTCGGCAAGACCATGCTGGCGCGCAGCGTCGCGGCCTCCATGGCGTGCGTGTTCAAGCGCATCCAGTTCACGCCCGACCTGCTGCCCATGGACGTCACCGGGTCCAACGTCTTCGATATGCGGCGGCGGGTGTTCGAGTTCCAGCGCGGGCCGGTGTTCACCAACCTGCTGCTCGCCGACGAGATCAACCGCGCGCCGCCGAAGACCCAGAGCGCGCTGCTGGAGGTGATGGAGGAGCGCCAGGTCACCGTGGAGGGCGAGACCCACAAGCTCGACGAGCCCTTCCAGGTCATCGCCACCATGAACCCGCTCGACCACGAGGGCACCTACGCCCTCCCCGCGGCGCAGCTCGACCGCTTCATGGTGATGCTCTCCCTCGGCTACCCCGCCGAGGCCGCGGAGGTGCACATGCTCAACGTGCACCTGCAGCCCGACGCCCCGCTCACGCAGCTCCAGCCGGTGATCACCCGCGACGACTTCCTCGGCTGGCAGCGCACGGTCCCGATGATCTTCCTGAGCGACGAGCTCAAGCGCTACACCGTCGCCGTGGTGCAGTCGCTCCGCGGCGACCCGCGCAACCTGCAGTCGATCTCGCCGCGCTCCACCATCCAGCTCGCGCGCGCGGCGCAGGCCAGGGCGATGCTGCGGGGCCGCGACTACGTCGTCGCCGAGGACGTGCAGACCGTCGCCCCGGACGTCATGGGCCACCGCGTGCTGCTCGCGGACGGGCGCGCGGGGCGGGAGTTCGTCGTCGAGGCGCTGCACCGGGTGGCCGTGCCGCGATGACCGCGCCGCGCGCCAGGAGCGGGGCGCTTCTCGTGGCGCGGGTGGTCTTCCACACGACCCTGCTCGCGGCGCTGCCCTTCATCGTGGGCGGCCTCGCGGGCTTCTTCGCGGAGGTCTCGCAGGTGAGCGAGACCCTCCCGAGGCTCATCGAGCGCGCCTCGGTGGTGCTGCTCCCGCTGCTGGTGGTGCAGGGCGTGTGCGTCTTCGTGAAGGTGCGCCGCGAGCTCTCCCTCACCGACGCCGCGCCCTCCGCCCGCGCGCTGCTGGAGAGCGTGCTGCGCCACACCCGGGTGATGACCGACAAGGGCCTCGGGCTCTTCTTCGGCGCGCTCGCCGCGGTGGTGCTCTCGCTCACCCTCAAGTTCGCCGAGCTCGGGATCATCGCCGTGCTCGGGCTCAGCACCCTCTACGCGGTCGTCACCGTGGGCGTGCTGCTGAGCACCTTCGTCGCGCAGCGCTACGAGGAGCGCCTCGCCGCCCGCGGCGGCATCATCGGGCGCGAGTTCGTCCCGGTGGTGGTGGAGTCCGGCGAGAGCGTCGAGGAGATCTTCCACTTCGAGCGCGTCCCCGTCCCCTGGGGCTTCGTGGTGCAGGTCTACCAGCGGCTGCCCGCGCGGCTCGCCACGGAGAGCCGTCACGTCGTCGGGGCGGCGGTCTCCATGCGCCGGGTGACCCTCGCGCGCCCGCTGCACCGCACGCCTCGCGGGGACTACCGCGTGCCCCCCGCGAGCGTGGCCTTCACCGACCTCTTCGGGCTCACCCGCATCGCCATCGCGCAGGCCGCGGAGGCCCGGCTGCGGGTGCTCCCGCGGCTCTACCCGGTAGCGCTCGCGTCGACACCGCGCACCCTCGCTCAGCAGGAGGGCGTGCTCTCGGTGCTGCGCCGCGCGCCGACGGAGGACTGGTTTCGAGTGCGGGAGTACATGGCGGGCGACGACACGCGGCGCATCCACTGGAAGCTCAGCGTGAAGCTCGGGCACCTGCATGTGCGGCAGCCGGAGACGGTGCCGGTGGCGCGGCGGCGGGTGCGGGTGGTGCTCGACAACTACCTGCCCGCGGCCCACGCGCAGGGCGAGGAGGTCGACCTGGTGCTGGGCGACGTGCTCGACCGCCTCGTCGAGCTCTGGATCTCCCTGGCCCGCGCCCTCTCCGAGCGCGGCGAGTCGGTGCAGCTCGCCGTGGCGACGGGTGAGGCCGCCCGGTCCACGGAGACCCTGGAGCTCACCCGCGGGGCGCAGCCGCGGCTGCTGGAGCTCGGGTCGCGGGTGCAGTGGCAGTCGGAGACGGACTTCCACGAGGTGGGCGGCGCGCTGGAGCGGGGGCAGGCCGTGGTGGTGGTGACGGCGAGGTTCCTGCCGCTGCCGCCGCTGCCGCCCCCTTCGGCGGGGACCGTGACGTGGGTGCTGCTGCCGGTGGCCGACGAGATCCCCACGGCGCTGCCGCGGCGCGCGGTCGACAAGGCGCTGGCCTTCTTCACCCAGCCCTTCGCCCCGGGCGCCGAGGAGAACGCCCTGCTCGCGTCGGCGCAGCGCAACAACGCGCGGCGGCGGCTGGAGACCGTGCGCGCCCACACAGCGCACCTCACGGCGCAGGGCTCCGCCGCGGCCGAGGCGGCGCTGCGGGCGCGCGGAGAGCCCTTCTACCGGGTCTCGCGCAGCGGCGTGGCCTACCTGCTGGGCTGAGACGCTCGCGCGCACCCGCAGGGACGCGCTGGTGCAGCCGTGGGAGACGTCGTTCGCGTCGCTCGAAGGGGGGGAAGGGCCCGCGACGCCCGTCGGCTGATCGACGGGCCCGATAGCACTTCAGTCCTCGTCTCCGACCGACGCGGTGGAGCGCCACCAGAGGCCCTCCAGCCGGTCGACCGCGCGGCGCACCAGGTCGCGCGGCGTCGCGGCGCCCGCGATCGTCTCGGTGATCCACGAGGCCCAGCGGGGGTCGCTCGTCGGCGCGCGCACCCGCCGGTGCAGCGCCTGGACCTTGAAGGCCAGCACCACGCGCTGCGCCTCGTCGAGCGTCGGCACCTCGATGGGCCGCACCTGGTGCAGCCGACGGCGGAGCATCGCCGCGTCCTCGCTGGGCAGCACCGTGCGCTGCTCGGCCACGTCGGCGAGCTGCGCGTCGGCCTCGCCTCGCAGCCGGTCGAGCGCGTCGGGGGTGATGGCCAGCACCACGCAGCTCCCGGGGAGCGTTCCGCCGCAGTAGTACGAGAGCGAGCGGAGCGCCGCGCGCCGCTGCGGGGCGGTGAAGGCGCGGAAGAGGTTCTCCGCCTCGTCGATGAGGATCATCGGGCCGCGGCACCCGTCGGCGCGGGAGAGCAGCTCGAGCCAGAGGAGCAAGCGCTGGTAGGCGTCCCTGCGGTAGGCCGCCGAGGGGGGACGGGCGCGCAGGTCGGAGGCCGAGAGGAAGCTCTCCGCGACGGCGCCGGGACGCTTGCTGCGGCGCATCCGGGTGAGGGCCTTCGTCGCCGCCGAGGCCGCGTCTCCGCCCCCCTCGGCGATGGAGCCTAGCAGCGCGCGGAGCGACTCCAGCGCGGCGGGCGTGCGGGTCCACGCGACCAGCCGGTCGAGGGCGCTGGGGGAGCCAGGGAGCGGCAGCACGGCCTGGTCGAGCATCCGGTGGAGGTGGCGCTGCGGGTGCCCGAGGTCGGCGTCCAGGTACTCCAACGACAGGCGGAACACCGGCCGACGCTCGGCGAGCGAGCGCGCCGTGAGGTGCATGAGCAGGTGCGACTTGCCTGATCCGTAGGCGCCGGAGACGAGGGCGAAGACCGAGCTCTCCAGCGAGGCGTGGCGGAAGAGCTCGTCGATGGTGGCGTCGATGCGCTCGTGGCCCACGCTCAGCCCCACGTCCGGGTCGACCGGAGGCAGGCCGTGCGCCGCCCGCAGGATCGCCCGCAGCCCCGCGGCCTCGCCGCGCACCGCCGGGAGCGGGATCGGCAGCATCGCGGGCGCGTGCCACCCGGGCGGCGCGGCGAGGTCGACGAGGGGGCGGTGCGGCGGCGGCAGGTCGTCGGACCCGCTCGTCGGCGCGAGCACCCGGGACGAGAGCGGTCCGCTGAGGGCGATGCCCCGGGCGCCGTCGTAGAGCAGCGCGGTGGCGCCGACCCAGAGCTGCGCGGAGACCATGCCCCTCGCGCCGTCGGCGTTGTCGATGAGCTCGCGGAGCACGGTGAACCCGCCGTCGCGGCGCGAGGCCGAGAGCCGGGTGAGCACCTCCGCGCCCTCGAAGATCAGGACGAGGCCCCGGTGGCCGAGCGCCCGCGCGAGGCGCGAGCACTCACCGAGGGCGCGCAGCGCGGTGGGAGCGGAGAGCGCCGCGAGGGCGGTGCCGCGGGACTCGACGCGCGAGAGGTCGGTGCCCGCGAGCCAGGCGTCGATGCGGGAGGCGGGGCGCGCGGGGCGACCGGCGGCCTCGAGGTACTCGCGGGTCAGCACCGCGAGGTCGCCGTGCGTGCCGAACACCGCCGCGCCGCGGTCGAAGTCGGCCAGCGCCGCGGCGGGAGAGTCGTGGCCTGCGAGGAAGGCGTCGAGCAGCGGGGCCCAGCCCCGGTCGCGCTCCCCGGCGCCGGGGGCGCGCAGCGAGAGCACGAGGTTGCGCACGAGGCCGTCGAGGGTGTCGAAGCAGCGGTCGGCGAGCACGCTCACCCGGGCGACGCAGAACCCGCGGGTCCACGCCGCGTCGGAGAGCGCGTCGAACCAGGCGCTCGCCGCGGAGGCCCGCTTCGCGCGGAGGAAGAGCACCTCGGCGGCGCCGGTGAGGGCGATGTCCTCCATGCCCTGCTGCGCGGAGCGCAGGAGCGCGGACTGCCACGCCGCCTCGGGGGACTCTGGGGGACTGGAGGTGCGCGGGGACGTCGCCACGGCGGCGGAGTCTACGCCAGCGGCGTAGCCGGGACGCGCGGCCCCATCGCCGCCCTACGGAATCATGTCGTCGTCGTCGTCGGCCGCGCCCCGCGCCACGTCGACGGCCTCGCGGATCTCCTCCATCACGTCGGCGAAGGCGGCGCCCAGCCACGCCGCCCACTCCTCCTCGAAGGACTCCAGCGAGCCGGTGTAGCCCTCGCGCCGGCCGTCGATGGCGAGCACCGACACGGCGACGCCGACCCGGTCGATGGTCACGGTGATGGTGTCGCCGGCGGCGGTGTCCTGGGACCAGGTGCGGGTCATGGGCCTGAGACCTCTTCGCGCGGCGGCAGGAGAGACGCAAGCACCGCCACGAGCTCGGCCGGCTCGACGGGCTTCGGCACGTGGGCTCGGAAGCCGCTGAGCAGGACGCGCGTGCGGTCTTCCGCGCGGGCGCCGACGGTGAGCGCCACCGCCGGGGTGCGGCCGCCCTCGGCCGCGGGGAGCGCGCGCACCTTGCGAATGAGCTCGTAGCCGTCCTCGCCGGACATCCCGAGGTCGGAGAGCAGCAGGTCGGGCCTCGTGCGCCGCAGCAGCGTCAGCCCCTCGGCGGAGGATCCCGCGACCTCCACCACGGCCCCGCAGCGCTCGAGCAGCGCGCGCAGCAGGTCGCGCGTGTCGGGCTCGTCATCGACCACCACGAGGCGCACCCCGCGCAGCGCCCCGGAGGCCGCGAGGTCGAGGGTCTCCCCCGCCGGGGACATCGCCGCGCCTTCCAGCCCCGGGCTCCGCGCGGCCAGCGGCAGGCGCAGCGTGAAGGTGCTCCCGTAGCCCTCCCCCTCGCTCTGCACGATGACGCTGCCGCCGTGGAGCTCGGTCAGGTGCTTCACGATCGCGAGCCCCAGGCCGAGCCCTCCGTGCCGCCGCGTGGTGCCGCCCTCCTCCTGGCTGAAGCGCTCGAAGACGTGCGGGAGGAAGTCCGGCGCGATGCCCCGCCCGGAGTCGCTGACGGTGATCTCCACGATCGCTCCGAGCCTCGCCGCGACCACCCTCACCGCGCCCCCTCGGGGGGTGAACTTCACGGCGTTGGAGAGGAGGTTCCAGACGACCTGCTGCAGCCGCGCGCGGTCGCCACGCACGTACGCCGAGGGGTCGAGCTGCGACCTCAGCCGCACGCCGCGCGCCTCGGCGGCGACGCGCACGGCCTCCACCGCGGACTCCACCACGTCGCCGACGTTGGTGTCCGCCACGTCGAGGTGGAGCTTGCCCACGAGGATGCGGCTCACGTCGAGGAGGTCGTCGATGAGCTGGGCCTGCGCCCGCGCGTTGCGCTCGATGGTCTCCAGCGCCCGCCGCCCCTGCTCGTCGGACAGCTTGCCCCCGCGGAGCATCTGCACCCAGCCGAGCATCGCGGTGAGCGGCGTGCGCAGCTCGTGGCTCACCGTCGCCAGGAACTCGTCCTTCAGGCGGTTGGCCCGCTCGGCGGCGGCGCGGGCCGCGTGCTCGCGCTCCATCGACTCCCGCAGGGAGGCGGCGCTCTCATCGTCGTGCTCGCCCGGGAGCACCTCGCGGAGAGGGCGCCCTACGAGCTCGTCGAGGCCTCGCCCCGTCGCCACGAGGTACGCCTCGTTGGCCGTCACGATGCGCTGCGAGCGATCGAGCACCACGTAGGGCGTCGCTGATCGATCGAAGAGCTTCGCGAAGTCGGAGCCCCGGGCGGTCATCGGGCGCCGTTATCGGGCCGGGCGCCGCTCCCGGCCAGAGGTGCCCATCATCTTCCTCAAGGCCGCGACTGTGGCGGCCTTGCGACTGCGGGTAGCGCGCCCGTGGCGAAAGCGACGACGGTTCGCACGCGCTGCCAGGCCTCTCCGGCAGCACGGGGCGCTTAGGTCCGCCCTGTGCAGCGCGCTCCATCACAGGGGCGTCACCGTGGCGCCCGAGCCCAAAGACCCCTCCGAGGAAGGATCTTCCTGATGGGAACACTGCCCCCCAGCGCCTCTCAGTTCGACCTGGCGCACACGCTCGATCGCTTCCACGCCGACCGCATCCCGATGAACGCCCTCTGCGAGAAGCTCCGCGCCGCCGGGGGCGATCTCTCGTCGCTACACCGCATCCGGGCTCCCATCTCGGTGCCGCCCTCGGACTGCGCGCAGCGTCCTCCGCGCCCGGGCTCCGCCGAACGCCGGACCCTGGAGGCCGAAGGCACCGCCGCGCTGCTCCGGGGTGAACTCGCGGTGGTCATCCTCGCCGGAGGCATGGCCACCCGCTTCGGCTCGACGGTGAAGGCCCTTGCCACGGTGCCGTACCCGGGAGACCCCCGCTTTCTCGATGTGAAGCTCGACGACGTGCGCCGATGGGACGGCGCCGTCCCAGCCGTCCTCATGACCAGCTTCGCCACGCACGACGCCATCGCGAGGGCGCTCGGCCCCCGCTCTCCGGTGAGGCTCGCACCGCAGTTCGTGAGCCTCCGCGTCATCTCCACGGGCGATCTGTTTCTTACCTGGGATGGTATGCCCTCGCCCTACTCCACCGGTCACGGCGACCTCCCGGAGGCGCTGCAGCTCGCCGGGGTGCTGGGGGAGCTTCGCCGGGCGGGCGTTCGCACGGCGCTGGTGTCCAACGTCGACAACCTGGGCGCGACGATCGACCCGGCGCTCTACGCGATGCACCGACGGAGCGGGGCGAAGATCTCCGTGGAGCTCGTCTCCAAGGCGACCGGCGACCGCGGTGGCCTGCCCGTGCTGCGCGACGGGAGGCTGGTGCTGGCCGAGACGTTCCGGCTGCCGGGGGCCTTCCCCGACGAGGCCTTTCCGCTCTTCAACACCAACACGCTCTGGATCGACCTCGAGGCGTTGGAGGGCGAGCACCCGTGGACGTGGTGCGTCGTCACGAAGCAGGTCGACGGGCGCGAGGCGATACAGTTCGAGCGCCTCATCGGAGAGCTCACCTGGTGGAACGAAACCGCCTGGCTGCACGTCGATCGCGACGGAGCCCGCTCACGCTTCCTCCCGATCAAGGAGCGCGAGGACCTCACCCGGCTGCGCGACCAGCTCTGCGCGATGATCGACGCCCAGCGCCGCCCGAACGGTCGCCGTAGCGCGAATCCTCCCGAGGATCGCTTGACACAGGGCCGAGATCAGGAGAGGCATTCGCACTTCTGAGACGGGGATCCGGGCTGCGGCCGGGACGACGACCACATCCGCCAGAGCGCGGCCCATCGGGCTGCGACAGCCGTGGCCGTCGTCCCGACCTCAGCCCCTGCCACGGGGGATCAGTCGTTGAGGGAGCTGCGCTCGAGGCGGCGGCGTCGGTGCCTGCGGCCGACGGTGACGGCGCTCTCGACGAGGCCGAAGGTGAGGTAGCAGCCGAGCAGCCACGGCAGCGCGAAGGCCGGGCCGAGCCAGGCGCCCACGAGCACGGTGCTGGAGACGCCCGCGGCGATGATGGCCAGCGGCCGCCAGCCGGTGAGGCGCACGTCCTTGAAGGAGCGGAAGTTCACCGTGCTCACCATCAGCGCGGAGAGCACCGTGATGAGCAGGGCCACCGCGGCGGGGTGCGCGAAGAGCCGGCCGTGTACCGAGTGGTTGGCGAGCACCAGCGCGATGAGCATCCCCGCGGCGCCGGGGATCGGCAGCCCGACGATGTACTTGCCGGGCTTGGTGGAGACGCCCGCCTCGCGGGTGGCGATCACGTTGAAGCGCGCGAGCCGGATGGCCCCGCAGGCCACGTAGAGGAAGCACACGGCGACGCCGAGGTCGCCGAGCGGCGCGAGCGCCCAGCGCCACGCGAGCAGCGCGGGGGCGACGCCGAAGGAGATGACGTCGGCGAGGGAGTCGAACTGGAGCCCGAACGCGGACTGGGTGCGGGTGAGCCTCGCCACGCGGCCGTCGATGATGTCGAAGAACATCGCGAAGACCAGCAGCAGCGCGGCGGACTGGTAGCGCGCGGGGTCGACGGCGGGGGACTCCGCCGTGGAGAGCAGCCGGATGGCGTTGAAGCCACAGAAGATGCTCGAGACGGTGAAGAGGTTGGGGAGGATGAAGAGGCTCTTGCGGAGGTCCATGGCTTCGCCCGCAGGCGTAGCACTGGACCGGGTGGCCGGTCGAAGGACCGGCCCTTCGCTCAGCCGGGGGCGCCGCAGCGGTTGGCGACGCCGCCGCCTCCGCAGGCCTGGCCCGCAGGGCAGGGGCCGCAGTCGAGCAGTCCGCCGCAGCCGTCCGCGACCGGGCCGCACTCGGCGTTGAGCGCGGCGCAGGTGCGCGGGCTGCACGGCCCACGACCGCACACGCCGGGCATCCCGGCCCCGCCGCAGCTGTCGGGCGCCGTGCAGTTGCCGCACTGGATCAGGTTGCCGCAGCCGTCGCCCGCCGGGCCGCACTGGATGGCCTGGTCGGCGCAGCTACGCGACCTGCACGAGCCCGAGCCGCAGACGCCCGGGGTCCCGCCGCCGCCGCAGGTCATGCCCGCCGGGCAGGCTCCGCAGTCGAGGGTGTTGCCGCAGCCATCGCCCGCCGGGCCGCAGCGCAGGCTCTGCGACTCGCAGGTCTGGGGCCTGCACGTCGAGGTGCCGCAGACGCCCGGCGTCCCTCCGCCGCCGCAGGTCAGCGGCGACGCGCAGGTGCCGCACTCCAGGGTGCCGCCGCAGCCGTCGCCCGCCGGACCGCAGTTGAGCCCCTGCTCCGCGCAGGTCTGCGGGCGGCACGGGGTCGAGCCGCAGACGCCCGGGGTCCCGCCTCCGCCGCAGGTGGTCCCGGCCGCGCAGGCGCCGCAGTCGAGGGTGCCGCCGCAGCCGTCGCCCGCGGGTCCGCACCGCAGGCCCTGCGCCGCGCAGGTGGTGGGCGTGCATGAAGGCGAGCCGCACACCCCGGGGCGTCCGCCGCCGCCGCAGGTGCCGGTCGCGCAGGTGCCGCAGTTGAGGGTTCCGCCGCAGCCGTCGCCCGCGGGGCCGCAGCTCAGGCCCTGCGCCGCGCAGGTCACCGGACGACACGCCGGGGTGCCGCAGACGCCGACGGTTCCGCCGCCGCCGCAGGTCATGCCCGCCGCGCACGATCCGCAGTTGAGGGTCCCGCCGCAGCCGTCGCCCGCGGGGCCGCAGCTCAGGCCCTGGTCCCCGCAGTTGCGCGGGCGGCAGGTCATGGTGCCGCACACGCTAGGGACGCCGCCGCCGCCGCAGGTGGTGCCCGCAGGACAGGTGCCGCAGTTGAGGGTCCCGCCGCAGCCGTCGCCCACCGGGCCGCAGCTCGCGCCCGCCGCGGCGCAGGTGCGCGCCACGCAGGAGGTCGGGCGCGGAAGGTCGGGGCTCACGCACGACGCGAGGTCGAAGAGCATGAACTCCAGCACCTTCTCCTGCGCGGTGAGGGTCGTCCCGGAGCACTCCGAGGGGAAGGTTCGCCCGCTCGTGCGCCCGTTGCTCACGTGGAAGTCGCTGAAGAGCACGCGCCCGCACTGGGTCTCCGGCGCGACCCCGACGGGGGTGTTGAAGGTGAGGTGCTGCACCGTCGAGGGCGAGGTCGAGTAGATCCAGCGCGCGGTCGGGGCGACCACCGCGTCGACGTCGTGCCGGGGCTCGTTGATGGAGATCCGGTTGAGCCCGGTGGAGGCGCCGACGATGGTCAGCCACTGCGAGAAGGCCTGGCCCCGCGGAAACGACGTGTCGACCACGCCCGTGAGGGGGTCGCCCGGGTTCGACTGGCGGATGCGCCACGTCGCGACGCTGGAGAAGGGAGCGATGTTGTAGAGCCACGTGTAGCTGAAGTGCGTGGTGAACACGCGCCCGCCCTCGTTGGCGTACTGCACCAGGTTGCGCTGCGCCGCGGGCGGCTTCTCGATGTGCCCGCCCTCGCAGGCGAAGAGCACCATGTCGTAGCGAGAGAGCGTCGCGGGGGTGTTGTAGAGGTCGCTCGCGGGGGGCGTGTTGCGCCCGGCGTTGGCGCCGTTGGCGACGTAGAGCTGCACCCGGCCGCCGCCCGCGGGGGTGGTGAACTCCGAGTCCGAGATGCCGATCTTGCGGAGCACGCACTCGAGCGCGTCGACGTTGCCGGTGACCATCGCCATCAGGGGGATGTCACCCTCGGTGCGGTTGCGAGGAAGGCGGGTGAGCGTGGTGGGCAGCGCGTTGTCGACGCACGACGCCACGTTGCTGATGGTCACCTGGCGGCGCCAGCGACCGAGCTGGATCACCAGCGGGATGTTGGCGCCCACCGGCACGTCCCGGAGCACGAAGCGCCCGTCGGGGCCGGTGACGGCGCTCACCACCGGGAAGCCCGACGTCGCGGCGCCGCAGCGGTCGCACGAGACGCCCGGCGCGAAGGGAGCGACCGCCGCGTTGGGGATGTAGACCACGGCGTTGTAGAGCGGGTCGGGAGCCGTCAGCGCCGGGGTCACCACGGTGCCCGAGATGGTGGTCGTCGCGCCGCCCGAGCACATCGCCCTGCGAAGGCAGAGGCCGGTGCAGGCGGACGACCCTCCGGGCGCGCCGCAGACGCTGGGCGTCCCGCCGCCGCCGCAGGTGGTGCCCGGAGCGCAGGCGCCGCACGTCAGCAGTCCGCCGCAGCCGTCGGCCACCGGGCCGCAGTTGGCGCGGGCCGTGGCGCAGGTGCGAGGCACGCATCGGGGCGCGCCGCAGACGCTCGCCACGCCGCCGCCGCCGCAGGTGGTGCCCGCCGCGCAGGTGCCGCACATCAGCAGCCCCCCGCAGCCGTCGGAGACCGGGCCGCAGCTGGCCCCCGCGCTCGCGCAGGTGCGAGGCACGCAGGCGCGCCCCGCGTCCGGCGCTCCTCCGGAGCCGCACACGCTGGCGCGGCCGCCGCCGCCGCAGGTTGTGCCCGCCGCGCAGGTGCCGCACATCAGCAGTCCCCCGCAGCCGTCGGAGACCGGGCCGCAGTTGGCCCCCGCGCTCGCGCAGGTGCGTCGAACGCACGCGCTGCCAGCGTCCGACGACCCGCCTGCGCCGCAGACGCTCGGCCGTCCGCCGCCGCCGCAGGTCTGGCCCGCCGGGCAGGTGCCGCACATCAGGAGCCCGCCGCAGCCGTCGGACACCGGTCCGCAGGTGGCGCCCGCGCTCGCGCAGGTGCGAGGCACGCACGCGCTGCTGCCGCCGCCGGGGACACCGCACACGCTGGCGCGACCGCCGCCACCGCAGGCCTCAGCGCCCGCGCAGGAGCCGCACATCAGGAGGCCCCCGCAGCCATCGGCGACCGGCCCGCAGGTGGCTCCCGCGCTCGCGCAGGTGCGAGGCACGCACGCGCTGCCGCCGCAGCGGCCGGGCACCCCGCCGCCGCCGCAGGTCTGGCCCGCCGGGCAGGAGCCGCACATCAGGAGCCCGCCGCAGCCGTCGGCGACCGCCCCGCAGGTGGCGCCTGCGCTCGCGCAGGTGCGAGGAGCGCACGCTGCCGCCGCGTCCGTGGCCCCGCCCGCGCCGCAGACGCCCGGCCGCCCGCCGCCGCCGCAGCTCTGCCCGTCGGGACAGCTCCCGCACTCGAGCAGACCGCCGCAGCCGTCGCCCGCCGGGCCGCAGCTCACGCCGAGCGCCGCGCAGGTGCGCGGGACGCAGCCCGAGGAGCCGCCGCACTGGCTCAAGCGCCCGCCGCCGCCACAGGTCTGCGGCGCCGCGCAGTCGCCGCAGTGGAGGACGCCGCCGCAGCCGTCGCCGATGGGTCCGCACGTCGCGCCCGCGCTGGCGCAGGTCACCAGACCGCAGCCGCGGCGAGGGACGTCCGAGGCCACCGCGTCGGCGACGGAGGTCCCGTCGGCGGAGCCGTCGGTCGAGGAGACCACCGACTGGTCGCTGCACGAGGCGATGGCGGCGGCCACCATCAGCACTCTCAACAAGGCAATAGAGGGAGCCTGCATCCCGCGATCATTCACGAGAGGCCGACTCCCACTCAACCCGACAGGACAACTATTCCGCGGATCGATGAGTCGTATCAACCCGGCAATGGTCGCCTGCCTTTCACATCTGCAATGTCTCGAAATCATCGCGAATTCAGACGATATACCGACATCCTTCGGGGCGATCGCGATAACCGATATCTCATCCATGGTCGGTGCGGGTCGCACCTCGACGAGCAACGGTATCGATGCACCGACACCGCCCGCGAGCCCTTCGCCAGGGCGCCGGGGATGCGTAGCGGGCGACGCAGGCGCGCTCATCCTACGCGGCGATTCCCGTGCAATTCGCGCGGCGAGAACGCGTGACGCTGGAGGCGCAGCGGGATATGTCCGCCGGCATGACGACGCCCGCCGCCTCCGTCGAAGCGCCCGCTCCGCCACGGTCGAGCAAGCCCCACGAGTTCATCCCCGTCGAGGCCCCTTCGCCGGAGCAGCGCCGGTCGCGCGCGGCGACCTTCGCCGGCGCGGGGGAGAAGCGCAGCCGCTATCACCTCCCCGAGCGCCTCGACTCGTCGTCGCCGGTGGGCTACCGCACGCGCGTCTCGCTCACCAGGGCGGAGGCCGAGACGATGCTCTCGGTGCTCGCGCTGCCGCGGCCGACGGGCTTCGTCGAGGGCCCGGCGCCGACGGAGTCCGAGCTCTTCGAGGAGTGCTCGCTCGGGGTGATGACCGCCCGCCAGTCGACGAACTTCCGAGGGCACCGGGACGTGCTCCTCGGCCCCGGCGACTCGGCCCGCGCGGCGGCGCTGCTGCGGCGCATCGGCACCTCCGACGTGCCGGTGCTCGACGGGGCGGCGTACACCCACGTGGTGCTCGCGAGGCCGTACCGCACGGCCTTCACGCTGCTGCTGACCTTCGTGGGGCACCGGGCGCTGTCGAGCCTCGCGACGGTGCCGATGCGCGCGTGGGCCAAGCGCTTCCGCCACGCCGACGACATCCCGACCATCGGGCACCTCACCGGGCTGCACCTCGGCGTGCTCGCCGACGCGATGGAGCGCGCGGCGGTGGTCGCGTCGGGGGGTAGGCGCCGGGCGCAGGTGTTCCTCCGGCCGATGGACGAGCCGGCGGACCCGGGGGCGCTGAGGGAGCTGGAGGCGCTCGCGGGCCTCGGCGCGAAGGAGCGGGCGCAGGGCTGGCGCATCGGCCTCGTGG
>Ga0066417_1000009_pt1 | contig 72607 bp, 62 predicted proteins | sample LakWasMet25_LOW6_2_FD_59544 | JGI IMG/M metagenome (GOLD analysis project Ga0066417, IMG submission 59544) | Freshwater sediment methanotrophic microbial communities from Lake Washington under simulated oxygen tension - Sediment Metagenome 25_LOW6 | ecosystem: Environmental > Aquatic >...
GTCGAACTTGCGGCGGAGGAGTTCCTGATAGCTGGTGCGGGTGGTGCTCACGTCGGTGGTGAGCCGGTCGAACTCGGCCTCGACCGCGACGATGTTGCTGCGGGTGAGGGGGTTCGGGGCGTTGGGGGTCGGCGTGGGGTTGCGCTGCGGGGTGCCGGCGGGCGACGGGGCAGCGGCGTTGTCGGCGCGCTGGCTCTCCGCGAGCTCGTTGCGGGCCTGCTGGATCTCCCGGTTGATGGACTCGATGCGCTGCTCGCGCTCGGCCTGGGAGAGGTTCTGCGCGCTCTGCTGGGCGCCGCGCTGCCGGGCGACGGCGCTGTTGAGCTCGGTGATCATCCCCTGGAGCTCCCGCTCGGCGGAGGCGCGCGGGGGCCAGTCGGGGGTGAAGCGCTGGCGCATCGCCAGGACCTCCGCCTGCTTGGCCCTCACCCGCTCGCGAAGGGCGGTGAGCTCCGGGGACTCGTCGGCCGAGGGGGCGCTGGGCTGCGACGGGTTGCGGAGCGCCTCGACGCTGGCGTTGAGCTGCGCGATGCGGGTCTGCAGCCGTCGGGTGCGCGCGGAGGTGCGGTTGTCGACCTCCGGGGCGCGCGCCGGGGCAGCGCCTCCGGGGCCGATCTGGATGCGCGTGGGCCCGCCGCGGCGGGCGCGGACCTCCTCGACCATGGCCTGGTTGGCCAGCACGAACTGGTCGAGCGACTGCTGCCGCTCGGCGAGCGAGCCTTCGAGCTGGTGGAGCTGGGCGTCGACGGTCTGGAGCGACTCGCGCGCCCGCTCGACGGCGGTGTTGCGCCGCGCGTTGACGAACATGTCGATGAGGCCCTGCACCACGCGCTGGGCGTCCTCGGGGTTGCCGTACTTGAACCCCACCTGCACCGTGTCGGTCTGGATGCTCCGGTCGAGGCTGCCCCAGAAGAGCTCGGCGAGCTTGGTCTCGGAGGTCTTGCCCTGGAGCAGGGGGTAGAGGTGCAGCCGGTTGATGAGCGTGATGATGTTGGTGCGCGAGCCGTAGACCTGTGACAGCCGGTTCTCGATCGACCGCTGCACCTCCTCGGCGCCCGGTCCGTTGCCGTCCTGGCGCTCCTGCTCCTGCACCTGGAAGCGCGCCTCGGAGCGGTACGTCCGCGGGCGGGTGATCACCCAGGCCATGCCCGCGAGCATGATCACGAGGAACACCGCGAGGCCCCGCTTCCAGTAGCGGAGGCCGCGGCGAGCGAGCGCGCCGTAATTGGCCAGCAGGTCTTTGAGCGAGAGCGGCTGGTCTTCCTTCTCTCCCATGGTCATGGGTTGGATTCTCCCTGAGGGCGTTGCCCGGTGTCGCCTGCTCCTCCACCCGATGGTGCAGGAGCGGGGGCGACCGGCGCATTGCCATGGTTCACCGGCGAGGTCGATCGTTGCGTGGCCTGCCGGGTGGTAGGCTGCGTGGAATAACGGGGGCGCGGCGCGTTGGGGTCGACCGGCATGTTGGGGTCGGCCACGGCGTTGGGGTCGGTGCCGCGCGCGGGCAGCCAGCCGGAGCCCGGCTCGCCCGAGGTCGACGAGGGCTCGTTCGAGCTGCTGAGGTCGAAGGGGTCGCTGGTGAGCAGGCTGTCGTCGTCGCCGCCCGAGGACGCGCCAGAGGAGCTGCCGCCCGCGCCTCGCGCGTCCTGCAGGGCGTTGAGCTCCTCGGCGGGGATGAGCGGCTCGGTCACGCCGTCGTCGTCGCTGCCGAGCGCGAAGGTGACCCCGAGCATCGCGACGTGGCGCACGACGTTGCAGATGTCGCTGTCGTTGGTGCAGAAGCCCGTCGTCCGTGGCGCGATGCTGGAGTAGAGGAAGTTGTATCGCGCGAAGATCGAGAACTGTCGGCCGACGATGAAGCGCACGCCGGCGAGAGCCGACAGGTTGAAGTTCGCGACCTCGCGGGTGGTGATGTTCGTTGGGGTCGAGCCCGGGGTGGCGTTCTCCGTGAGGCCGTAGTCGGCGTTGACGTCGGCGGTGAAGGAGACCACCCCCTCGCCGGGGCGCCAGAGCGCGCTGAGGTTGCCGCCCAGGACGCGACCCGTGCCGCCGGAGCCCACCGCCGAGGTCGGGCAGGCGCCGCCCCGGGGCACCACCACGTTGCAGCGGGTGGTGGCCACGATGGCGTACTCGTAGCGGGCGCCCACGCCGAAGGCGAGGTGGTCTTCCGGCACGAGCACCGAGAGCGCGACGTTGGCGTAGGGCCCGACGAAGAAGTCGGAGGTGTTGTTCTGGTCGGCGAGGGAGTCGACGCCGCCGAGCGCGGTGAGGGTGACGTGGTCGCCGAAGAAGTGCCGCAGCCCGGCGTAGCCCACGATGCGCGGCACCCAGTTGGCGTAGCCGTCGATGAGGAAGTACTCGCCGCGCGCGGCGGCGAGCACGACGTTGTTGTCGTCGATGTCGTGAGCGGCCTCGAGGGCGCTCACGAAGGTCAGCATGTTGTTGCGCGCGAGGTTGTCGGGGATGTCGACCGCGTGGCGGCCGAGGACTCCGCCGAGCAGCGACCCCCGCCAGGTGTCGGAGAAGTTGTGCTGCGCCCGGAGCTGGCCGGTGTAGTCGCCGAAGATGCCTCGCTGGAAGGACAGGAAGGGGCTGCCACCGCGGCCGAGGAGAAGCGACGACTGGCCGAGCGTGTAGCTCCCTTCGCCCTCGATGAGCCAGTCGTCGCTCGGCTCGGCGTGGAGGGCGTAGCGGGTCAGCGAGACGAAGTCGCCCTGGTCGAAGGTGCGCCCCTCGCCCTGGGTGAAGTAGTACTCGGCGCGCGTGCGAAGGAGATGACGCACCGTCTCTCCGCGGTGGCCGAGCTGCAGGTCGACCGCGCCGCGGGTGAGGGCGCCGTCTCCATAGGAGAGCGTCTGCTGGTTGAGCACGGTGGAGTCATAGCCGCCCGCCAGCTCGACCCCCGCCGCCGCCGCGAGCTGCATCGGAACTGCCACCACCAGGGCCAGGGCTGAGGCAACCATCGTGGTTCCGAAACGTTCCTTCTGCGCGGTCTTTCACGCACCCGCCGTGGACGGTCGATATGGCATGATGCTCCGCGCGTGTCGAGCTTCCGTATCAGCGCGCAGGAGTGATCGCCCATCATGAACCGCCTCCTCCAGGGAGCCCTGGCCTTGATGCTCGCCGGCCTCAGCGTCGTCTCGTACAAGGCCTGGCGCTACCGCAGCGACGCGAAGACCTGGCACGAGCGCTGGCTCGGGCTGCACAGCGATCCGGCGCACCGCGTGCGCTACCGCGCGGACAACGAGCGCCTCCGTAACGAGGGGGTCGTGGCGGGGCGCGTGGTGTTTCTCGGGGCGAGCATCACCGACCAGCTCGACCTCGCGGGGGAGTTTCCCGGCGTCCCCTTCGTCAACCGCGGAGACAGCGGGCAGCTGGTCTGGCAGCAGTACCTCCGGCTGGAGCCCGACGCGCTCGAGCTGAGGCCCGAGATGGTCGTGCTCAAGATGTGCGCGATCAACATGCTGCCCGACGCGCCCCCCTTCGAGGAGACGCAGTTCTACTTCGCGCAGATGGCCGAGCAGACGCGGGCGCGCCACGTGAAGGTGGTGCTCGCCACGGCGGTCCCGGTCTCCAGGGCGTGGGACCGCGCGGAGGCCGACGGCACCGCGACCCCGAAGATCAGGCGCTTCAACGAGTGGGTGCGCGACCAGGCGAGGATGCGCCGCGACATGCTCCTCGACTACGCCTCGGTGCTCTCCGACGACGAGGGCTACCTGCCCGACTCGCTCACCGACGACGGGCTGCACCCCAACCAGGCGGGCCGCCAGCGAATGATCGGGCTGATCCGCTCGGTGATCCTCGAGGGCCGGGGGGCGGTGCCGCCGGTGGGTCCGGTGCCGCCGGGGGCGATCCCCGCGGCGGACGCAGGCGTGGTGAGGGCGCCGGTCGCGGCGGTCGACGCAGGCGGAGGGCGGGGCTACCGGGGCCCGCAGCCCCCGGCCGACGAGCCCAAGGACGACTGAGCGATGCGTCCCATGGTCGTGCTGTCCTTCCTCGACGCGCCGGTGGTCACCGGTCCGGCGCGCGGGCTCATCCACCTCGCGCGGGCGCTGCCGCCCGACGTGCGCCTCCACGTGGCCATCCTTCGTGGGCGCGGTGCCGGGCCCGTGCCTCCGCTCGACGAGATGTCCGACGGGGCGCTCACGGTGCACGAGATCCAGGAGCGAGGCCCCTACGATCCGACCATCCTGGCGCGCGCGGTGGCCATCGCGTGGCGCACCGGCGCCCGGGTGGTGCAGAGCCACTCGTACAAGCCGCACCTGATCGCGATGGCCGTGCGCTCGGCGCGTCGCGTCCCCTGGGTGGGCCACCACCACGGGTGGACGGCCGAGAACGACAAGGTGAAGCGCTACCACCGCATCGATGCGTGGTCGCTGCCGAGGGCCGACCGGGTGGTGGCCGTGGCGCAGAGCGCGAGGGACATCGTGGTGAGCGAGGGAGTGCGGCCCGACCGGGTGGTGGTGATCCCCAACGCGGTCGACGCGAGGGACCTCTCCACCCCGATGACCCGCGAGGAGGCGCGCGCGAAGCTAGGGCTCCCCGAGGGGGAGTTCGTCGCGGCGGTGGTGGGCCGGCTCTCTCACGAGAAGGGGCAAGATCTTGCGCTGAGGGCGCTGGCTCAGGCGCGAGCCCAGGGGGCGCAGGTGACCTTCGCGCTGGCCGGCGACGGGCCCGATCGGGCGATGCTGGAGGCGCTCTCGCGCGAGCTCGACCTCGGGCTTGCGGTTAGGTTCCTCGGGCACCAGAGGCTGGTAGGCGTGGTCTACAAGGCCTGCGACATGCTGGTGATGCCATCGCGCTCCGAGGCGATGCCCAACGCGCTGCTCGAGGCGATGACGTTGGGGCTGCCGGTCGTGGCCACGCGCGTCGGCGGCGTTCCCGAGGTGGCCGACGACGGAGAGATGGCCTGGATCGTTGAACCGGAGTCCGTGGAGTCTCTCGCCCGCGCGGTGGTCGACTGCGTGGCGCGGCCCGAGGAGCGCGCCCGCCGGGTGGCCCAGGCCCGCTCGCGAGCGGCGGAGCGGCACGACCCCGCCCGCCGGGCGCAGCGTTACCTGGACCTGTATTCTTCCCTCGGGGTTCGTTGACGATTCGAGCGGCGTGAGGAGCACCCGATGGACGCGCGACGGTTGGTGAAGATGGTGGCCCTCGCGGGGGCCCGCGGCGCCGTGATGCCGCTGGTGTTGGCCTTCCGCGCGGAGACCCGCGGGGCGGACGAGCACCGGCGGCGCACGCTCTTCGCGGGCTACTCGCAGGCGCTCGCGATGGTGCCCGGGCTCACGGGGCAGCTGGTGCGCCGGGCGTTCTACGGGGCGGTGCTCACGGAGTGCCACCCGGACTCGTGCATCCAGTGGGGGACGACCTTCTCGACGCCCGACGCGGTGGTCTCCAAGGGCGTGTACATCGGCGCCAACTGCAGCGTCGGCCGCGCGGTGCTCGAAGAGCACGTGACCCTCGGCTCCAACGTGCATGTGCTGTCGGGAAAGAACCAGCACGGCTTCGACGACCCCGACGCCCCGGTGCAAGACCAGCCGGGCCGCTACGACCAGGTGCGCATCGGGCGCAATACCTGGCTCGGCAACGGCGCGCTCGTGCTGGCGGACGTGGGCCCCGGCTGCGTGGTGGCCTCGGGCTCGGTGGTGGTCGAGCCGGTGCCCGAGAACAGCGTGGTGGGCGGCAATCCGGCGCGCATCCTACGTCGTCGCGACCCGGTGAGCCGGGCGTGGGTGCGCCCGTCATGAGGGTGCTCGCGCTCACGCACCGCACGCCGTTTCCTCCCGACAAGGGCGACAAGATCCGCACGCACCACCTGCTCACCCGCCTCGCGAGGCGCTGCGAGGTGCACCTGATGGCCTTCGCCGAGCCGCCCTCCGACCTCGACCACGCGGCGCGGCTGCGGCGGCACTTCGCCTCGGTGACCCTGGTGCCGCTCGACATGCGCTGGCAGCGGGTGAAGGCGCTGCCGTGGCTGCTGGGCTGGCAGCCGCTGACGCTGCCGGTCTTCGGCAGTTCGCGGCTGCGGGCCGAGGTCGACCGCGCGGTGCGGGAGCTCAACCCCGACGCCATCCTCGCGGAGAGCACCTCGATGGCGCCCTACGCGCTTCGGCACCCGGAGGTGCCGCTGGTGATGGACTTCGTCGACGTCGACTCGGCGAAGTGGCGCGCGTACGCCGACGAGGCGCGCTTCCCGATGCGCTCTGTGTACCGCCGCGAGGCGGCCACGCTGCAGGAGTACGAGCGCGAGGTCGCGCGGCGCGCGGTGATCTCCACGGTCACCGCCGACCGGGAGAAGGTGCTGCTCGCGGCCATCGCGCCGGGGTGCGACGCGCGCACGCTCGCCAACGGCGTGGACACCGACTACTTCGGCCCCGCGGCGACGCCCGCCTCCGACGCGTCGGCGGTCTTCTTCGGGGCGATGGACTACCACGCCAACGTCGAGGCGGCGGTCTTCCTGGTGCGCGAGGTGATGCCTCGGGTGCGGGCGCGCTACCCCGACTTCAGGGTGGTGATCGCGGGTTCCCGGCCGACGCCGGAGGTGCGGGCGCTCGCGGCGGTCGAAGGGGTGACGGTCACCGGCTACGTCGAGGACATCCGGGCGCACGTGACGGGCTGCGCGGTGTGCGTGATCCCGCTTAGGGTCGCGCGCGGAGTGCAGAACAAGGTGCTCGAGGCGATGGCCATGGGCGTCCCGGTGGTGTGCTCCCCCGCGGCGGCCGAGGGCATCGAGGCGGAGGCCGGAACGCAGCTGGTGGTCGCGCCCTACGGCGAGCAGGGAGCGCCGATGGCCGAGGCGGTGCTGGCGCTGCTGCACGACCAGGCGAGGGCGCAGGCGATCGCGGCGGCGGCCCGCCAGAGGGTCGAGGCGCGCTACGGCTGGGAGCCGCGGAGCGACGAGCTCCTGGGGATGCTCACCGAGGCGAGCGAGCGACGCGCACGACGCGCATAGAGGGCACAGTGTCCGACCGCCACAGCGGGGGGTGGTCACCTGGGGCGCAATTGATACCCCGGGGACTCGGGCAGTCCGAGGAAATACACTGCAAAACAAGCGGGATTGGCCCCGGTCCAGCGCCTGCAAACGGGACGGGAGTCGTCGCATGTGACGATGCAACAACCCGTGTTGGAGGTGATCCATGGCAGCCGCAGGAAGCAATACCGAGCCGGAGCTCGTGACGGGTCTCTTTCGCTCTCGCGCCGACGCCGAGCGCGCGTACGAGGCGCTCGCGAGTCGCGGGTACAGCCGCGACGACGTGAACCTGATGATGTCCGATGAGGCGCGCAGGCGGCACTTCACCGACGCCGACTCGGAGCTGGGCGACAAGGCCCTGCAGGGCGCCGGGGTGGGCTCCGCCATCGGCGGAACCGTCGGCGCCGTGGTGGCGGCCATCGCGGCCATCGGCACGAGCCTTGTGCTGCCGGGGCTCGGCCTGGTGGTGGCCGGTCCGCTCGCGGCGGCGCTCGCCGGAGCCGGGGCGGGCGGGCTCACCGGCGGACTCGTCGGAGCGCTCGTGGGGGCGGGAATCCCCGAGGATCGGGCGCGCGCCTACGAGACGGGCATCAAGGAGGGCGGCATCGTGATGGGCGTCCACGCGCGCTCCCCCGAGGACGCGACGTACCTCGAGCAGGAGTGGAAGAACTACCGCGGCGAGCAGGTCTTCCGCTGACCCTTCAGGGCCTCTGCTGGACTTGCATCGGCGCGGGCTACACTGCGCCGATGCAAGACCGTCCCACGGACCCCACCCTCAAGCTCCTCCTCGAAGCGCTGGCGCTCGCGCCTGACAACGCCCCGCTGCGGATGCACGTCGCGACCGCGATGGAGAAGGCCGCGCAGCCCAGGGACGCGCTCTCTCACTTCGAGCGCCTGCTGGGCGACCGCGCCCTCGGCGACGACGCGGGCCTCGGCGCCGCGCGCTGCGCGCTCAGCCTCGGCGAGCTCGACCGGGCGCTGGGCTTCGTCAACGCGGTGCTCACGTCGGTTCCGGAGCACGCGATGGGGCTGCTGCTCAGGGCGAGGGTACACGAGCGGCGCAACGAGCACCGCGACGCGAGGCGCGACTACGAGCGCGCCGTGCAGCTCGATCCAGAGCTCGCGGACACCAAGCTCTGGGACGCGCTGCTGCCGTCGCGCGAGGAGCCCGATGGGGCGGTCGGGAGGGAGGCCGAGACGGGGCCGAGGGAGGGCGTGACCTTCGCGGACGTGGGCGGCCTCGACGAGGTGAAGGAGCGCATCCGGATGCGGATCGTCCTGCCCTTCCAGAAGCCCGACCTCTTCGCGGCCTTCGGGAAGAAGGGCGGCGGGGGGATGCTGTTCTATGGTCCGCCCGGGTGCGGCAAGACCTTCCTGGCGAGGGCGACCGCGGGGGAGTGCGGCGCGCACTTCGTCTCGGTCGGGCTGCACGAGGTGCTCGACATGTGGATCGGCAACTCCGAGCGGCAGCTCCACGCCATCTTCGAGGACGCGCGGAGGCGGGCGCCGACGGTGCTCTTCTTCGATGAGGTCGACGCGCTCGGGATGCAGCGCGCCAAGCTGGTGACCGGCGCCATGCGCGGGGTGATCACGCAGTTTCTGGCGGAGCTCGACGGCTTCGCGAGCCGCAACGAGAAGGTGCTGGTGCTGGGCGCGACCAACACCCCGTGGGACGTCGACTCGGCCTTCCGTCGGCCGGGGAGGTTCAGCCAGGTGCTGTTCGTCCCGCCGCCCGACCGGCCGGGGCGCGCGCAGATCCTGAAGCTGAAGCTCGCGGAGAAGCCCCAGGGGCCGATGGACTTCCAGCGCCTCGCGGAGATGACCGAGGGGTGGTCCGGCGCCGACCTGGAGAACCTCATCGACGCCGCCGCGGAGTCCGCCATCGGGAAGAGCCTCGCGTCGGGCAAGGTCGAGCCCATCACCATGCCGATGCTGGAGGCGGCGCGCGCCAGGCTCCGGCCCTCGACCCGGGAGTGGTTCGGGACGATCAGGAACCACGTGCAATTCGCCAACGAGTCGGGCCAGTACGACGAGGCCGCGGACTATATGCGGCGGCACAACCTGATGTGACGCGGGCACGACTCTCGCAAAGCGGGCTCACCTGAAGAGAGGTACGAGCTCAATGTTCACTGGTCTCGATCGCGCGGACACCTGGATCGCGCTGGTCTCCCTCGTCGCGATGGAGATCGTTCTGGGCGTCGACAACATCGTGTTCATCTCGGTGCTCACCGGGCGTCTGCCGGAGGCGCAGCGCCGCAAGGTCACGCGCCTCGGCATCGGGCTCGCCCTGGTGATGCGCATCGGGCTGCTCTTCGCGATCTCCTGGGTGCTCGGCCTCACGCGGCCCCTCTTCACGGTCGCGGGCCTCGCCATCACCGGCAAGCAGCTCGTGCTCGCCTCGGGCGGGGCCTTCCTCATCGCGAAGGCCACCATCGAGATCCACAAGAAGGTGGAGGGGGTCGAGGAGGACGCTCCAGGCGCGGCGAAGGCGGTCGCGTCGACGGGCTCGCTCATCGCGCAGGTCGTGGCGCTCGACCTGGTGTTCTCGCTCGACTCGGTCATCACCGCGGTGGGGATGGTTCCGCCCGAGCAGATCTGGGTGATGGTGGTCGCGGTGATGGCCGCGGTGGCGACCATGCTGGCCTTCGCCGGTCCGGTGAGCCGCTTCGTCGAGAAGCACGCCACGGTGAAGGTGCTGGCGCTCGCCTTCCTCATCCTCATCGGCGTGATGCTCGTGGCCGACGCCGTCGGGCGACACATCCCCAAGGGCTACATCTACGCCCCGATGGCCTTCGCGCTCGTCATCGAGCTGCTCAACCTCCGCATGAAGGCCCGCAAGGTCCACGCGCCCGAGCCCGCCGCACCGACGCCGCCCGCAGCGGCCTGAGCGCCGCGCGCCCTGGGCGCTGGTGGCCCGAGTCTTCCTGTCGCACTCCGCGGCGATCCGCCACACCCTCTTGAGCGCGGAGGCCCTCCCTTACCTCTCCGCGCCGAGCGTCACCCACTCGCCAGCGCGGCTCACCATCGGCGCTGCGTCGAAGAGCAGCGACCAGAGCGGGTCGGCCCCCTCCACCGCCGGGCCCTCCAGGAAGGCCGCGTCCAGCGTGGTGATCTTCATGGTCCGCAGCAGCCCCTGCGACGCCTTCACGAAGAGCTGCAGCCGCCGGTCATCGACCCCCGCCACGCGCGACTCCTCGACCCAGGCCACGGGGCCCTCGACCGTCGCCCGCACCGCGAACTCCTGCACCGTCGCCGCTCGGTGAAGCGCCGAGAGCCCGACTCGCAGCCCCCGCTCCTCGGTCGCCTCCGGCACCACCGCCCGGTGGCCCTCGCGCAGCTCCACCCACGAGCCCTCGGCCATCGTCGCCACGACGTACACCCAGGTGGCCGCGAGCTCGTCCGATGGGGGGACCACCACCGCGCGGCAGGGCAGCGCCCCCCGCAGCGCCTCAGCCAGCTTCTCCACCTCGCCAGCCTCGAACACCGACGAGGTCGGCCACCACCGCGGCGTGTCGCGGCGGCCGTCGGCGAAGGCCCGGAGCGCCACGCGGGTCGCCTGCTCGCGCTCTCGCTCCCGGGTCTTCGTGATGCCGCAGCTCGCGCCGCAGGTGCCCATCAGTCCACTTCGAGCGCCCGAAGGATGCCCATGAGCTCAGGCGCCAGCAGGGCGCCGCGGCCATCCGCGAGCAGGCCCGAGATGCCCCGGCGCGCCCCCTCGACGGCGCCGCGCAGGGACTCCTCGCGACCCCCGCGGGCCCGCAGCACCACGGCCTCGGAGCGGGCGTGGCCGAGCGTCTCCTCGGTCTCCGCCAGCCGCCGCGCCGTCGCCTCCAGGTCGCGCATCGCCCGCTCCAGCCTGAACTGCACCCCCTGAAGCTCCTCGGCGCCCTCCTCGGCCTCCGAGAGCTCGCGCTTGAGGCTCGCGACCTCGGCCTCCAGGGCCGAGGTGTCGACCGCCGCCGCCACCGCCGCGCGGGGCAGGGAGAGCGAGCGCTCGGCCTCGTCGAGCCGCATCCGCAGGCCCTGCGCCTCGGCCACCTGCAGGTCGTGCGCGTTGGCGCGCGCCGTCAGCGAGGCGCTGAGCTCCTGCGTCGCCTGCGCGCCCGACACGGAGAGCGCCTGCACCAGCCGCTCGACCTCCAGCTCAAGCTCCGCCACCCGGCGCTGGAAGCCCGAGCGCGCCCCCTCGAGCTCCACGCCGCGCTGCAGGATGCGGCCCTCCAGGCTCACGTTGAGCGCGTAGAGCCGCGACACCTCGTTGCGCGCGTCGAAGAGCAGCGCCCGGTCGTGCTCGCGCCCGGCGCGCTCCTCGGCCAGCGCCCGATCGAGGTCGACGAGCTGCGCCTCGCACTCCCGCACCCGCGCCGAGAGCCCGCGGAGCATGCCCTCGTAGCGGGCCTCCTTCACCTCCCACTCCGCCAGCTCCGTGGGCTCCGCCTCCCTCGGAGGGACGCTCGCCGCCGCGGCCTCGGCCAGCTTCCACCGCAGCTGCTGGGCCTCGCCCGCCACCGCCAGGAGCTGCGCCTCCAGCGCGTCGCGCTCGTCGGCCGCCCGCGCCCGCGCCCGGTGCGCCTCGCTCAGGCCCGCCCGCAGCGACGCCAGCTCCTCGGCCGGCAGCCCCCCGCGCTGCACCGTCAGCGAGAGCTCCCTCGCGGCCTCGACCGCGAGCCGGTGGAGCCCCTCGGCCCGCTGCAGCTCCGTCGCCCGCTCGGCCAGCAGCGTCTCCGCCCGCTGGAACTCCGCCTCCGCCTGCGCCCTCGCCGCGCGCTCGCCCTCCAGCGCCGTCTGCAGCGCCGCGTACTCCTCCCTCGTCGGCCCGTCGGCCTTCACCGCCGGCGCGGGCTCGCGGATGACCACCGGCGCGGGCTCGGGCCGCGCGGCAAGCTCGTCGAGCTGCTCTCGGAGCTCGGACTCCGTCGCCTGCGTCTCGTCGAGCTCTCGCTGCAGGTCCCCTTCGCGCTTGAGCGCCGCGTCGAGCGCGGCCTCGACGTTCATCACCTCCGCCCCGAGGGCCTTCACCCGGGCCTTGGACTCCTCGAGGGCGCCCTCCGCCGCGGTGACCCGCGCCTGCGCCGCCGCGAGGTCGGCCGCCAGCGAGGCCGCGCGCGCCTCGGTGCCCGCCAGCGAGGACTTCACCCGGTCGAGCTCGGGCTGCAGGTCGGGGCCCTTGGGCAGCTCCGGGGCGCGGCGGGTCATCTGCGCGTCGAGCTCGATGCGCTGGCGCAGCTTGCGCTCGTCCTCCAGCTCCTTCTGCAGCCGCACGGCCTTGTCGCGGGCCTTGCGGTGCTCGTCCTCAAGCTCCTTCAGCCCGTGCTCCAGGCGCTGGAGCTTCACCCAGCGCTCGGCGCTCGCCTGCTCGACGTCCTTCAGCTTCTGGTCGCGCTCGGCGACCTTCGCCTCGAGGTCACCGCGCGCCGCGGCGCGCAGCGTGTGGAGCACCTCCGGGGCGACCTGCACCACCGCCAGGGCCTCGAGCGCCACCGCGCTGTCGGAGGCCACGGCGATGAAGGCCTCGGGCTTCGGCGGGTCACCGTCGACCAGCCTCGTGTCGAGCGCGACCCCCTCCGCCGCCTCGTCGAGCGTCGCAAGCGTGTAGCCCACGAAGGGGCCGCGCCCCACCATGCGCACCTCGCCGAAGCGCGCCGCGCATAGCTCGTGGAGCTGCGCGAAGCCCACCGGCGACGAGCGCCCGGAGACCTCCATCGGCACCGGGGCGTCTTCGGGCTCGGCGCCCACCACCAGGATGCCGTCGGAGCCGAGCGCCCGGCGCGCCTCGTCGAGCACCGCCACCAGCGAGGGGACGGCGGTGGCGTCGGGCACCACGATGACGTCGAGCTTGCCGTGGAAGGCCGCGATGGCGCCGGGGGTGAGGGCCCGCACGGCGATGTCCTCGGCGACGCCGCCGAAGGAGATCACCGTGTGGGCGCCCAGCGCGCGGGCGCGGTGCGCGACGTCGCCGGAGGACGTCCCGACCACGGCGATGCGCCGGCCGACGAAGAGGGGGGAGAGGTACGCGAGCAGGGCGTGATCCGCGAGGCGCGCGCGAAGGGGCGAAGGCGATGCTTGGCTCATGTGGTGTAGGGCCGCGGAGTCTAGAGCAGATCGGCGCCGCGGTGGGAGCGCCTCGTGACTACGAGCTCTGCGTGGCCGAGGCCTTCGCGAGCATGGTCGCGAGTTCGCCCCGGGAATGCAGCTCGCGGACGATGTCGGCCCCGCCGACGAACTCCCCGCCGATGTAGAGCTGCGGGATGGTGGGCCAGCTCGCGTACTCCTTGATGCCCTCGCGAATCGCCGGGTCGGCGAGCACGTTGACCGTCTCGTAGGTGGCCTTATTGGCGTTGAGCACCTGCACCACGGCTCCGGAGAAGCCGCACTGGGGGAAGTGCCGGGTGCCCTTCATGAACAGCACGACCTTGTTGCCGTTGACGAGGTCCGCGATGCGCTGCCGGGTCGAATCGTCCATTGCGATGCTCCTGTAGAACAGTGATTGAGGGGGAGTGTTGTGATGCGACCGGAGGGCGAAGTCGAGCGCCCGCCCGGGGGGATCGGATCGGTCAGCGGAAGGCCAGCCCGACGCCCACGGTGGTGGTCCACTGCGTGTAGTTGTCGAGTGTGATGGGGGTGCGAGAGGGTGCCCCGGCGGCGACGTTGGTGGTCACCGGTCGGCCGGCGTCCGTCGGGGGGGTGCTGGTGAAGGAAGGGTCGCCGAGGTCGACGGAGAACTCCGCCGTGACCATCAGGATCTCCCACTGGAACTGCAGCCCGAGGAAGCCTCGGGTGCGGAGGATGCGCATCGGCTGGAAGACGGCGCTGTTGCGGGTGTCGTTGAGGTCGCCCGGGAGGGTGGGGGTGGGGAGCGTCCCGCCGCCGTTGCAGATGACCTGGCCCACCAGGCCCGAGGGCGATCGATCGGCGCCGGTGCGGGTGTCGGCCACGTAGCGGGTCTGCGGGCGCGGGCACTCGGCCTGGGCGCTGCGCGAGGGGGTGAGGTCGACGACCCCGGAGTCGCCGAAGATGAACATCCCCTGCGCGCCGACGTAGGGGCTGAGCCGAGCGTGCCCGCCGAGGGCGAAGCGCTTGGAGACCACCGCGTCGATGCCCACGACGGTGAGGGTCATCTGCGACTGGCCGGCGAGGGTGTTGACCGACCCGCGTACGGCGAGGTCGGGCAGCCAGCCGAGGCCCCGGTGGTAGCCCTCGAAGAGAGCCCAGCGGAGGTCGAGTCCGATGGCCCAGATGCCGCTGGAGTGAAGGTGGCTCACCTGGGTGCCGAGCTCGAAGCCGAAGGGGAGGCCCTTGCGGACGTGGATGCGAGACACGACGCCTGCGCTGTCGCCGTTGTCACGGCGGGTGTTGGTGTCGCTGTTGACGTTGGACGAGGCGGACCCCTCGGTGCCGCGGCGCCAGTGCTCGCCGGTGCGCTGGAGGTTGGTGACGGAGAGCTCGTAGCCCACGTAGAGCCCGGAGGTGCCCAGGGTCATCGCGGGCGCGGCGAGGGAGGGGGCGAGCGCGGCGCCGAGCTCGTTGACCAGGTTGGCCCAGAGCTGGTTGTCGGGGAAGCACTGCGCGTAGGCCTGGCCGTCGGCCCCGGCGGTGCCTGCGGTGCCGCAGCCCCCGCGGAAGGCCCAGCGCGAGGGCTCGTAGCGCACTCCCCCATTACTCCACGGGGTATTGTTGAAATAGCTGAGGCGGTTGAGCGAGAGGTCCATCGGGTCGGCCGAGGCCGTCGCTCCCGAAAGCGCCAGCGCGGCCGCGTACATCCAACAGGACCGTCGTCGAGGGGTCAGGGCCATCACCGTGGCCGGGGACCGTATCACCGCGCCATCCCGCGAATCCAGCGTTGGCGCAATCAGCCGGGCGGAGCCCCGAGGCGCACGCGGATACGGTGGACGGCGCCGTCGTCGACCAGCGCCACACGGCCGTCGGGCGCGGGATGACCGTCGAGGGTCACCTCGGCGACGCCCCGCTGCACGCCGTCGGGGTTCTCGACGCTCACCTCCCAGGTCGTCGCTCCCCGGTGCCAGGTGAGGGTGAAGCCCGGCCATCGGGCGGGGATGCATGGGTCGAAGCTCAGCGTGGACCCGCGCACCGTGAAGCCCAGCAGGGCCTCCAGCGCCACGCGGTACACCCAGCTCGCGGAGCCTGTGTACCAGGTCCAGCCGCCCCGGCCGGTGTGAGGGGCGACCGCGGCGAGGTCGGCGGCGACGACGTAGGGCTCGACCCGGTAGCGAGCGAGCCCCTCGGAGGTGATGTGCACCGGGTTGATGAGCCGCAGCAGCTCGCCCGCCTGGTCACCGCGCCCGAGCATCGTCTCGGCAAGCACCACCCAGGCCGCGGCGTGCGTGTACTGCCCGCCGTTCTCCCGCACCCCGGGGACGTAGCCCTTGATGTAGCCCGGGTCGTTGGGGGTGTGGTCGAAGGGGGGCGCCAGCAGCTTCACGATCGACGCCTCGCGGTCGACGAGGCGCTCCTCGACGGAGGTCAGGGCCCGGGTCGCCCGCTGCCGATCGGCCGCCCCGGAGATCACCCCCCAGCTCTGGGTGAGCGAGTCGATGCGGCACTCGTCGGCCTTCGCGGTGCCGAGCGGCGTGCCGTCGTCGAAGAACGCGCGGAGGTACCAGTCGCCGTCCCAGGCGTGCTCTTCGGCGGCGGCCTTCAGGCTCGCGGCGTGGGCGCGGTACCGCTCCGCGCGCTCGTCGTCGCGGCGGGCGTCGAGCAGCACGGCGAAGCGATCGATGGTGGCGATGAGAAACCACGCCATCCACACGCTCTCCCCCCGGCCGCCGGTGCCGATGCGGTTCATGCCGTCGTTCCAGTCGCCGCAGCCGATGAGCGGGAGCCCGTGGGGGCCGGTCGACAGGCTGCGATCGAGCGCCCGGGTGCAGTGCTCGTAGAGCGAGGCGACCTGCTCCGAGAGCGTCGGCAGGAGGTAGGCCTCGGCCTCGCCGGGCTCCAGCGCGCGCGCCTCGATGAAGGGCACCGGCTCGTCGAGCACCGCGGAGTCCCCCGTGGTCGCGACGTAGTGCGCGGTCACGAAGGGCAGCCAGAGGTAGTCGTCGGCGAAGCGGGTGCGCACGCCGCGGCCGGTAGGCGGGTGCCACCAGTGCTGGGCGTCCCCCTCGGGAAACTGCCGCGCCGCGGCGCGGAGGATGTGCTCCCTCGCGAGCTCCGGGCGGGCGTAGACCAGCGCCGTCACGTCCTGGAGCTGGTCGCGGAAGCCGTAGGCCCCGCCCGACTGGTAGAGCCCGGTGCGCCCCCAGAGCCGACACGACACCGTCTGGTAGAGGAGCCATCGGTTGACCAGCAGGTCCAACCCCTCGTCGGGGGTGTGCACCTCGATCGCCCCGAGGAGCTCGTCCCACCGTCGCTTCACGGCGTCGAGCTCGCGCCCCGCGGCGCCCGGCTCGCGGTAGCGCGCGACGAGGCTGCGGGCGTGCGAGGCCTCGATCACCTGGCCGACCACAAGCACCACCTCGCGCTCCTCACCAGGGCCGAGGATGAGCTCCACCTGGAGCGCCGCGCAGGGGTCGTAGCCGGCCCCGACGCGGTCGCTCAGCCCGGAGCGACCCAGCGCCGCGGGGCGGGCGAGGTCGCCAAGGAGCCCGAGCATCTCCTCGCGGTCGCCCGTGTAGGAGCGGAAGGGCGGCGAGGTGTCCGCGAAGGACAGCCGCGATCCCATGTCGTTGGGGTAGGTGTTGCGCGCGAAGAAGGCCCGGCTCTCGGCGTCGATGCACGTCGCGACGTGCATGGCGTCGCCCTGGCGCAGGACGCCGAGGGTCCACTCCACATACGCAGTCACCGTGAGCCGCCGGGGAGCGCGGCCGGTGTTGCGCAGCGTGAGCCGGGAGATCTTCACCGGGTCGTCGGCGGCGACGAAGACGGTCAGCTCCTGCGCGATGCCGCGGATGGTCGACTGAAAGACGCTGTAGCCCTGGCCGTGGCGCACCACGAAGGAGGCGAGGCCGTGGATCGGCAGCGGCGTCGGGGTCCAGAAGGCGCCGGTCTCGTCGTCGCGGATGTAGATCGCCCCGGTGGCTGGGTCCGAGACGGGGTCGTTGGTCCACTCGGTGAGGCGGTTCTCGTGGCTGTTCTCGGCCCACTCGTACCCGGATCCGGCCTCGCTCACCAGGGCGCCGAAGCCGGGGTTGGCGAGCACGTTCACCCACGGCGCGGGCGTCCACTGCTTCGGCCCGAGGCGGATCACGTACTCCCGGCCGTCGGCGGAGAAGCCGCCGAGGGCGTTGGGGAAGCGCAGCGCCTCCGCCGGAAGCGCGGGCGAAGGAGCGTCCGGGGGCGGGCGACGGGGGATGGTCAGCGGGGGCGGCAGCGCGGGCGTCGGGACGCTGCGGTCGACCTGCTCCGCGAGCGTCCCGCGGGCGCCCAGCAGGATGACCCTCGCGGCGGCGGCCAGCAGCGTCTGGTCCTCCACGGGCATGATGTCCGCCCGGCGTACGAAGATGCCGCCCGGCTTGTCGAGGAGGATCGCGCTCGGGCCCGAGCGCACCATGCCCATGAGCTGATCCTGGAAGGCCTGGAGGTAGCTTGGCGGGTGCTCGTTGAGCACCACCAGGTCGACCGTCAGGCCGCGGATGCGCCAGTACTCGTGGGCGTGCAGCGCCTCGCGCACCAGCTCGATGTGCTCCTCGCCGCCGACCCTCACGAGGACGATCGGGAGGTCGCCGGAGATGCCGTAGGCCCAGAGGCCCGACTGTCCCCTGCGGTTGCGCGCGATGACGTCCTCCCGGGCGCGCAGGTCGCGGCGGGCGTAGAGCACGCGCGCCGCGAGGCGGAGGAAGAGCTTCGCCTGGTCGACGCCGATGTCGAGGTAGTGGAGCTGCGACTGCGCGTGCGTCCAGGCGAGCGTCGGGGCCCTGTTGGCGGAGACCGGGTCGGCGTACTTCTCGGCCAGCGCGAGCGCGGCCTCGCGGGTGTCGGCGACCGCCGTCGTGAACAGCAGCCGGGCCGACCTGCCCGCGCCGACGCGCACCCTCCGTCGAAGGCTGAACACCGGGTCGAGCACGGCGCCGGTGCTGCCCGAGAGCGGCGCCTCCATGGCGGCGGGGTGTCGGGTCGAGCGCCCTCGACCGAGGAAGCGAGCGCGGTCGGTCTCGTGCTCGATCGCGCCCACGGCCTCGTGCTCGACGGCGCAGACGTGCACGGCCCACGTGCGCGGCTCCTCGGCCGAGCGGGGGCGGCGAGAGGCGATGAGCGCCCCGTGCTCGGGGACGAACTCGGTCTCGATGAAGAGCTTGGCGAAGGCCTGGTGGGCGGCGTCGGCGGAGGCGGTGGCGAGGACGACCTCCAGGTAGCTCGTGACGTCGAGCTCGCGGGCCTGGTCGGACTGGTTGGTGAGCTTGAGGGCGCGCACCTCGGCGTCGTCCTCGGTGGCGACGGTGATGACGAGGCTGGTCTCGATGCCGTCGGCCACGCGGCGAAACTCCGCGCGGTCGATGGGGAAGCAGAACTCCATGGCCCCCGCCGCGCGGTCTGCGGGGTGCTGCGTCGCCGACCAGAACCTCCCGCTCCCCGGGTCGCGCACATACAGGAACTGCCCCCACGCATCGCGTGTCGGGTCTTCGCGCCAGCGGGTGACGGCGAGCTCTCGCCTTCGGCTGTAGCCGCCCCCCGCGGAGGTGACCATGACCGAGTAGCTGCCGTTGGAGAGCAGGTGCACCTCCGGGGGGGAGTCTCCGCGGGCCGTCCGCCACTCCTCGTGCGGCGCCTCCTGGGCGGGGCGAGGGGCGCGCTGCACCTCCTCGTCCTCGCGGTCGATCGGCGCTTCGCGGGGCACGCGCTCCTGCAGCAGCAGCTCGGTCGCCTTGACCCGCGGGTCGGCGTGGAAGCGCTCGGTCATCTGTCCGGCGAGGTGCTCGGCGATCGCGAGCAGGCTCATGCCCTGGTGGTGCGCCATGAACGCCCGCACGACGGCGCCCCGCTGCCCGTCGGGCACCCGCCCCGGGGTGTAGTCGATGGACTCGAAGAACCCGTAGTCGCCCTCGAGGCCCTCGGCGACGAGGCGCCAGAGGTTCTCGACCGCCGCGGCGGGGTTCACCAGCAGCGCGAGCGCGGTGGCGTAGGGAGCGATCACGAGGTCGTCTCCGAGGCCGCGCTTGATCCCGAGGCCGGGCACGCCGAAGGGGCCGTACTGGTAGTTGAGCTGAAGGTCGCGGGCGTTGTAGGCGCTCTCGGAGATGCCCCAGGGGACGTGCGTCTCCTCGCCGTAGGTCACCTGGCCCTGGACGATCACCTGGCAGGTCTGGTCGAGCAGCGTGTTGCGGTAGCTGCGCATGAGCAGCGACGGCATCAGGTACTCGAACATCGTGCCCGTCCACGAGCGCAGCGCGCGGTGGTGCCCCACCAGCGTGAGCGGCCGGCCGAGCTTGTACCAGTGCCGCACCGGGACGTCGCCCTTGGCGATGGCGACGAAGCTGCCGAGGCGCGACTCGCTCGCCAGCAGGTCGTAGAACGACCCGTCGAGGCGCTCGGCGCCGACGTCGTAGCCGATGGAGAACAGCTGCCGGTCGCGGTGGTAGAGGAAGGTGAAGTCCATCGCCTCGAAGAGGGCGTCGGCGCGCGCCGCGAGCGAGTCCAGCCGGTCGCGCAGGGCGTCGCCGGGGGAGGGGGACGCGACGTCCTCCAGGTGCGACCCGACCTGCGCGATGAGGGCGCCCGCCCAGCGGATCACCTCGCGGTGCCGCGGGTCACTCGGCCCGTTGGTGGCCGCGGCCACGTCGCGCCGCAGCCCCTCGGCGACGGCGAGCAGCGAGCGGAGCCAGGCATCGCGCTCGGACGGCGCGGAGGGAGAGTTCGCGAGCAGCGGCTCGAAGGCCTCGGTGTGCGGCCGCAGCAGGCGCATCGAGCGGTCCCCCGCGCGCTCGATCTCCTCGTCGAGCAGCCTCAGGGTGTCGGCGATGCCGTCGCTGATCTGCGCGGCGGGGGTCGGGTACGCCGCGCGAAGGCAGGCCTGCTTCAAGGCGATGAGCATCCCCGCGAGGTTGCCGCTGTCGACGGTCGAGACATACGAGGGCGGCAGCGGGCGGAGGGTGCGGGTGTCGTACCAGTTGAGCAGGTGGCCGCGGTGTCGCTCGAGCTTCTCCATCGTCGAGAGGGCGCGCTCGAGCCTTTCGACGCAGCCGCGGAGGCCCAGGTAGCCCAGGTCGAGGGCGGCGAAGTTGGCCAGGAGTGCGAGGCCCATGTTGGTCGGCGACGTGCGGTGCGCGATCAGGGGCGCGGGGTCGTCCTGGAAGTTGTCCGGAGGGAGGTGGTTGTCCTCCGCGGTGACGAAGGTCTCGAAGTAGCTCCAGGTCTTGCGCGCGGTGCGCCGGAGGAAGAACCGCGCCACGGCGCTGACCGCCCGCGACGGATCCCGCGTCGGCTGTCCAAGCCACGCCGCGACCGCCGGGGCGAGGCCCCAGGCGAGCACCAGCGGAGCCAGCGCGGCCGCGGACCCGGTCTGACCACGCGCGACGAGCCCGAGGGCCGCCGCGGTCGGGGCCAGCGACGCCACCATCGCGCGGTAGGCCGACGAGACCGAGCGCCCGGCTGACCGCTCGGCCTGGGCCGCGGTGGTCCACTCGAGCAGCCCGCGGCGGCTCACGAGGCGGCGCCAGGTGACGCGCGCGACGGCATCGACGCTCACCCAGGCCTCGTGCGGCAGGAAGAGCAGCGTGACGGCGGACCGCAGCGCGCTGTGCGCGGCGTCGATGATCACGCGCCGGAGGTGCGCGCTCCAGGTCGAGTAGCGCGGGCGTCGCACCACCGCGGAGGCTCCGTGCGCGAGGATGGGCAGCGCCAGGAGCGTGACGATCGCCGCGGTCCACACGAGCGGCAGCGGGGCGGCGAGCCATCCGGCGAGCAGTAGCGCGAGCGTCGCGGGCGCCACGAGCGAGCGCCGTAGGTTGTCGGCGATCTTCCATCGGCTGATGAGCGAGAGGGCGTTGGGAAGGCGCCGGCCGTCCTCGCGCGGCGGGCTCCCGAAGAGCCACGGGGCGATCTGCCAGTCGCCGCGGATCCAGCGGTGACGCCGCAGGCTGGCGGCGAGGTAGTGCGACGGCATGTCGTCGAAGAGCTCGATGTCGGAGACGAGGCCAGCGCGGGTGAAGAGCCCTTCGAGGAGGTCGTGAGAGAGCACGGTGCCGTTGGGGACGCGGGCCCGGAGCACCGAGTCGAAGACCCTCAGGTCGTAGAGTCCCTTGCCGACGAAGGAGCCCTCGGCGAAGAGGTCCTGGTACACGTCGGAGACCGCGCTGGTGTAGGGGTCGAGGCCCTCCTGGTCGGCGAAGACCTGCGCGAAGCGGCTTCGGCGCGCGGAGGTCGGGGACACCGAGACGCGCGGCTGGAGCACGCCGTAGCCCTCGACGACGACTCCGGTGCGCGCGTCGACGCGGGCCTGGTTGAGCGGGTGCGCCATGGTGGCGACCATCCGCGCGGCGGTGCCCAGCGGGAGCTGCGTGTCGGCGTCGAGGGTGATCACGTAGCGCACCCCGCCGAGCCACGCCCGGTCGCCGACGACGTCCGTGAAGGAGGTGCCCTCGTCGCCCAGCAGCAGCCGGTTGAACTCCTCGATCTTCCCGCGCTTGCGCTCCCAGCCCATGAAGCGCCGCTCCCCTTCGCTCCAGAGGCGCTTTCGGTGCAGCAGGTAGAAGCGGTCGCCCCCGTGCGCCTCGTTGATGCGCTCGATCCCGCGTCGTATGGCCTGGACGAGCTCGCCGTCCTCAGGGGTCTCCTCGGCGGCCGCGTCGGTGAAGTCGCTGAGCAGGGCGAAGCGCAGCGCCGGGTCCTGGTTGGCGAGGAAGCGCAGCTCGAGGGCCTCGACCTGCTCCTCGATGGCCTCCCGGCTGGTGAGCATCATCGGCACCGCGACGAGGGTGCGAAGCTCAGCCGGGATGCCGTCGACGAAGTCGAGCTTCGGCAGCAGCATGGGGGCGCGGTTGGCCGTGACCGCGAGGTTGACGAGGCTCGCGGCGAGCTCGCTCGCGGGCAGCAGGGCGAGGGCCGCGAGCGTCGCCGCGAGGGCGCGCGAGGCGCCGAGGCGCAGGGCGAGGCCGCCGAAGGCCGCCGCGACGCCGAGGGTGCCGAGCACGATCGGGCCGAGGTAGGCGAGCGTCGCGTGGGCCACGAGCGCCCGCCCGAGGCGCTCTCTCAGCGGGGAGCGGTAGCCGACCTGGGCCTCGAGCGTCGCGAGGCCGCGGTCGAGGAGGAAGTAGCCCACGTGCGCGCGGCGCGACGCCTCGGCGTGCGCGCTGGAGCGCTCGATCTCGGCGTGGGCCAGCGCGACGGCCCACTCGGCGACCTCGAGCTCGAGCCTCCCGGTTCGCCTCCCGATGCGCTCGACCACGTGGCGGTAGCGGTCGCGCGTCGCGAAGTCCATGCGGGGATAGGTCCCGCTGGGGTCTCGGCGGAGCTCCCGCTCGACGACGCTGAGCGACTCGAAGACCTTGCTCCAGTCGGTGGCGGTGATGGTCCGCATCGAGGTGATGCAGTTGCCGACGGAGACCTGGTTGGCGGCCTGGCTGCGGTGCTCCGTCCGGATCGCCTCCTCAAGGGTCGTCCCCTGCTCGGCGAAGCGGCGCTCGAGCCACGCGGTGGCCAGGGCGAGGGCGGGGTGGCGATCGCGAAGCCGCAGCGCGAGCTCGGTAGCGAACATGGTCGTGGAGGGCTCCACCCGCCGCGAGACCCGGTGCTCCAGGGCCTCCGCGACGGTGGCCGTCCCGCTCGCAGCGCTGAGGGCGAGCTCGTCCGCGAGCGTGGTGGCGGCCTCCCGCTCGACCCGGGCGCGGTCGACGCGCGCGGCGATGCGAGCGAGCCGGTCGAGGAACCCATGCCGCAGCGCGATGGGGATCGCCCACAGCTCGCCGATGGTGAGCGGCTCGACGGTCTGGTACGCGCTGAGGAAGCGCACGAGCAGCGCGACGTCGAGGAGCCCGTCGGTGAGGGCGATGAGCCTGATCGCGATGGCGAACGCGCGCGGGTGCCCGGCGTGCGGGCCCTCGGAGATCACCGGGAGCTGGCGGTAGAAGCGCCTCGGCAGGTCCTCTCTGCCCTCGCGGAGCTGCTCGGTGATGACGTGGAAGTTGTCGAGCAGCCACTCCCCGGCAGGCGAGATCCAGCCCCCGGACTCCGAGGCCCTCAGCGTGGAGCGGTAGTTGTCGAGGAGCTGCCGACGGTTGGCCCGGAGCTGCGCGATGTAGTCCTCGCCGTGCCGCGCCGTGGCGCGCCGAGTGTGGCCCACGTGCGTCTGTGCGAGCTGCACGGCGAGGGCGTCGAGGCGCTCGACGGTGAGGTGCTCCGGCGCCGTCGTCTCCTCCGTCAAGACGGCCGCTACGTCGTTCATGAGAGCGCCCTCTGCTCAGCCGCTGCCGACCGCCCGCAGGGGCGCGAGCCGGGTATGGCAAAACGCCACGACGTGCCGTACATGTGAGGCGTCAGCGCGCGGCCGTGCCGGAACCATGGGTAGACGCGTGCGCGGTCACCGAGCCGCGTGGGGGCGTTGGCAGATGGTGCCGTCCGTCGGCCACGTTGGCCGCCCGCTTGATGACGCTGTGATGGCGCAGGAGCACGCTCGACACGTGGAAGGGGAGGTCGAGCTCGCAGACCTGCTCATAGCAGCGGAGCAGGGCGTGCACGCGCTGCGAGCAGACCTCGGCGGGAGACGACGAGTGCTCTGAGAAGAAGTCGACGCAGACCTGCCACGGTGACCTGGGAGGGGGCCTGTGCTCGCCGACGACGCCGATGCTGTAGAGCTCGTCGAGGAGGGCCGTCCGCTCGGCCGCCGAGAGAGCCGACTCATCGCTCTCGGAGGCCTGCCTCTGCGCTTGATCCCAAGACTGAAACCGGACGATGAGCTGCTCTAGGAGCTGCGTGAACTCTGCGATTTCCATGGGAGCCTTCCGGGCCTGTGATGACAATGGTTGATTGCGATGATCGTTCCGCAATCCACGTGCCACCACGTACGGAGCCCTCCCTTCGCGGCCGCTGCGGTTGCCCCGCGCACGGCCGACGTGACATCTACGCTCGCGAGAGAACCTGAAGCCGATGCCCTCCCCGAAGCTCCGTGTCGCGCCGATGACTTCCCCGTTCCAGGTGGTCCTGGTCGAGCCTGAGATCCCGCAGAACACGGGCAACATCGCCCGCCTCTGCGCCGCCACCCAGAGCCCGCTGCACCTCGTCGGGCGCCTCGGGTTTCGCATCGACGACCGCAGCGTGCGCCGCGCGGGCATCGACTACTGGCACCTCGTCACGCTGCACACGCACCCCGACTGGTCGACCTTCGCGCTCACTCACGCCCGGCTCCGCCCGCCCGGACGCGTGCGCCTCTTCAGCGCGACCGGCCGACGCAGCTACCTCGACGCGGGCTTCCTGCCCGGCGACGCGCTGGTGTTCGGCCGCGAGTCGAGCGGCATCCCGCAGGAGGTGCTCGACCGCTACCCCGACGACGTCTACGGCATCCCCACGGCCGGCGCGGTGCGCTCGATCAACCTCGCGAGCGCCGCGGCCATCGTGGTCTACGAGGCGATGCGCTCCGTCGGAGCGCTCGACGACGCCCGCATCGAGAGCGCCGCGGACGACGCGCACCCCGAGCCCGACGACTTCGTGCGGTAGGCTCTGCCGCGATGCGAAGGTCGATCGTCGGGACGTGGCTGTTGTTGGGAGGTCTCTTCGCGGGCGATGTCGGGGCCGTCCCGCGGCGCCTCGCCCCCGCCGAGCGCGCGGAGATCACCGCGCTCGCCCGGCGCGTGATGGAGATCGTCCGCGACGGCGCCCGCGACCCGTCGGGCGTCTTCCCCACCCCGGCCGAGCTGCGCGTGGTCTTCGGGCTGCGCGACCCGGGGGACGCCGGCCCCGACGGCGGCGGGATGGTGGTGCGGCGCCAGCTCGAGGCGCTCGAGCGAGACGCGCGCGACCTGCGCCCCAGGCTCGCGGGAGCGCAGTTTCGCGGCATCGCGGGCCCCTCGTACGCGCGCAACACCCTCGACCCGCGGCGGTGCGGGCGCTACGGGGCGCCGGGCTCGCAGTGCGTCGACGGGCCGGTGGTGGAGTACGCCGCGGGCGGCAGCGTGCGGCGCTTTCGCATCGACACGCTGGTGCGCGTAGGGGGCCGCTGGCGGGTGCTCGACCTGCGGCCCTGACCGCTCAGACGTCCCTGGCCTTGCGGCTGCCGACCCTCGGCGCGGCGAGGCGGAAGATCGCCCGGGTCAGCGCCGGCGCGTGTCGGGACATGGCCACGCCGAACTTACCGTGCAGGGTAAGCACCAGCTCGTCGTCGCGGCGAGCGACGGCGTCGGCGATCTTCCGCGCGGCGGTGCGCGCGGGCATGATCAGCCACGAGGGGATGGTCTCCCGGCGGGTCTCCTTGAAGGTCCCCTGCCGGTCGACGCGGCGGATCTCGCTCTCGATGAAGCCCGGCGCCACGTGCGTCACGCTGATGCCCTTCGGCGCCCACTCGGTGCGCAGCGTGTCGCAGAGCGAGGTCACGCAGGCCTTCGACATGTTGTAGGCCATGCTGCCCGGCGCCGGGAGGAAGCCCGCCACGCTGCCGATCGCCACGAAGGCGCCCCTCGAGCGCGCGAGCGCCGGGAGCGCGGCCTTCGCGGTGCGCATCACGCCGTAGACGTTGGTGTCGAACTGCCTCCGCACGTCGTCGATGGTGAGCTGGTCGAAGGTGCCGTCGACGCCGAAGCCCGCGTTGGCGATCACCACGTCGAGCCCGCCGAAGGCCTCCAACGCCCGCGCCACGGCGGCCTCGCAGTCGCCGTCGTGGGTGACGTCGCACGACACCGCGAGGCTGTGCCCGTCGCCCCCCAGCGCCTGCGCCAGCACGGCGATGCGCTCCACCCGACGGGCCAGCAGCACGGTCTTCCACCCGCGCCGCGCGTACTCCCGCGCCATCGCCTCGCCGATGCCCGACGAGGCCCCCGTGATCAGCACCACCCCCGCTGCGCTCGTTGCCATGTCGCTTGAAACCTCCGCGTGACGCCCTGCGGCTCGAACCCGAGCCCCATCCCAGACGCCGAGCGCGCTTGTACACCCGATCGCCCGGATTGCTGACCCCGCCGCGGGTGATCTGTTAGCGTCCGGCGGCTATGCGTAGAACGGTGGGAAGACTCTCGGCGATCGTCGCGTCCATGGGCCTCGCGGCCCTCGCCCCGGAGGCCCGCGCGCAGGACGCGCTCCCCGCGGACACGGGCTTCGACCTGCGGCTGTTCCGCCACGCGATCGACTCGAAGGGGCAGTTCACGGTCAACGGCACCGACACCCTCGGGCACCTCAACACCTCCTTCGGCCTCGTGGTCGACTGGGGCCGCGGGCTCGCTCGCCGCGGCACGCTGCTGCGCGGGATGCAGACCGACACGCAGGTGCCTCTGGTGGAGAACTTCTTCACCGGCACCTTCTCCGCCAACCTGGGGCTCTTCAACCGCCTGGTGGTGGGCCTCCAGCTCCCGCTGCACCTGGTCGGCGGCCCTGGCCCTGGGGGCAGCGACGGCAGCCTCCAGCCCATCGCCGGGTACACCCCGCAGAACGGCGGGCTCGACTACCAGGGCTTCGGCTCGCTCACCCTGCACGCCAAGCTGCGGCTGCTCCCGCCGACGGTCACCACCTGGGGCCTCGCGCTCATCATGCAGGCGGGCATCCCCCTCTCGTCGGGCCCCAGCAACTTCGCGGGCGACCCTGGGGTGATGCTCTGGCCCTCCCTCGCCGCCGAGTGGCACCCGGTCTCGCGCTTCCGCATGGACCTCAACCTCGGCTACCGGCTGGGGCTCGGCGCCGCGGCGCGCCTGGTCGACACCACCTACGGCTCTCCCGTGACGGCGGGTCTCGGGATGAGCGTGCGCGTCGGCCCGGCCCTCGACCTCGTGGCCGAGGTTTACGGAGGAACGTATTCGAACGCCATGTTCGGCGCCAACAGCACGCCCTTCGAGGCGGTGGGCGGGCTCAAGATCTTCGTGGTCGAGAACAGCTACCTGATGCTCGGCGCCGGGCGGCGCATCACCGACAGCGACGCGGGGGCCAACCTGCGGGCCTTCGTGGGCTTCGTGTTCGAGCCGTCGATCGGCGACCGCGACGGGGACGGCTTCCGCGACGACGTCGACCGGTGCCCCGACAACCCCGAGGACTTCGACCACTTCGAGGACACGGACGGCTGCCCGGAGCCGGACAACGACCAGGACGGCATCCGCGACGGCGACGACCAGTGCCCGCTCACGCCGGAAGACCGCGACGGCGAGGCGGACGAGGACGGCTGCCCCGACCGGGACAACAACGACCGCGACGGCGACGGCATCCTCGACGACGTCGACCGCTGCCCTGACGAGCCGGAGGACCGCGACAACTTCGAGGACACCGACGGCTGCCCCGACCCGGACAACGACCGCGACGGCATCCTCGACCGCGTCGACCTCTGCCCCAACGACCCGGAGGACCGCGACAACTTCGAGGACGACAACGGCTGCCCCGACCCGGACAACGACCACGACCGCATCCCCGACGTGCGCGACCGCTGCCCCAACGACCCGGAGACCTACAACGCCCACGAGGACGAGGACGGCTGCCCCGACCAGGGGGTGGCGGTGCTCGAGGAGAACACCATCCGCATCCTCCAGGCGATCAACTTCGAGACGGACTCGGCGCAGATCCGGCCGGAGAGCATGCCCATCATCGAGGCGGTGGCGGCGACGCTGCGCTCCAACGACCAGATCCAGCTCTTGCAGGTGCAGGGGCACGCGGACGAGCGTGGCAACGACGACCACAACCTCCAGCTCACCCGCGACCGCGCGGTGAGCGTGGTGGCGGCGCTCGTGCAGCGGGGCATCAGCGCCGACCGGCTGCACGCCGCGGGCTACGGCGAGCGCTGCCCGGTGAACCCGGGCCGAGGGCCGGCGGCCTGGGCGCAGAACCGCCGGGTGGTGTTCCTGATCCTGCGTACCTCCGCAGGTCCGACGCGTGTGCAGATCGCCTGCCCGGCGGGCGAAGACCTCATCCCCGAAGAGGACCGCGACCTGCGCTGAGCCGGCGCCTCCAACCTCGTAGTGACTCCGCGGCGCCTTGCTGTATGGTCGCCGGAACATGTCGACCGAAGCCCTGGACGCGATCGCCGAGAGCTGGCTCTCGACCCTTCAACAAGACATCAAGGAGTTCGTGCGCGTCGTCTGCGACGACCCCGAGCTCGACGAGTCGCTGCGCGACCGGGTGCACGGCGCGGTGTTCTACGCGCTGGTCCCCGGCGACGTGATCCCCGACTCGATGGGCGTGATGGGCTACCTCGACGACGCCCTCGCGCTACGCATCGCGCTCGACGAGGTCCGCCGCGAGGCGCCTGACCGCTTCGAGTCCTGGCGCGACCGCATTCCCGAGCTGGTCGAGAGCGTGGGCGACGACCTGGCGACCTTCCGTGAGTCGCTCGACGAGGAGACCTACCAGGCCTTCCGTCAGCGCGTGTTCGCCATCGAGAAGGTGGAGTTCAAGGGCCGTCGGGCGAGCGAGGTCGCGCAGGGCGTGGTCGACCCCGGATGGCTCGCCGCGGAGGTGTCCGTGCTCGCGCTGAAGCTCGACTTCAAGCCGGCGGCGATCAGGGCCGCGGTGAAGCGGGTCGACAGCGCGCTGCAGATGTTCCACCAGCGGTTGCAGCCGCGTCGCTGAAGAGGACATCGTCCAGGCCGAGCGAGCGGGTCGCCGACGGCCGGACGTTTACCTTCGGCTGTAAGACATCGGCCGGTCGCAGCCGCGACACGGCCACCGAGGCGAGGACGAGCACGGCGAGGTCGAGCGCGACCACGACGGCCAGCGTCGACGCCTCGCGCAGACCCCACACGAAGCCCCCTGCGCACGCGAGCAGCGCCCCCACCTGGGCGGCGCGCACCATCGAGGACCTGCGCCGGCTCGACGCCCTCCGGGTCTGCGCGGGCAGCGAGAGGGCGACGGCGCCCAGGAGCAGCGCCGTGCCCGGCGACACGCCCCCATGGACGCCCGCGAGCGCGAGCCCGTGCGAGGCGGCCGCGCCGAGGGCGAGCAGCGCCGGGAGGGCGGCGAGCGCGCGGGGGAGCGCCACGCGGGCGGGGCCCTCGAGCTGGCGCAGCGCGCGGCCGCCGATGAGGAGCACCGCGGCGAGGCCGAGGCCGTAGACGAGGGCGAGGGGAGACCACGGGGCGCGCTCGACCGGGCGCGGGGAACGCATGGGGACGCCGGTCGACAGCCACGGGAAGAGGGCGGGGTCGGCGGCGACGCGCGCGCTCCAGACGACGCCGGTCGGGACGTGGCGGCGCAGGGTGCGCAGTACGTCGCGGGAGAGCTCGGTGGTGACCGTGGCGTGGACCCCGTCGAGGTCATCGGCGATCCAGCGGGCGCGGCGGCTGGCGCTGGGCATCGAGACGCGCAGCTCGGTGGCCTCCATCCCGCGCTCCCACGGCACCGAGCGCACCTCGATCACCGCGTCGCCGCCGGCGCTTCGGATGGCGCCCTGGGCGCGCAGCGAGGTGCCGTAGCGCAGCACGACGTCCACCGCGCCGCGGGCGAGGCCGACGCCCGGGTCGCCGAGGGAGACGGTCAGTCGACCCGGGACCGCGCCGCGCACGGTGATCGGAACAGGCGTGCCGGTGGAGGTGCTGGCCGCCGCCTCGATGAGCGAGAGGTCCGCCGGAAGCTCCGCGAGCTCGAACTCATGGAGTCGCCCCGCCAGCACGCGCCAGCGCACGCGCTGGGTGACCACCGCGGTGCCGTCGGGGTTGATGTCGAACTCCGTGACGGCGTCCCCGGGCCGCGCGTCGGTCCACCCGAGCGCGACGGAGGGGAGGGCGAGGGAGAGCATCCCCGCGAGGAGCAAGCCGAACAGCCAAGGGTGGAGTCGAAGCCTGGCAACACGCACCCCCAGGCCGATAGCGCGCCCGTCGCTCGCTACGCGAGTTTTCATCCGCTGGTAGGCCCCCCCGGCGGCGTGTCAGGCTCTGCCTCGCACATGACGGCCCGATGTATGGACGCTGCGGCGTTGACGGTGGCGCTCGCAGGCGCAGACGGCGAGAGCGTGGCCGCGGCCTTCGAGCCCGCCGCGCGCGATCGGCTGCTGACCACGGTTCGAGCCCTGCGCTCGGGCGCCACCCGCCCGGAGCGGGCTCGCGCGCTGGCCGCCGCGGGCATCCGCCTGCTGTGCCGACCCCGCGTCCCCCAGGCCGCGACCGACGAGGCAGGCGCCCGCTTCATGGCCGCGTGGGCGCGCTCCCTCGCTCCGGTCGACCGCGAGGCCTTCGTCCGTGGCCTCGGGGCGGCGTCCCTCGCCTCGCTCCGCCGCGCGTTGCCCTCGGCGCCCGCCTTCGATCCCGCGCAGCGCTCCACCGCGACCTGGCTGATGAACCTCGCCCACCGCACGCTCGGTCACCCTCCCACGCTGCCAGAGTGGTCGTCGCTGCTGGGGGCGCTCGCCCTCCGCGGCCCCCTGGACGACGCGGGGCTCCTCCGCGCCGCGAGGGTGGTGCGGATGAGCGCTCGCGCCCCGGCGTGCCTCGCGTTGGCGGCGGAGGTGTGCGAGCGATGAGCACCGGCGCCCGCGGGCTGACCCTCGTCCGCGCCTCCGAGGCGCGCGCCTCGGCCACGGAGATCGCTCGTGCGCAGGCCGCGCTCGACGCCTCCACGGTGGCCTGGGAGCTCGCCGCGAGGGCCCGCTTCGACCGCGCGCTCTCGACCGCCCACGACGCGCTCGCGACGCTGGCCTTCGATGTGGCCGAGGGGGTGATCGGCCGCTCCGTCACGGTCGACCCTGCGACGCTTGAGGCGATGGTGTCGCAGGCCATCGCGCGGGCTCGTGGCGAGCGGCGCCTCCTGGTGTGCGCCCACCCCGACGACGTGACCGCGGCGCGACGCGCGGCCGCCGAGGCGCTCTCCGACGCGCGGCCGCTGGAGTGGATCGAGGTGGCCGCCGACCCCTCGGTCGCCCGCGGAAGCGTGGCGGTGGAGACCGCGCGGGGGAGGGTGACCGCGGACTGGGGTGAGTCGCTCTCGCTGGCCCGCTCTCGCTGGCTGGCTTCGCTTAAGGAGCCGCGCGAGTGAGCGCCGACCTCGACGAGCGCCCTCGCCTGCTGCTCCCCGCCGGACTCTTCCTCGCGACGGTGCTCAGCGTCTTCTACGCGGGCGCGACGCAGCACCTCCCGCGGCGTCCGGAGGAGCTCATCGAGGCCGCGTTTACCCGTGGTGGTATTCTCTCCGCGCTGCGCACGCTGGGCTGGTCGCTGGGCCAGGGCTGGCGCTTCGCGGTGCCGCTGCTGGCGATCCTGGTGACCCACGAGCTCGGCCACTTCCTCCTGGCCCGGCGCCACCGGGTGCCGGCGAGCCTGCCGATGTTCGTGCCCTTCCCCAACCTCCTGGGGACCATGGGCGCCGTGATCTCGATGCGCCCCATCGGCAGCCGCAACGCCCTCGTCGACATTGGCGCCGCGGGTCCGCTCGCGGGCCTGGTGCTCGCGCTCCCGATCACCGCGGTCGGGCTCGCGCTCTCGCCGATCGAGCCGCTGACCCCTGGCGGGCTCCTCGAGGGCGACTCTCTCATCTACCTCCTGCTGAAGCGGCTGATCTGCGGGCCGATCCCGCCCGGCTACGACGTGCAGCTCCACCCCTTCGCCTTCGCCGGCTGGACGGGGCTCTTCATGACGATGCTCAACCTCCTGCCGGTGGGGCAGCTCGACGGCGGCCACGTCACCTACGCGCTCTTCGGCCCCCGCGCCGACCGCTGGTCGCGCTGGTTCATCGGGGCGCTGCTCGGCTACGCGCTCGCGCTCTCGGGGTACATCGCGCTCACCACCCCGCGCGGGCAGCTCACGCTCGAGCACTTCCAGCCCGCGCTCATATGGGGCCCCTGGGCGCTGGTCACCGGGGTGCTGCTCCGGCTCTCCGGCGACGCGCACCCGCCCGCCGGGGACGACCCGTTGACGCCCGGTCGCAAGGCGATCGCGCTGCTCTGCCTCGCGCTCTTCGCGCTGCTCTTCATGCCGCTGCCGATGCGAGCGGTCTGAGCGGCGCTACATCCGGCGGACGGGGCGCGACGTCGCGTTGCTCGCGCGGCACTTCGGGCAGACGCCGTAGAGCTCGTGCCGGTGCATGAGCAGCTCGAACCCGTGGTCCGCCGCGACGCGCTTCTGCTCGTGCTCGATGACGTCGTCCTCGAACTCCACGATGGCGCCGCAGACGGTGCAGATCAGGTGGTCGTGGTGGTCGTCGCCGAGGAGCTCGAAGCGCGAGGCGCCGCCCTCGAAGTGGCGCTCGGCGACGATGCCGCTGTCCTGTAGCACCCGCAGCGTGCGGTACACCGTGGCGGCGCCGATGCGGGCGTCGCGGGTGCGAACGTCCCGGAGGAGCTCCTCCGCGGTGACGTGCCGGCCGATGCTGGCGAGGGTCTCGAGGATCAGCTCACGTCGCGTCGAGCTCTTCAGCTTGTTGCGGAGGACGTGATCGCGAAGCCGCAGGCGGAGGGCCTCGACGTTGGGGGGGGTCACCACCGAAGCTAAAGTGGTCGACGTGTCGAGGCGCGTCAAGGACTCGCGTCGAGCGCTGGTGCGGTCGAGGCGTCCGTGGCGGCGGGGCCCGCGTCTGCGACCGGCGCAGGCGCGTCGGGCGCGTGGAGCATGCCCATCGGGGCGACGCCGAGCACCTGCCGCGTGGCGTTGGCGACGGAGCAGTCGTGCCCGCTGACCGAGCTCCCGGTGAGCGGGCGTGCGCGCGGGGGCGGCGAAGGGAGCCCCGCCATCCGGAACGGAATCACCCGCACGTCGGTGCCCTCGCCCCTCGCTCGCAGCAGCAGGCGCCGCGCGGGGAGGTCGTAGACGTAGACGCGCGTGGGGCCGTCGACCGAGGCGCGGGCCTCGTCGACCACGAGCACGAGGTAGGGGCGGCGCAGGTGCTCGACGAGCATCGCAGTGTCGCGGCGCAGCCGGAAGATGAGGTCCTCGCGCAGGGCGTGGAGGCGCTCGGTGGAGTTCGCCCCGCGCACGGCGTCGACGAAGGAGGGGAGCAGGAAGGCGCCCTTGTCGAAGAGCTCCCGCGCGAAGAGGGTCTCGAGGCCCAGGCACGACGAGACCTGGTCGGGGTAGCGGTGGCGGATGGAGGCCGCGACGTCCGCGGGGGCGTGCACCTCGTGGACGCGCAGGCGCCCGTAGAGCACGGGCGCGCGGGTCATACCCTCCAGGGTAAGGGAGGGGTCGCGGAAGTCGCCCGCGTAGGGGCCGACGGCCTCGAGCGCGGAGGCCTCGATGAAGCGTCGCGCGGCGAGGTAGTCAGGGCCCAGCCGGGCGGTGAGGGCGGCGTGCTCGCGGAGCAGCTGCTCTCGCATTCGCCTCGCCTCACGGTCGCGCTTGATGCCCCAGAGCAGGGGGAACGCGACCAGGATGGCCAGGACCGGCAGCCAGAAGCGCCACTTGATTTTGGGGAGGAAGGAGAGCTCTTCGCGGGGAATCATCCCCCGGTGGGAGCTGCCAGGCTCATCGACCGGGGGATCGGGGGGAGGGGCCATCGGGGGGCTCGCGGACTTACTCCGCAGCCGTGTTGGCGTTGCCCTTGGTGACCGCGAAGTTGAGTCGCACGTAACCCGCGGCGGCGCAGGTGCGGGCGATGGTCTTCACGATGTCCCAGTGGATGCGGCGATCGATCTGGAAGACCACGTCACCCTCGAACTGGCGGTCGGGGTGGAGCACCGGGTACTCCCGCTTGGCCTGCTCCAGCCGCTCGAAGAGGCGGTCGATGCGGTCGGTCGAGCCGGAGATCTCGCGCGGCGTGGTGATGCGCTGGCCGTCCATCATGATCGCCTGCTCGGAGATCGAGATGATCGGGGCGCTCGCCAGGTCGTCGGCGTTGTGGGTCTCGGGAATCTCCAGGCCCGCGCTCGACTGCACCTGCTGCTGCGAGCCGAACTGGGAGAGGAGGAACACCACCGTGATGACGAGGAAGTCGATCATCGAGGTGAGGTTGAGGTCTGCGGTCACCGCCTTGTGACCACCACCGGCGACGCGCTTCTGGACGAACCGCAGCGGGACGTGGTGGAGGAGGCGCTTACCTGGCTTCGCGACGGGCATGATTTCTCCCCTGGAACCTTTACAGGAAGCGGATCGTGACCTCGCCGCGAGCGGCGCTGCCGTAGACTTCGTAGACGGTATCCATCACGGAGATGATCTCCGAGTAGTCGACCGCTCCGTCGGGCTGCAGCCAGACCTCGCGGTTCTGCTGGTTGGCCTGACGGCGCGCCTCGAGGAGGGTCTTCAGCTCGGTGAACCGCTGTGGGGTGCGCCCGATCTGACGCATGTCCGCGGCGTTGACTCCCACCTGGAGACCCGTCGGAGAGATCTGGATCTTGAGCTGGTCCTGCTGCTCCGGGTTCGGCGGAGAGTCCGGGGCCGGCGCGCCGCGAGGCTGGCTGGCCTGCACGGCGCCCGTCTGCACCCACACCGCGGTCATGAGAAGGAACGCGATGCAGCAGATCAACAGGTCGATCATGGGGACCATGTTGACCTGCGAGTCGACGGACTTCTTGCCGCCCTTGCCGCCTGAATCGACTGAGACGCCACCCATGGCTGAGCTCCTTAGCGTGCGGCCGGAGAGAGGATCAGGCGGCCTGCTGGCCCGAGCCCACGTTGATCTTCGAGCGGTTGTTCACCACGAGGTTGAGCACCTGGACGGTGGACTCGTTGATGTCGTCGACGATCTGCTGGGTCTTGCCGTTCAGGAGGGCGAAGGCGATGAGGCCGAGAATCGCGGCGATCAGACCGAACGCCGTGCAGTTCATCGCCTCGGAGATGCCGCCCGCGAGCAGCTCGGCCTTGCGGGCCGGGTCGATCGTGGGGCCGCCCTCGCCGCCATGGCCGCCCACCGCGCCGAAGGCCGCGATGAGACCGGTGATGGTGCCGAGGAGGCCGGAGAGCATGGCGAGGTTGGAGAGGAGCGCGAGGTAGGCGGTGCGGTGCTCGATCTTGGGGAGCTCGCGGAGCGCGGACTCGTCCATGGCGGCCTGCACCTCGGCGTCCGGGCGGTTCACCTTCATCAGGCCAGCCTTGACGATGCGCGCGAGGGGCGCCTGGGCGCTGGAGCAGAGCTTGATGGCCCGGCCCACATCACCCGCGAGGATGCACTTCTGGATGTTGGAGAGGAAGGCGTCCTTGTTGATGGACGACTTGAACAGGTACATCGATCGCTCGACGGTGATCGCAATCACGAACACCAACCAGAAGACGATCGGCCACATGCCCCATCCGCCTTCCTTGAAGTGCTGACCCAGACTTTGCAACATCGCAGAATCCTCCTGAGAGTGTGGAATCGCCGAGTGTCCCCGGTTGATCGGTGGGTCGGCTTTTTGGGGCGTATCCGTTCAACCGTTGCCGGTCGTGCGGTGCGTGTCTACACGACCCATCGCATCGTGTGCCACATGATTTCGCGGGGACGAAAAGTTCGACCGCCTTGAAGCCGCGCGATGATACCGGGGGGGTCTCTGGTGTCAACGGGCCTCGGCCGGCCCGCGTGACATCCCGATCAAGAAATTCTTCCTGCGGCCCCCGCGTCTCGGGTCGGGCATTTACTCCCTCGGCGGGACCGGGGAATTTCCCGGGCGGCGGGCTCGCTTGTGTCGTTGACATCCCTCTTGGCGTAGGGCTACGGTCCGCCGCGTTGCGTCGCGGGCAACGTGGGCGAAGGCATCAACCTGAGCCTTGATTTCGGCAGCAACCCGACGATGTTGATGTGGTCCTAAGGGGTGGTGGGTCCGGTGAGAGTCTTCGGATCACCGCACCCTTCCCAGCGATCAACCCGTTGCGGTAGCGTAGCGTGGCTCGCGAATCAGACAGCGGTTCGAAGAACGGAGCAAGGAGCGTAGAGGACGATGCAATCGGCGCTGGTGCAGTTGCTACTGATGGCTCAGCAGGCGGGCGGGGATCACCCGCAAGAAGCGGTGGGCCTCGCGGGGCTCTACGAGAAGCTGGGCTGGCCCTTCTTCGTGAACATCTTCATCTCCATCGTGGTGCTCGCGACCATCACGGAGCGGGTGATCTTCCTGCTGTCGAAGTTTCGCGTGAACAGCAAGGAGCTTCTCGCGCAGGTTCGCAAGCTCGTGCAGGCGAACAACATCGACCGCGCGATCAAGCTGTGTGAGGCCGACGACGTGCCGATCCTGCGGGTGTTCCGCGCGGGCCTCATGCAGGTCAACCGCGGCGAGGAGGCGGTGGTCGTCGCGATCGAAGAGCAGGTGATGGACATCGAGCCCCAGATCCAGAAGCGCATCGGCGCCCTCTGGTCGCTCGCCAACATCGCGACCCTCTTCGGCCTCCTCGGCACCATTCTCGGCCTCATCCACACCTTCAGCGCGCTCGACCGGGTCGCCGACCCGGGGCGGCGCCAGCAGCTGCTCGCCCGCGGCATCTCCGAGGCCATGAACAACACCGCGCTCGGCCTCGGCATCGCGGTGACCTGCATGGTCGCGCACATGCTCATCAACGGGCAGGCGAAGAAGATCATCGCGGACATCGAGCTGACCTCTTCGAAGCTCACCAACCTCCTCACGACCGGCCGTAGCCAGGGATGAGCGGGAAGTTCACGGCTGCGCAGCGGGCGCTCATCAACCGCAAGTCCAAGCCCAAGCACCATGGGCCGGACGATGGCGGTGGCGAGCTGAACATCATCCCGTTCCTCGACATCATCATGAACGTCCTGATGTTCATCCTGGCGAGCATCGCGACCGTGTTCACCGCCACCATCCCCGTGCCCGCGCCGTCGAGCGGTCCTCGCCCGAACTCCCAGCCGGACACGCGCCAGCGACTGAACATCACCGTGAAGGTCGCCCCCAACGGGTTCATCGTCGGCGCGGGCGGCGGCTTCCTCATGCCGGGCTGCCGCACCGTCGGTCAGGCGTCGCTCACGGTCCCCAACCGCGCGACGCCCGACGCCGACGGGAGCTCCCACGACTTCGCCGGTCTCACCCAGTGCATGGTGGCGATCCGCCAGCAGTGGGCGACGGAGGTCGTGGACGACCACTCGATCAACGTGTCGCCCAACGGTGACATCCCCTACGGCGTGCTGGTGAAGACCGTCGACGCCGTGCGCGAGTCCCGCGCCGACGCCTGCCGGCTGCCCGAGAACGGCGGCCAGGGCAACTACTCCAGCCCCGACTGCCTCTTTCCCGAGGTCACCCTCGGCGTGCTGAGGAACTGAGCGATGTCTGAAGCCGCCCACCCCAAGGCGAGCATCCTCGAGGTCAAGCGCGAGATCGCGCGCAAGACCCGGGCGCGCCGCGAAGAGCACGTCGCCGAAGAGCTCAACATCGTCGCGATGATGGACATGATGACCATCATCCTGGTCTTCCTCCTGAAGTCGCTGTCGTCGTCGCCGGCCAACGTGCCGCAGAGCGAAGACCTCCGGCTGCCCCACTCCACGGTCAACACCTCCCCCTCGCAGGCGCTGCAGGTGATCGTCTCTCGGGTGTCCATCACCGTGAACGGGCGCTTCATCACCTCGCTCCGCAACGGCTACGTCGACCCGTCGCAGAAGCGCGGCGGCGGCACCGGCCTGATGATCAACCCCCTCGCCGAGTCGATGCGCGACCAGGTGCAGGTCGCCCGCACCATCGCCGAGCGCGCGGGCCAGCCCTTCCGCGGCGAGATCGCCATCATCGCGGACCACGGCATCCCCTCGCGCACGATCTTCGAGGTGCTCTACACCTGCGGCCAGTCGGGCTTCGCGGGCTTCCAGCTCCTCGTCCTCAAGGCGCGCTCCGCCAACTGACCCGCGGGCGCCCGCTCACTCCCGAAGAGCCCTTCCATGCTGTGGCCCAAGCTCGTCGCCCTCCTCGTCGTCCTCCTCCTCGTCGGCGGACTGATGTACCTCGGCGGCAAGATTCCCCCCAACGACCGCGGCAGCGACGGCTGACCGAATACCCCTCCGGGTATTCAGCGGGCGCTGCGGGTCCCTAGCGGCCGCGCCGTTAGCAACCTGACGGCGGGGCCAGCACGCTCATGACCGCGCAGTGATTCCGCGCGGTCTATTTCTTGAACAACACCCGCGCACGACGTTCGGCGACCGCAGTTGACAACGCGGCCGCGGGCGGGTGATGTCCGCAACCCTCAATGGTCTGGCGGTCGACTCCGATCGCCTCTGGGAGAGCTCGAGTGATGTCGATGAGGAAGTTGGTTCAGGCCGCCGCGCTGCTCGCGGGATTCTCGGCGACGAGCACCGCCGCCGCGCAGACCCCCGCCGCGCCGGCCGCCACGCCGCACCCGGCCCCGGCCCCCGCCCCGGCTCGGGCGCGACCGGCGCCGCTGCCGTGGCGTCAGACGCAGCTCCTGGCCACCTTCGGCCTCACGCTGCCCACGATCATCCGAGACCTCAACCAGTACGCCAACGACACGGTCGACATGTCGATCGCGCTCCGTCCTCGCTGGACCTTCAACCGCATGCTGCAGCTCCGCGCCGGCATCGCGTTCAGCTACGAGTTCACCAACTCCGACCTCACCACGACCCGCAACGAGCCTCGCTTCGGCGACATGAACCTCGACCTCTGGATCACGGGCATCCCGCCGCTCGGCGGCGCGGTGAAGTTCTGGGTCGCCCCCCGCCTCGTCTTCCCGGTCTCGGTCGAGTCCCGAGCGCGCACGATGATTGTCACCCCGGGCCTCGTGGTGCAGGGCGCCTACGGCATCGAGCACGTGCTGGGCGGCGAGCTCGACATCATCGCCAACGCGACCTTCACGCACCCGCTCTACCAGTACACGACCCCTGGCGTTCGCACCGCCCCGCCCAACCGCGCGACGTGCTTCGGCGCGGGCAACGGCGGCGGCTGCAACGAGCAGCTCTCCGGCCTCTTCAACGCCGCCAACACCGTGTCCTGGGCGCTCATCCTGGCGCAGAGCTGGGAGCATTTCTCCCCCGGCGTGTTCTTCTCGATGCAGCACATCTTCCCGTACCAGGGCACCGACAACGCGCTGCTGATGCACAACAACCCGACCGCCGTCCGCACCAACACCATCTTCGCGGCCTGGGTCGACTGGATCGCGACGCCCTGGTTCACGGCCGAGGTGGGCTATCAGGTGTTTCGCAACCTGCTCGACGCAGACGGCACCTACGGCAACCCCTTCTACGCCCCGTACCAGGACTCGCGCTTCTACCTCCAGACCGTGTTCTCGCTCGACAAGATCTACGACATCGCCTCCGGGCGCTCGGGCGGCGGCGGCGGCGTGATCCGTACCCGCAACGACCAGAGCCCGCGCGGCCGCTTCGGCATGTTCTGACCTGAGCTCTCCCTCCGCTCTTCGTCGCTCAGCGACGTCTTCCATTCGCCCCTCGCATTCCCTATGTTGCGCACGCCGCGCGCGTCACCTGATTCGCCGTCGGCGCAGACCGCCCTAGGACCTTCGAGGGGATTTGATGGCCGCACCCGCCGACGAACTGCTCGGACTCTACCGACAGATGCTCCTGATCCGCCGCTTCGAGGAGGCCGCCGCGAAGGCCTACTCGCAGGGCAAGATCGGCGGCTTCCTGCACCTGTACATCGGGCAGGAGGCGAGCGCCGTGGGCGCGCTGGCCAACCTCGACGCCGGCGACGCGATCGTCGGGACGTACCGCGACCACGGCATCGCGCTCGCGCGGGGCATGTCGGCGCGGGCGTGCATGGCAGAGCTCTACGGCAAGGTGACCGGGTGCTCGAAGGGCCTCGGCGGGAGCATGCACTTCTTCGACGCCGAGCGGCGCATGCTGGGCGGTGACGGTATCGTCGGCGGGCACGTCGCCGTGGCGGCTGGCGTCGCCTTCGCCTCGAAGTACCGAGCCCGAAAGGAGGTCACCCTGTGCTTCCTCGGCGAGGGGAGCGTGAGCATCGGCGGCTTCCACGAGGCGCTCTCGCTCGCGGCGCTTTGGAATCTTCCGCTGGTCGTGATCGTGGAGAACAACGAGTACTCGATGGGCACTCCCCTCTCGCGCACGCTCGCCGTGCACGACACCAGCCAGAAGGCGCACGGCTACGGGATGGCGAGCGACCGCTTCAAGACCGACGACGTGCTTGAGGTGAAGCGGCGCGTGGGCGAGGCCGTCGCGCGGGCGAGGGAGACCTCGAAGCCGACGCTCATCGAGGTGCAGACGTACCGCTACCGCGGGCACTCGATGAGCGACCCGGGGAAGTACCGCACCGCCGACGAGGTCGAGCTGAGGAAGAAGACCGACCCCATCGTGAAGGCCGAGGCCGACCTGCGGGCGCTCGGCGTCGCGGACGCGGACATCGCCCGCATCGAGGCGGAGGTCGAGGCTGAGGTCGAGGACGCATCGCGCTTCGCGGACGAGAGCGCGGAGCCGGGCGAAGAGCTCATCGAGGCATTTACCTATGCGTGAACTGCGGTACCGCGAGGCCCTTCGAGAGGCCATCGCCGAGGAGATGGACCGCGATGATCGCGTGTTCCTGATGGGCGAGGAGGTCGGGCACTATCAGGGCGCGTACAAGGTGACCGAGGGGCTCCTCGAGCGCTTCGGCGCGCGCCGGGTGGTCGACACGCCCATCACCGAGGAGGGCTTCGCGGGCGTCGGCGTGGGCGCGGCCATGGTGGGGCTCCGACCCATCATCGAGTTCATGACCTGGAACTTCAGCGCCGTGGCCTTCGACCAGATCATCAACCACGCGGCGAAGATCCGGCAGATGTCCGGCGGGCAGTTCGCCTGCCCGATCGTGTTCCGCGGTCCCAACGGGGCGGCGAGGCAGACCGGGGCGCAGCACTCGCAGTGCTGGGAGGCGTTCTACACGCATATCCCTGGGCTCAAGGTGGTGGCGCCCGCGACCGTGGCCGACGCCAAGGGGCTCCTGAAGAGCGCCATCCGCGACGAAAACCCCGTGCTGGTGCTCGAAGACGAGCGGCTCTACGGGCTCAAGGGCGAGGTGCCTGACGGCGACCACCTCGTGCCCATCGGCCTGAGCGTCCAGGTGCGCGACGGCGACGCGGTCACCATCGTCACCTGGGGGAAGATGCTCCACATGGTGCTGCCGGCGTGCGAGATCCTCGCGAAGGAGGGCGTCGAGTGCGCGGTGATCGACCTGCGCAGCCTGCGCCCGCTCGACCTGGGTCCGGCGCTCGCGAGCGTGGAGAAGACCGGGCGCGCGCTGGTGGTGCAGGAGTCCTGGCCCTACGGCGGTGTCGGCGCGGAGGTGGTCGACCGCATCCAGCGCGACGCCTTCGGCGCGCTCAAGGGTCCGGTGCTGCGGGTGACCGGGCGCGACGCGTCGATGCCCTACAACAAGCACCTCGAAGATTTGACGATCCCGTCGGTGGACACCGTGGTGCGCGGCGTGCGCGCGGTGCTCGCCTGGTAAGTGGCCGAAGCGTAGGAGTGCATCGTGGCGAAGATCATCGAACTCCCCAAGCTCTCCCCCACCATGGAGGAGGGCACGCTCGTCCGCTGGTCGCGCAAGGAGGGCGACGCCGTCGGCGTCGATGACCTGCTCGCGGAGGTCGAGACCGACAAGGCGACCATGGAGTTTCGCAGCTTCGACAAGGGGACGGTGCTGAAGCTGCTCGTCCCCGAGGGCGCCGTCTTGAAGCTGGGGCAGCCGGTCGCCATCCTCGGCTCGCCAGGCGAGGATATCAGCGCGCTGCTTGCGTCCGTCGGCGCGGCGCCTGCGACGAGCGCGCCCGCGGGTCCCACCCTCGAGGCGGCGCCCCCGACGCCGACCAGCGAGCAGCCCACGCGCCCGCCGCCTGCCACGCCCGCAGGCTCCCCGGGGGACGCGGCGGTGAAGGGCGAGCGCGGGGTGGCCGGGGCGATCCTGGCGCCCAGCAGCCCGCGCGTGCGGCGCATCGCCCGGGAGCGCGCGGTCGACGTCGACGCGGTCCCCGGGTCGGGCGCGCACGGTCGAGTGACCGAGGCGGACGTCACGCGGCCGAAGAGCCTCGCGCTCCGGCCGGGGGACGTCGCGCGGCCGGCGTCGCCGATGCGCAAGGTCATCGCGCGTCGACTGGTCGAGTCGAAGCAGACCGTGCCGCACTTCTACCTGGAGGCCGACCTCGACTTCGAGGCGCTGGTCGCCTTACGCGAGCAGGTAAACAAGGGCTCGACGGCGGAGACGAAGGTCTCGGTCAACGACCTGCTGCTGCGCGCCTGTGCCCTGGCGCTGCGGGAGGTGCCGGAGGCCAACGCGTCGTGGATCGACGGCCAGGTGGTGCAGTACGACCGGGCTGACGTCTCCGTGGCGGTGTCCATCGAGGACGGGCTGCTGACGCCGGTGCTGCGCGACGCCGACCGGCTCTCCCTCGGCGCCATCGCCAGGGCCACCAAGGAGCTCGTGGCGAAGGCCCGGGCGCGCAAGCTCACGCCCGAGGAGATGACCGGCGGAACCTTCTCTCTCTCCAACCTGGGGATGTTCCAGATCGACCGCTTCGCGGCGGTGATCAACCCCCCGGAGAGCATGATCCTGGCGGTGGGGGCGGTGCGCGACGTGCCGGTGGTGAAGGCCGGCGCGGTGGTGCCGGGCAAGCGCTGCGCGGTGACCCTCTCGTGCGACCACCGGGTCGTCGACGGGGCCCTCGGGGCGAGGTGGCTGCTCGCGCTGCGGGGCCTCGTCGAGAACCCCATGCGGATCCTGGTGTGAGCGGATCGGTCGGGGCGTGCTCGCCGACCGCCCGCGAGGTATCGTCGGCCGCGATGAATCCCAGCCGGATCTTCCTCTCCCAGGAGGCCCTAGACTCGTGGATCGGCGAGGGCCGGGCTGACATCCAGGGCGACGTGCTCATCGACAAGGTCGGCGGCCGACGCTTCCAGCTCCTGGAGGGCGTTCGCTTCCTCTCCGAGGTCTCCGGCGGCGACGACGCCGAGGGGCTCGTCGGGCGGGTGAAGGACCTCGTGCAGCTCGCGGCCATGGGCGGCGAGTCCATGTCCGACTCGGTGGTGCTGGGAGAGCTCGCCTACGAGGTGCAGCCGGGCTTCGTGGGCCGTCCGGTGGCGCAGGTCGCCCGGTCAGAGCGCGCGACCACGCCGCCTCCGACAGAGGTCCCGGCGACGCCGGAGACCCAGAAACAGCAGCGGCAGACCATCCTGGCGCTGCAGGCGTTCTTCCTCAACAACGTGAAGTAGCTCCCCATGCTCGTCGGCTTCCTCGCGGCGGCGGCGCTGCTCTACCTCATCGCGACGGTGCTGATGCTCACGTACCTCGTGGGCGCGGCCTCGACGCTGCCGTCGCGTCGCGCGGCGACGGTGAGCCTCGGCGCCGCCATGGCCGCGCACCTCACGCACGACATCCTCCGCTGGGTGACCCTGGGCCGGGGGCCCTTCGCGGGCATCCACGAGGGCCTCTCGACGCTCGCCCTGCTCGTGGCCGGGGTGGCCTTCGCGCTTCGCCTCCTCGGTCGTCGGCTGGAGACCCTCGGGGTCTTCGTCGCGCCGCTCACGCTGCTCATGCTGCTGGCCTCGCAGGGCGTCGACGCGCAGCCCGCGGCTCCGCTCAGCGGGGCGCTGCTCGGCGTCCACGTGGGCTCGACCATCCTGGGCACTGCGGCGTTCACCGTCGCCTTCGCCCTCGCCGCGGCCTACCTCGTCCAGGAGCGGGAGGTGCGGCAGAAACGGTTGCGCGGGATGTTCCAGCGCCTCCCGCCGCTGGAGGTGCTCGACGTCGCGAGCTTCCGGAGCATCGCGCTCGGCCTGCCGGCGCTCACGCTGGGCCTCGTCACGGGCCTCTCCGCCGGGCTGCAGGAGGTCGGGCGCGGCATCCCCATCGTCTCGTGGCGCCACTACCTCGCGCTCGGGGTCTGGGCGGTGTTCGCGGCGGTGCTGGCGCTTCGGCTGCTGGCCGGCTGGCGAGGGCACCGCGCCGCCATCGGAACCATCGTCGGGTACGTCAGCGCGGTGATGGTCCTGGTGGGGTACTTCGTGCGCGGGGCCAGGCTATGACCGAGGGCGTCGTGGTCGTCGGGCTCAACCACCGCACCGCGCCAGTGGAGGCGAGGGAGCGGCTCGCGGTGCCTCCAGATGGCCTCGAAGATGCGGTGCGCGCCGTGCTTGCGCTCGAGGGCGTGCGCGAGGCGGTGGTGGTCGCGACCTGCAACCGGGTCGAGCTCTACGCGGCGGGCGCCGAGGCCGAGTCGGTGGCGGGCGAGCTGCGGCGGCACATGCAGGCGCGGGGCGGCAGCGGGGTGACGCTCTACGAGCACCGCGGCGAGGCGGCGGTGCAGCACGCGTTTCGGGTCTGCGCGAGCCTCGACTCGCTGGTGGTGGGCGAGCCGCAGATACTTGGTCAGGTAAAGGAGGCCGTCGCCGCGGCGCGCTCGGCGGGCGCCCTCCGGGGGCGGCTCGGCCGGGTGATGGCCCGGGCGTTCCAGACGGCCAAGCGGGTGCGCACGGAGACGGGCATCGCCGAGGGGCAGGTGTCCGTCGCGAGCGTGGCGGTCGACCTCGCGCGGGGCATCTTCGGCGACCTCGTGGGCCGTAAGGTGCTGGTCGTGGGCGCGGGGAAGATGGCCCTCGGGGCCGCGCGCACGCTGGCCCGCGCGGGGGCGTCGCTCCTCATCGCCAACCGGAGCTTCGACCGGGCCGAGGCGCTCGCCCGGGAGTACGGCGCGACGGCGCACCCGCTGACCGACCTCGGGATGCTGCTTCAGCACGTCGACGTGGCGGTGTGCTCTACCGGCGCGAGCGGCTACCTGCTCACGCGGCACGACGTGGCGACGGTGATGAAGGCGCGGCGCGGCCGTGGGCTCTTCCTCATCGACATCGCGGTGCCGCGCAACGTCGAGCCCGCGGCGGGGGACCTCGACAGCGTGTTCCTCTACAACGTCGACGACCTCGAGCGGGCGGTGGCGGAGGGCGGACGCGGGCGCTCGGTCGCGACCATCGAGGCCGAGCGGGTGATCGCGGAGGAACTCTCGGCGTTTCGCGCGGAGGAGCTCGCGCAGCGGAGCGCCGGGCCGACCATCGTGGCGCTGCGACGGAGGTTCCAGGAGGCGGCGGCGGCGGAGCTGGAGCGCTCGCTCTCGGGCAGGCTGCGGCACCTCCCGGCGGGCGACCGGGCGGCGGTGGAGGCGATGCTCGACGCCCTGACCAACAAGCTGCTGCACGCGCCCACGGTGGCGCTGAAGACCGCCGCGGCGAACCCCGACGGCGACGATGTGATGCGCGCGGCGAGGTCGCTGTTCGCGCTCGACGCCGAGCCCGCGGATCCTCGCGGGGAGGTGACCCGAATGCGGGTGCAGGGCGAGATGACGGCGAAGGCCAAGGCAGGAAACGGAAGATGACGGTGCTTCGACTGGCCACCCGTAGGAGCGCGCTGGCGCTGGCGCAGAGCCGGCAGGTCGCGCGAATCTTACAGGACATGGTAAGCGGCCTCCAGGTGGAGGAGGTGCAGGTGGTGACCCAGGGCGACCGGGTGCTCGACCGCGCGCTCTCGGAGGTCGGCGGCAAGGGGCTCTTCGTGCGCGAGATCGAGGAGGCGCTGCTGCAAGGGCGGGCCGACCTCGCGGTGCACTCGATGAAAGACCTCCCGGCGCAGATGGCGGCGGGGCTCGCGATGGCGGCGGTTCCGAGGCGGGAGAGCCCGTGGGACGCGCTGGTGACGCCGGGCGGCGTGGGGCTCGACGCGCTCGCGAAGGGGGCGAGGGTGGGCACGAGCTCGCTGCGGCGCTCGCGCACGCTGAAGGCGGCGCGGCCCGACCTGGAGGTGCTCCTGCTCCGCGGCAACGTCGACACGCGGCTCCGGCGGCTGGAGGCGGGGGATTTCGACGCGATCATCCTGGCCGAGGCCGGGCTCCGGCGGCTCGGGCTCTCCCCCGCGAGGGTGCTGCTCGAGGGGGTGATGGTTCCGGCGGTGGCGCAGGGCGCGCTCGCGCTGCAGACGCGCGCGGACGACGCTGTGGCGAGGGCCATCGTGGGGCGGCTTCACGACGAGGTGACGTCGCTGGAGACCGAGGCCGAGCGGGCGGTGCTGGGCGCCCTCTTCGGCGACTGCGGGACGCCGCTCGGTGCGCTCGCCCGGCTCGACGCCGCGACCGGGGTCATGCGCCTGGAGGGCTTCTACGCGCACCCCAAGGGCGACGCGCAGGCCCGGCACGAGGAGAGCTCGACCGTGAAGGACGCCGCCGACGCCAGGGCGCTGGGAGCTCGGGTTGGCGCAGCGCTGCGGGCGGCGGTCGGGGACTGAGTCCGATCGCACCGGCGGCGCGCCGACCTTGGCGCCGGTCTCCCGACATAGGCGGTTGCTGGCTCCCGTCCAGTCGTGGAAGCGTGGAGGTCCGAAGCCCAAGATGAGCGACAACCACACGAACGCTGCTGACGACGCCGCCCTCGCCGACGATGTGTTCAAGCGCTGGGCCCAGCGCCCGGTGCGCTTCGCGGTAGGGCTGCCGTCGATCGATGACCCGGAGGTGCTGCGCGCGCTCCGGGCCGAGACGCACCCGTGGGGCGTGCCGAAGAGCTCTCCCGCGGAGGCCGACAGCGATCCCCCGCCGCAGGGGGAGAACCTCCTCGCGCGGCTGCGCCCGGCGGTGGTGATCCTCCACCAGCCGGTGGGCATCGCGGCGCCGGAAGACGCCAACGACCAGCCGCTGCTGATGGTGCTCTACGTGCGCGAGGGGCGGCGGCTGGTGGGGCGCGTGCTGCCGCTCGACGCGTCCATCGGCGAGATCTTCATCGGCCGCACGCCGGACAACGCGCTGGTGCTCGACGACGGCTCGGTGTCTCGTCGGCACGCCTCGCTCCTGCACGGCGCGGAGGGCTGGACGCTCAAGGACCTCGGCAGCACCAACGGCACCTTCGTCAATGGAGTGCGGGTGCGCGAGGCGCTGCTGCAGGACGGCGATCGGGTGCGCGTGGGGGGCGTGATCCTCCAGGGGGTGCTCGATGCGCCGCGCGCCCAGCGGGTCGACGAGATCCGGGCGCACCTCGAGACCATCGACGTGCTCACCGACGCGGCGACCACGCAGGGGCTGGTCGGGCGTATGGAGGCGTGGGCCCAGGCGTCGGGCCGCCCGGAGGCGCTGCTCGTGGTGCTCGACCTCGACGGCCTCGGCGCGATCAACCAGAAGTACGGTGAGCTCGTCGGCGACGACGCCATCGTGGCGCTGGCCGAGCGGCTCCGTCGCATCCTCCCCGGGGGCGTGAGCTGCGCTCGCCTCGGCGGCGGCGAGTTCGCGCTCTGGCGCTCCGAGCCGCTGGCCGGGGGCGTGGCCGCGCTGACCGAGCTGGTGACTGACGGCGTCGCGGCGGAGGCCCTCGCGCTGCAGGAGGGACGGCTGCGGGCCACGGTCACCGCGGCGGGCTCGAGGGTGCTGCCCGGGGCGGAGACCCCAGAGATCGTGCTGGCGCGGGTGCGCGAGGCGATGCGCCTGCTCAAGCGCGGTCGCACGGAGCGGTAGCGCCTCGCCGGGGGCGTCGGTCGCGGACGGCGCGGCCTGAGCCCCGCCCCGGGGCCTCACAGCATCGTCGGCGGGGGGGGAGGGGTTTGATCGGCGGCCGGGAGGCTGTGCTATAGACCGCCGCCTGGAGGCCCCCGACGGTCGGGAGCCATCGATCGAGCGAAGGTGCGCGGATGTTGTTTGACTGGGTGAGCGGCTTGTTCTCGAACGATCTCGCGATCGACCTCGGGACCGCCAACACCCTCATCTATGTCCGCGGCAAGGGCATCGTCTCCTGCGAGCCCTCCGTGGTCGCGGTGGAGACCAGCCAGAACGGTCGGCGGCGCGTGTCGCACGTCGGCCGCGAGGCCAAGGAGATGCTCGGCCGCACGCCCGCCAACGTCGCCGCCGTACGGCCGCTGCGCGACGGGGTCATCGCGGACTTCGCCATCACCGAGGCGATGCTCAAGCACTTCATCGAGAAGGCGCACAACCGCCGCACGCTGGTGAAGCCGCGCATCGTCATCTCGGTGCCCTTCGGCATCACCGAGGTGGAGAAGCGCGCGGTGCGAGAGAGCGCCGAGCGCGCCGGGGCGAGGGAGGTCTTCCTCGTCGAGGAGCCCATGGTCGCCGCCATCGGGGCGGGGCTGCCGGTGACCGAGCCCACGGGCAACATGGTCGTCGACATCGGCGGAGGCACCACCGAGGTCGCCGTGATCTCCCTGGCGGGCATCGTGTACTCGCAGTCCATCCGCGTCGGCGGCGACAAGATGGACGAGGCGATCGTCGCGTACATGAAGCGCAAGTACAACCTGCTGGTCGGCGAGCAGACCGCCGAGCGGGTGAAGTGCCAGGTGGGCAACGCCTTCCCCCTCGACGAGCCGCTGACCATGGAGGTCAAGGGCCGCGACCAGGTGGCGGGCGTGCCTCGCACGGTGCTGGTGAACTCCGACGAGGTGCGCGACGCGCTGGCCGAGCCGATCCACGCGATCGTCGAGGCGGTGATGGCCGCGCTAGAGAAGACCCCGCCGGAGCTCAGCGCCGACATCAAGGACAAGGGCATCGTGCTCACCGGCGGCGGCGCTCTTCTGCGCAACCTCGACATCCTGCTCCGCGAGGAGACGGGCCTGCCGGTGATGGTGTGCGACGACCCCATCAGCGCGGTGGTGATGGGCAGCGGCAAGTCGCTCGACCACCCCGAGCTGCTGGAGAAGATCGCGATCGGGTGAGAGCCCGAGACCCCCGACGCCGATGACCCTCTGGCAGAGATACCGGGTCGTGCTGCTGTGCGTGGTGCTTCTGAGCATCCCCTTCTTCTTCCTGCGCACGACCCTCAAGGACCCCACCCGCTACGACGAGTTCGACCGCCTGGTGCTCCCTGCGGTCTCCTTCCTCGAGGACAAGATCGACCTGCCGGTGCGCGGCGCCGCGGAGATCTGGAGCGACTACGTCTACCTCGTGCGGGTGAAGCACGAGAACGACCGGCTCACCGCGGAGAACGCACGGCTGCGCAGCGAGGCCGCGCGGCACCGCAGCGAGTTCGAGGAGAACCGTCGGCTGAGGCGGCTGCTGCAGCTCCGGGTGGAGACGCCCGGCGAGGTGTACGCCGCGGAGGTCATCGCGCGCGACACGTCGCCCTTCTTCCGCGTGACGCGACTCGCGATCACCTCGCAGGACCGCACGAGGCTCCGATCGGGGCAGCCGGTGATCACCGCCGACGGGCTGGTGGGGCAGGTGTCGCGCGTGTTCGGCAACTACGCCGACGTGCTGCTGAGCGTCGACTCGCGCAGCGCCGTCGACGTGATGGTCGAGCGCTCCGGCGCCCGGGGCATCGTGCGGGGGACCGGCGAGCGCGACCGCTACGCCGCGAAGGTGGAGTACCTCCAGCGCACCGACGACGTGCGCGTGGGCGACGCGGTGGTCACCTCCGGGCTCGGGTGCCGCTTCCCCGCTGGGCTCCTGGTGGGGCGCGTGGCGGCGGTGACGCGGCGGGAGTTCGGGCTCTACCAGGAGGTCGAGCTCTCGCCCGCGGTGAACTTCTCACGGCTCGGCGAGGTGCTCGTGCTGGCGACGGAGAGCGTCGACCGGCCGGGGTGCCGCCCGGGGACGGCGCCGTCGCCGCGCGCCCGACGGACGGAGACCCGGGGAGGGAGCTGACCGTGCGCAACGCCGCGCTGCTGCTGGCCGGGGTGCTGCTGCTGCTGGCGCAGACGGTGCTCGCCCGGGTGCTCTGGTCGGAGTACCCGGCGCCGTCGCTGGTGCTCCCGATGGTGCTCTACATGGCCGTCGGGGAGTTCTCCCTCGCGCGCGGCGTCTCCGTGGCCTTCGTGCTCGGCTACCTCACGGACGTCTTCTCGGGCGGCTCGCTCGGCCTCTGGACCTTCACGCTGGTGAGCATCTTCCTCCTCGCGCGCGCCGCGGGGCTCAAGCTGTTCTTACACGGGGTGGTATTCCAGATGGTGCTGGCCTTCGTGGCGTCGTGCGTCGCGGGGGTGGGGATGATGGGGCTCCTCCTGGTGTTCGACCGGCGGGTGCTGGCGGTGCTACCTGCCCTCGGCGTCGTGGCCTCGCAGGCCCTGGCCACGGCGCTGTGCGCGCCGCTGGTGTTCCGCTTCGTGCAGGCGCTGCCAGGCACCGCGTCGCGACCCGACGAGACGGGCTGAGAGGGAGATCGCATGGCGTCCATCGAACTCGTGCAGAAGGCAGGCCTCGGAGAGATCCGAGAGCGCGTGCGCTTCATGAGCGCGGCGGTGCTGCTCGGCGTGCTCCTGCTCATCGGCCGGGTCTTCTGGATCCAGATCGTCGACAACGCGCGCTGGCTACAGATCGCCGAGGACAACGTGCTGCGGCGGGTCGACCTGCCCTCGACGCGCGGGATGATCCGCGACTCCCGCGGCCGGGTCATCGCCGCCAATCGCCCCGCGTACAACGTCTACGTGGTCCCCGGGTACTTCCCCATGGATCGCTTCACGCGCTTCGCGGACTACCTCGGGCTCACCCGCGACGAGCGCGACCGCCTCGAGGCGCGCATGCGCAACGCCGAGGGCTCGCGGCGCTACCAGCACATGCTCGCGCGCTCGGACATCGACCGCGAGTCGCTGGCGCTCATCGAGACCCACCGCTCGGAGTTTCCCCGCGGCATCTCGGTGATCGCGACGCCGGTGCGGCAGTACCCCTTCGGCGAGCTCGCGGCGCACGCGCTGGGCTTCCTCAACGAGGTCAACGCCGACGACCTGCGAGAGTTCGCGGGCCGCGACTACCGGGCGGGCGAGCGCATGGGGCGATCGGGCGTCGAGCAGGCGTGGGAGTCGATCCTGCGCGGCCGCCGCGGGTGGGTGCGGCTCGAGCACGACGTGCGGGGGCTGCTCATCACGCGCGACTCCATCGCGGGCCTCGGCCCCTCTCGGCGCCGCGACCCGGTGCCCGGGCGCGACCTCGTGCTCACGCTCGACATGGAGCTCATGCGCGCCATCGACCGGGCCTTCCGAGGCAAGCCCAGCGGTGCGGCGGCGGTGGTGGAGGTGCGCACCGGCCGGGTGCTCGCGCTCTACTCCAAGCCGAGCGTCGACCCCAACACGATGACCATGGGCATCTCGGCGTTGCTCAACCGCGAGATCGACGAGAATCCCTACCGTCCGCGCATCGATAAGACCATCTACGAGAGCTACTATCCGGGCTCGACCTTCAAGCCCTTCACGGCGCTCGCGGGGCTCGAGGCGGGGCTCATCGACGCTCGCTCGCAGGTCACCTGCACTGGGCGCCACGAGCTCGGCCGGCGGGTGTTTCGCTGCAAGCACGTGCACGGCCCGGTGAGCCTGCACCGGGCGCTGGTGGAGTCGTGCAACGTGTACTTCTACACGCTTGCCGAGGCCGTCACGATGGACCGCATCGCGAGCATGGCCTTCGACTTCGGCCTCGGCCACCGCTCGGGCATCGGGATCAATCAGGAGACCCCGGGGTTCATCCCGACCCGCGCCTGGTACGCGCAGAACTACCCAGGTCAGTTTCGCATCGGGCACACGCTCAACACCGCCATCGGCCAGGGGAACGTGCGCGTCACGGTGCTCCAGCTCGCCATGGCCTACGCCGCCCTCGCCAACGGCGGCACGCTCTTCGTCCCGCAGCTCGTCTCGCGCGTCGAGGGCCCCGACGGGACCATCATCCAGACCTTTCCCCCCACCGTGCGCCGTCAGGTGAGCGTCACCCCGGCGCACCTCGCGATGATCACCAGCGGGCTCGCCGGGGTGATCTCCGAGGCGCACGGCACGGCGCACGCTGCGCAGATCGCCGAGGTCGATGTCGCCGGCAAGACCGGCACCGCGCAGGTGTCCCGCATCGTGCGCGACCCGACGGACCCGCGGCGGGGCTGGTCGACGCAGCGCGACCACGCGTGGTTCGCGGGATTCGCCCCGGCGGCCAACCCCGAGATCGCCGTGGTGCTGCTGGTGGAGCACGGCGGGTCTGGCGGCCACGAGGCGGCGCCGCTCATGACCCAGGTGGTTCGGGAGTACTTCACCCGCATCCGCCCTGGCGCACCCATTCCCAGCGTGGCCACCTGGCGGGCCCACCAGCCCAGGCGCTGAGACCCCTTAGACCCCAATGGCGCGCACGATACAGCATCGGCTCCGGGACGACTTCGACTGGCCGCTCTTCCTCGTGGTGTGCGTCATCGCGACGCTCGGGGTGGTCAACCTCTACTCCGCCACCAGCGCGCAGACCGGAGCGCGCGCGGAGCTGTACATCCAGCAGATCTACTGGCTCGCCCTCGGCGGCGGCGTGGCGGTGATCGTCGCGGCCATCGACTACAAGGTCTACGAGCGCTACGCGTACGGCGCGTACATCGGGTCGATCGTGGCGCTGGTGCTGGTGTTCCTGCTGGGCAAGAGCATCCGAGGGACGCACCGCTGGATCCAGCTCGGGAGCTTCCTCTTCCAGCCCAGCGAGTTCGTGAAGCTGTGTCTGATGCTCGCGGTCGCGCGGTACGTGCACCGCGACCAGCGCAGCGGGGCGTGGTCCCTGCGCGACCTCGTCGCCCCGGGCGCCCTCATCGCCCTTCCGCTGGGGCTCATCATGGCCCAGCCCGACCTCGGGACGGCCCTCATCGTGGGCCTCGTGGCGGTGAGCACCCTCTCGCTGGTGCGCATCTCCTTGCGCACCCTCGGGGTCATCGTGGGCGGCGGCGGCGTCGGCGGGACCCTGCTCTGGCTCTACGGCCTGAAGCAGTACCAGAAGGAGCGGCTGACCTCGTTCATGAGCGAGCAGGTCGACGTGCAGGGCACCGGCTGGCAGGCGCACCAGAGCATGGTGGCCATCGGCAGCGGCCGCTGGTGGGGCCAGGGGTTCATGCAGAGCACCCAGAACCAGCAGCACTTCCTGCCCGACACGCACACCGACTTCCCCTTCCCGGTGTGGGCCCAGGAGCAGGGCTTCTTCGGGGTCGTGATCGTGCTGCTGCTCTACCTCTTCCTCATCCTCTGGGCCCTGCGCATCGCCTCGCTCGCCAAGGACCGCTTCGGCGCCGCCATCGCCGTCGGCGTCTCGGCCCTCTTCTTCTGGCACGTGGTGTTCAACGTCGGGATGGTCACCCGCAGCCTCCCGGTGGTGGGCGTGACCCTTCCCTTCTTCTCCTACGGCGGCTCGAGCGTGCTCGCGATCCTGATCGGGGTGGGCCTGCTGATGAATGTCTCCATGCGCCGCAGGGCCCTGTAGGGGGAGGGCTGGTCACCCCGGGGCCGCGGGTTCATGCTCGGCCCCTATGGACGCCACGCCATTCCCTCTCCCCCTCCGCACCGTCGACGCGGCCTCGTCCCTGAGGGCCACACGCGTCCTCTTCGCGACGCTCGGCGCGCTGCTGTCTCCGCTGATGTTCCAGTGGGTCGGCGCCGAACACGCGGCCCCGCAGGGGTGGCTGCCCACGCTGCTCCTCGGGGCGATCTGCGGGGCCTACGTCGCCCGCGCCGCCGCGCAGCCCGACGGCAGCGACGCGCAGGCGGTCGTCCGCACCCTCGGGCGCTCGCTGCTCCTCGGCGCCCTCGGCGGCGCGGTCGTCTCCATCGCCGTCGTCGCCAGCGCGGGCTTCGCGCTCACCCGCTTCTTGCCGGTGGCCACCGCCTACGGCGTGGCGTACGGGCTTCTGGTCGGCGGGGGCTTCGGCGTCCTCTTCTCGCTCTGGTCGCTGCGGGTGCGCTCGGCCCAGCGCGAGCCCTCGGCCAGCCGCGCCGAGCGCCTCTCCATCGAGGCCGCGACGCTCATCGGCGCCTGCGCGGGCCTCGCCGGCTGGCGCTACCGCATCGACGTCCTTCACGCCGCCTCGGTGGGCCTCACGGTGGTCGCCTCGGTGCTCACCCTCGCGGCGATGCTTCGCGCGGTGCGCCTCGCCCGCTTCGAGCAGGCGGTCAGCGACGGCGCGCTCGCGATCGTCCCGCGCGAGGTCGAGCACGCCTCCACGCCGCTCGTCTGGGCGCCGGTGCTCGACCACGTGCTGGTGCGCCCGCACAGCCACCCCACGATGGAGCCCGCCCCCTTCCGCGCGCAGTCGCCCAGCGAGGTGGTCGCGGTGGTGCCGGGCGACCTCGGGCTCGTGCGCAAGGGCCTCGGCTACACGGTGCTCATGGGCATCGCGGGGCTCGCGATCATCTCCGCCGCCCAGGTCGCCATCGTCGCGCGCGTGGCGTGGTGCACCTCGGGCAACGAGCCCTGCGCCTCCGGATCGCCCTGCGCTTCCGGCACCCCTTGCGCGTCGGGCTCGGGCGCCCCCTGCGCCTCGGGCTCGGGCGCCCCCTGCGCCGGCTCGGCCCCGTCCCCGTCCACGCCCTGCGCCCACTAGATTCGCTTCCCCCCTGAAGACTGCCGTCAGAGCGCGCTATCGTGCGCTCCGTGACCCACGACCCGCTCGCCCGACTGCGCTCCGCCGCCCTCCAGGGCCTGGCCCCGCTCGGCCCCGTCGCCTTCGCGCGGCGGGTGCGCGCGCGGCGCGGGGTGACCCACCCGGAGATCCCCGCTGGGGTCGTCACCCCGGCGGGCGAGCCGATGCCCGTGGTGCTGGTGCACGAGGCGGCCGCGTGGTGGCGTCGCTGCGCGCCGGGCTGGGCGCCGCCGCTGGAGGCCCTCATCGATCGGGGCGTGGTGGCGGTGCGCCGTGAGGGCGCCGCGCTGCTGGTCGAGTCGCGCAACGCCAGCTACCGGGTGCGGGGCATGCCGGAGGCGTGGATGGTCGTGACCGTGGCGGCGCTTACCGGGCGGGAGATCGTTCCGACGCGCGCGGCGATGCGCTCGGGCGTGGTGGAGTTCGAAGGGAGGGTCGGCGCGTGAAGGCGGCGGTGGTGCAGCTCAACTCCGGTGAGGACGTCGGCCGCAACCTGTCGACCGCGGAGGCCCTCGGGCGCGAGGCGGCGACGGCGGGCGCGGCGCTGGTGGTGATGCCCGAGAACGCGCTCTACATGGGCGCCGAGGAGGGCCGGGGGCAGGTCGCCGGGAGGTATGTTCCGGGCGAAGCCCCGGGGGGGCCGTGCGGTGAGCGGATGGCGGCGCTCTCCAGGGAGACCGGGGCGTGGGTGCTCTGGGGAGGCGTGCCGGAGGCCCGCGCGGAGGACGCGCGCACCTTCAACACCGCGGCGCTGCTCGACGAGCGGGGCGTCGTGGTGGCGCGCTACCGGAAGATCCACCTCTTCGACATCGACCTGCCGGGGGGGCCGGTTCTTACGGAGTCGCGTAATACGGCCCCGGGCGATGCGCTGGTGGTGGCAGACTCGCCGGTGGGTCGGCTGGGCCTGAGCGTCTGCTACGACGTGCGCTTCCCGGAGCTGTACCGCGGGCTCGTGGACGGCGGCGCGACGGTGCTCGCGGTGCCGGCGGCCTTCACGGCCACGACCGGGCGCGCGCACTGGGAGCTGCTGCTGCGGGCGAGGGCGGTGGAGTCGCAGTCCTACGTGCTGGCGGCGGCGCAGTGGGGGACGCACCCGGGCGGGCGCACCACCTGGGGCCACGCGATGATCGTCGACCCGTGGGGCGTGGTGCTGGCCGAGCGGGCCGAGGGCGAGGGGGTGGTGCTCGCGGAGATCGACCCCGGGCGCACGGCCTCGGTGCGCGCGTCGCTGCCGTCGCTCATGCACCGGCGCATCGGCCGCTCCCAGTCGGAAGGTTGACCCGACCGGCTCCGCGGTCTACCGACCGGGGAGCTCCCATGACGCGCTGGCTGCGGCTCTCCTCGCTGTCCCTGCTGTTCGCCCTGATGGGCGGAGGCATCGGGTACCTGCTGCTCCCCGAGCGGGCCCCGCAGGCCGCGGGCGTCCCGCGGGTGAGGGTGCGCGGTCGGCCGGTCACCCTCGGGCCCGATCCCCGTGCGCAGGCCCGCGAGCTGGCGCGTGCGTACCTCCGCGAGCACGTCACCATCGTCGCCGAGGAGCGGACGCTCGAGCGCAGCCGCGAGGCCTTCGGCGCCCGGGTCGACGTGCGCCTCCTAGAGCACCTGCTGCGCGCCGCGGCCGACCCGTCGAGCGCGCTCGTCCGGCACCACGCTGCCCTCGCCCGAGGGCCCATCGAGCTGCCCCTCCCGGTGCGCCTGGAGGGGGCCGTGGCGCTGCCTCTGCTCGCGCAGCTCAAGGAGGAGGTGGACCACCTCCCGGTGGACGCGCGCATCGACGTCGAGCAGCGGCGGGTGATCCCCGAGCGGCGCGGCACCTACCTCGATGTGTTCGGCACGCTAGCCCTGCTCGACACGGCGTTTGCCAACGGGCGTAATCGGGTGGAGGCGGTGCTGGAGCACACCGACCCGACGACCACCTCCGAGCAGCTTCGCGACGTGGAGATGAACGCCGTCGTGGGGTGGTTCCAGACCAACTACAACGCCAACGAGGACCACCGAGACCGCACGTACAACCTCCACCTCGCGGCCAGCCGGGTGAACGGCTACGTCTGGATGCCGGGCGCGGTGCTCGACTTCAACGAGATCGTGGGCGACCGCTCCGAGGCCAACGGCTTCCGCATGGCGACGGTCATCTCCGCGGGCGAGCTCATCGACGGCGTCGGCGGCGGCGTCTGCCAGATCGCCGGGAGCCTCTTCGCGGCGTCGTTCTTCGCGGGCATGGAGGTGGTCGACCGTACGCCGCACTCGCGCCCCAGCGGCTACATCAAGATGGGCCTCGACGCGACGGTGGTGTACCCGTCGATCAACTTGAAGCTGCGCAACACGCTGCCCTTCCCTGTGGTGATCCACACGCGGCTCAACAACGGGCTCGCCCGCATCGAGCTGCTGGGCGCGCGTCGCACCCGCGCGGTGACCTTCGTGCGCAAGGTGATGCCCCGGGTCGACCGCTTCGAGGAGCGCGAGGTGCCCGACGCCAACCTCCCGGCGGGCACGCGGGTGCTCACGCAGCGGGGCATCCCGGGCTTTCGCATCACCCGGTACCGGATCATCCGCGAGGGAGACCAGGCCGTGCGCCAGCGCTGGCTCGACGCCTATCCGCCCACCATGCAGGTCTGGCGCGTGGGCACCGGGTCCGCTGGCGCCGCAGGGTCCGTGCGGCAGGACGACCACCCGGAGTACACCGCGGACCAGTACCTCGCCCTGACGCAGCCGCTGGAGAGCGACGACATCCAGGAGGTGCGCCGCCCGGGCTTCTGCGGCACCGCGGGCTGGATGGTCCGTCAGGGCCTGACCCGTGCGCTCCCGGCGACCACGGCGGCGGCGATGAGCAGCGCGGCCGCGGCCGGGCGCACGGTGGTGCCGAGCGGGTGCGCCGGGGCGAGCTGCCCGGTGCCGTCGAGGAGGCCCGCGGCGAGGCCCTCGGCGAGGCCGGGCGCGCGGTGAGCGGCGACGCGCTCGCCGGCCGCGAGGTGCTGCTGGTCGTCGGCGGCGGCATCGCGGCCTTCAAGTCAGCGCTGGTCGCGCGAGAGCTGCAGCGCCGCGGGGCCTCCGTCGAGACCGTGCTCACCCCCGCCGGGCAGCGCTTCATCACAGGGGTGACCTTCGCGGGTATCACCGGCCGCTCGGCCCGCGTCGACCTCTGGGACCCTTCGTACCCGGGCGAGCTGCACATCGCGCTCACCGGCCGCGCCGACCTGGTGCTCGTCGCCCCGGCCACGGCCGACCTCGTCGCGCGCATGGCCCACGGGCTCGGCGACGACCTCGCCACCACCTGCCTGCTGGCCGCGCGCGGCCCGGTGGTGGTCGCCCCCGCGATGCACCCGCGCATGTGGGAGCACCCCGCCACGAGGGCCAACGTGGCGCTGCTGCGGTCGCGCGGCGTGGTCGTCGTGGGGCCGGTCGTCGGGCCGCTCGCCAGCGGCGAGAGCGGCGTCGGGCGCATGGTCGAGCCCGGTGAGATCGTCGACGCGGCGGCGCGCGCGCTCACCCCGCAGGACCTCGCGGGCTGTCGCGTCGTGGTGAGCGCAGGCGGCACCCACGAGGCGATCGACCCGGTGCGCTTCGTGGGCAACCGGTCGTCCGGGCGCATGGGCTACGCGATCGCGATGCGGGCGCGCGACCGGGGCGCGGACGTCGTGCTGGTGAGCGGGCCCTCCGCGCTGCCGACCCCGGAGGGCGTCTCGGTGGAGCGGGTGCGCAGCGCGAGGGACATGCGCGACGCGGTGATGGCCGCTTCCGGAGCGGCGCACCTCGTGGTGATGGCCGCTGCGGTGGCCGACTACCGGCCCTCGGAGGTCGCCGCCGAGAAGATCAAGAAGTCCGACGACGAGCTGGTGATCCGGATGGTGAAGAACCCCGACATCCTCGCCGAGCTCGGCGCATCGCGTCATGAGGGCGGGCCGATGCTGGTGGGCTTCGCGCTCGAGACGGGCGATCTCGTCGAGCGCGCGAGGGAGAAGCTTGTCCGCAAGGGCTGCGACCTCGTGGTGGCCAACCTCGCGGCGGACGGCTTCGACGGTGACGACAACCGCGTAACCCTGGTGACGCCCGGGGCGGTGACTCCGCTGGCTCCGATGAGCAAGTCCTCGGTCGCCGATCACATCCTCGACCACTTCGCAGCACATCGAGCGCGCTGAACTCGGGGCCGTCATTTGGACACTTCGCGGTTGATGGCCTCACGCTGCCCTGTCTAGACTCCGGTCGTGCTTGAGCCTGACGCGCTCGCGGCGCTCGCCGCCCGGTACGATATCGGCGAGACGCTCACCGGACAGGTGCTCATCGTCGATGACGATCTGGGCAACCTCGACGTGCTGCGCGCGTTCCTAGACGCCGACTACGTGGTGCACGAGGCGCGCTCCGCGGAGATCGCGCTGACGCTGCTCCAGGTCGAGCGCTTCGACGTCATCGTGTGCGACCAGCGCATGCCCGGCATGACGGGCATCGACATGCTGGCGGTGGTGCGCGAGCGCTACCCCGACGTCGCGGGCATCCTGCTCACCGCCTACACCGACACGCCGGTGCTCGTCGACGCGATCAACCGCGCCCGGGTGTTCCGGCACATGCACAAGCCCTGGGAGCCCGAAGACCTGCTCGGGGCCGTGGCGCAGGCCAGCGCGATGGTGCAGCAGCGCAGGCTCAACGGCCGGCTGCTCGAGCTGCTCTCCGCGCGCAGCGACGAGCTGAAGCTGGCCCTCGACGAGCTCCGCGCGGCGCAGCACAAGATGCTCCACCTCGAGCGCCTGGGCACCATCGGCCGGCTCACCGCGGGCATCACCCACGACCTGCGCAACACCCTCGGCGGGCTCACGCTGCTCGAGAGCCTGTTCGAAGCTCAGGGCGTGGCGCCGCGGCTGATGTCGCCGCTGCGCGTGGGCGTCTCCGCGACCCGGCACCTCATGTCGACGCTGAGCACGCTGCACCAGTTCGCGGCGGGCAGCCTCGCGCTGAAGGAGGAGCCCATCGACCTCTCCGACGTGCTGCGCGACGCCCTCGTGCTGGCCGGGCTCGAGATGGAGCAGCGGCGCTCTCGCTGCGTGATCACCGTCGAGCCGGGCCTGCCTCCGGTGCGCTGCGACCGCGCTCGCATCCTCCAGGTGATGGTGAACCTCCTGCGCAACGCGATGCAGTCGACGGACGCGCCGCAGAGCATCCAGGTGGAGGTTGCGCGCACCCCGACGGGGGTGTCGATCGCGGTGCAGGACGAGGGGCCGGGGGTGGCGCCGGAGATCGCGTCGCGGCTCTTCGATCCCTTCGAGAGCACCAAGGGGGCGCAGGGCCTGGGGATGGGTCTCTACATGTGTCGGCTCATCATGGAGCAGCACGGCGGCTCGATCCGCTCGGTGCCTCCGGTGCCGCCGGGGGGCGGGGCGAGGTTTGTGATCGAACTGCCAAGAGGACCTGATGGCCAGTGACACCGATCGCCCGAGCCGCGCGCCAGATTTCGTATCGCGCCCGAGCAGCCTGCCGCTGCGGAGATACGAGGAGATGTCGGGCGGCGAGGGGCGAGAGGTGTACTACCGGCCCGATCGCATCTCGCAGGACGGCCTCGGGACGATCCAGGTCGAGCTGTCGGTCTACTACGACCGGCAGGACGTCGAGTGCGTGCTGCACGACCTCTCCCAGAGCGGCGTCGCGCTCATCTGGCCGGCGGACGCGCCCGAGCCGGCGCCGGGTGATCTGGTCGACGAGCTGTTGCTGAGCTTCGACGGCCACGAGGCGTACCGCGGCGCGGTCGAGGTCATCGGCGTGCGCAGCACCGCGGCGGGGCGCCTCGTGGGGGCGCGCCTCTGCGACGGGATGATGGACGTCGACGACGTGCTGATGATCCGCAAGGTCCATGAGCTGAAGGCTCAGGGGCGGCTGGATTTCGGCGCCGCGAGGCGTCCGTGGGCCCGCCCCGGCTTCGACCGGTTCAAGGCCCTGGTGAGCGAGATGCGGCTCTTCCTCGAGGACGCGCGCGAGCGGCTGGGCGAGGTCGAGCGCGACCTCCCCTGGCGGCTCGTGCACGGCGAGGCCGACGACGGCGGGCGCGGTTCGCTCATCCGCTCGATCCGGTCGGACTTCGTCCCGGAGTTCGAGCGCCTCTCGCTGGAGATCGACGCCGCGAGCCGCGTCGACAGCCCCGACGACCACCAGGCGCTCAAGGCGTACTCGCAGCGCATCCTCGACCCGCTGATGCTGGAGGCGCCGCTCATGCACCGCGCGCGCACCAAGCCGCTGGGCTACCCCGGCGACTTCGAGGTGATGCGCTACATCTACGAGCACACCTTCGAGGGCTCGTCGCTCTACGCGCGCAGCGTGCACATGGCCGGGGCGCTCCACCCGGGGTCGCGCTGCGTGGCGACGCGCAAGGACATGCTCCGCGACGAGCTGCTGGCGCTCATCGCGGCGGCGCCGGAGGGCGAGGCCGTGCGCATCGCCTCGGTGGCCGCGGGGCCCGCGCAGGAGACCTACGAGATCCTGCAGGCGCTGCGGCGCGCGCCGCGCCGGGTGGAGTTCGTTCTCTTCGAGCAGGACCGTCGAGCGCTTCAGCTCGCCCACGCGCGTCTCAAGCCGCTGGCCGATGCGATGGGCGACGGGGTGGTGAAGGTGTCCTTCCGCCACGACACCATCAAGCGGATGCTCGAAGATCAGGCGATGTTCGCCCAGGAGGGCCCATTCCACGGGGTGATCTGCGCGGGCCTCTTCGACTACCTGAAGAAGCCCAAGGCGGTGCGCCTGACCGCGGGGCTCTACCGCAGCCTTCGGTCCGGCGGGGTGCTCTACGTCGGCAACATGACCCCCGACCTCTCCAACCGCTGGATCATGGAGCATCACCTCGACTGGTACCTGGAGTACCGCACCCGCGCCGAGCTCAGGGAGTTCGCCCAGGAGGGCTCTCTCGGCGGCAGCGTCGAGCTCATCGAGGAGACCCAGGGCTTCAACCCCTTCGCGAAGATCACCCGGGCCTGAGGGCGACGGGCGGCCGCGTGGAGACCGTCCCCCCGAGCGTCCTCGAAGCCCGCTGGGCGGCCTGGACCCAGGAGCAGAACCGCCGGGGCGCGCGGGTCGCCGCCACGCTGGCGCTCGCCATCGTCCCCTTCTTCCTCATCATCGACCGGGCGGCGGTGCGGCCGGAGACGCTGCCGTGGTTCCTGGCGCTGCGCGCGGTGCAGCTCGGGGCCAGCGTGCTGGTGCTCCTCGCATGTCGCTCGGAGTGGTGCAGGAAGCGGCACCTCTACGCGACGGCCTCGTTCATCGCCACGCTCGGGCTCGCCATCGTGCTGATGACCCCGATGCTGGGAGGGCTTCGCTCGCCGTACACCGCGGGGCTGCACCTCGCGATGATCGGCGCCGGGCTGCTCTTCCTCTGGCCGCGGCGGGTGGTGCTCCTCGTGCACTTCGGCGTGGTCGCGGCCTTCGTCGCCGTGAACGCCGCCGACCTTCGGCGCATCGTGCTGCTGCACGAGCCGCTGGAGGGGCTCCAGGTGCTGCTGCTCGCGAGCGTGGCGGCGGTGGTCAGCGCGGGGCAGCTGGTGGGCTACGGGCGCGCCCGGGAGCAGCTCGACAACCGGGTGAAGCTCGAGGCCGCCGGAGAGACGCTCGCCCGCGCGCACAGCGACCTGCAGCGCCTCGACGCATTCAAGTCGCGCTTCTTCGCCAACGTGACCCACGAGCTGAAGACGCCGCTCGCGCTGATCCTCTCGCCGCTGGAGCTGATGATCGACGGGGAGCTCGGCGAGCTCTCGGAGCCGCAGCGCGCCACGCTGCGGTCGATCTACCTGTCCGGCGCGAGGCTGCTCCGGCTCATCGGCGACCTGCTCGACCTGTCGCGGCTGGAGGAGTCGCGGCTGCGTCTCCGAGTGCGCCCGCAGGACATCGTGCGGTGGCTTCGCGCGCTCGTCGCGCAGGTGTCGCCGCTCACCGAGCGCAAGCGCATCGAGCTGCGCTTCGAGTCCAACGTCGAGGTGTCCGAGGTGTGGTGCGACCTCGACCGGCTGGAGCGGGTGTTCGTGAACCTCATCTCCAACGCCTCGAAGTACACCCCTGAGGGGGGGAGCATCACGATCTCGCTCGCCGAGGAGGGCGAGCAGGCGCGGGTCTCCGTCGAAGACACCGGGGCGGGCTTTCCGCAGGAGCTGTCCGAGCGGCTCTTCGAGCGCTTCTTCCAGGTGGACAGCGAGACCGCGCAGAACCGCTACACGCAGGGCGGCACGGGCATCGGGCTCGCGCTCGCCCGAGAGCTGGTCGAGCTGCACGGCGGGACCATCACCGCGTCGAGCGCCCCCGGGCGAGGGGCGACCTTCACCGTGACGCTCCGCAAGGGGCGGTCGCACCTGCCGTCAGAGGTGCTCGAGCGGCGGGCCCGCGCGGAGTCGGTGCACAACGAGCGTCGGGCGCAGCACAGCCCCACGGACTGGACGGCGCAGTTCGCGGCGCGCGACGAGTTCAGGCTTCTGGACGTGTTCGACGCGACCGAGCGGCGCGTGGTGGAGCGCGACCCTGACGAGGGCGCGCGCGGGCGCACGGTGCTGGTGGTGGAGGACACGCCGGAGGTCACCCGGCTCGTCCACACGGTGCTGCGGCAGCACTTCCGGGTGTTCACCGCGCCCAACGGGGTGCGCGGCCTGGAGCTCGCGCTCAAGCACATGCCCGACGTAGTGGTGACCGACCTGATGATGCCCGAGATGGACGGCTTCGAGCTCACGCGGCGGCTCCGTCACGACCCCCGCACGAAGCACGTCCCGGTGCTGATGCTCTCCGCGCGGGGCGAGCTCACCGACCGGCTCGAGGGCATGGACTCCGGGGTCACCGAGCACATGAGCAAGCCCTTCAACACCCGCGAGCTGCTGGCCACGGTGCAGAAGCTCGCGCAGGCGAGCGACGCCGCCGCCGAGCGGGTGCTGATCCAGCAGATGGACTCCCTCGAGACCATCACCGGGGGCCTGGCGCACGAGATCAACAACCCGCTCAACTACGTGCGCAACGCCTTCACGCGGGTGCGCATCGACGTCACCGAGGCCTTCAAGATGGCCGTCCCGAAGGCGGACGGGGACGCCGAGCGGGCGAGGATCACCGCGCTGGAGGGGCGCGCGCTGCGGATGTTCGAGACCGCCCAGGCGGGGCTCTCGCGCATCGGGGACACGGTGGCGCTGATGCGGCGGTACAGCCGCGAGGGCTTCGCCCGGGTGGCGCGCTCGCACGACGTGTTCGCCGGGGCGAGGGACGTCGCCACGCTGGTGTCCTCGTCGATCGGCCGCCCGGTCGAGCTGGTGCTGGAGCTCGAGGGCGAGGCGTGGGTCGACTGCGTCGCCGAGGAGCTGCACCAGGCGATCTCGAACCTGGTGCAGAACGCCATCGAGGCGGCGCCCGATGAGACGGGACGGGTGGTGGTGCGGGGCGAGCTGCTGGCCGACGAGGTGCTGCTCACCGTGAGCGACAACGGGCCGGGCATCTCCGCGGAAGACCGCGCGAGGATCTTCACCCCCTTCTTCACCAGGAAGGCGCCGGGGAAGGGCACGGGCCTCGGGCTCACCATCGTCTGGCGCGTCGTCCACGCCCTCGGCGGGTCGGTCACGGTCGAGAGCGAGCTGGGGCGGGGGGCGAGCTTCTGCCTCCGCATGCCACGGGCGCCGAAGGGCGCCGCGTAGGCGGGGGCGCCGCCGGGAGTAACGGCTCAGCGCGGGTTGAAGCCGCCGTAGGAGGCGAAGCCGATGAACATCACGGCGAGCGCCACCATGAGGAAGAGGAAGCCCACCGCGACCACGATGGTGGTGATGATGCCGAGCAGTCGGAGGTTGGTGACCTCGCTGGGCGGAGCGAGGCCCATGGTCTGGAAGTCTCGGGCGAACTGGTTGGCCTGGTACCAGGCCAGCGGGCCGGTGATCCACATGAAGCCCACGAACCAGCCGATGCCGCAGATGATGAGCCAGTTGCGGGCGCTCTCGGCGAGCTGCGCCGCGCGGGCCATCCGCGGGTCGTACTGGGGGTTGATGCCGTAGGGGACGTTCGGGCCGGGGGTGGGGTACGTCATGGCGGCACCGAGCGTGACCGCTTCTGGCGGGAGGCGTCAAAGCGATCTCGGTCGAAAACTGGACCCGCACCCACCATGTAGGCCAAGGCCCGTCGTGGAGGTCAGAGAGCTTCATGGCGTTGAACTACGAAAACCCGGGCTCGGTCGACACGCACAACGAGCTTCCGTCCTTCGTTCCGGAGCAGGAGTTCCGGGCGACGCACGCGGCGGCCCAGCAGCTCGCGAGGCACCGCGACCAGCTCGTGACCGAGAACGCGCAGCTCCGCCGCGAGGTAGAGACGCTCCACCGGGCGCAGCGTGAGCTCGACGAGGCCACCCGCAACGGCGACGGCGCCGGGCGGCGGCTGGCGCTGCTGCGCGAGGCCCTGGCCCGCAAGGATAGCGAGATCCTGGCGCTCAAGACCCACCACGTCGGGCGCGACCGCGCCATCCACGAGGCCAGGGAGGTCGTCGAGCGGCTGAAGCGAGAGCGCACCGAGCTGGAGGAGCGGCTGCGCTCCCGCGACGGGGTGTTCCAGTCGATCGAGGCCGAGCGGGCCACGCTGAGCCGCGCCCTCGAGGCGGTGCGCCAGGAGCGAGAGCACGCGGCCAGCGCGCTGATGCAGGCCGACGGCACGGTGCACGAGTGGCAGCGCTACGCCGACGAGCGCACCCGGGAGCGCGACGAGGCGCGGCGTCAGCTGGGCGAGCTCGCCAACGACGCGGCGGGCCTGCGGGCCGCGCTGCACGTCGCCAACGCCGAGCGGCAGCGGCTCCTCGACGCCCACGCCCGGGAGCTGTCCGCGGTGCGCGCGGAGCTGTCCGCGACGGTGGCTCGCGCCCGGGAGGAGTCCGAGGCGGCGCAGGACGCCCTGGTGTCGCGCTTCGAGGCGGCGAGGGCGGCGCACGCGATGGCCCTGCGCGCGATGGAAGACGAGCAGGCCGAGGAGCTCGCCGCCGAGCGGGCCGCGCGCATCGCCGCCGAGGAGGCGACGGTGGCCATGAAGCGGGCGATGGACGAGGCGCGAGAGCTGTCCGCGGAGTCGCTGCGGGCAGAGCACCTGGACGCGGTGGCTGCCATCCACCAGGAGTATTCGGCGGCGCTGAGGGCGGCGACGGACGAGGCCTCGGCGGCGCTGAGGGCCGCGGCGGAGGAGGTCGCCTCGGTGCAGGCGCAGGCGGCCGAGGAGGTTGCTTCGGTGCGGGCGACGGCGGCCGAGGAGGTTGCTTCGGCGCAGTCGAAGGCGGCGGAGGAGGTCTCGACGGCGCAGGCGATGGCGGCGGACCTGGAGCGGGAGCTGGAGGCGACCCGGGAGGCGCTCGGCAACTACGCGACGGACACGCTGGAGCGCATCGAGGCGGCGGAGCGGGCGGCGCGGGAGGCTCAAGGGTATCGCGATCGCTACGCGCGCAAGCTGGCGGCGGCGATGGAGCAGATCCGGGTGATGCGGGCGGAGTCGGAGTCCGAGGCGCGGGCCCAGGGCGAGGCGCTCCAGTCGCTCGGGGGAATGGTCGGCCAGATGACCGCGCGGATGGTGCTCCAGGCGGCGGGCGAGATCGCTCGGCGCGCGGGGCGGTCGGCGGCCGAGGGCGGCGACGTCGACGCGGCCATCGCGGCGGTGACCGAGGGTGTGCCCGCGGAGGTGGCCGACGAGCTGTGGGCCCACCGGGACGCCTTCCTCTCGCCTTCTTACATGGAATGAGCCCGTAGGGCTTGAGCCACAGCGCGCGGCTGGTTATCAGCCTCGCCCCATGGGAACCACCGAAGCGCACGCACCCGAACACCACTCATTCCAGGCAGAGGTGAGCCAGGTCCTCGACCTGGTGATCCACTCGCTGTACAGCCACCGCGAGGTCTTCCTCCGCGAGCTGATCTCCAACGCCTCCGACGCCATCGACAAGCTGCGCTTCCGCTCGGTCACCGAGCCCGGGTTGATGGGCGAGGAGCCGCTGCGCATCCGGCTGGTCCCCGACGAGGCCGCCGGGACGCTGACCATCGACGACAACGGCGTGGGGATGACCCACGACGAGCTCATCGAGCACCTGGGCACCATCGCGAGCTCGGGGTCGAAGAAGTTCCTGGAGTCGCTGAAGGCCAAAGGGGGAAAGCCCGACCTGACGCTCATCGGGCAGTTCGGCGTCGGGTTCTACGCCTCGTGGCTGGTGGCCGATCGCGTGTCGGTGGTGTCTCGCGCGGCGGGCAGCGAGGAGGCCTGGCGCTGGTCGTCCAACGCCAAGGACGGCTTCGACCTCGAGCCCGCGACGCGCGAGACCCGCGGCACCTCGGTGATCCTCCACCTCAAGGAGGACCAGAAGGACTTCCTCCAGAGCTGGCAGCTCCGCGACCTGGTGCAGAAGTACTCCGACTTCGTCGGCCACCCGATCGAGATGGCCGCGGAGAAGGAGGAGCCCAAGGAGGGTGAGGAGCCCAAGGCCGAGGAGCCCGCCTTCGAGGCGATCAACCAGGCGAGGGCGCTCTGGCAGCGGCCGCGCAGCGAGATCACCGAGGAGCAGTACAAGGACTTCTACAAGCACCTCACCAACGACTGGGAAGAGCCGCTGGCGTGGGCGCACTTCAAGGTCGAGGGCTCGCAGGAGTTCACCGGGCTGCTGTACCTGCCGAGGCGCCCGCCCTTCGAGATGGACACCCCGGGCGAGGGGCGCCGCGGGGTGAAGCTCTTCGTGAAGCGCGTCTTCATCATGGACAACTGCGACGCGCTGGTGCCGCTCTGGCTGCGCTTCGTGCGCGGGCTCATCGACTCCGACGACCTGCCGCTCAACGTCTCCCGAGAGACCCTGCAGGACTCCGCGGTGGTGCGCGCCATCAAGAAGCAGGTCGCGAGGAAGACCCTCGACCGGCTCGACGAGCTCGCCAAGGACTCGCCCGAGGACTACGCGACCTTCTGGGCGCAGTTCGGCAAGGTGGTGAAGGAGGGCCTGCACCTCGACTACGAGTACCGCGAGCGCCTGGGCAGCCTGGTGCGCTTCGAGAGCTCGCACGGCGACGGCATCACCTCCCTCGCGGAGTACGTCGGGCGCATGAAGGAGGGGCAGGAGGCGATCTACTACTCCATCGGCGAGACGCGGCAGGCGGCCGCGAAGTCGCCGCACCTGGAGGCGCTGCGAGAGCGCGGCTACGAGGTGCTCTACCTCTTCGATCCGATCGACACGCTGGCGGCCGACGGGCTGAAGGAGTTCCAGGGGAAGAAGCTGGTCAACGTGGCGATGGCCGACCTCAAGCTCGACGCGAGCCCCGAGGCGAAGCAGAGCGAGGAGGCCGCCGCGGGCGCGCTCAAGCCGCTCATCGAGCGGGTGAAGTCGGTGCTCGGCTCGCGCGTGCGCGAGGTGCGCAGCTCGTCGAGGCTCAAGGACTCGCCGGCCTGCCTGGTGGTTCCGCCGGGCGCGATGAACCCCGCGATGGAGCGGCTGCTGCGGGCCAACGGGCGCGAGGTGCCGCCGTCCGCGCGGGTGCTCGAGCTCAACCCGACGCACCCGCTGATGGAGGCCATCCAGGCGCGCGCCGCCTCCGGAGACGAGTCGCTCGACGAGTGGATCGAGCTCCTCTACGACCAGGCGCTGCTCACCGAGGGCTCGACCCCGGACGACCCGCACCGCTTCGCCCAGCGCATGACCGACCTGATGCAGCGCGCCCTCGCCAACAAGGCCTGAGCGCGCTCTCCGCCCCACCCGCCTCCCACCCTCGCCGACCATCCCGACCGTCGCTCTCCTACGCGTAGAGCGACCCCCTCCACGACCGGTGCAACGGTTGCGCGAGCCGTGCAGGGTCTTCGGACAGCGTCCGTGGACTCTCTTGATTTACACGAATCCCAGGTAAATTGCGAGGTCGGCACGGGCGCTGCAGCCGCGGTCGTGCATGGCTGAGCTGGCATGACCGTGACAGTCCCTCCCTCCGGACTGCCCTCGTGCCTCCGGAGAACCACAGGATGGAATCGTTTGTCTGGGATGACTGCTTCGTCACCGGCGTCATCGAGGTCGACTTTCAGCACCACGGGCTCGTCGACCTGATCAACCGCCTCGGCGACGCCGTGACGAGCGACGTCGGCGCGTCGAAGGACGAGATCGAGACGGTGTTCGAGAGCCTCGCCCTCTACGCGGTGCATCACTTCGCCGACGAGGAGTCGATGATGATCGCGCGGGGCCTCGACCGGCGGCACGTCGACGGCCACCTCGCGGCCCACGCGAACTTCTTCGAGGAGGTGGCGCACCTGCGCGGGGCGATGACGAAGGGCGAGCCCAACGCGGCGGACGCGCTGTTGAGGTTCCTCTCGCAGTGGCTCGCCTACCACATCCTCGGGAAGGATCAGGTGATGGCCGGGCAGCTCGGCGCGATCGCGCAGGGCCAGACCCCGGAGCAGGCCTACCGCTCCAGCGAGCGCAGCCGCGACCCTGCCACGGACACCCTGCTTCGCGCGCTCGACGGGCTCTTCCAGCTGGTGTCCGAGCGCAACCGCGCCCTCTCGCTGCTCAACCGCACCCTCGAGGCGCGCGTCGCCGAGCGCACGCTGGCGCTCTCCGAGGCCAACCAGCGGCTCGAGGACATGGCCATGACGGACATCCTCACGGGCCTGCCCAACCGCCGCCACGCGATCACCCGCATCGAGCGCGAGTGGCAGGAAGCCATCGCCGCCGACGCGCCCCTCGCCTGCCTGATGATCGACGCCGACGGCTTCAAGGGCATCAACGACAGCTACGGCCACGACGCCGGAGATGTCGTGCTGCGGGTGCTCGCGAGGGAGCTCGGCCACGCGGTGCGCACCGACGACGTGGTGTGCCGCCTGGGCGGCGACGAGTTTCTCATCCTGTGCCCGCGCACCCCGCTCGCGGGCGCGATGCAGCTCGCCGAGGAGGTGCGCTGCAAGGTGGCCGCGCTGCGCGTGCCCGCCGGAGCGGGCGAGTGGCGAGGCAGCGTCAGCGTCGGCGTCGCCGCGCGAACCCGGGAGATGAGCTCCGCCGAGCACCTCATCGAGGCCGCCGACCGGGGCGTCTACAGGGCCAAGCGAGAGGGCCGCGACCGCGTGGCGACCGTGCAGCCAGCCTGAGGGCGCACCGAGGTGCGCATTGACAGGCGTGCCGCGGGGCAACAGTCAGGGGCAGAGACGCGGCGTCTGCAGGGCGGTGTCGCATCGCGTGGCGGGGGTCGCGCGTCTCTCCGGAGGTCTCCGATGGCAACAATCGAAATCAAGGACAGCGCGCTCCTCGTGACCGTCGAGGGCTTCGACAAGATCCTGGCGCTGCGGAGCTCGATCACCGTCCCGCTCGCGCACATCACCGGGGTCACCGCGCGGCCCGACATCTCGCGGGTGATGTACATGCCGGTGGAGTCGCAGTTTCGCGGGGTGCGTAGTCCGGGCCACGTGCTCGCCGGCACGCTCGTGATGGCCGACGGCACGGGCAACGTGTTCTGCGACGTGCGCGACGAGGCGAAGTCGGTCGCGATCGATCTCAAGCACGACGAGTTCAAGCGGCTCATCCTCGAGGTCTCCGACCGCACGCCCGAGCAGGCGCGCGACCTGATCCTGACGGCGATCGGCCGGCCGGTAGGAGAGTCGTCGGTGGAGAGCGAGCCGAAGCCCGACGAGCCGCGGCGGGTGCCGGTCGGCACCAGTCGTTAGCGCACGGCAGCGCCGCCACACCATGGCGGCAGCGCGACACCCGACGGCAGAGTCAGAGCCGCCTTCGCAGGCTGCGAGCGTGGGCGAGGTGCTCGGCCACCATGGGCCGGAGGTCGCTCTGCAGCGCGGCGCGCAGGTCGGCCGCGTGGGCCGAGGGGATCAGCTTGTGGTCGAGCAGCTCGAGCAGCTCGCTGTGGGAAGCGATCTGCGCGTCGAGGAAGGCGCGGTCGAAGGCGCCGCCGCGGAGGCGGGTGAGCTGCTGCCGGGTGGCCGTCGCTTCGGCGTTCAGCCGCAGGCTCTCGGTGCCCTCGATGGACGTGAGGTTGAGGCGCTGCGCGAGCGCCGACATCCGCGTGCCGGCCTCCGTGTGCGCGGTCACCATCGAGCGGGTGAGATCCCTCAGCGCGCGGCTTGAAGCGCGGCCCTGCGCGAAGGTGCCCAGGGTGACCTCGCCGCGATTGGAGGCGGCCACCGTCGCCACGATCTCGCCGTCGCTGAGGGTCATGTCGGGGGAGTCGAGCCCGCCCATGCCGGTGCCCCCGGGCGCCTGCTCCGTCGGCGGGATGTGGCGGCCGCCGTCCTGCGCCGTCGCGAGGGAGCCCGAGAGGATGAAGGCGCCCGCAAGGGCACCGAGCAGCAGTCGTCGCATGGCCTCTATTCCTCCTGCAGGGTGTTGCGATCGGCCCGAGGGCCTATCCTTCGAGGCTGCATCCGCGATGCCGCGCTTGACGGTCGCCGCTGAGGGATCGAACCAGGGCCGGTGGTCCCCTACTCGAAGACTGACTGGCTCCACATGCTGGTGTCTCCGCGGGGGTCCTTCGCGCCGGGGCTGATGCGACGGGTGCTGGTCTTCGGGCTGATCGCCAGCGCGGTCTGGTTCGCCCATCGCTGCAACGACCGCGTGGTGCTGAACATCGGGCTCTATGAGGTCTCCGGCGCGGTCATCGCGCTGATCCTCGCCTTCCGCACCAACACCTCCTACAACCGCTTCTGGGAGGGCCGAACCCTCTGGGGGTCGATTGTCAACGCGTCGCGCAACCTCGGGCGCGCGGCACGCTGCCACGCCAACATCGACGCCGCCGAGGCGAGGGAGTTCGTGACCTGGGTGGTGGTCTTCGCGCACGCCGCCCGGCGCTTGCTCCGAGAGGAGCCCGAGCGGCCGGAGATCGACAAGCTGCTGCCGGAGGCCGAGCGCGCCGCGATGGCCGCGCACCCGAGCCCGCCGCTCTACGCCTCGGACAAGATCTCGTCGCTGCTGGCGGAATACGCGCGGCGAGGGGCGCTCGATCCGCCGATGGTCGCGCGGGTCGAGGAGGAGGTGATGATCCTCGTGAACTGCCTGGGCGGCTGCGAGCGCATCCGCAAGACGCCGACGCCCCTCGGCTACGTGCTGCTGCTCCGGCGAATGGTGGCGCTCTACATCGCGACGCTGCCGCTCAGCCTGGTGGTGGAGGTCGGGTTCCTGACGCCGCTGGTGACGATGATGGTCGCGTACGTCGTGCTGATGATCGAGGGCATCGGGCAGGAGCTCGACAACCCCTTCGGCCACGACCCCAACGACCTCGCGCTCACCCGCATCTGCGACACCATCGAGCGCGACCTGCTGGGCTCGTCGTCGCTCGACGTGGTGCTCGCCTCCACGGCGCGCTTCCCAGACGAGGATTGATCGACGGGGGAGGGGCCCGGGCTACAGCGCCCACAGCCCGGCGAGGTCGAGGGGCACCGCGTCGAAGGGCTCCGCGCGCACGACCGCGTCTCCCTCGAAGGTCGCGAGCAACAACCAGCCGATGCCCGCCCGGCGGTACACCTCCACGGATCGCAGCACCGGCGACACCAGCCAGACGTGGCCGACGCCCTCACGGTGGTAGATCGCCAGCTTGCGCCCGCGGTCGACCCGCTCCGTCGAGGGCGAGAGCACCTCGCAGCACCAGTCCGGCGAGAGGGGGATGAAGGGCGGTTCGGTCCCCGCGAGGAAGTCCGCGGGGATGCGTTCGCGCCTCCAGCCCGCGAGGTCGGGGATCACGACATCAGGGAGCGGCCCCAGATGCAGCTCGGGTTCGTCGAGGATCACCCACCCCCCAGGCCCGCCGCGCCCTCGACGGAACGGCGGCCCCAGCTCCTCGCCGAGCGCCGACGCCGCGTGGACGTGCTGACGGTGGGGGCGAGGCCTCGTCAGCAGCACCCCGTCGATGATCTCCGCGACCATCGTCTCCGGCGCGTTGCGGTAGCCGTCCACGACGTCGGGCGCGAGGTTGGGAAACTCCGGGTCGATGGTGCGTGCGGCGTCGCCTGACATCCCCGGAGCGTAGCCCCGTCGGCGAGTCCCATAGGGCCCCTGTGTGGGGGGAGCCGCGGACGTCGACCTCCCCCTGGTGCTTGCCGAGGGTCGATCCCCGCGTGTGCGGGGGAGCCTTGGGGTTGGTGGGCACACGGGTGCCGTCGATGGGTCGATCCCCGCGTGTGCGGGGGAGCCTCGATGGGACACGGCGAGGGGCTGCTTCCAGAGGGTCGATCCCCGCGTGTGCGGGGGAGCCGCGACCTCCTGCACCTCCGCCTTGTTGGTGATGGGTCGATCCCCGCGTGTGCGGGGGAGCCGCGTAGATGCGGACGGTGAAGGCCGCGCTCGCGGGTCGATCCCCGCGTGTGCGGGGGAGCCCTCGACGAAGCCGATCGCGCGAAGCCGGGTTCGGGTCGATCCCCGCGTGTGCGGGGGAGCCCACTCCGCGACCTCGTCCCAGGGGAGGCACGAGGGTCGATCCCCGCGTGTGCGGGGGAGCCCGGTCGTCGAGCGCACGGAGAAGGCCGAGAGGACCGCCAAGGAGGCGAGGGCCACGACGACAACTACCGGGGCGA